>Ga0182024_10002333_pt1 | contig 47343 bp, 44 predicted proteins | sample P32metaG_FD_120480 | JGI IMG/M metagenome (GOLD analysis project Ga0182024, IMG submission 120480) | Permafrost microbial communities from Stordalen Mire, Sweden - P3-2 metaG (Illumina Assembly) | ecosystem: Environmental > Terrestrial > Soil > Wetlands > Permafrost | place: Sweden: Stordalen... | reverse complement strand
CTTCTCTTCCCTTACACTCCTCGCTTTCCAAGGCATGCCGTTTTTCTACACGCCTTCGCAAATCGATTACAGTGTCAGGAATCCGCCCGGTCTGTTTTGTCAGGGATGCGCCCGCTCTGTACCGGTGACGGCCCTCACCTCTCCCTCCGCAAGAACGTAGCGGGCGCCGGCGTTGGAGCTGTTTTCGGAGCGTTTGCGTCCCGCGATTTTCGCGCCGCTGCTCTTGGCTACTTCGGCCACATGTGGGAAGTCTACGCATTCTGGACCATTGTTCCCTTACTCATTGTCCGCACTGCACTGAATGTGAACTTAGGCAACGCCAAGGTTTCCGGACTCGCTTTCGTTATCATCTCCGCCGGTGCGCTCGGATGCGTTGTGGGTGGTCTCTTCAGCCATAGGTGGGGCAGCGCGCGCATCGCCGCTATATCACTTTCACTTTCGGGACTTTGTTGTTTTATTTTCGCTCTTGCCTGACGGGTCTTCTCGCCCGTGGGACTTCTGATATTGCTGCTAGTCTGGGGAGCCGCTGTGGTCGCCGACTCGCCTCAGTTCTCCGCCCTGTCGGCTCGCGCGTGTCCTCCCAACCTGCTTGGCGCAGCACTAGCCATTCAGATCTCTATCGGCTTCGCGATCACAATCGTTTCCATCGCCATCGTCACTGGCCTCTTCGAGCCCTTGGGAGCTGAGGTAGCGTGGGTGCTATTGCCAGGTCCACTGCTAGGACTTCTCGGCTTTTATCCCCAATGGTCACGGAGCAATTCTTCACGATAATTCGCCCTGGGTGGCCCGCCTTCAGCTGGCACAAAACACACACAGCGTGCCCCATTCTTCCGCTCTCTTCGCGGGAGAGTGGGACCCACGGGCGTCGACAGCGCGAGTTCTCGCTGCCGCCCCCAACCGTCGACCTGAAACAGCCGCGCTTCAGCGCCGTTGACTTTATATCTTGCAGAACAATCCAGAGGAATGAAACTGAGAACTTAGGTACTGCTACTAAGAACTCTCGGCGGCAGCGGCCACGAAATCAATCAACTGCTGCACCCCGTCGCGCTGCTCTGGGCTGCTCAATGTAAACGAGATGCCCATCCCGTAGCCGGGATGCGAGGCCCTCACCGAGCCGCTCAAACGCAACTTTATGTTTTGCGTACGCACCGTGATCTCGACCGCAGTGCCCGTCGGAAAAGCCAAAGGCATTTCCAGGTAGCATCCGCCAGGGCTCAAATCGCTTAGATGGCAGTAGTTCCGCACGGAGCTTCCCTGCTGGTACACCTCGGCTCCCAGACGGCAGGCATACCGCGTCTGTCCTCGGCGATTGCTAGGCTCCGCGCGCAGCCGAACCCTGGCTTTCTCGTCGCGGCCCTGCGCTTCTTGCTTCGTCACAGTCTGGGTCGCAGCACGATGCTGGTCCACCTCCGCCGGACTTTCACTCGGACGAATGGAGTGCTCCACTTCCACCGCCTCAACGGCCAACTCGCTCTTGGTTGCGTCGGCCAGGTTCTTCTGCAGCCACTCGGTCAGAATCCGCCGCGAAGTTTGCGGCACATCCGCAAACTGGACGCCGGCGCGTCCGTTCCAATCCTGCCACATCACCTGGCCAGAAAGCCTTACCCGCGCCGTCTGGCCCGGTAATTGAAACTGAAAATACACTTTGCTGGAGGAAGGCAATCTCTTCCCGAAATTTACTGCCATTCCCTCATCCGACAGATCCACCAGCGTAGCTTTCTGCTGCTCTCCGCCGGGGTAGTCAATCGTAGCCTGGGTGTGCACTGGAGCGCGCGTCTTGCCGCGTTTGTCGCGGTAGATCACGGCGTGCGCGGCCCGCAAGCTGCTCACCACCCGCTCGTATGACAGTGGCTTATACAGCACGAAGTTGACTCCGAGCGAAAACATCTCCCGGATGTCCCCCTGATCGGCCACCACCACCGCCAGGGTCGACTCATTCGCTCGCGAAGAGCGGCACTCGCGCAAGATGGCAACCACGTCCTTCTTCTCTTCGCAATCGACGATGAGCAGGTCGAAACGGTCTTGCGCCAGCCTTACCGCGGCGCGTACCGCGTCCGGACACAGTTCCACCTGCACCCCTAGCTCTTCAAGAACGCGGCGCAGCACCTCCACCGCAGCCTCGTCCACGCACACCAATAACGATGAGAGAGTCATACCTGCCTATCATCGTAGGGTCACCCCAGTTTCTCCAGCAAGTTACCAGGGTCATATCGCCGTCCCTGTCCTGCCGGTAGAAGTTTTAGGGGGTTATTCGAATATTTAAGGGATGTCATTCCGAACCGGGCTGAAAGCCCAGTGAGGAACCTGCTGTTCCTGACCGTAAGGACGCCCGCAAGGTCTTGATTTTTTTATACTAGTTCGCCCGAGACGGCTCTTTACTATGATCTGCGCGGGTTAGAATCGTTTCGCATTCGCTTATCCATCTATCCTTATCCATCTATCTATGAGCGCACCTTCGCCAGTCCAGGAATCTGATCGCAGGGCGGCTCGATTGCGAGCCTTGGTCTGGACCCTATTCTTCGTCTCCGCCCTCACCATGATTGCCTTCTTCTTTATTCCTGCTTTCATCATTCGACCCTTCCGTTACCAGGCGCCCGGCGCGCTCTCGCTTGCGATGGCTTTGCGCCACCGCGCTCCCCTGGTAACGCTTCTCGCAGGTCTCGCGTGTTTTTTCTTCGCCTTCGTACTGTGGAGAACCGTCGGTCTCTGGCGAAAGTCTCTGCTCGTGCTCACTCTGCTGGTCGTTACCTTTGCAGGGGTCATGGCGCGGCTTAACTATTTCGAGTGGATGTTCCATCCCATCGCGGGCGCGCAGTTCATCGTGCAATCCGAGAGCAAGCTCGATCCCAAAGAAATGATCCTGGCGGTCAGCCTCGGCGGCGACGCGCGTGCTTATCCCATCAGCCAGATGGCCTACCATCACGTTCTCAACGACGTCGTCGCGGGTGTGCCCATCGCCGTCACCTATTGAACGCTCTGTCACACCGGTCTGGTGTGGACGCGCACGGTGAACGGAAGAGCCTTGCACTTTTATCTGGCGGGAATCAACAACCAGAACTTCCTGATGCGCGATAAGGAAACTGGAACCTGGTGGCAGCAGATCACCGGCAAGGCCATCTACGGCCCACTGCGAGGCACAGCGCTCGAACTCGTGCTCAGCGACGAGTTAACTTTCGGCGAGTGGAGAAGCGAATTCCCTTCCGGCCAGGTACTGGCGCCTGTGGCCAAGTACACGAAAGAGTACGACCCCAACTGGGAGCCGGACGTAGCCAAGCTGCCGGTCGTCATCAGCTTTCCGAACACAGAACTGAAGTCGCGTGACGTGGTCATCGGACTCACCATCGACGGCGTCGCCCGCGCCTATCCCTGGGATACTTTTGCGAAGCAGTCTCCGGTTGTCGATCGCGTCAACGGCACGCTGCTGCTTCTGGTCCTCGGTCCCGACGGCAAATCGTTCCGCGTCTTTGTCAGCCGCGTCGACGGCCATGGCGCCGAATTTTTTCTTCAGACAAATGCCGACGCACACGTCGGGAAGAAAGACTGGACGCTGCTCGACACGACCACGAAGAGCCAGTGGAACTTCCAGGGCTGCGCCACATCGGGCCCGGCGCGGGGGAAGTGCCTCGATCGCGTTCCCGCCTTAAAAGATTACTGGTTCGACTGGCGCAACTATCATCCCGACACTGCGGTCTACAAGCGCTGAGCGGGTTGTATAACTGGGAAGGTAGATTGGTTTTCCAGAATGGACGGACTCCGTTCCCGCCCGCACCCGCACTCCAGTTTGCCTTCCGAATTTTCGCCTTCCGGAAATTGATCTACACTCTTAGAGGCCAATAGCAGATTCCGCGCCAAAGAACGGCTCGGAATGACAAGAGCACAGGAGAGTTCATCAGTGTCGGAAATTCATGCCATTTTTTGGGATGTCGGAGGAGTTCTCCTCAGCAATGCCTGGGATCACACCGAGCGCATCGCTGCGCTTGAACATTTTCATCTTGATAAAGATGAGTTTCAGTCCCGGCACGAGATGGTGGTCTCGTCGTTTGAGCGCGGCGAGATCTCGCTTGACGAGTATCTGGATCGCACCGTGTTTTACCGCGACCGTCCGTTCACGCGCGTTGAGTTTCGCGATTACATGTTCTCGCTGTCGCAGCCGAAGCCGGAGGTTCTTGCCTTCGCGCGCGGGCTGGCCGATACCGGCAAGTATTTCATGGGCACACTCAATAATGAGTCTCGCGAGTTGAATGTGCACCGCATCGAGAAGTACGGCTTGCGGAACATCTTCCAGCTGTTTGTCAGTTCCTGCTTCGTCGGGCTGCGCAAGCCGGAGAGTGGTATTTATCGTCTGGCGATTGAGGTCACGCAGGTCGATCCGCAGGAGTGCTGCTTCATCGACGACCGCGCGCCAAATCTTGATTGCGCCGCGAAGCTGGGGATGCGGACCATCCAGATGCAGACGCTGGAACAGTTGCGCGGGGAGTTGGGGAAGCTGGGCGTGACGCAGTGATCAGGGGTCAGGGGTTGGTTCAGTACCGTAGGGCCGGAGAGTTTTCGTGAGAACCGAGCCGTCCGTCTGGAGACTTGGTCATAGCTTGTCTTTCGCCCCTTCGGGGGCTTGCTCTCATTCCACTTTCCCACCCACGGCTTACGCCCCTTCGGCTTCGCTCAGGGCAGGGTGTGGGCTGCAATCTTGCGCCGCTCCACGGCTAAACCTGGCGTCGGGGCAGGAGCTAGCTCCTCCGGGGTGGCACTTTTGCTGCTGGCGTTGCGGGCTTGGGGGTATCGGATTCTGCGCCGGAAAGCGTCAGGTCGCTCGACCAGCACTCTGAGGACAGCTTCCAATCTCCACTCGCCTGTTTGGCGAAGACCCAGAGATATTTGCCGCGCTCTTCCCGGCGCTTGCCGGACGTTCCGGGAACCAGTGCGCTGTAGCGTCCCACCTCGTGAGCCACCTCTCCCAGGACTTCCACCCGAATGGGATCGAAGGCCACTTCTCCCAGACCGGCTTCGAGCGAGGAATAGAAGAACTCACGCACTGCGGCCGCGCCGCGAATCGGAGGCAGATTCGTGCGCAGTACCAGCGCGTCGGTAGCATAGAGATCGATTAACTCGTCCAGTTGGCGGGTATTGCACGCCAAAACCCATTCCTGCGTCAGGCGCCGGACTGCGGCCTCACTGCGGGTCATGGGTTCCCCTTTGGCGGCGGCGGCGATCCTCATCCGGTCGGCTTCGCGCGCGCTCTCGGGAGCATTGGCCCGCGGCGTTGCCGCGGCAGCGTCCGCATGCCCTCCCTGGAAATAGTGGTGATGGTAATGATGGTGGTAGTGATGCGTGCCGTTGGGAGAGCCCGCGCCGGGATGGACCTCATCCGCCGATTCTGGCGCTGGGGGCGGAACTTGGGACGAAGCCATGTTATCGAGACCATGGCTTGACGTAGCTTGCGAAGCAGGATCGGATGATGGTGGCGCAGTCCCTATCGCAACTCCACACGCACCGCAAAACTTGTTGCCTTCGCGATTGCGATGGCCGCAGACGCGGCAGGCGACGAGAAACTGGGAGCTCTCTTGCGCGGCACTCTCCGCGACGTTTTCCGAATCCGCTTCCATGGTAAGGCGCTGCATGGCTTGAAGGGCGGCGGCAATGGCTTCCTGGTCTGGTTTTGGCCGCCGCATTTCCGGATAGAGCCGCTGATAGATCTCACCCAGCGCGGGATTGCGCGGGCCGATGCTTGGCACCACTTCGGAATCCTGCGCTGCGGCGGAGCCGGATAGTTTGCCGGATTTCTTGTCTTTCTCTCTGTCCACGATTCAGACCGCGCTACTGCCTCGGTTATTCTAGCGCAACCGGAGCCTGCTCTGTTCTCCCGAAACCCACGCAGGCGGAATTTCAACGGTGGGAAAACTCGATCTTCCCTTCCGCCTCGGTGGGCACGCCGTTGCAGGTTGCAGGACGGTAGCGCCAAGTACGGACAGTTCGCAGGACGTTGCGGTCGCCCTCGGTGCCGGCGCTTTGCAGAATCAGAGGACTATGCACGCGACCATCGGCACCGATAATAAAACTGACTTTGATCTTGAGTTCCGGTCCGGATGGGACCAGCAGAGGGTCAGGCGTGGTCAAAGCCTCAGGCGGTTGGGTATCCTCGCAGCGGGCGCGCTCGCTCGTATGCTGCACTTCGCTAAACTCGGCGGCGCGGGCGGGAGTTTTCCAGAGCCCTTGTTCACGCTCAGTTAAGACGGCCCGGCGCAAGCTCAGAGACGAAACCGGCGCCGAAGCGTTGCTGGCGGCGGGTACGGCGAGGATCAAAAGGCACGGCCAGATGCGACGAAGCATTCGCGAAAAACCCTCCAAAGCGAACCCGGTTTAGTGCTCTACTCCTTATTGATGGGCAAGTGTGGGGCCAGGAGTTTTCCTATGCTAAGATGCCTGTTATCAACTGGTTGCTGGAATTATGTAATCCTCCTGATGTGAAAGCGATTGCATATTTCATGCCGGGTGCGGGGCCGAAGCTGAACAACATTTCCGTTGAGGTTATCGCTTGGGCAACGAGCGGAGGGTGAGCAGCGTGATTTCGGGGGGGCAATTCAAGCGTACCGGCACGCTGATGGTTCCAAGGCCGGCGGTGGTGTAGAGCGCAAGCGGACCCACCTGGTAGGTTCCGTGAAAATATTTCTTCGCCATCTCGGGCAGATAAAGCGGGGGCAGCAGTGGAACTCTGATTTGTCCTGCGTGAGAGTGTCCTGATAACTGAAGGTCGACGGGAAATCGCGAGGCTACATCGGCGAAGTCGGGTTCATGCGCGAGCAGAACGACGGCTTCGCCGGCGGGGATGCCGTTCAACGTTTGCGACAGGTCGGCAGTCCGGCTGAGCACATCGTTCACCCCCGCCAGCCAGAAGCGGGCTCCGCCGCGCTCGATCGGCTGTGACTGGTTCGCGAGCACCTGAATGTTTTCGGCCTGAAGCGCGCGCGTCACGTGTTCGGGGTCGGTGAGGTCATCGTGGTTTCCGAGGACGGCCCAAAGGCCATGGGGCGCAGTCATCTCGCGAATGAGGCGAGCGCACGGCTCGGCCGCGGTTGCGCCTTTCTGATCGTCCCCTGTCAGGGGCAAGGAGACAAAGTCTCCGGCGAGCACGATCAGGTCAGGATGGAGACCGTTGACCATGGAGATGGCAGCGCGCAGAGGATGGATGGAACAGTACGGGTCGTAATGGAAATCGCTGAGCAGGGCAACCGTAAAACCATCCAGGCGTTCCGGCCAGCGAGGAAGGAAGAAATCATGGCGCACGATGAGGGGGCGGTTTGGCTCGAGCAGGATTCCGTCCCCGGCAAGCGCGACGGTGCCCACTGCGGCGGCGGAGAAAAGAAACTGGCGTCTTGTAGTCCGAAGAAAAGACAAACAGACTTAACTCGCGGGGCGGCTACCCGTATCCGGCCCCACATTAAGCATAACCCGACTTAGGACCACCGAGTGTTACGAGAGAGATTCTGGCGCCGGTTTGCGAACAGAAATTCAGTCTGGCCCGCTGGTGCCCGACGAGCGCGCTCAGAAGCTGAAGGTCGCCTGCAGGTCGATGCGGCGAACCGCCACGCCGGTGGAGAATGGGCCACCTTGAAGACTGTTGAATTTGTCGAAGAATGGCGACCCTAGAACTCCGCCCGGATTGCCCAGGTTCACCTTGTTGAACACGTTGCGCGCGGAAGCGCTGAGCGTGAAGCTGTAACGGCGGTCGGAGCCGCCGCCTCCGAAGTTGGGGCCACCACCGAACAGCGGACCTCGCGGACCACCGCCGCCGCGGGTACTGCCACCACCACCGCCGCCCTGACCTGGGGTAGGCTGGTTGCTTGCGCCACTTTTCAGTTTCGGACCAAACCCGAAAGTCTTGCTTAGCCGCAGGTTCAGGGTGACATGCGATGGGCCGGTTTCAGAGTTGATGGGGACGAGCTTTTCGCCAGCCGTGGGCGATGCGTCGAAGGTCCCCAAAGCGGTGCAATAAATGTTCGCGCCGCCGCACCCGGTTCCGGACGGAAGCAGCCCCGGCCGGTCGTTGAACTGCGAGTCTCCGTTCAGGTCAGTGCTGGTTGTGACGGTGAATGGGGAACCGGAACTCACGACCATGAACGGGCTTAGACGAACAGCGTAAGGCATAGCGATGGAGCCGCCGAGAAACAGGCGGTTGCGGATATCGAATGATGCCCGGCCGTAATCCTGACTGATGTCGTAAGAGTTCGAGGCGAAACTTGCGACTCCGGCAGTATCGCTGTTGGCGTAGTTGAGCGTGTAGTAGCCAAATAGCTGGAGCTTGGCGCCGGCGCGAATGTTCGTGTTCACGATGAGCTGGTTCTGCCGGAAAACACCTTCGGAAACGAACTGGTAAATATTGCCCTGGGCCGGATTTGCCGGCACACAATTTGGACTGCAAGGGGTGCCGGGGAAGGGCGCATTGGCATTGATGGTGAGGAGTTGATCGAAGCCGCGTGAATTCAGATAGGTGACGGAGAGAGTCGCAGACTTCGTGACCTGCCGCTCGACACTGATCGCCGACTGCAGAGTGTAAGGCGCATACAGCGAGGGACTGGTCTGGTAGATGGTGGAGGTACCGGACCCAACCGGACCACAGGTGGTAAGTGGCGCGGTGAGCTGTTGGTCAAGCCCGGGGAAGCAAGTGGGATTCGGGATGACGTATTCCTGCTGGATGATGCCGTTCAACCGTTGCGCCTGCAGGATTTGCGCCTCCTGATACCGCTCGTAGAAAATACCCATTCCGCCGCGAATCACAACGATGGGAGGACGACTTCTGCCGCCGACGCCCCATGCGAGGCCCAATCGTGGCGCCAAATCTACGTGATCACGAATGTAGTTCTGGGTTTCGTAGCGCAAACCCAGGCTGAGGGTGATGTTTGACCTTACCTTCCAGTCGTCCTGAACGTAGAGCGACTCATCGTATGCCGTCAGGCTGGCGGCGGGGGAGCCTTGGGTGATGGCAAGTTGGCGCGGGGCTGCCGCGGGAAGGCCCGCGCATGCCGGGGGCGGTGAAGGCAGGGTGGCGCATTGCGCCGCCTGAAATTCGGTCAGCGAGGAGAACGTAAACGTGCCGTTGAAGCCCGCGTTGGAACTGTTGTCGTCATGAACCGCGCGCAAACGGCCTCCAAACTTGACGGTGTGACTGCCGTGGATCACCGAGGTGTAGTTCTGCAGTTCGTAGTGATCCTCATGGTCGATGCTGATCACGCCATTGCCGCCGCCGCTAAATGCGCCTAATACGTTCACCGCGGGATTCGTGTCGATTGAAGTCTCGCCGGTGTTATCCCGCAGATACTGGAAGCGCGTTTCGTTGACCACCTTCGCTCCGAAGATCTGCGTGTCACCGATTTGCACTGTGTGTTCGGTGGTTAGCGAGTCGTATGCTTGCGAAGGCAAGACGCCCGGTGTGGTGAGACCATTGTTGGTCTCGGTGTCGCGGTAGTATTGGTAACGCGCGGTCAACGTGTTTTTCTTGGTGAGCGCATAGTCCAAGCGCGGTGCGATGTTGGTGCGCTGGTGCGGCGAGGGGACGGACTCCAGGGTCTGAATGGGATTGAGGTTCTGGTCGAGCGTCTGGGCGTCGATGGCGGAAAGATCGTTAATGTCTCTGCGCTGGGCGCTGACAAAAAACGACGACTTTTTGCTGATGGGGCCGCCGAAGCTTCCGTCGTACTGGACCGTGTAATAGCCGGGCTCGGCGCCGGCGAACGGGTCAGTCGAATTGAACGCCGAATCGTTTCCGTGAATCTGCAACTGGCCGTGAAATTTGTCGGTGCCGGGCTTGGTCAGGATTTCGATGCGGCCGTAACCCAGCTTGTCGTATTCCGCCGAGAACGGGTTCTGATTAATGCGAATCTCACGAATGGATGACTTGGGAGGAAGCTGACCGGCAGTGAAACCGTCAATGTAGAGCTGTCCGCCGTTGGGGCCAGCGGAAGGCCCGGCGAGAGCCTGCAGGTCGGTGAGCAATTCGTCGGGATCGTCGGGCAGCGCTTCGAGTTCCTTACCCGAGATAGTGATGGCTCCGGCGTTGTTCTCGGGATTCACGTCGACAGTGGGCACCGTATCGGAGACCTGAATCTTCTGTTGCTCGACCTCAATGTTCATCGCGACATTGAGGCGCAAGGGCTGAGCGCCGGTGACGACCACGTTGTCGTTTTCATAGAGAGCGAATCCCTGAGCGACGACGGTCAGCGAGTATTGGCCGGGAGCCAACCCCTTGAATTCATATGCTCCCTGTCCGTCGGATTGCGTTTTAACGGGAGTGGAGGAAATGGCCGCAGGCGTCATGATGACATCGGCCTTGGCGATGGCGGCGCCCGAGGGATCGATCACTTGCCCGCGCAGAGTGCCGGAAGCAGCCGGAGATGCGGCCGTCTGAGAGACTGCGAACGTGGCACACAATTGGAAGCATAAGAAAATTAGTGCAAAACAGAAATACGCACGAAACTTCATTCCATCATTCCATTCCACGACATAGAACTTCGCTGTAAATGCTTTGATGCGGTCTTGAGTTTGTGACTGAAATAAAGCTATGGACCCCCCGTGTCACCCGAGGGAGCACCAAGGCTCCAGGGCGCAAGCATCATGGCCTGGCCGGCATTAGGTGCGGCTTGAAGAATCGGCTCGACGCCGCTGACAAGTTGGATGGCGGTACCTGCGCCCGCAGTGCCTTCGGTCGAGACCAGTATCACAGCGTCACCCTTGTGCAGGTCGGTGAGCGAAGACGCAGGCAAGCGGCTGAGCATTTGCTGAAAATCGGGCGCGCCGCCGGAGCGCCCACCCGCGCCAGTTCCTCTCGCACTCGTTCCACCTTCCGGAGTTGCCCCGGAAGAAGCCGTAGGGCTTGCAGCTTGACCCGAAGCCGCAGCTTGGCCAGACAAGGCTGCTGTGCTTCCGCCGAGGGCTCCCTTCAAGCGCGCTGCGATTCGCTGAGCCATCTCCGGGGGCAAATGGCGAACTTGCGAATCGGCTGTCACTTTGACGAGCACTGTTTTTTTCGACAACAAATCCTGAACGCTGAGCGTCGACGAACTTGCATCGACGGTGTTAACCGTGCCGGCAACATTGCGGAACGATCCGGAAACTATTTCGTTGGCAGTCAAATCGGTTCCGTCAGCGCTGCGGTCGCCACGTGCTCGCACCTGATCGCCGGGATGAACTTCCTGCAGCGTGCTCGCCTTGGCATCGTCAAACTTTACGGAGTCCGGAGCGTAGCGGCGAATCACGGTGGTGCTTGAGCTGTGAATGACAATGTTCTTTTTTCCCGTGAAGCCGGTGACGGAGATCGTCACGGTTCCCGCCGCGGGATCCACGGCACTGACCAAGCCGCCCACACCGCGCTTCTGCCAGTCCTGAAGATCCTGTTGATGCTTAGCCTCGAGGTCGGAGTGCTTCATCACCACAACCTTCAACACAGGGAGCGGCCGGTTATCGTCGGTGGCCCATCCTGTGGCGCGGATGTGATCCCCAACCTGCAAATCCTGCAACTGGATCGGCGCGGCATTGTTCAGATTCGTTTCACCGGGTGCAAAACGGACGATTTGCGTTGCCGGTTGAACAGTAACCCTCACGTCCGGACCGGATTCCTGGGTAAGCGTGATCTCGGTTCCGTTAATGGATTTGATAACACCGATGCGCTTCGCGACGGCCCGCGGCGCGGCAGCTCCCTGCGTTTGCTGACTGGGCGGGGTGGCATAACAGTTAGGCGCGTGGATGATGGCCGCGCTTGCGGCGCAGAGTGCGATCGCCAGGAGCCGGCTAGAAGGTGTGTTCATAGGCCTCTTATCAATTTACATGCTAATTTGCATGGCGCATCGCACAAACCAGAGGATTTACAAAGTTTTACTTCTGGATTGGAGAATGTGGGAATTCTCAGGCGAGCAGACAGGACGGATTGCACTCCAGTAGTGGATGGCTAGAGTCGTGCAGAATAGGGCTCGCTTTGCTCGCTGGACAGCCGAGGCGGCCGTCCCCACATGAGTCGTGGACAAGTCTTTGGGGCTTTATGATTGCTGCTATTCCGCGATCAGCAGATTCTCCGCGAAGGGCCATTGCTCATCGATCCATTGCGCCTCACAGCGGAAGCCGGCGATGCGGGCCATGGAAAACACTTCCTCGGCCGAATATTTGTGGCTGCTTTCGGTCCATATGGTTTCTCCTTCGAGAAACTCGACAATCAGATCAGCGGCACGAATATGTACGGTTTGGCGACACATGGACCGCAGATGCATCTCCACGCTGCGGGTCTCGTGATTGATTCTGGCCACGTGCTCGAACCGCGATAGATCGAAATTAGCGTCGAGTTCGCGATTGATGCGAGCCAGCAGATTCAAGTTGAAGGCAGCGGTTACACCCAGTTCGTCGTCGTAGGCCGCAAGCAACTGGACGCTGGATTTTTCCAGATCGGTTCCGAGGAGAAGTGAATCTTCCGGCAGAAGAATGCGCCGCACTTCGGTCAAGAACTCGATGCCTGCGTGCCGATCGAAGTTTCCGATCGTGCTTCCGAGAAACAAAACAAGAAGATGCTGGCCGGCCGAGCGGTGCGCAGCCACTTCCAGAAGGCCGTCGAGATATTCGCGCTCAAAACCGAGGATGCTGATGGACTCGATATCGCTGAGTTCGCGCTCGCACATGGCCAGAGCGGACGGAGAAATCTCGATCGGATAATAGGCGGTGCGCTGGCGCCGGCAAAGCGCTTCCAGGATGTGGCGAGTTTTCCGGCCGCTGCCGCTGCCGAGTTCAGCCACAGAGACGGGGGTGGCCAAGCGTTCGACAATGTCACGGCCGTGCCGCCGCAGCAGGCGCTCATCGGCGCGAGTGAGACCGTACTCCGGCAAATGGCTGATCACTTCGAATATCGCGGAGCCCACATCGTCATACAAATACTTCGACAACAGCTCTTTCTGGCCTGGCCTATTGAGCCCGTCACGTACATCGGCGGCGAATTCGTAGGTTGTGTTCGGAGTGATGGTTTGAACCAGCATATTGAAAGCTCCTTGCTGACGATCGCGATTAAGCGATCCCTATTCGACGATTAGCGGCTTACGCAGCGAAATCCCGTGTAAGCAAATTGGTAGTGTGCCTGGAACCAGTTGCGGAACGTAGGCCGCAGCATGCAAGCGGCGGTGCGCGCCGATCCGCCTTTCAGGGCAAAGTGTTTGCCGTCGAAGAAATCGGCGGAGTAACCACGGTAGAACGGGAACGGCTCGAATCCGGGGAACGGAGCGAATTCTGTGGAAGTCCACTCCCAACCATTGCCCAACATGCCATGAACGCCGAAAGCGCTGCGGCCTTCCGGAAAAGCATTGACGGGCGCGGGACTCCAGCGAGCGAAATCAAAATTGCCAAATCGCTCCGCGGGACCTTCGTCGCCCCAGGGGTACGGTTGCTCGCCGCCGTGCGAATTCGTGTATGCCGCCCGCTGCCATTCGGCTTCGGTGGGCAACGACTTCCCTGCCCAGCGCGCGTAGGCTTTCGCTTCCGCCTGACTTACGTAGACTGGCCAATCGAGCGGTAACTGGACGTCATTGAACATGGTTCGATACAGCCACTGCTCGCTCTCACGCCTCCAGAAAGCGGGATGCGAAATTCCCTGCGCGGATTTCCATTTCCAGTCTTCGTCATGGTCAGCATGATTACCGTCACCGTTGCACCAGTACTCGTGCGTTTCGTAGCCGCCCGCGTTGACGAACTCGAGATATTGCCGGTTTGTCACCTTGTACAGATCCATGGCAAACGCCTGGACGCTGAGAGTGTGAGCTTCATACTCGTTGTCCCAGCCAAACAAATCGCTGCTGCGTGAGAGGCCTAGAGTAACGGCGCCGGCGGGAATCTCGACGCTGCCGTGGTCCATGTGCGGAGCAATGCTAGCCAGGGCCTCGGATTGTCTTACTTTGCGATCCAGGGGCAATTGATGCAGCATGTACGCCAGCGTTTCCGCGTGCATAAGGCGGTGCTCAATGGCCACATTAAGCAAAGTGCTCACCGGAAATCCGTCACTGGCGGGAACCCTGGAATCAGCAAGTGTATCCACAAGTTTCTCGTCCAGAACAACCCGTATCTTCCTGACATAGTCTCGAACGGCGGTAATCGAAGGCCAGTCCGAAGGTTGGTCAGTGGGCAGTCCGCCGCCGACCGGATCGATACCAAACGCAAACAATCGGTCGAACTCGGGATGAAAGCTCTCGCGTCCGAGAACACGCTCGTGAAACAGATTCCAATCGAAGGCTTCCAGATGTCCGATATAGAAGACGATGCGGTGACGTTCGGCGATGGGGCGTTCATAGAGAAACTCGGGTTTGACCACGGCGAACAGATCGTCGGTGCGTTGACGGGCGTCCGCAAGTTGCTCGATCAAATCGTGGCGGATGGCTGGATCGGTCTGCGTGGCTGGCATTCAGATCTCCTACTTTGCGGCTGGCGCAACAGTGGCAGGGATTCTATTCCCTCTTGCGGCCCGAGTACCATAGGGTAATGCCCCTACGGGTATTTCACGTCGATGCCTTCACCGCCAAGCCTTTTGCCGGCAACCCGGCGGCAGTGTGCCCTCTTGCAGCGTGGTTAGATGACGGCCTGCTGCAGGCGGTCGCAGCCGAGAACAATCTTTCGGAGACCGCGTTTTTCGTGCCTGCCGGCGATCACTACGACTTGCGCTGGTTCACGCCGCGTTGCGAAGTAAAGCTGTGCGGACATGCGACGCTGGCTTCCGCGTTTGTTGTGCTCCACATTTTCGAGATCGGGCGCGAGTCGGTGCGCTTCGAGACGCGCTTCAGCGGAGCACTGACGGTTTGCCGTGACGGGGACTTGCTGGCTATGGATTTTCCTGCGCTCCCGCCATGGACTTCCGCAGCCGAGCCGGCTGCGTTAATCGAAGGTTTGGGAAAGGCTCTTGCGGCGCTGGTGCAGATCGAAGACAACTTTTTCGCGATCTATGAGTCAGCGGAGGAAGTCAGGTCGATTCGTCCTGACTTTCGATTGCTCGAACAACTTCATCCCGCGGGAGTTGCGATAACGGCTCCGGGCGACGACGATGCCGATTTTGTGTCCAGATATTTTGCACCCAGCTATGGCATTCCCGAAGATCCCGTGACCGGCTCGACTCACTGTTCACTCGCACCGTATTGGGCACACCGGCTGGGGAAAGCGAAGTTGCACGCCCGTCAGGTCTCGGAGCGCGGCGGCGAGGTGTGGTGCGAAGTCGGAGGCGGGCGAGTGATTCTCAAAGGAAATGCTGTGCTGACTTTCCGGGGCGAGTTGCTGATCTGATATGACAGCGGCTGAGATTTAGGTACCTCAGGGGCTAAAGCCTGAGCCGTGGCAAGGGCCAATCGCAGCGCTGAAGGGCTGCGCCACCCAAAATCAAGTCGCGCTCACATCCGAGTAGGCTAGTGAACCAATCCCTTGCTGCGCAGAAATTCCTGCGCTACGTCTTTCACGTCACGGTGCTGGCCATCCAGTGCGTAATTCAGCTGCTGCATTTCCTGATCAGAAATCTTGCCGCCTAATTCCGCCATCGCCTGGGCAACTTCGGGATGCTGCTGCAAAGTCTGCTGCCGGACAACAGCCACTGCTTCATAGGGAGGAAAATAATGACGGTCATCTTCGAGCACAAACAAATCCAGCGCCGGAATTAATCCGTCGGTGGCATTGCCGGCAGCGATATCGATCTGATGACCTTTCAATGCTGGGGCGAGCAGGCCCAGATCCATAACTCGGGGCGGCGCGGCGAAGTGCAGGCCGTAGGCGGCCGCCAGTCCGGCATAGCCGTCGGGGCGCTCCATGAACTCGTAACCGAATCCCGCCCGCCATTGCGGAGCGAATGCGGCCGCTTGCGACAAGGTCTTGACGCCCAGGCGACGCGCGTCGTCCCCGCGAATTTCCATCGCAAACGTGTCGTTGAAACCGAATGGCGGCCCGAGTGTAAGATCAAGGCGCGTTTCATATGCGCTTTTGACGCGTTGGTAGACTTCCGCTTTATCGCCTCCCACTTTCTGCTTGAGGATGGCGGTCAACGCCGTTCCGGTGTATTCGGGATAAATGTCGATGCGCCCGGCCAGCAGCGCCTGCTGGCAGATATAAGTTCCCACGAGATAAAATCGGCGCTCCACTTTCAGATGCGTGTTCGCTTCAATCTGCTGGGCAATAATTTCGCCGAGGATTAACGACTCGGTAAAGTTCTTGGAGCCGACCACGATGCGATCGGAGTGCGAAGAGACGCACGAAGACAGTAGCAGGGCTGAAAGAAAGAGAATCAAACAGACGTGACTACCGCGCCCGGCTCTGAAAACGCCGCAGTGCGCTCTGTGTCGATTCCGTTTCATTGTGGCCGCAAACGTTTTTCCAGCCATCCCAAGCCGAAATCCGCTGTCAACGCCAGAACTGCCGCGGGAATCGCCCCAGCCAGAATGAGTTGATTATTTACCATGGCGAGACCGCGAAAGATGAACTCACCCAGGCCTCCCGCGCCAATCGCTGCGGCGATGGTCGCCACTCCCACCGAAACGACGACTGCCACGCGCACGCCGGAGAGGATCACGCTCAGCGCCAGCGGAAGTTCGACCTGAAACAAGAGCTGGCGGTTGGTGAGCCCCATGCCGCGTCCGGCCTCGACCACCGCCGGATCGACGCCGCGGATTCCCGTGTAAGTATTGCGGATGACAGGCAGCAGCGCGTAGAGAGTCAGGGCCAGAATCGCAAGGCGATCGGCACGATCACCGAGCCAGGGCACGGAAAGAAGAAAACCGAAGAGCGCGAGACTCGGAATCGTCTGAATGATGTTCGCAGTTCCCAGCACTGGCTTATTCAGAACTGGCCAGTGCGCGCTCAGTATTCCGAGCGGGATGCCGCTGGCTACCGCGAGCAGCGTTGAGATTCCTACGAGCCAGAGATGCTGAAGCGTTAATTCCAGGACCTGTTCGTGGTTTTGCCACAGGAAGTGCAAGAGGTTCATGACGCGCCTCGATTTGCCGCCGAGTCCAGTCCGCCCTCGAAAGCTCGAACATAAGCGCCGGCCAATGGGTCTTTCGATCGCAAGAAATCTTCAGGGGATAGAACCGTGACGAGCCGTCCGGCGTCCATAAGAGCGATGCGCGAACCGAGCCGCAGAGCTTCGCGGAGATCGTGTGTGACAAAGACCACCGTTTTGCCCAGCCTCTGCTGTAGTGACAGAAATTCGCGTTGCAGTTGGTCGCGAGTGAGAGCGTCGAGCGCTCCGAAGGGCTCATCCATCAAGAGGATTGCAGGGTCGGCGGCCAGTGCCCGAGCAACGCCCACTCGCTGCCGCTGCCCGCCCGAGAGCTGGTGGGGATAACGCGAGGCCATTTGTTCCTCCAACCCAACCATCTGCAATAATTCTCCGACGCGTCGATGTATCCGATCCGCGGCCCAGCCCTCGATTCGTGGGACAAGCCCAATGTTTCGTTCCACCGTGAAATGCGGGAATAGGCCCACATCCTGGATGACGTAGCCGATGCTTCGACGCAAACGAATGACGTCTCTCTCCGCGATGGGCGCGCCATTCACTCGCACTTCCCCGCCGCTCGGGTTCAGCAGCCGATTGACCAGCTTCAGCGTGGTGGTCTTTCCTGAGCCACTGCGTCCCAGCAGGACCAGAGTCTCGCCGCGTTGTACTTGCAGACTCAGCCCCATGAGCAACGGTTGACCATTGGGCAGCGCATAGGCCACATCGTGGAATTCAATCACCGGCACATTGGCGAGACTTGGTTCCATGTTCTGTTAAGCCCTGTTCTGTCAAATCATGCCTCATCAAGCCATATTCATGGGAGCATGTCCGCCCAGCATACCCGAGTCCGCAAGCTCAGGCGCGGCCGGGCCGGCCTGTGTCCCAGACATTGCTGCTCGACCAGCACCCAGAGAGCCAATAGACGGCCTCACTCCCCGCCGCTACGATCCTATTAGCACCCTTGTGCAAATTTCATTGGGGTATGAGTGTGTCTGCTTTACGCAATTTTCTTTGCTGGATGATGGTTGTCCTGTGGCCACTGTCGCTCCTGGCGGGGGAGACGGGTGCCGCCGTCGTGCATACCAAGGGCGGAGTGTGGGTGAACGGCGCTGAGGTGGCAGACTCCACCGCCGTCTTTCCCGGCGATGTGCTGGAGACGAAACCAGGGTCCGTCGCCGATCTCGACTCTGAAGGATCGTCGGTTCTGATTCAGCCAGAGTCAGTCGTCAAGTTCCAAGGCAACTCCCTGAACCTGGAGCATGGCGGCGTATCCGTAGGAACGACCACGTCGATGAGCGTGCACGTGAACTGCGTCAAGGTAGAACCCGCATCGAGCGAGCGGACGCAATATGACGTGGCCGACCTCAGCGGCACGGTGCAGGTTGCGGCCCACAAAAGCGATGTGAATATCACGCAAAGTGGAGCGCTCAAAAAAGCAACGGCGGAGGGCAGCGCTTCTCAATCCGCGCTAGTGCGCGAGGGACAGCAGGCTACACGCGAGGAGGCGGCCGCCTGCGGAGCCGCCCTGCGCCCCGGAGGGGCCGGGAACAGTTTGAATACAAAGTGGCTCGAGATTGGCGGTGGCGTTGGTGGAGGAGCACTGGTATTCTGCCTGCTTCTCTGCAAAGGAACCAAATCCCCCAGCGTCAGCCCTTCGCAACCCTGATTTCCGTCGGGATCCGATGTTGAGTCTTCGCATCCTCAGCCTTTCGGGCGCGCAAGACCTGAGCAATATCTACGAATGCAGCGTATACTGGAGGTCTTGACCTCGAAGACACCCTGAACAGCAACGTTGCGCCTTCGCGATTGAGAAATTCCCTGAAAGGCGAGTGACGTGTCGGACCTGAGAAGAGTTGGAATTCAGTTTTTTCAATCCCAAGACATCGAATTCAAGAAACGGCCATGCAGCGCGGCCGATTCGGCGATTCGCCCGTAGCGGGATCTCCAGCATACCGAAAGTTTCGACGTCCGTGCGGAGCGGGAATACCGCAACGTCACGGGCCTAGGTTAAATAGCCTTCAAACCAGGAGAGAAGCATGTCCGGAGTCAATGGCGACAAAGCCAGATTTAACCGGCGGCGCAGGCAGAAGATCAGCCGCCGTCAGAGCAACGAAAAGATGTTAAAGGCCTTGGCTGAGAACCACTTGGTCGCTCCGCCGAAGCCGGCCAATCTCAAGGAGAAAGTAGCATGAACATGCCAGTCGGCGCATTGCCGCTTTCGACCGCGGATGGCATTCCAGCTAAGAAGAGACGCGTACTCTTGCTGGACACGTCGCAGACGAAACGCGATCTGCGGGCCGATGTAATGAGAAAGCTCGGCATCGAGGTTGATTGCGCAGCGGATGTGCTCGAGGCGCGTTGCTGGTGGCGCGCCGACTTGTACAATCTCGTGCTCATCAGTGTATCCGGGGAAACTGACAGCCGGGACAAATTCTGCACTGACCTTCGCAGCGCGACTCCTCCGCAGAGGATCGCCTTCTTTGTGGGCGGCCCCGCATATCTCGCTTCTGCGCCCCATTCCGACGACGCGGCCGCAGCGCCGGACGCGGGAGCGCTGCACAAGGAGATGGTCGCCGCGTTGTTCGCTCAAAATTCGGCAAGCTCATCGCTGCAGCGCTGGGGAATACTGCAAGCCTGCCAGAAGATTTCCAGCGTCCGCGCAGTCAGTGAGGCTCGTACTCGCGCGATACGGGAAACTCCGCGCCCCTCCCGCTGGGCTGAAGCCATCGAACAGTATTCCGCACCTGAACCTGTCACCCCTCAACCCTCATTTGCAAAAGAAATATTCGCAACAGAAAAGGCTGCAGTGGAAACCGCTGCGGTTGAAACCGAGAGAGAAGAACTCCTATGAAGAATCTTTATGTCGGCAACTTACCTCACAGCACCACCGAACCCGAGCTACGCGGCTTGTTTGAGGCGCATGGCGCAGTCGAACGCGTCAGCATCGTGACCGACCGCGAGACCGGCCGCGCCCGCGGCTTCGCCTTTGTCGAGATGACCAATGCGGAGGAAGCCGACAAGGCGGTTGCGGCCTTGAACGGAACGGAACTGGCCGGCCGCGCACTCAAAATCAACGAGGCCAAACCCAAAACCGATGCCCCCCGTGGCGGGGGAGGCGGCGGAAAGCGCTTCGGTGGTGGGGGCGGAGGCAGTCGCGACGACTATCAGGGGCACGCGCGCCAGCCCCGGGAGCCGCGCTGGTAGCGGCAGAGCCATTCTTTCGGCCACCCTTTGAAGACAAGTTTACCGACAAAACATTGCTGATCAGAGTAAACACGGGATTGGCTAATCTCCGGGACAGGCTGTTCAGTTTGCCCTGCTTGCTCCCGAGCTCGACCTAAGCGCAATGCACCAGCCGCCGTTGCCGTAACTTACGATTGGAGATTGGGTATGCCAGGACGAGGTAGATCAAGCTTTACCAAACGCCAGAAAGAACACACGCGCCAGCAAAAACAGCGCGACAAGGCCGAACGCCGCATCCAACGCAAAGACGAGCCGGCAGGAACACCAGGCGATTCCAGCGAACTGGACTTGGACGAATTGCAAAGGCACGCCGCCGAACAAGCGGCCCTTTTTCAAATGGGAGACGATGACCGCGACATTTCCAGCATTCCCCGCGAACGTGAACCGGAAAAGACCGAGCCCTAGACGCTCGATCCTGAATATGTCTTTCAAGCATAAGTCCATCCAAAAAGTTGGGGCGCGTCTTTAGGACGCGCCCCTTCGACTTATTTACGAATCTTCTCTGCTCTCTACGCGAATACTTCGCCGGGCAACCTGGTCAGCGTGCGGCTAGCCAGCGTGTTTTGAACAACGTGCTCGGACCGCTCCGCATTCGCCCAATCCACATGCTTGCGTTCGATCTTCAGCTTCAACGCGCGTTCGATGTGTCGCAGTTCGATAACTTCGCCGCCAGCCACTAAACTGGTAGCGAGCCCTTCCGACCCGGCACGCCCCGTCCGCCCTACGCGGTGGATGAAATCTTCCGCCATCTTTGGCAGGTCGTAGTTGATTACATGCGCCACATCGTCGATGTGCAAACCGCGAGCGGCGACATCGGTGGCGACCAGCACTTGAAACTTCCCTTGCTGGAATCCCGTAAGCGCTCCGTTGCGCTGCGATTGTGAGCGGTCGCCGTGAATCATGGCCGCGGAAAAACCTTCGCGCACCAGTTCCTTGGCTAACCGTTCCGTGCCGCGCTTGGTGCGGGCAAAGATGAGCGTCTGCCCTTTCTCGGCATAGAGCAACTGCCGCAGCACATCGGGCTTTTCGGCGGGCCGCACTTCGTAGGCTTGCAAACGTACGCTCTCGACCGGCTTCAGAACCGAACCTACTGCCACGCGTACAGGATCGCGCATGGAATCATTGACCAGGCCGGCGACGGATTGCTCCATCGTGGCTGAGAAGCAAAGGGTCTGCCGCCGTTGCGGCAGGATCGCGAGGATGCGACGGATCGCCGGCAGAAAGCCCATATCGAGCATTCGGTCGGCTTCATCGAGTACCAGGATCTTGACTTCGCGCAGGTCGATCAGCTTGCGGCTGATGAAGTCCTGCAGGCGCCCGGGAGTTGCGACCACCAGGCTGGAGCCGCCACGCACCGCTTGAATCTGCGCCTTCTCGGAGACGCCGCCGATTACCAGCGCCGCCTTCGATAGTCCTTTGCCGCGCAGTTTTTCGTATTCTTCGTTGACTTGAATCGCCAGTTCGCGCGTGGGTAACAGAACCAGCACGCGGACTTTCTGTGACGGTTCGCGCTGCAGCATTTCGATAATCGGAATCAGAAACGCCAGCGTCTTGCCGGTTCCGGTCTGCGCCGTAGCCAGCACATCTTTGCCCTCAAGGGCGTAAGGAATAGCCTGCGCCTGAATCGGCGTAGGGGTAATGAATTGAGCCGTCGCCAGCCTCTGCTGTAAAGCAGAAGATAGCGGTAATTCTGTAAAGCTTGTCATTCGTAATTGTTCTTTCTGGAGAGGCCTGATGTACACGTATAGTGAGTTTCCATGCCGCTCTTGTTATTTTGATTGGACGCTGAATAAACGGCGGGCAGGAAAAGCGGAGATGAATCTTGATCCAACAGGATCACCGCGTCACGAGCAAACCGTGGCAGTAGCGTTGAGATTTATTATAGCACAATCCACGGTGCACTCTAAGACCAAGACAGCAATGGCAAACGAAAGTAACATTCCCTCTGAGTTCGATGTTATTCGCTTCTCCGGAAATGATGAAGGGCGAGAAACCGCGATTCTAAGACTATGCTAAGTCGGCAGCGGAGTAATGAATTCAAGCCCAAAACAGTATCCGCTCCGCTGGCGGACAATAGCCATTATCCGAAAGCGGCACGGGGTCCCGAACTCAACTTCCAGTAAATCACCGGGTTTCACCAGGATTCCGGCATACAAGCCCATGCCGCCTTCACTTAGCTCCGTGCCTCGGCCAGACACCGTGATGGTTGAGGGCTCGTTTGCGATGACCACCCGAACCGGCAGGTCATGGGATGTCGCTGCCATCGACGCGTACTTGGGGAGGAAGGCATTTTAGCTGATGATGATCCGATGCACTTCCTGGCTCAAATTACGAAAGGGCGGCAAGCTCTGCTCACCTGCCGAGTTGTAATCCGCTCCTGTAGCGATCGTCTTCTGGTAATCATCGCTTAGTAATCATCGTTCGGCTCCTTTCTCCCCTGGGACGTCTAAACGGGTCGGCCGTCACCAAACCCTGGGGCCGGGGAGCCGGCAGTGTTTACGACAGTTATGAGAACCCGCGCTTGGGGCTGGGTTGAATTCGCTCGCCGAGACTTCGAAGTCAGGTGGCGGAAAGATCGCCATTCATTGCTGTTTTTCGGCCTTTACGCCTTCCAAATTGCATTCCTGATCTCGGATGGGGTTATACTTCTGCACCACTCTATTCCAGTCAGAACACCTTCATGAAGCCCAGCGCTCGTGTAACAGGAGTCGGCAAGATTCTCGGCTACATACTTCTGGCTGTCATCGTTGTGCTCGCCATCGCCATTACTAAGACAATCGGCTGGCGCCCGATCATTGGACCTCGGCAACGCGCTCTGACCGCGCGCAAATTCGAAAGAACGCCGCAACGGCTGGCGCGCGGCGAGTATCTCGTGCAGAACGTTACTCTTTGTATCCTGTGCCACTCCGAACACAACTTCAAAGCGCCAGGAGCTCCGGTCATCGAAGACACGCTGCTCGCCGGAGCGCACTTCGAAGAGGAGGGATTGCCGGGTGATGTTTACAGCGCCAACCTAACTCCCGACCCGGAAACAGGAGCCGGCGGTTGGAGCGACGATCAGTGGTCTCGGGCCATTCGCGAAGGCATTGGCCATGATGGGCGAGCTCTATTTCCCATGATGCCTTATGAGCACTTCCGTTCCATGTCCGACGAAGACGTAGCTGCGGTGATCGTCTATTTGAAAACAGTCAAGCCGGTCAGGCGTCGCCAGCCATCTACGAAACTTGCGTTTCCAGTCAACTACTTAATCAAGACGGTGCCTGAGCCGCTGACCGGGCCGGTTTCCGAACCTGACCGATCCACCCCGGAGAAGCGCGGCGCTTACCTGGTGCAACTGGCGACTTGTTCGGACTGCCACTCGCCCAGCGACGATCAGGGCCGCGAAATACCAGGATTGGATTTCTCAGGAGGAAATGTTTTTGTGGGGCCGTGGGGCAACATCGCCAGCGCCAATGTCACGCCCGACGCGTCGGGAATTTCTTACTACGACCAAAAACACTTTATCCAGGTCATGCGCACAGGAATGGTTGGAGCTAGATCTCTCAGCCCTGTGATGCCAACCACCTTGTTTCGCGGTATGACCGATGGCGACCTATCCGATATCTTTGTCTATCTGAAAACCTTGTCTATCTGAAAACCTTGAAGGCCGTGCATCATCGCGTTGACAACAATCTGCCGCCGACGTACTGCAAGCTTTGCCGTCAGAAACACGGCGCCGGGGATCAAAACTAAATTAATTCTCTTCGGCACAGAGGTTTTTCCGTAGCCTGCTCTTGTAACTGTTGAAACATCGCGATAGCACTCCTTGACTGTGAGTATGAGTACAGTCGCGTGGTTTCTTAATCCAGATACCTTTCCAGGCTGGCTTTTCCGTTGCGGACTCTTTCCGGTCTGCCCGACCGTCGACCATCAGTCAAGAGCCGAAGACCCCGTCCCTACGCTATGTTGGCCCTCACGGCAGGCTTGCAGCCAGCGTGTCAGAAAATCCCGCAGACCTTCCGGCGGCCTGATCCACAGGGCGCCAGCAGTCTTGCGCCATTCGGGGCGAACTAGCACGGTTAGGCCTCGAGTACCGAGAGCGAGGAAAGCGCGCTCGTCGGTGGTGTCATCGCCGAGGTAGGCGACGGGAACCTCCGGGCCGATTTCTTCCAGGATAGTGCGGACTGCATCCCCCTTGTCGCGACCCGGCATGCGCATCTCAATCCCGCCATCGAACTCCAGCAGTTCCATCGGCGTGCTTTGAGCAATGGGGAGCCAGCCCAGCAAAACCTGGCTGCGGGTTTCCGCCGCCGTCGCTTCGTCCAGCCCACGCCAATGGGTGGCGATGGCGCCGGTCTTGAACTCAAGTCGGTTGTGCAGCCCCTGATGCCTTACCCAACGATCTGCGTCCGCCAATGCGCGGAGCGCTGGTTCTTCTACGCAGGGCGTCTCGCGGGTTCCATCCGGTCTCAACCGCTCCGACCCATGGCATCCCCATATCTCGGGAGTGGGGTGAACCCCCAGAAGCGGGATCACTTCGTGGGCGTTTCGACCCGTGATGATGACCACGCGGGTGCGGCCATTGGCGATGATCTCCTGCAATAGTGCGGTCACTCCCGGATAGGGGAGGGCCTGCTGCGGATTGAGACAGAATGGCGCGAGAGTGCCGTCATAGTCGAGTAAGAGCGCGGAAAACGGCCCATGCGCCACCGCGTTCATGAACTGTTCGACTTCGATTGGAACGGCCATGCGGAAGAACCATGTTCCTCATCCCCAGGCAGCCGTATTCGTCCGGAGCTTCTCAGCGCTTTCTTCCCATGCGTCAAGGCGCAGCTCACAGAGTTCCGTGATCAGGCTTCCTGCCCAGCGGTAAACGTTGTGTTCCCTGACAGTCTTCCGCATGCGCTGCATACGCAATTCTTTTTCCTCCGGCTGCATTTCGAGAGCGCAACGAATCGCTTCCGCCGTCTGATCGATGTCGTAAGGATTTATCTGCAAGGCATCGCGCAACTCATGGGCGGCACCGGTAAAACAACTCAGGATCAGAACGCCTCTCTCGTCGTGCCGGGCTGCTACGAATTCTTTCGCCACCAGATTCATGCCATCGTGCAACGATGTAACCAGGCATAAATCTGCTGCGCGGTAGTAGCCTTGAATTTCTTCGTGGTTATGCTGCCGGTTCAGAAAGACGATGGGCTTCCACCTGTCCGTCTGGAACCGCATATTGATTCGGTTGGCTTCCGCTTCTACCTCCGCCATCAGATCTTGATAGCGTCTGAGGTGGCTGCGGCTTGGAGCGCCAATCTGCACGAATGTGAACTTGCCCTGATAGGAAGGATATTTCTCCAGAAAACGCTCAATGGCTAAGAAGCGCTCCAGAATGCCCTTCGTGTAGTCGACCCGGTCCACACCCACACCCATGAAGGTAGCCTCCACCCCGGAGACCTTCAGCAAAGCTGAACGTTCGACGTAGGAACTCGGTGCCGACTCCGGCGGTTGCACATCTGTGAAGTCAACACTGATGGGGAACGGTCGCACCAGGGTGAGATGATCCAAGCGTCGTACCGAAAAGTGCTCCCAATCGACGCGTGACTCCACTACCCGGTCCACCGTATGCAGGAAGTTATTGCAGTGCGACTGGATGTGAAACCCTATGAGATCGGCGCCGAGGAGACCATCTACGAGTTCACGACGCCACGGGGAAATGTCAAATGCCTCGGGCGTCGGCCACGGGATGTGCCAGAAGATCGCCACCTTTGCCTCTGGTCTTTTTTCCTTGATCAACCGAGGCAGCAGCGCGAAGTGGTAATCCTGCACCAGCACCATCGGCTTCTCCACATCCTTCATCTCTTCGAGCAGCGCCTCGGCGAACTTCAGGTTTACGGCCTGATAGTATTTCCAATCCTCCGCGCGAAAGATCGGGCGTGTGTGGGCGATATGACATAGAGGCCAGATGCCCTCGTTGGCAAATCCGTAGTAATAGCCTTCTTCCTCCTCCTGGTTCAGCCAGACCCGGCGCAAGCTGTAGTGAGGATCTTCCGGAGGCACGCGCAGCCGGTCGTGTTCATCCACCGTTTCGAGGTCGGCATCCCCACTGCCATGGGCGATCCAGGTTCCGTCACAGGCTCGCAGTATTGGCTCGATCGCAGTAACCACGCCGCTGGGCGGCACAATCACTTCCACCAGTTTGCCTCGCCGCATGTGCATGTAAGGTTCACGATTTGACACGACAAAAAGACGCCCATTATCCAGTCGTTTGCGCACATGCACGGCCAGTCGGTCGGCGGTCCATAGAGATTCGCCCATCTCCCGAAGACGCGCTTCCGTTGCGGCCGCCGACCGCGCCTGGTTAAGGCTTTCGGCAAAGGCGGCAACCTCCCTCACTAGGGGGCGAAAGAGATCCAGGTCGTTGGTGTCCTGGCGTGAAGGCATTCTCCCCGTCCGCAAGCCGCGCATCCACTGCGCCGTACGCGCGATGGGTCCGGCCATACTCCAGCGAACAATCAACAGCGTGATCAGCACGATGAGAAATGCGTGGGCCAGCGCTCGCAAAAATGTTTCCCGCCAAAGGCGAAGGGTCTCCGTCCGAATGTAGCCGGCATCGTGAACAATCGCGAGGCCGCCGATAACTTCGTCGTGCCGGTGCAGAGGCAGTGCATAGACGTGCAGCGAAATATCGCCCACTCGTCGAAACTCGCCTGCTTCATGATTCTCACGGAACGCCTGAGCCACTACGGGGGAAACTGGAGCCAGTTTGGATGCAAGCTCCGGTGTAACCGCCAGAACATCGCCCGGCCGGCCGTAGATAGCCAGTCCCAGGAGATGCTCCCGGTTCCCGAAGCGCTGTATGATGTGCTGCAAATCTTGCAGCGAATTTTTCTCCAGGTCGTGTTCCACACTTCCCGCGAGGCTTTGGCCCAGTATCTCGGCGTGCCGCTCCAGGTCCCCGCGCAGGCTGCGCTTCTCACCCAACGCCTCGTAATAGGAGTACGAGAGGGACACCAGCGTGATGCCGACGATTAGGGAAACGATGAGTCGGGTGCTGGCTAGCCGCATGGTACGAGCCTTCCAAATGGAGCAGGAGAAGCCTTAATCCTATCGCAAAGGGCGCTGGTTAGTATCAGGGTGGCGCTACTGTCAGCAAGAAGGCGTCCTGCACAGAGAATCGTGACCACACCCCGGCTAACCACAGAATTTTTCTGCGACCGCAGCCCTTGCGTGCCGACCCTCGGTGGCATAACGTTGATCGGGTGATCTTTCCTCGCTGCAGCGGAATTCTTCTTCACGTCACGTCTCTGCCCGGTAGCCATGGTATTGGCGATCTGGGACGTTCGGCTCATGATTTTGTGGAGTTTTTGGCCGAGTCAGGGCAGAAACTCTGGCAAGTATTGCCATTGAGTCCCACGGGATACGGCGATTCCCCTTACCAGTGTTTTTCGGCATTCGCTGGCAATCCTCTCCTGATCGATTTGACCGCACTTCGGGAACAAGGCCTTCTATCCCTGCAAGATCTGACCAATGTGCCGGACTTGCCTGACGGGCGCGTCGAGTTCGGCCGAGTAATCGCATTCAAGCAGAGCCTGCTTCGCAAAGCCGCTCACACTTTTCTTGCGGACGGTGATTCGACTGACCGTGGCGCTTTTGACATTTTTTGCCAGGACAACGCCGTTTGGCTGGATGATTATGCGCTCTTCATGGCGTGCAAGGCGGTTCACAAGGACGCAGTCTGGGCAAATTGGGACCCAGGAATACGGCGACGAGACTCCGCCGCGCTAAACCAGTGGCAGCAGAAATTATCGCCCGAAACAGAGGTCCACAAGTTTGCGCAATTTGAATTCTTCCGGCAATGGGAGAAGCTGAAGACTCACTCCAATCGTCGCGGAATAAAAATCATGGGCGACATCCCAATCTATGTCGCCCACGACAGTGCCGATGTATGGGCTCATCCTGAGTTATTTCGACTGAACGAGCAAGGCAGCCCCACTGCGGTAGCCGGTGTTCCACCCGATTATTTCAGCGCGACGGGTCAACTTTGGGGCAACCCGCTCTATCGCTGGGATGTATCGGCCGCTTCCGGTCACCGCTGGTGGATCAATCGGTTCCGGGCATCTCTCAAATTGTTCGATCTTGTGCGACTCGATCACTTCCGCGGTTTCGAGGCTTACTGGGAGGTCCCAGCCCGCGCCTCGACGGCGGCCGGAGGCAAATGGGTCAAGGGTCCCGGCTTGGAGTTTTTCCGCACCTTGCAAACTGAATTGAAGGAACTGCCGGTTATTGCTGAAAACCTCGGTGTGATTACCCCTGAGGTCGAAGCCCTTCGCCGGCAGTTCGGGTTTCCCGGCATGAGCCTGCTCCAGTTTGCTTTCGGAAACGATCCCCAGGGGCCCACGTTCCGCCCTCACAATTATTCCCGCGAACTTGTAGCGTATACGGGCGGACACGATAATGACACCACAGTTGGATGGTGGAACAGCTCGGGCATAGGGGAGAGCACTCGCACCGCAGAAGACATTCGCAAGGAACGCGATTTCACCCGAGCCTACTTGGGGTTTCAAGACGAACCGGTTAACTGGGTGTTCATTCGCGCCGTGCTGGCGTCCGTGGCCGCGGTCGCCATCATTCCCTTGCAAGATGTGTTGGGTCTTGGCAGTGAAGCGCGCATGAACTTACCCGGCACAGTGAGTGGAAACTGGAAATGGCGTTACAAACCGAAAGCCTTGACGAAAGAAGTTAGTGAACGGTTACGAAGGCTAACGCTTCTCTACGATCGCTGATCTCTCAAGCAGACACTCCGCTGGAATGCGTCTTCCTGAGTCGGCCTCCGCTAGAGCGGCGACAGTTCGTCTTCGTTCTCGTCCTTCCTCGCGCGAACAAATTTCTTCTCCAAGAAGCGCCGGGCCAAGTCTCTGCCTCCCATCCCGAAGGCGATTGCGAGGCCGAGCATTAGGGCTCCGAAGGCAATCCCGAAGGCCACCAGCATGGTCTGCTCCGCCAGACCCAGTTCTTCAAAGACGATGGACAATACGAAAACAATAATGATGCTGCGGATAGCAAGGCTCAACACCCGGGGTGAGGGCACATTTGCATTGACCGCGGCCAACAGCGCGGCGCGGGAAAAGAAGCTGGCTGACAGCAGGCCCAGAAACAAAATGAACATCGCTACGAACAGACGCGGTACGAAAATAAAGAACCTTGCGATTTGCTCCTGCAGGCCCAGGATCCCGAGCACACTCACACCCAGCAGAATGAAGCCGATCCAGGCCACCCAGAAAACAAACCGGCTCACAACTTCCGTTGCCGAAGGCAGAGCCGCTTTGCTAAGCAGTTGGGAGGCGCCCGCGTTTTCTGAAAGCTTGTCGAACTTGATGAGCCGCAGAATGCTGCGCAGAACCACTTTCACCACGTAGGCGATCACCCACCCCACAAATGCAAGGATCAGCATTACGATGAGGCGAGGAAGGAAGTGGGCGAAACCTCTGGCCAGCTCGTGCAGCGCCTGAATTAGTTCGCTGGTAATCATTTCCCGCATAGTTGCCTCACTCTCTCGATTTCCACATCTGTAGCAGATACGGTTTCAATCGTTCGAACTCAAGACATAAACCTTCGATATTGTTCTCAACTTCTTCCGCAGAACAATTGCGGTTTTCCATCAGGAACGTGAACGCTCTCCCTCGGAAAAGCGGTGCCAGGGCCTGGATGATGTGATCCCGGCTAATTACGGATTTCTGATACGAGGCGGCAAACTCGTAAACCGTCCTGACCCACAATTCTGCCGGGTACTGAAACTCCTCATCTCCCAGGCTTGCGATTCTCTGGAGATCTACCATGGTGGAGGGAGAAAGAATCGATTGAAAGACGTTTGCCAATTCGGCAACGCCGGTCGAGAACATTTCTCGCAGCCGTTTCCGATTTACCCGCATTGGTTCCAGAAGCACTTCGTGATCTGCCCCGGTGGTAGCAACCGGCTGGGAACCCACCACGACACTCCAGACCGGAAAGTCCGGCTCCAATGCTGAGAACAGGGCGCCGACCGTTTGCCGCAGCGCCGGCACCAGGTCGGCTGCGCGTCGCTCGATGTGATCTCTTTCTCCGAGGAACGACTGGCAAATGCCGTATCCTCCGGTGATCGCGGCCAGGGTGAAGCGCAGTTCGACCCCGGCTCCGCCGGTTCCATCGTTCCACGCATTTTGTCCCAGGAACTGGCTTCCCAGACGGCCGGAGAATCCGAAATCAGAAGTGTAGGCCTCTCGGATTCTTACGCCGTAGAGTGCGCGAATCATCGGATAAAGCAAATTCGTAATGAGCAGCCCCTCAAACTTGTGTCTGCGATATGTGGGGGTCACCAGATCGAAGCCGTCGCGATAAATGGGTCCCAGAAGCTTCGAAAGCGATTCCGGTTCAATACTCGAGGACTCGGGCGACATCACGACACAGGCCTTGGCCCGCAGTAGTTCGGCGGCGGCCAGAATAGTTCGCAATGCAACTCCGCTCTCCGGGCTGCCGGCATAGATCGTGCTTATTGCGTGCATTGTTCGGAGCGCGTACAGATTGGAAGCCGGGCGTGCGTCGTCGATGGAGACGCCCTTGACGAGTTCGGTAGTGCCATCCCGCGAGCCCCCATCGGCATTAATGATCACAGCTCGGTCCCGGGGGAACCAGCGTAGGATGCCGCTCTGAATTGCGTGGACGATCGACCCGATAGTCTTGGCGTTGTTATGAGTGGGCAGGCCTACAAGAATATCCACTTCGCCGACGTTGATCAGCTGGCGAAGAAAATCGTCCGTAAGAAAAGTCTCATCTGCCACTTTCATCTCCCTGCGACTTACCGGCGGACGCCCTGATGAAGACGAGCCGTGTAACATCGTTTCCATTTGCCTGCCCCGACTACACTCGCCGCAGGCGGAACCAGTAAAACTGGTAAGGCCCCATCGTCAACAGATAGGGCAGGTCGCCCACACGCGGAAACATATTCTTGCCAGACATCTCGATCAGAATATTTCCTTTGTAGCGCCGCAAATCGAGTTCGACCGCTTGCGCGGTGCTAGAAAGATTGTTCACCACCAGCACCGCCTCGTTGCCCAGCCGCCGCACATACGCCAGGATTCTGTGATTGGCTGGATAGAGGAACTCAATCGATCCCCTGCCGAACACGGCGCTCGATTTGCGTACCGTGATGATGCGTCGCATCCAACTGAGCAGCGAGTGGCCGCTTTCTCTTTGCGACAGGACGTTCACTGCGGGATAACCATACACCGGATTCTGAATAAGCGGCGCATAGAGGAACTCAGGGTTGGACGTCGAAAAACCGCCGTTCGATTCTCCGCTCCACTGCATGGGAGTCCTCACTCCGTTGCGGTCACCCAGGTTAATGTTATCGCCCATTCCGATTTCATCGCCGTAATAGATAATCGGAGTACCCGGTAACGACATCAGCATTCCGTTCATCAACTCGATGCGCCTGCGGTCATTGTCCAACAAAGGAGCCAGCCTTCTGCGAATTCCCAGGTTCAGCCGCATCGTCTTGTCTTCGGCGTACACGTCGTACATGTAGTCGCGCTCGATGTCGGTTACCATTTCGAGGGTCAGCTCGTCATGGTTGCGCAGAAAGAGGGACCACTGGCATGTGGGCGGGATTTCCGGAGTCTGCTGCAGGATCTCAGTGATCGGCTTGCGGTCTTCCAACTTCAACCCCATGAACATCCGGGGCATCAACGGAAAATGAAACGCCATGTGAAATTCATCTCCGTCGCCGAAATAGGGACGAAGATCCGCGGGCCACTGATTGGCCTCCGCCAGAAGCATCCGGCCGGGAAATTGTTCGTCGAGTTTTCGCCGCAGTTCCTTTAAGACAGAGTGAGTCTCCGGCAGGTTCTCGCAATTTGTACCTTCCCGTTCCACGAGGTACGGCACGGCATCGAGCCGGAAGGCATCAACACCCATCTCCAGCCAGAACTTCATCAGATTCCACATCTGTTCGCGAACGGCTGGATTGTCGTAGTTGAGATCGGGCTGGTGACTGAAGAAGCGGTGCCAATAGTAGGATTTCGAAATCGGATCCCATGCCCAGTTGGACTTTTCTGTGTCGAGAAAAATGATGCGCGTCCCCTCGTACCGCCTGTCCGTATCGCTCCAGACATACCAGTCGCGGCGTGGATTGTCGCGCGAACTTCGCGACTCTTGAAACCACGGGTGCTGATCGGAGGTGTGATTCAACACCATCTCGATGATGACCCGGATCCCCCGGTCGTGGGCCGACCGCAGGAGCTTCCGAAAATCCTCCAGGGTTCCGTAGCTGGAATGGACTGAGCTGTAATCCGCGATATCGTAGCCATCGTCGCGCAGAGGCGAGGGAAAGAATGGCATCAGCCATATCGCGTTGATGCCCAGTTCCTGGAGGTAGTCAAGCTTTCGTTCGAGCCCTTGGAAATCGCCGATGCCATCCCCATTGCTGTCTTGGAAAGTGCGGACGTGGACTTGATAAATGATCGCGTCCTTGTACCAAAGCACATCCCGATCTAGTGGCAAACCGCCTCCTCGTGGGGAAATTGCATCGCGTCCCGGCGTGGCGGGACAATAAGCAAGTTTATCTGAAGCGGCAAAGGCAGACACCGGCCATGAGCCTAACTCCAGGCCTGTGTCCCAATTGAATCCCGACGGCTGAGCGCTCGGTCAAGGTTGACTGCAGCGCTGATCAATGCCAGATGTGTAAACGCTTGCGGAAAATTACCCAACGCCTCCCCCTGAGAACTAGTCTGCTCCGAGTAAAGTCCCAGATGGTTCGCATAATCGAGCATACGTTCGAACAAAAGCCTGGCTTGATCGAGCATCTCGGGGTTAGCCTGACCGGCGCGAGTTAGCGCCTCGACCAGCCAGAAGGAACACATATTGAAAGTTCCTTCCTCGCCGGGCAATCCGTCAACCCGCGGCTGAGGAGGGTACCGGTACACCAGACCATCGCTGACGAGGCCACCTTCGCGTGGGTTTTTCAGGATCGCGCGAATCGTGCTGAGCATCCGCGGATCAGTCGGCGCCATGAAGAAAACCAGAGGCATCACCAGCAGCGAAGCATCCAAATCTTCGCTCCCATAATATTGCGTGAACGCCTGCCGCTTTTCGCTCCAGCCGCGGGTCATCACTTCTTCATAGATCGCGTCGCGTTGGCCAACCCATTTTTCGCGATTAGCCGGAAATGAACGCTTGTCCGCCAGCCGGATGCCACGATCCAGCGCCACCCAGTTCATCACTTTCGAATAGACAAACTGTTCTTTGCGGTCCCTCATCTCCCAGATGCCCGCATCGGGTTCATGCCAGGTCTCGCATGTCCATTCCAGCCGGTTTCGGATCTTAACCCAGGAATCGTAGGGGATCGGACTGACGTGCTTGTTATACAGGTAAAGCGCGTCCATGAGTTCTCCGTAAATGTCGCTCTGGAACTGCGTAACCGCCGCATTGCCGATTCGCACCGGCCCAGATCCGCGATATCCCTCCCAATGATCCAAGGTCTGTTCGGGTAGTTGGCTCTCTCCGTGAAGCGTGAAGACCACGGGAAAATTGTTTCCGGCCTTAATGTGCTTCGAAGCGTAGTCATGCATCCAGCGCACAAATCCGGCAGCCTCCGCAGTGAAACCCAGGCGCAGAAACCCGTAAACCGTAAAAGCGGCATCGCGCATCCAGGTGAATCGGTAGTCCCAATTGCGCGCGCCTCCGATGACCTCGGGAAGCCTTGTCGTAGGTGCGGCGACGATCGCCCCGGTGGGTTCGAAGGTGAGCAGCTTGAGTGCGAGTGCCGATCTCTCAACACGCTCGCGCCACCGGCCACGATAGGTGCATGCAGAAAGCCAGTCGTGCCAAAACTTCACCGTTTGTTGAAACACCTCTTCGGCTTCTTGCGGCGACGTCGAAGGCGGGCCGCTATCAGCTTCGCCGTCATCGCCGAGAACAAGAACTTGCGATTGCCCTTCCTCCAGGACAAACTCGGCGGCTAAGCCGCCACGGCCATCATCCTTTAGCGGGATCGCCGAATAAAGCGTCAAGCCCAGGTTCTCTGACTTGAAGATCCCCCCTGCGAGTTTATTCGCACCGCATGGGTCGCGCGACCATAGTCAAACGCGGGGCGGCAGATCACTGAAATTCGTACGCTCCCTCTCACGCACCGGATCCGGCGGTAAAGATGACGATAGCCCGGTGAGTCCGCCGAAAAGCCCACCGGCATGAAATCTTCCAGCTCCGCGATTCCGTCTTCGTGCAAGAAGCGTGTGACGAGGATGTTGGTGGAGGGCCAGTAGAATTGCTTGGACTTCAACTTATCGGATACCGGGATAATCTGAAATCGGCCGCCCTCTTCATCATCCAGAATCGCGCCAAAGACGCTGGGCGAATCGAAGTTTGGTGGACAGTACCAGTCGACGGAGCCGTTCATTCCCACCAGGGCGGCGGTACGCATGTTGCCGATGACTCCGTAATTTTCAATCGGTTGATAGGCCAATCAAACTCTTCTCTCTTCTCCCAAAAAAGCTCGTTCAATGGGGCGCCTTGTAGTGTATCGCGGACAGTGTCCTCGGCGTCCCTTGTGGGTTCGTCTCAGCCTGGGCTGGCTCTCAGCTGGAGCGGACATGGTCTTGGATCCGTGCACGGCGGGCGACAGCATAAGTGACTAACATCATGGGGGCCCCGGGCGGAGTCGAACCGCCGACCAACGGTTTAGGAATGGAAGGCTCTATCCGTAGGTCATTGATAAATATAGCGGCGGACTGCGGCGCTGAGGGCCATTTGTGGCACTAGCGGCACTTATTGAACACACTATTGAACACAACTTTTCTCTGCTTCCATGGCTGCCCGGCGAAGCTTTGGATCATTAAACCTGCCAGGCCGCGATTCCCTCTCAGCGCCGGTGCATCCTCGCGGGCAGCAACCTTAGCAGGATGTTCCCGACAATCAAAGGCTGGTGCTCGCCGGCACTTCCCACCAAAGATTTGACCGCTCAAGCCCATTCGGTGCCTCGACACCCATCCCTGACGCGCCTCACCCACCACCAGATAGCCGACCAGCCAGAGCGTATACACTGAAGCTTCACACTCTACGACACAGGAGAAATCCCCCATGAACTATTACGGAGCCAAAGACTTGGCTGACGGCCTTCGCACCGTGCGAAAGAACACTCTGATCATCGCCGAGGAAATCCCCGAGGATCGTTACGGCTTCCAGGCCACGCCGGAAACACGAACCGTAGCCCAAATTCTCACTCACATCGCCGTTGCGCCGAGGATGCCGGAACAGATCCACGCCGTCGAGCGGCGCACTACGCTTGAAGGATTCGACTTTCCCGGGTTGATGCGTAGCATCGTGGCCGAGGAGCAGACTCCTCGCAGCAAAGCGCAGATCGTCGCCCTTCTGCGCGACGAAGGGGAGCGCTGGGCAAAGTGGCTGGAGAACCAATCCGACGACTTTCTCGCGGAGAGGGTCAAGCTCCCCGCCGGCATGACACCAGCGAGTAAGACACGCTTTGAGATGCTGCTGAGCACGAAGGAACACGAGATGCATCACCGCAGCCAACTGATGCTGATCGAGCGGATGCTGGGCATCGTGCCACACCTGACACGCCAGATGCAGGAGCGCATGGCGGCGGTGTCAACCGCTTCGGCTCGCTAGGTTCCAGCCTCGGGTTCACCTCTGAGTGCTTTGGCGAGTGGGAACGCTGCGAAATCTGCCTGATTACAAGTGCGAGCGGGGTTTTGGCTCGTGCAGGCGCTGCATTGAGCAGATTCGCCAGTACGAAGATTGACGCGGGGCGGCTTCCACCATCAGGAAGCCGATTCTGCGGGGATTTGGATGCGGGGAGGGGTTCAGGTCGGCTGGAGTGTTCAGAAGCGCTCCACAGCCTTTTGGGCCAGGCTAGCGACGATGTCTGGGGCTACCGCAAATGCAGTTAGGGGTGTTGCTTGCTGCCCTCCCGGCGCCACAAATCACCGACGATCACGGCAAGGCGACGAGGGACCTGCCATCATCTCTATTCTTCGAATGTCTTTACTTGGTGGCGGCGAGAGTTTAATCTTCGGTTTTCCCGTGACAGGGCAGCGTTCTAACCAACTGAACTACGTCCCCTCTTGCTTTTCATACGGTTAGCGCCAAACCCGCATGTTTACTGTCTTGTCTTACTGTCAACCGTTTCGCCTGCTTCAACCCAGTCCATGGAATATATCCATTTTCAGGGGTCAAATGGACAGTAAATGGACAGTAAGCCAAACTGCCCCAAAAACCACCCGCGGGCACCGCGACGCAGAACATCTGTCCATGCTCTGTGACTGAATTGTAGCAGACCAAATTCGGATCAGTACGGGTTTGACGAGCCAGGTGGGTGCTCTACGGTGAACAACGTGCGGATCGCGCGCGTTGCGCATAGTCGCTTCCCAATGTCGCCGCCACTCTCAGAGCCCTATGAATCTAATGAAGGAAGGGCAGTTTTGCTGGTCCTCAGGTAAACTCTTCGGAAGATGGCAAAACACTTCTCTGTCGATGCACGTGCGATGTTGACGTGGGGTCGCGAGAGCATTAAAGACCATACGACCGCAGTTCTCAAGATCGCGAACGTCTCTCCCGACAAAATATCGTGGCAACACTACGGCTCTAGGATCAAAATGCTTGACTGGGCTTCTGGAGCTTGTATATGGGGAACTTGCCTTGGCACGCGAGAAGAACGCCTCCGTAGGGAGCGCACCTTGAACGATCCGGAGAACTTCTCGTCGCCAACCGAATCTGCAATCTCATTGGTTGAGGAGTATGGAAGAAAGCAAAGAGTTGCCAACTTCCCGGTTGCGCGTGATCCGACCAGAATCGGTCGCAAGCGTCACTGGAGCTGCAACTTCGCTGAACGGGTTGCAGTCCACCGCCCAAGTGTCAGATGCGCCGCGGCTAGATTAGCGCGTTCTTTCCGAATGCGCCGTCGCTCGGGCCGCACTCCGCATTCCACGCGATCCCCATGCCCTTTGACCCGGCCTCAGAGTGCAGGGCTTTCACTCACAGCCGTCCTACGGAGTTCGTGAGCGTCTGGAAGACAGCGCTACCCCACGCGTTGTCTGCGATCGCTGGAATGACACCGATCGCGTATCCCGATCCAAAGCTCGTCACAAAACCTTCGATTCCCTGCCCAACGGCGAAGTGAAGCAAGCCGTTGAACAAGGCGAACCCCAATGCGCCGGGGGCCAGCCATCCCTTGCCGCCGTGGCCCAGCATCTGGTTCACTCTCTTTGCAAAGAACACTCCAAAGAATGCCTCCAGCAAGCCCCAGGCCGCGATGGTGGCTGCCAAGCCCACAAGACTCCAGGGGAAGCCGGTAGCGAGTGCCATTCGCATCGCGGTGTGGCGACGGAGCGGCACCCAAATCCATGCGCCCGCATGGCATGAAAGCGCCAGATCGTAAGCAGCCGCGAGCACTATAGCAAACGCCACCGACTTGCCCGCGTTGCGCGACATGAAACCAAAGCCGGAGAGCCGTTCCCGACGGACCGCAATCAGCAGCAACGGTACCAAGCCTTCTGCCGTAAACTGAAACGCAGCGAGCATCAGCACCGCCGTTAGGCCACTCATGCGCCGAAACAGCGAGTTGGAGGGCGATGCCCAGGGAAGGCTCACAAGCACAACGCCAACCGCAAGAATAAGATCGGTGAGCGCCTTGGAGCGGGCCAGCGGTGGAATCGGTGCGGCCTTGGACTCCGGCGACTGGTCGTCCGGGCCATCTACGTCGAGATGAGAGCGATAGCGCAAGACCACGATCCTGTTGAAGGCCAAGCGAGGTTCCGAACAAGGATGGACTTGGTACTGTTGCATCTTCTTTTGGAGCTTGGCTTCTGCTTCATGACCGGTGGCCTCCGTGCCATCGATCAATGATCAAAGTAGTGCCGCGACTGTAAGGTGAGAGTTGCCCGTGATCCGTCAACTGGCAAGATCGTTCCGACAAGCCATCACTTTACCCGCCTGAGATGCGCCACTGTATAGACATCAAAATCCTTGCCGGGCGGCGCCAGCGAGAACGTTTCTTCGATCTCGTCGGCAGAAAGTACGCGATATGATTTCTTCGCTCTCCATCCAGGCGCAAGATTCTCAATCCGCACTGTGACAAACTCCAGCGCTTTACCATCCGTGCTTACTGATTCCAACCGGTATTCGTTGACAAAGCCCTCGCTGTGAAATTGTCGCCATACAATCTGCTTCAGAAATCTGTCATAACTGAAGTACCCAAAATCTTCGCGGATCTTTGGCATTTCATCCGCCGATTTGGCCTCGTACACAGAATGATCACGCTGGGAAAGGAACGTGTCGTGCAACAGAAACTGATACTCACGGGAACTGAACTGTTTTCCCGGTTTGCCGGTGATTGAACCTTCCCATTTTCCTTCGAAGACGCGCACAGTCGACCATGGGTCCGACTGAGCTCCAGCGCTGACAGCGATCAGGACAACAAGCGGCAGGATTCGCACATACATCATAGTGTCCTCTGCTTGGCGAGATCACGTGTTCCGATCCTTTGCGTTAAGAAGCCGAAAATTGCGCCCACGATGAAGCCGGGAAGCATGATTTCCAGGTAATGTGGCTTACCTTTTGTGGCATCCATGGCTGCCACTAAAAACGCGAATAGCAGCCCAAGAGCGGAACCCACCACAATCCCCCATGCAGTGGATTGCACTTTGCGGGCAAACCAGCCACTAAACAGGCCAACAATCATGCCCTTAATCGACGATCCGATCATGATGCCAGTCAACACTGGACGCGTTTCCGGGTAGAACCATGCGGTTGCGCCGTCCAAGGCGCCGAGTATCAAGCCGAACAGCAATCCGGCAGCGATCTTGTTCATTGTGTTCCCTCCTACAATAGAATTCCGCATTGATCAGAATTCCTTTAGAACTTTCGAAGAAAAAAGATCAGGAACTTCGCAAACGTGTATGAGGCAAGGAGCCAAAGGAGGAGGGCATTGCGCGATGCGAAGCGGCGCAAGCGATGCCAGGGCGGTTCCGGCCAAGCCTCGACAGCCATACCTTGTTCAAAGCGTTCGATATCGGCCAGAAGTGCTCGAACCTCGGGATACCGAGCTGCCGGGTCAGCACTCATTGCCTTGGCTGCGATTGCTCCGAGGGCAGGAGGATTGGGGTCGGGAAGCAGGAACCGCAGCAATGCTCCCAAACCATAGATGTCGGAACGCTGATCGAGAAGGACTTCAGGGGCACGAAACGCGGGAGTTCCGGCGATCGCCTTTACTCCCCAATCCATTACGTAGACCTCGCCGAATTCGCCGACCATCACGTTCTGGGGTTTAAGGTCACGGTGAATAACGCAATGAGAATGGGCATAGGCCAATGCCTCACCGATGCGCCAGATCAGCCTCAATCGCTCGGCGAGCGTCGGTTGCGCGGCAAGGTAGTGGTCAAGACGCGCACCCTTGATCAATTTCATTGCGTAGAACTCCCGTCCATCCGGAAGCGTACCGGCTTCATAGACGGGTACGATGGCAGGGTGTTCGAGTGCTGCGATCAACTGCGCTTCACCGGCAGGGGTGAGGTCGAGAACTTTGAGAGCAACGCGGCGATCGAGGACGCGGTCTCGTGCAGCGTAGACGATGCCCATCCCGCCGCGTCCGATTTCGCCCTCCAGTTCGTAGCGAGTCCCGCTCATGTCCGGCAGAGCAGCCACGCTGCGTAAATGGTCAAGGACAGCGTCGCTTAACTCCATACGCGTCGCATCTCATCGCGAAGTTCTCGCCAGCCCGCGGTCGTGCCGCGTAGCCGCTCCATTACAAAGCCACGCATCATCCGCCGCGCCCACGCAAGATAGTTAGTCACAGAAGTCTCGGGAACACCATATTGGCGGGCCAACTCCGCGTATGAAGGACGTTCGCCTTCTGCGAGGTCGTAGGCCTGAAAGATCTGAAATTCAAGTTGCTTGCCGCGGCCTTCACTGTGAGCGCGCAGATCGCCGAGAGCAAGACAAAACAGCTGTCGCTGCCACTCGCGCTCGAAGACCTGTTCGGGCGATTCGGTGGAGACAGCCTGCTCTCCTAAGGTTTCGAACTCGGTGTCACCGCCCCTTTTTTGCCGGTTGGCGGAGGCATGCTGGCTGGCAGCGAAACGTTCTACAGCCATCCGGAGATAGGTTCGAAAAGATGCTTTTTCGGGATCGAAGCGAGTGAAGAAGTCGCGTTCCAGTGCGGTGGCGAAAAAACCCTGGGTCAAGTCCTTGGCGTCTTCATTGTTCTTTTGGAACTTCAGGCGGATGAATCGATACACCGGTTTCCAGTAGATCGTGATCACCCGGTCCAGCGCCTCACTCGACAGACCGGAAGCCGTGGCTGAGTGGAAGGGAAATGATCATCATGCCCGCCGATGGCAGTATCTGCGTCCACCCTGGAACTCCCATTCGTGCATTTCCGGCCCGCTGCCTTACCAGCCGGTTTCTTTCTTATTGGATTTGCACGAGGCCCATTTAGAGTCCCGGACGGTCAAACGCCAAACCCCGTGCATTTCCCGGTCATGCAGAGTCCATCATACCGCGATGCAGTCTAGCTAATATTAGATCGCGTTCCGGGTGTGTGGTCAGCAATCGGGAAGTAATCGCGGAACCCAGCTTCCTGGAAGATGAATCATCTCCCGCCGTGCTTCAGCGCATCGTCTCCCCGTCCAGAAACGCGGTGAGTGCAATGCTAGACCGCCTTATCCACTATGGGCATGTGCTCAAGTGTGGCCCTCGAAGTCGGAGAATCAAACTGCACGCGCCTGGGAGACAAATCGATGAACCCGTCCAAAGTTTTGCAATTTCGTCACGCGCGAGCCCAGGAATCCCACCTGAGTTTCTTACAGGCCGTCCGCCAGTTCGTAGAACAGGTGCAACCACTGTTCCGTCGGGATTCCGAAACCAAAGCCGTTGCGGACAATGATCACCCTCTTCTGGGGCGAGACATAAATATATTGTCCCTTGTTACCCACGGCGTGGAAGTCGCTCTTGCCCCCTGGACGTTTGTCGCCCCACCAGAAGTACTTGTAATAATGGCCTTGAGAGACGAAGAAAGGATCGTCTCCATAGTAGCTGGAGGGCCTCGCTTCGGGTTGAGTGGCTTGTTCCACCCAGGCCTTCGACGCGACTTGCTTGCCCTCCCACTGTCCATTGTTCAGCATCAGACGCCCGAATTTGGCGAAATCAATCGTCCGAGCATTGATGCCACTTTCCATTTTTTCGAGACCGTTTTTGTCGCCGTCAATGCTCCACGAGCCAGGGTATTCCATTCCTAGGGGCTCCCACAGCTTTTCCTGCAAGTACGCGGTCACGGACATGCCAGTAACGCGCTCCAGGACCATGCCCAGCAGAAGCGGATGGTAGTTGTTATAGAGCCAGCGCTTCCCGGTAGCATCCACAATAGCGGTCTTTTCCAGGGCTGCTTTGCGCAGGTCGGCTGCGTGATAAGTCACTTCGTTGTCCCGATCCGGCGGGTCTTCGTTGTAGCGGATGCCGGATGACATCAGCAGCAAGTCTTGAATCGTGATTTTTTCAAACCTCGGATCTCGTTTCGCCAGCTCGGGCAGATACTTGGTGATCGGATCGTGGACGCTACTAATCTTCCCTTCATCAATCGCAATGCCGACCAGGGTTGAGGCGAACGACTTGGCCGTAGAAAACGAAGTGACAATCGAATCCCTCTTGTAACCGTTGAAGTAGTTTTCATAGATCACCACGTCGTCCTTAATTACAAGCAACGAAGTCGTGTTACTTCTGATCAGAAACCTTTCCACGTCGCCGACTCGCTTTCCGGGGGCATACTCCATGGTCGCGAGCAAAGCCGCGACCCTCTTGTCTTCCGGAGCTCGCTGGAAGTGGAAGGGATGCTGGCTGGTCTTGAGTGCCCGCGAGCGAAATATTAGGTAGTCAAGGACCGATGCGTCGCCCCACTTGTGCAGCTGTTGCTCGTACCCCAGGCGGTGCACTTGCAGCCGATTGCGCCTTAGGTTTTCCAGCCCCTGCCGGTAACCTTCGGAGGCGGGCAGCGACGACGGGACAATGTCGCGCAGGACAATCTCGCGATACTGTTCGTACTCCCGCCGTTCCGGGTCCATCTCTGGGAGGTTCTCTTCCTCTGCCTTCCTGCCTATAAAGCGGGCCACTTTGAAACTCATGGTGACGTGATCGCTCCCTTGAAAGGCCAGGCTTCGCAATGGAATCGCCATTTCCGCGATCCAACCGTCGTCGATGACGCTGGCCCGGCTTTCCCATTTCATCTTCAGCGTGAACTTGGGATTGTTGTCGCCGTCGAGGGTGCCGCTCGACCGGACGTTTCTGGGCGTTACCAAGAAGAACAAGCCACTGAGGGCGTCGTCGTAGGTATCGAGGCAGAGGACGGCCCAATCATCTTTCCAGGCATCGTTCTCAGTGGTGGCTACCGCCCGTATCTTCTTGGGCTCATGATCGAAACTTCGAATCGCGACGTAGAAGGTTGTCGCATCATACGCCAGATACACCTCGGTTCGTTCCGAGGGTGATTTCCCAGCCTCGGGGTGGCGCATTTTGAAATCTGCATACATGGTAGCCGACTTCCACCCCGGGTCCCCCATCTTGCCGTCCAGGAGGAGCGGCCTTGCCAGTTTGCCGATGCCATCCCCGCCCTCAGAAGCCGCTTGCGCAATCCCATTGCAAGCAGCTAAGAGGATACACAAGAAAGCTACCAGGGTCCAAATTCGCGCCAGCAGTTTGCCAACAGGAAACTCAGCGGCCGGCGTGGTAATGACAGGCATCGCATTCACGTGTGTGGAGCTCCTTTCCGATCACTTCAGACAGGCGTCAGTTACGGACTGATTTCCCCCGAAACGTGGCTTCTACCAGACCGGTTTTTTCGCTCAGCTCGATGCCGACGTCGTCGTGGACAAACGTGAGCCGGAAGTGGTAGCAGTTGATGTTGGCAACTTCATCGTAGTCAAAAACAAACGTGCTATTGCTCTCCCACCAGCCTTGCAACGCTACGGGTAGCCCGAACCGACCGTCGGGGGAGAGACGGGGGATCCCATCAAGAGCGAGCGGCCGCTGTTCAAGCCGGCCGTCAGCGAATCCCAGATGCACTACCGCTTCGTTGTTTCCTGAAAAGGCGAGCGAGAACGATTTCAGTCCGAAAGGATTGGCTTCAACCATGTAATTCCTGCCGGAGATAACCTTGGACATTGGAGTCGTCGGCGCTGCCGGGGGCCGAGCAGCAGCGCTGACCGCTGCCACCAAGCGAGCGGCAACTGCCTGATTCTGAGGCAGACGCGGATTGGACTTGATCGACTCTCCGATAAACTTTCCGATGTCTCCCGGTTCGAATTCTCCACCCGTAAACACGACAATGATATTTTTGGCCGGCGTAACGTTGATACGCTGTCCTCCGCGCCCCAGTGCTTCGTATTCAGGTGGATTCCTTTCTGGATATACCCAAAATCCATATCCGTATTCCCCGCTGCCAAAGTTGGGATGCGAATGTTTTTGCGTTGCCGCCCGCATCCACTCCGCCGGGACGATTTGCCGGCCTTCCCAGCGTCCCTGGTTGAGCCACAGGTACCCGATCTTGGCCATGTCGCTCGGCCGCAGGTGGAGATCACCCCAACCGTAGCTGACTCCCTGGGGATCGGAAGGCCAGATGACGTTCTCAATGCCCAGGGGCTGGAAAAGCTCACGTTGCGCAAATTCGAGCGCATTGCTACCCGTGGCCTGAGAAATGATCCCCGAAAGCAGGTGCATGCCCCCGCTGCAATATTCAAATTTGCTGCCAGGCTCTGCTGCCATCGGGAGATCGAGCATGAACTGTACCCAATCCTTACTCTGCATCATCTCCTTTAGGGTGATTTCTTCGTGATCAAAGTGGCAATCCAGCCCTGAGGTCATGGTCAAGAGGTGCTCAATGGTGATCCGGTCTTTCCGTTCGTTGCGGTTGCCGACTTTCTGTTCGGGAAAAAGCGAAAGCACAGGCTGGCGCACGCTGCTAAGCTTGTGCTCGCAGATGGCAATTCCGATGAGCGTGGACGTAATGCTCTTTGTCATCGACGCCCCGTCGTGTACTTGACCCTCCTGGAAGGGATAGAAATATGCATCCAGCACAACGTAACCGTTGCGCACGATCAGCAAACTATGGATTGGAATCTGGTATTGCCGAACGTAATCCAAAGCCTGCGCGAGTACTTCTGAGTCCATGTCCTGCGCTTCCGGGGTGGAAGACCGCCATCCTTGTGTCGGCCAATATGCCTCGGGCACACCCGTGGGGGCCATTGGTTCCTGAGCTAGAGCGGCAATACTGAGGAAAGCTACAACCTGAAAGAGAGCAGCTAAAGTCGCGCGTTTCACCCAGCCTCCTAGTGTCGAGATCAATCCTCAAGGATTCCTGCAGCCCAACGCAACGAGACTGGGTCGACTGCGCCGAACAGCCCACACTCCGGGCCTGATCCAGGGACGAAAACTTTATGTTTCAGAGCTTCTGTAGCAGTTCAGGATGGCGGTTGAGGTAGCGGCGTGTCCAAGTCTGGGTGACGCCCGACTGCAGAACAACCCTGTATTCGCCGTGGAACCAGTTTTGCAATTCGCGGATAAAATCGAGGCGCACCAGGCATGAGCGATTCAGGCGGACAAACTGTGACGAATCCAGCTTCTCCTCCAGTCCTTCCAGCGTTCCCCGGATCGTGTAGGTTTGGTCGCCAAGGTGGAGGTTCAAATAGTTCTTTTCCGATTGAACCCAGTCAATCTTGCCGGGAGAAACAAAAAATGCTCGTCCCTCCTGCTGGACAAGCAGTCGCGTGGGCTTTTGCCGCTGTTGCTGCACCTCCGCCAAGAGCATTTTGAGCCCCGCGGCAATCTCGTTATCCAGGTCCTTGGAGAGATGCTTCTTGGCATCGCCCAATACCTTGGTAAAGCGGGCCTCGTCAAACGGCTTCAGCAAATAGCCGAAAGCATGCACATCAAAAGCCTGAATGGCGTACTGGTCATGCGCGGTGACAAACACGATTCGGGGGGTTGGTCCGGGTTCGAGAGCACGGACCACGTCGAAGCCATCCATCCCCGGCATCTGAACGTCAAGAAAGAGCAGGTCGGGCTTGGTTCGCTGGATACCGCGCACCGCCTCTCGGCCGTTCTTGGCTTCTCCCACAACCGTGACGTCCGGGTCCTGATTGAGAAAGCGAAGTATCTTCCTGCGGGCAGGGGCTTCGTCATCTATCACGAACACCCGCAACGAAGGCGCAGAGTTCATAAGGCCGGTACCGCCGTCCGTAGAGGAAGCCGAATCGTGACCGTAAGGCCGCCCCCATTCTCCAGAACCAACTGATGGTCGGCTCCGTATAGGCCCTCCAGCCGATCTTCAGTGTTGGAGAGCCCAACGCCTTTCTTCCATTCGCCCTTTTCGATGTCGGGAATACCTGGTCCATTGTCACGTACTTGGAGCAGAAGGTTGCCGTTGTCGCGGCGCGCACTGATACGCACCTCTAGCTTCGACGTTTGCGGATCTCGCGCGTGACGGATGGAGTTCTCGACCAGAGGCTGGAGGATGAGTTGCGGTACGAGAGCTTCGGAGAGAGTTGGATCGACCGCGAAGCGCACGCTCAGATCTTCTCCGAAACGCTCTTCCATGATGGCGAGATAGCTTCTCAGCAGTGTCAGTTCCTCTTCGAGCGGAACCTCCTGGGAATGGGCCGCGCGCAGCGTGCGTCGCAACAGATCGCTCAACTGCGCCAACATGGTGTCGGCGCGATTTACATCTTCGTGCATCACAGAGGAGATCGTGTTGAGCGCGTTAAACAGAAAGTGCGGCTGGAGTTGCAGGCGTAGATTCTGCAGCTGAGCTTCGGCCAGTCGGGCCTCCAATTCAGCTGTGGCCAGCTGTCGGTTGTGCGCTTCCCGGTAGGAGTCGACCACGTAAATTGCACCCACAGCAATCCAGAATAAAAGAACGTGCTTGGCAAACTCCATCGGGTAGCGATAGCGCATGATGCCGTAATCGTACCTTCCAAGCCCGAATACAGGCGAGAGCACGCCGCGGCTGAGGCTCATCAACCTCGTGTCGCACACCGAAAACCCCACCATGATGAGGAGATTCAGCGGCACGGTGCGTGACCAGTTGTTTTGCCGGATACGCGTTCGCCGCACCAGCCAGACCACCAACGGGAACAGCACGAGACCGGTATAGGCGCCGGTCATCTCCTCGAACATGCGCATGGCAAGCGTGTGCTGGTGGTTGTTCGCAAGGTCGTCCAGGTAGCGGTACTCAAAATTCAGGAAACCGAACGCGGTGAAGCCGAAAAAGACAAGAAACCATGCCGTTGTGCGGCTCATCACTGCATAGCGATCGGTGGCGGGTTGGCGTTTTAGCTGCATGGACGAGTACACATTATCACTCCGGCCTGCAAACCGAGGTACATCAGAGCAGTACCTGAGAACGCCCAAGTGTGAGAGGGATTTCCGGCATCAGAGCCATGCTGCCCGTCCACTCGGAAGTATATGCACGCTCAGCAGCCGGAGCCCAGCAATGAGATGGCAACTGTATCCAAGATTCCATCGAGATTTGCGACGGACTCGGGCACGTGGTTTACATGTAAACCACGTGCCGCGCTGCGTATCAACAAGAAAATATCTTGCCAACTACAGATAACTCAACGCACTGCGCTTCGATGGCCTCGGCATCCGTCAGCTTGACTACGCGGACGGGAAGTTTTTCGAGTTCCGCCAGTTTCGCCGCTCTTAGACGGCGTGCCCCGGCGACAACCTCGTACTTGCTTTCCTCTAGTTCGCGTACCAGAAGAGGGGCCAGAATCCCCTGCGTCTTGAAGCTGGCCGCCAGTTCTTCGAGGCTCTTGGCATCAAAGCGTTTGCGGGGATTGGTGGCTGACTCCGCAAGCGCGGTGATGGGAACGCTGCGATATTCATGGTTGTTGACTGCATTTTGCGTACTAGGCATGATCTTTTCTCCTCTCATGTGTCTTTGGTTAGGTGTTCGTGGACTCAGCGCACACGTCGGGCCTAAAAACCAAACAGTGCAGGTGTTGGCGTGTTATGCGGCTGCCGCGAGTGCCGCTGGCTCGGGGGCAATGCCCCCGAGGATCACGGCAGCGGTTTGTTGAACGGCTTCCAAGCTCTCGCGCAGGAGACTGGCGTCT
>Ga0182024_10002332_pt1 | contig 47355 bp, 44 predicted proteins | sample P32metaG_FD_120480 | JGI IMG/M metagenome (GOLD analysis project Ga0182024, IMG submission 120480) | Permafrost microbial communities from Stordalen Mire, Sweden - P3-2 metaG (Illumina Assembly) | ecosystem: Environmental > Terrestrial > Soil > Wetlands > Permafrost | place: Sweden: Stordalen... | reverse complement strand
GCTTCGCCGCCTCGGTGCTCGAGGGCAGGTTGCCCGCCGCCACGCGTGCGGCCTGCGGGCGGTCGAGATCGGCGAGCACCGCGCCACGCGGGTCATCGGCAATGGCCGCGATCTGGTCGCGCACCGGTCCGAAACCGAACCGATGGAGCGCGAGCGCCGCAGCGTGCTGACCACTGGCGTCCATGATCAATTATCTCCGCGATGCCGCAAACCGCAGCCACTCGGCAGCCCAGCAAACCGATTTATTGTGGCAAAAGATACGTTTGGCCTACGGAGCTGGATCAATTTTTCCTGATTTTCTGTTTGCTGCCGACGACCGGCGCTGCGACACTGGAGCAAGAATCGGACGCCGCGACTCTATTTGTTCCAATGGCTTACGCCCGACCCCGGATGGCCGGCGGCGATGGCGACGTCTTGGCCACGCCTTGCGGTGCAGCACAGCGCCTCGTAAGTATCGTGATAAGGGCAGCGACCCTTACAAGGGCGACCCTTCGGAGCCGTCATGGCCGTTCTCATCGACACTGTTCCGGGCGATGCCGGCCGTCCCCGCCACCCCGAAAAGGCGCATCGGCCGGACCAGCCGGCGCTACGCAAGCCGGACTGGATCCGGGTCAAGGCCCCGGTCACGCGAGGCTATGAGGAGACCCGGCGAATCGTGCGCGAGAACGGCCTGCACACGGTGTGCGAAGAGGCCGGGTGCCCCAATATCGGCGAGTGCTGGGAGAAGAAGCACGCGACGTTCATGATCATGGGCGACACCTGCACGCGGGCCTGCAGCTTCTGCAACGTCAAGACCGGGCTTCCCGGCGCGCTCGATGCGGCCGAGCCCGGCCATGTCGCCGAGGCCACGGCAAAGCTCGGCCTCGCCCATGTCGTCGTCACCTCGGTCGACCGCGACGATCTCGACGACGGCGGCGCCGCGCATTTCGCCGCGGTCATCCGCGCCATCCGCGGGCGCTGCCCGCACACCACGATCGAGGTGCTGACGCCGGATTTCCTGCGCAAGGACGGCGCGGCGGAGACCGTGGTCGCGGCGCGGCCCGACGTCTTCAATCACAATCTGGAAACGGTGCCGTCCCAATACCTGTCGGTTCGTCCCGGCGCGCGCTACTTCGCCTCGATCCGCCTGCTGCAGCGCGCCAAGGAAATCGATCCGCTCATTTTCACCAAGTCCGGCATCATGGTCGGGCTGGGCGAGGCCCGCAACGAAGTGCTGCAGGTGATGGACGACCTGCGCGCCGCCGACGTCGATTTCCTCACCATCGGCCAATATCTGCAGCCGTCGCGCAAACATCACCCGGTGGTGCGCTTCGTGCCGCCCGAAGAGTTCAAGGCGCTGGCGACAATCGCCTACGCCAAAGGATTTCTGATGGTGTCGGCGTCGCCGCTGACGCGCTCGTCGCATCATGCGGGCGAGGATTTTGCGCGGCTCAAGGCGGCGCGCGATGGCAAGCTCGCAAAGCGATGAGGCGCTGGCGCCCGCGCGTGATCATGCTGTCGTGCGCTCGCGATTTCCCGGCTGCGCGCGGAGCGCCGTGATGCCGCAATTCACCATCACCCGGCACGTGCAGCACTCGGCGAACGACATGTTCAACCTCGTCGTCGACGTCGAGCGCTACCCAGAATTCGTGCCGCTGTGCCAATCGCTCAGCGTGCGCAAGCGCACCACCGACAGCGAGGGCAGGGAGGTCATCGTCGCCGACATGGGGGTCGCCTACAAGCTCGTTCGCGAGAACTTCACCAGCCGCGTGACGCTCGACCGGCCGAAGCTGGAAATTCTGGTCGAGTACCTCGAAGGTCCGTTCCGCAAGATGAACAACCGCTGGAATTTTCGTCCCCTCGGCGACCACGCTTGCGACGTCGAATTCTTCATCAGCTACGAATTCCGCAGCCGCACGCTCGGCCTGCTCATGGGCGCCGTGTTCGACGCCGCATTCCGCCGCTTCGCCGCCGCCTTCGAGCGCCGCGCCGACAAGGTGTACGGCAAGCAGCCGGCGTGAAAAGCGAAACGGGGGGCTCGACATGCCGACGCACGACGAGGCCGCCATCCGGCAGCTCATCGACGACATGGCGGCAGCCTGGAATCGCGGCGACGCGCCGGCCTATGGCGCGCGCTATCGCGCCGACGGCACGTTCACCAACGTCAACGGCACCTTCCACGACGGCCGCGAGGCGTTCGACCGCCGGCACGAGGAGGTGTTGCGCGGACCTTTCAAGGGGACGACGGTATCGATGACCATCAGGAAGCTGCGCTTTCTAGGTCCCGACGTCGCCGTCGCCGATATCGACACGGCGATCACGGGCTGCCGGGCCAAATGGCCGGGAGCCGAACCGGACGCGGACGGTGTGTTGCACACCGGCCTGCTCATGGTTCTCGCCAGGCAAGCCGGCGATTGGTGGATCGCCGCCTACCACAATGTCTGGCGCGCCGCCGCGCGCTGACCGTCAGAATATCGAAGGTTTTAGGCGCGCCACCGTGTAGGCGATCTCCTTGACCTTGGCGGTGTCATAGGTGGCATCGCCATGCAGGACGACCCACGCCTTGCTGACATGGAAGAGATCGATGCAGCCGTTGGCGATAAAACTCCAACGCAGGTCGTTATCGAGCTCGTTTTCGGCCACGTTGACCTGCAGCAGGTTTTCGTCGGTGATCAGTCGGGCAAAGCGCTGCGGAAATGGTGCGCCGTTCGCGAAGCTGGCGCCGTCGTTGAGAACAACCCAGCCGCTGTCGATGCAAATCCGCGTCCAGATGCTCAACAGCGGCACGGCGATCTGGCACGACGCGGTGTAATAGCCGCCCGGCGCGGCGAGCGGCTGGCATGACGCGGTCTGCTTCTCGGCCGCGCCCGGCGTCAAAGTGAGCGGCGGGGAGGGCGGCGGCGCCGACGCCGACTTCGGACACTTGCCGGCGCGCGTCCACTTCAAGGTTCCGGCGAAGTCGCCTTCGCCACCCCCGGAATTCTGCACCAGCAGGAGGCCTGGCCGAGGCGCGCAACGGCATTGGCCTGCCGGGATCCGCAAGCTCCAATGCGCGTGCGATGTGTCCCTGGTCGGGACCAAGGCGATTTCCAGCGTACCGCCTTGCGTCGAGCAGATCAGCGCGTCGGCATCGACCAGGCGGTTGAGCGTCTTGCCGTAGCGCTCGAGCGTCACCCATTGGCTGCCGAGGCCGGCATTGCTGAACGGCGCCGCCACGGCGGGTTGTTGCGCAGGCTGGTCTTCCGCCCCGGCGCAGGTCGCGAACAACCCGGCCAGCACGAACGCGGCGACGGCGGCGGAACAGCGCATGCCCAATCCCTCGATGATTTGAAAAAAACCGAAACAGCCGACATTCCGCCCCGTTTCAGCTTGGCATCAGTCGAATTGACGGGCAAGCCGGTTACTATTTTTGCGCAGGCGGTCGCGCCAGCAGTTGCAGGAGTTCGAGGGCGACCGCGACAGAGCGCTCGCGCACGCGACGCCGTCCGATCCGGCCGAACAGCCGGCGGCGCGACAGCCGTCCCCCATCGCGGCTGGCCGCGGCGAAATGCACGAGGCCGACAGGCTTGCCTTTCGAGCCGCCGCCCGGACCGGCGATGCCGGTGATCGCCACCGCAAGATGCGCCCGCGATTTCTTCAGCGCGCCCGCCGCCATGGCCTCGGCGATCTCAGCACTCACCGCACCGTGGCGCGTGAGGGTCGCGGCCGGTACGCCGAGCATCGCCTGCTTCGCCTCGTCTGAGTAGACGACGAACCCGCACTCGACGACATCGGAGGAGCCGGCGATGTCTGTGAGCGCCGCGGCGACCAGGCCGCCGGTGCAGGATTCCGCGGTCGCAATGCGCAAGCCGCGCGCGCGGCAGAGCGCGAGGAGTTCCTTGGCCGCCGCATGCAAAGAACCATCGTCGCTCACGCTGCGCTCCACGGCAGCCGCACCGTCGCGGTCGCCATCGCCGCAATGCCTTCGCCGCGGCCGGTGAAGCCGAGCCGTTCGCTGGTGGTGGCCTTCACGGCAACGCGGGATACGGCGATGCCGGCTATCGCGGCGATGCGCGCGCGCATGGCGTCGCGGTGCGGCGAGATCTTCGGCGCTTCGCACACGATGGTGACGTCGAGATGCGCGATCATGCCGCCGCGCGCGCGCACCCGCTCGCAGGCGAAGGCGAGAAAGCGGTCGGAGGAGGCGCCGCGCCATTGCGGATCGCTGGGCGGGAAATGCTGGCCGATGTCGCCCTCGGCGAGCGCGCCCAGGATGGCGTCGACCAGGGCATGCAGCGCCACATCGGCGTCGGAATGGCCGGTCACGCCGCGCGAATGCGGGATGCGGATGCCGGCGAGCATGACATGGTCGCCGTCGGCGAAGGCGTGAACGTCAAACCCGTTGCCGGTGCGCAGGTCGGCGAGCGCCGCGGCTCGCGAGATTTCGGCGCGGGCGAAATCGTCGTTGGTGGTGAGCTTGACGTTGCCGGCTTCGCCCTCGAACACGCTGACGCGGTGGCCGGCCCATTCGGCGAGCGCGGCATCGTCGGAAAAATTCTCAAGACCCGCGGCGGCAGCGCGCCGATGCGCCGCGCTGATGAGATCGAATGCGAACGCCTGCGGCGTCTGCACCGCGCGCAGCCGGCCGCGGTCCAGCGTCGCGGTCACAATGGCGGCATCGTCGATGCTCTTCACAGTGTCGGCAATGGCGAGGCCCGGCACCGCCGCGCCGTACGCCGTGCCGGCCTCGATGGCGCGCGTGATGAGGGCTGCGGTCAAGAACGGCCGCGCCGCATCGTGGATGAGGACGAGGGCGGGGGCGCTGGCGCCCAGACTGTCGAGCCCGGCGCGCACCGAGGCCTGCCGCGTCGCGCCGCCCCAGACCGGCGGCCGCAGTTTCTCAAGACCCACGGTCGCGGCGCGAAAGGCGTCATGGTCGCTCGGATGAATGACCGGCTGCACGGCGCCGATCTGCGGGTGCGCCAGGAACGCGTTGAGGGTGGGGCGGATCACCGGTTCTCCGGCAAGCTCGCGGTATTGCTTGGGCACATCGCCGCCGGCGCGCTGGCCCCGTCCGGCAGCGACCACGACAGCCGCAACCATGCCCGTCATGCAGAGCGCTCCTTGAACACCGCCGCACCCAATTGCGGCATCGCTTTAGCGCATGTTCCGGCAATGTGCGAACGGGCCGCGCGCAGGGGCCCGGAACGGGCGAAAACGACCCCGCAGATGGGGGTACCAGGCATGTGTTCACAGGTTAGGGATATTGCAGTGCAGCACTTGCGCAGCGTCCCGATTTGGCTAAACTCTATGCACTGGTGCACTAGCGCCTATTTCGTGTGCAGACGCCGTTGTTCGCGTTTCCCTTTGGAAAGGCTGCCAATTTGTTGTCGTTCGGTCGCATTTTACCGACCCGCGCCGCCAGCCGTCAGGGAACTTCGGCATGAACGCCGTCGAGCCCCTGTTGGCGTCTTCGCCCGCGGACGCGGTGCTGAATGCGCTGCCGCATCCGGTCATCGTCGTCTCTGCAGATGGCAAGGTCGTCGACGCCAATGCGGCGGCCGAAGGGTTTTTCGAGGTCTCGGTGTCGCTGTTGCGACGCCACCTGCTGCGCGATCTGGTGCCATTCGGCAGTCCCTTGCTCGCGCTCATCGAGCAGGTGCGCCGGCGCGGCGCCGCGGTCAACGAGTACAAGGTCGATCTCGGCACGCCGCGCAATCCGGGCGATCGGCTCGTTGACCTGCACGTCGCGCCGCTGCCGGAGCGGCCGGACTACGTGGTGGTGATGCTGCAGGAGCGCACCATCGCCGACAAGATGGATCGCCAGCTCACCCACCGCGGCGCGGCGCGCTCGGTCATTGCGCTCGCCGCGATGCTGGCGCACGAGATCAAGAATCCGCTGTCCGGCATCCGCGGCGCGGCGCAGCTTCTGGAGCAATCGGTCGAGGACGACGACCGCACCCTGACGCGCCTCATCTGCGACGAGGCCGACCGCATCGTGAAGCTGGTCGACCGCATGGAGGTGTTCGCCGACGAGCGGCCGGTCGAGCGCGAGCCGACCAACATCCACGTCGTGTTCGAACACGTTAAACGCCTGGCGCAGTCGGGCGTGGCGCGCCAGATCAAGTTCGTCGAGGACTACGACCCGTCGCTGCCGCCGGTGCTGGCGAACCGCGACCAGCTCATCCAGGTGTTTCTCAACCTGATCAAGAACGCGGCCGAGTCGATCGGCGACAACGCCGGCGGCGAGATCGCGCTGACCACCGCGTTCCGCCCCGGCGTGCGGCTGTCGCTGCCGGGCGCCAAGGCGCGCATCTCGCTGCCGCTCGAATTCTGCGTCCGCGACAACGGCCCGGGCGTGCCCGACGAGCTGCTGCCGCACCTGTTCGACCCGTTCGTCACCACCAAGCCGACGGGATCGGGGCTCGGCCTCGCGCTCGTCGCCAAGATCGTCGGCGACCACGGCGGCATCATCGAATGCGAGTCGCAGCCGCGACGAACCATCTTTCGCGTGCTCATGCCGATGTACACGGCAGTACACAACGGTGAGGGCGCCGCGCCGGACGGCGCCCTGCAGCCACGAGGGGAACCTTGATGCCAACGGGAAACATTCTCGTCGCCGACGACGATGCGGCGATCCGGACGGTGCTCAATCAGGCGCTCTCGCGCGCCGGCTACGAGGTCCGCTCGACCGGCAATGCCGCGACGCTGTGGCGTTGGATCAGCCAGGGCGACGGCGATCTCATCATTTCCGACGTGCTGCTCCCTGACGAGAGCGCGTTCGACCTGTTGCCGCGCATCAAGAAGGCCCGCCCGGACCTGCCGGTCCTGATCATGAGCGCGCAAAACACCTTCATGACCGCGATCCGCGCCTCCGAGCGCGGCGCCTACGAATATCTGCCGAAGCCGTTCGACCTCAAGGAACTCATTTCCATCGTCGGGCGCGCCATGTCCGAGCCCAAGGAGCGCACCCGCCAGCCGGCCAAGGCCGAGGATTTCGAATCCATTCCGCTGGTCGGCCGCTCGCCGGCGATGCAGGAAATCTACCGCGTGCTGGCGCGGCTGATGCAGACCGATCTCACCGTGATGATCTCGGGCGAATCCGGCACCGGCAAGGAACTGGTGGCGCGCGCGCTGCACGACTACGGCAAGCGCCGCACCGGCCCGTTCGTCGCCATCAACATGGCGGCGATCCCGCGCGACCTCATCGAGTCGGAGTTGTTCGGGCACGAGAAGGGCGCCTTCACCGGGGCCAACTCGCGAAGCTCGGGCCGCTTCGAGCAGTCCGAAGGCGGCACGTTGTTCCTCGACGAGATCGGCGACATGCCGATGGAGGCGCAGACGCGGCTCTTACGCGTGTTGCAGCAGGGCGAGTACACCACGGTCGGCGGTCGCACGCCGATCAAGGCGGACGTGCGCATCATCGCGGCGACCAACAAGGATCTGCGCCAGCTCATCCAGCAGGGTTTGTTCCGCGAGGATCTGTTCTTCCGCCTCAACGTGGTGCCGTTGCGCCTGCCGCCGCTGCGCGAGCGTACCGAGGACATTCCCGATCTGATCCACCACTTCTTCGCGGTGGTCGAGCGCGAGGGACTGCCGCCCAAGCAGATCGACCAAGCCGCGGTCGAACGGCTCAAGCGTCACCGCTGGCCGGGCAATGTGCGCGAGCTTGAAAATCTCGCGCGCCGCCTCGCCGCGCTCTATCCGCAGGAGACCATCACCGCCGCGGTGGTCGACGCCGAACTGTCGCAGCCCGCGCTCAGCGTGCCGGGCGACAGCAACCGCGTCGACGACAGTCTCGCGATCGCGGTCGAGCGCTATCTCGCGCACTATTTCTCCGGCTTCGACGACGCGCTGCCGCCGCCCGGCCTCTACCATCGCATCCTGCGCGAGGTCGAAGGCCCGCTGCTGTCGGCTGCGCTGGCGGCGACCCGCGGCAACCAGATCCGCGCCGCCGACCTGCTCGGCGTCAATCGCAACACGTTGCGCAAGAAAATCCGCGATCTCGAAATCCAGGTTTTTCGCGCCAGCAGCGGTTGATCGAAGGCGCAGGCCGGGAATCCATAGATCGCTGTCGCTGCGCATTGCTCCGATAGCGGCGGCGGCTGCGGATTCCGGTGCCCCGAACCCCCTCTGACAAATTGTCAAGCGCTATGCCCACGAATTGTCGCAATCGGGCAACATTGTTGTATAAAAGCCTCACTCGAGGCGGATGAGACGGGGCTCCATTCGCTTTGCGCCTTTTCGGCAAAAGTCCCGTATTGAGAAGCCTCTAAGGGGCGCCATGACGACTGTCGATCAGGTCGCGCCTATCGACCCTGCGGCCGCCGCTGCGGCCGCAGCCGCTGCGGCACCCGTGCCGGTTGCGTCGCGGCTGGTCGGCGCGGCTGCGGTCGGGCTCGCGCTCCTCTCGGCAACCGCGACCTTCCTGGTGCTCGCCGGCTTGACGCCGATCGCGCCGGTCCACGAGGTGGTGGTGACGCTGCTCGGCGTCAACGCGCTCACCGGCATCCTGCTGCTCAGCATCATCGGCCGCGAGGTCTGGGTCGTGGTGCAGGCGCGCCGGCGCGGCCACGCCGGCTCGCGCCTGCACGTGCAGATCGTCGGACTTTTCTCCGTCATCGCCGCGGTGCCGACCATCCTGGTCGCCGTCGTCGCCAGCACGACGCTCGATCGCGGCCTCGACCGCTTCTTCTCGACCCGCACCCGCGCCATGATCGAACAGTCGTTGATCGTGGCCGATGCCTATGTGGCCGAGCACGGCCAAGCGATCCGCAGCGAAATCCTCGCCATGGCCTTCGACATCGGCCGCGCCAAGCCGATCTTCGACCAGGACCGCGATCGGTTCCGCCAGTTCCTCACCGCGCAGGCCTCCGGCCGCGGCCTGTCCGCCGCCATCATGATCAGGCCCGACGGCAGCACCATCGAGCGCGCCGATGTCACGATGGACAAGAAGATCGTGCTGCCATCGCCGCAACTGCTCAGCGAAACCACCGAGACCGAGCCGCAGGTCGCGCTCATTCCGGAGGGCGATCACGTCGCCGCCGCCGTCAAGCTGCACGGCTACGACGGCACCTACCTCTATGTCGCGCGCCTGCTCGACCCGCGCGTCGTATCGCAGTTGCGCAACACGCAGGAGAGCGTCAGCGAATATGCCAATCTCGAAGCGCGCCGCCTCGGCATCCAGATCGCCTTCGCGTTGATGTTCGCGGTGATCGCGCTGATCGTGCTTCTGTCCGCGGCCTGGATCGGCCTCGACTTCGCCACGCGGCTCGTGGCGCCGATCCGCCGGCTGATCGGCGCCGCCAACATGGTCTCGACCGGCAACCTGCACATTCAGGTGCCGGTGCACAGGTCGGAGGGCGACCTCGCCCATCTCGGCGAGACCTTCAACAAGATGACCCATGAGCTGCGCACCCAGCACGAGGACATCGTGCGCGCCCGCGACCTGATCGACAGCCGGCGGCGCTTCACCGAGGCGGTGCTGGCGGGAGCGAGCGCCGGCGTCATCGGCGTCAATGCCGACGGCCGCGTCACCATCCTCAACCGCTCGGCCGAGCACTTGATCGGACGCGCCGAGAGCGAGGCGCTGGGCCTGCCGCTTGGCGCGATCGCGCCTGAACTCGCAGACATCTTCCAGACCGCGCGCGGCGGCAACCAGCGCCTGGTGCAGCGCCAGATCGCCATCGCCCGCGACGGCCAGGAGCGCAATTTCTCGGTGCGCGTCACCAGCGAGCAGGCGCCGGACGCCGAGCACGGCTACGTCATCACCATCGACGACATCACCGAGCTGGTTGTAGCGCAGCGCACCTCGGCCTGGGCCGACATCGCGCGGCGCATCGCCCACGAGATCAAGAACCCGCTGACGCCGATCCAGCTGTCCGCCGAGCGGCTGCGCCGCAAGTACGGCAAGGTGATCGCCGACGACGACGGCGTGTTCGAGCAGTGCACCACGACCATCGTGCGCCAGGTCGACGACATCAAGCGCATGGTCGACGAGTTCTCGCGCTTTGCCCGCATGCCCAAGCCCGTGATCGAGAACGAGGACGTGGCCGAAACGGTGCGCCAGGCCGTGTTCCTGTTGCGCGTCAGCCATCCCGACATCGACTTCGAGGTCGAGTTGCCGCCCGCGCCGATCCCGGCGCACTTCGACCGCCGGCTGATCTCGCAGGCGCTGACCAACATCGTCAAGAACGCCACCGAAGCCATCGCCGCGGTGCCGCCGCCGCCGGCGGGGGAGGGCAAGGTGCCGGAACGCGGCCGCATCGTCGTGACCTTGCGGCGCGAGGCCAAGGACATCGTCATCGACGTCATCGACAACGGCATCGGCCTGCCCAAGGAGAACCGGGCGCGCCTGCTCGAGCCCTATGTGACGACGCGCGAGAAGGGCACCGGGCTCGGCCTCGCCATCGTCGGCCGCATTCTCGAAGAGCATGGCGGACGCATCGAACTGCGCGACGCGTCCGAAAAGGTTCCCGGCGCCCGCGGCGCCTGGATGCAGTTGCGGTTCGCCGCAGAGCCGCTCGTCGCGCCGGACACTGCCGCCGACGAGCCGATTGCAACCCATGAAGCAGCGGTCTGAGCATGGCATCTGACATTCTCATCGTGGACGATGAAGCGGACATCCGTGAATTGGTCGCGGGCATCCTCGAGGACGAAGGGCACGGCAGCCGCACCGCCGGCAACAGCGATCAGGCGCTCGCCGCGGTCGTTGCGCGACGGCCCAATCTCGTCTTCCTCGACATCTGGCTGCAAGGCAGCAAGCTCGATGGCCTGCAGCTGCTCGATGCGCTCAAGCAGGAGCATCCGGAATTGCCGATCGTGATGATTTCCGGCCACGGCAACATCGAGACCGCCGTCTCGGCGATCAAGCGCGGCGCCTACGACTTCATCGAGAAGCCGTTCAAGGCCGACCGGCTGCTGCTGGTCGCCGAGCGCGCGCTGGAAAACTCGCGGCTCAAGCGCGAGGTCAAGGAGCTCAAGCAGCTCACGCCGCTCATCACCATGGTGATCGGCCACTCTACCGCCGCCAATCAGTTGCGCCAGGTGGTCGACAAGGTGGCGCCGACCAACAGCCGCATCCTGATCGTCGGGCCCTCGGGCTGCGGCAAGGAACTCGCCGCGCGCACCGTCCATGCGCATTCGGCGCGCGCGAACGGCCCCTTCGTCGTCATCAACGCCGCCGCCATCACGCCGGAGCATATGGAGGTCGAGCTGTTCGGCGTCGAGGGCGGCAACGGCACGCATAGCCGCAAGGTCGGCGCGCTCGAAGAGGCCCACGGCGGCACGCTGTTCATCGACGAGATCGCCGACATGCCGCGCGAGACGCAGAGCAAGATCCTGCGCGTGCTGGTCGAGCAGACCTTTTTGCGCGTCGGCGGCAACACCAAGGTCACGGTCGACGTGCGCATCGTGTCGTCGACCAGCCGCAACATCGAGGCCGAGATCCAGGCCGGCAAATTCCGCGAAGACCTTTATCACCGGCTTTCCGTGGTGCCGATCCGCGTGCCGCCGCTCGCCGAGCGGCGCGAGGACATCCCGGAACTGGTCGAATATTTCATGACGCAGATTTCGCAGATGACCGGCCTGCCCAAGCGCAAGGTCGGCACCGACGCGCTGGCCGTGCTGCAGTCGCACGATTGGCCCGGCAACGTCCGCCAGCTGCGCAACAACGTGGAGCGGCTGATGATCCTCGCCGGCGGCGACCCCGAGGCCGTGATCACGGCGTCGATGCTGCCGCAGGACGTCGGCTCGATGATCCCGGCGATGCCGAACGGCAACGGCGGCGAGCACCTCATGAGCCTGGCACTGCGCGAAGCGCGCGAGGTGTTCGAACGCGAATACCTCCTGGCCCAGATCAACCGCTTCGGCGGCAACATATCGCGCACCGCCGAATTCGTCGGCATGGAGCGCTCGGCGCTGCATCGCAAGCTCAAGGCGCTGGGGATCGACTGAGGACAGACCGCGCATGACGGACCGCCAATCCGCACGGCGCCAGCTCGTCGCATGAGCCGCATCGCCTTCGTCAACGGCCGCTACCTGCCGATGCACGCGGCGAAAGTCCATGTCGAGGATCGGGGCTACCAGTTTGCCGATGCGGTCTACGAAGTCTGCGAGGTGAGGGCAGGCCGGCTCATCGACGAGCGGCGCCATCTGGCGCGGCTGCAGCGCTCGCTCGACGCCTTGCGCATCCGCATGCCGATGTCGCTTGCCGCGCTCGGCATCGTGCTGCGCGAGGTGGTGGCGCGCAACCGCATCAGCTACGGCACCGTGTACATGCAGATCGGCCGCGGCGTGGCGAAGCGCGATCACGCATTCCCTGCGGCGGCCACGACGCCGAGCGTGGTCGTGACCGCGCGCCCGCTCAACCGCGCCCGCAACGAGGCGGCCGCCGCGGCCGGCATCGCCGTCGTCAGCATGCCCGACAACCGCTGGGCCCGCGTCGATATCAAGACGGTCGGTCTCCTCCCCAACGTGCTGGCCCGCCAGGCGGCGATCGAGCAGGGCGCGCGCGATGCGTGGTTCATCGACAAGGACGGCCTCGTCACCGAAGCCTCGTCGGCCAACGCCTGGATCGTGACGGCGGCCGGCGCTCTGGTCACGCGCCACGCCGACCACGCCATCCTGCACGGCATCACCCGCGCGGTGACGTTCGAGGTCGTCAAGGCCCAGGGGCTCGCCGTCGAGGAGCGGTCCTTCACGCTGCAGGAGGCTTTTGCCGCCCGCGAAGCTTTCATCACCTCGGCGAGTCAGATCGTGCTCCCGGTCGTGCGCATCGACGGCCGCACCATCGGCGACGGCCGGCCGGGACCGGTCGCGACCGCGCTGCGGCGCGAATTTCACCGCTACGCGCAAGCCAGTTGAGGCCATCCGGCCAACCCGGCTTTCGAGCCGGGCCGTCGGACTGTCCCCAAACGCAAACGCATGCCCGGCATGGTCGCGGGCATGCCGGGTTCGGCACATTTCTTGATTGATCCTGTTCGCGTGATAACCTTCGCAAAACGGGGGCAACCATGGAAAAGCACGTTCATCCGGTCGACCAGGTCCTGCCGGCGCCGCAGCTTTTTACGCTCGGCCTACAGCATGTCCTGGTGATGTATGCAGGCGCCGTGGCGGTGCCGCTGATCCTCGGCCGCGCGCTCAAGATGACGCCGGAGCAGGTCGCCTTCTTGATCAGCGCCGATCTGTTCGCCTGCGGACTGGCGACGCTCGTGCAATCGGTCGGCTTTCCCGGCGTCGGTATCCGGCTTCCGGTCATGATGGGCGTCACGTTTGCCTCGGTCGGTCCGATGCTGGCCATGGCGAACTCGCCCGACGTCGGTATTCTGGGAATTTATGGCTCCGTGATCGCGGCCGGCGTATTCGCGCTTCTGGTTGCCCCATTCATGGGCAGGCTGTTGCCGCTTTTTCCACCGGTCGTCACCGGCACGATCATCCTGGTCATCGGCATCTCGCTGATGCGGATCGGCATCAACTGGGCGGGCGGCGGCCTGCCGACGCTCACCAAGGTCGTCGACGGAGCGGCGGGGGCCTTCCCCAATCCCGCCTACGGTCAGCTCGAAGGTTTGGGCATCGCGCTGTTCGTCCTCGTCGTGATCCTCATGCTGATCCGCTGGTTTGAAGGCTTCGTCGCCAATGTGGCCGTGCTGCTCGGCATCATTGCCGGCGCGGTGCTGGCGACGACGCTCGGCGTCATGCACTTCGATCGGGTGGCGGCGGCGGCCTGGGTCGATATCGTGACGCCGTTCCGGTTCGGCGTGCCGACGTTCCATCTCGTTCCGATCGTCACCATGTGCATCGTGATGGTAGTGGTGATGATCGAGTCCACCGGCATGTTCCTCGCGCTCGGCGAAATGACCGGACGGCCGATCGATCAGGCCGCCATCGCCCGCGGGCTGCGAGCCGACGGGGTCGGGACCATACTGGGCGGCATCTTCAATACCTTCCCCTACACGTCGTTCTCGCAGAATGTCGGTCTGGTCGGCGTCACCGGCATCAAGTCGCGTTGGGTCACCGCGACCGGCGGCGTCATCATGCTGGCGCTTGGGCTCCTTCCCAAGATGTCGGCGCTGGTCGAGTCGCTGCCGCAGGTGGTTCTGGGCGGCGCCGGAATCGTGATGTTCGGCATGGTCGCCGCCACCGGCGCCCGCATCCTCACCGGGGTCGATTTCCGGACGAATCGCTTCAACCTGTTCGTCGTTGCGATCTCGGTCGGCTTCGGGTTGATCCCGCTGGTGGCGCCGAACTTCTTCACCTACATGCCGACAGTGCTGCGCCCGCTTCTGGAATCCGGCATTCTGCTGGCGGCCATCGTTTCGGTCATCCTCAATCTGTTCTTCAACGGCATCAAGAGCATCGAGAGCGCCAAAGCGGACGCCACGGCCATGGCGGCGGCGGCCGAACACGCCTGAGGCGGAACGGAGATCGGACGTCCGGCGGCATGGATCGCGTTATCGCAACGACGGATTTTCATGTCCGAACCGCGGGCTGGCAAAGGATTTGCGGAGCCCGAATTGGCAAGTTGGGCTTGCATCGGCCGGTGTCTGGCCTTCTAATGTTGAGGAGATCGACCGGCCTTGGGGGGCCGGGACATCTTCGGATGGGTTGAGCGCGGCGGAATCTCTCCTGCGGCCCTGAAAGCTTGGGGTGGGTTTCGCTCGGCCCCTCTTGTAGAGGCGTAAGACACTTAGAGAAGGCGTATACCGGCGTAAGAAAAGACCCGCGGGCAGGGGGCCCGCGCGACAAGAACGGAAACAACGGCCATGGCAGCCGAACGCGCACAAAACCTGCAAGACACCTTCCTCAATCACGTCCGTAAAAGCAAAATCCCGCTCACCATTTTCCTGGTGAACGGCGTGAAGTTGCAGGGCGTGGTGACCTGGTTCGATAATTTCTGCGTGCTGCTGCGCCGCGACGGGCATTCGCAGCTCGTCTACAAGCACGCCATCTCCACCATCATGCCCGGTCATCCGGTGCAGCTGTTCGAAGGCGCCGAAGAGGCGCCGGGCGCGGAATAGACCTGTTTGGAGCCGCGCCGCCGCGACAAGAGCTCCCCCTCGCTGGCCTCCCCTGCAAGCGGGGAAGGTAAGCGCGGGCCCGCCGGCGCGGGCCCGGCGGCGACCGGCCGCGCGCTCGTCATCGAGCCGGCGCAGCGGCGCGGCGCCGCACGCCCCGCGATCACCGAGCGCACCGCCGCGGCCAAGCTCGACGAGGCGGTCGGGCTCGCGCGCGCCATCGACCTCGAGGTCGTTCAGGCCGGCATCGTCATGCTCAATGGGCTGCGCGCCGCGACCTATCTGGGCAAGGGCAAGGTCGAGGAGTTTGCCGGCGTCGTCAAAACGCTCGACGCCGGCATCGTGGTGATGGACTGCGCGCTCACGCCGGTGCAGCAGCGCAACCTCGAGAAGGCCTGGAACGCCAAGGTGGTGGACCGCACCGGCCTGATCCTCGAAATCTTCGGGCGGCGCGCGCGCACCCGCGAAGGCATCCTGCAGGTCGAGCACGCGCACCTGACCTATCAGCGCGGCCGGCTGGTGCGTTCATGGACCCATCTCGAGCGCCAGCGCGGCGGTTTCGGCTTTCTCGGCGGCCCCGGCGAGACCCAGCTCGAAGCCGACCGCCGCATCATCGAGGAGCGACTCGCCAAGATCGAGGGCGAGCTCGACAAGGTCAAACGCACGCGGAAACTGCATCGCGCCAGCCGCCGCCGCGTGCCTTATCCGATCGTGGCGCTGGTCGGCTACACCAACGCCGGAAAATCGACGCTGTTCAACCGCATGACGCAGGCGAGCGTGCTGTCCGCCGACATGCTGTTCGCGACGCTTGATCCGACGCTGCGCGCTGTCGCGCTGCCGCACGGCGCGCGCGTCATCCTGTCCGACACGGTCGGCTTCATCTCGGACCTGCCGACCATGCTGATCGCGGCGTTCCGCGCCACGCTCGAAGAGGTGATCGAGGCCGACGTCATCCTGCACGTGCGCGACGTCTCTCACGGCGACGCCGAGGCGCAACTGGCGGACGTCGAGAAAATCCTGCGCCAGCTCGGCATCGATCCGCACAACGACCCCGGCCACAAGCAGGCCCTGATCGAGGTGTGGAATAAGATCGACCGGCTCGACGCCGAAGAGCGCGCGCGCCTCGCCAATATCGCCGAACGCCGGGACCCGCCGCAGCCGGTGCTGGTGTCGGCGGCGACCGGGCAGGGGATCGACGCGCTCGGCGCCGCCATCGAGGCCCGGCTGAGCGCCGGCCGCGTACTCATCGAGCTCGACCTCGACCCGGCCGACGGCGCCGGCGTGAGCTGGCTGCATCGCCACACCGAAGTGATCCGCAAGGCGGCGGACGAGCACAGCGGCCGCATCGCCATGACGGTTCGCGTCGATCCGGACAAAGCCAACGCCGTGCGCGCGAAGTTCGGCATTCCCGACCCGTCACGCCCGGGCTGACCCGGGCATGACGACAATCAGCGGACGGTGCAGCGCAAATCATGCCGTCACGAATTTTGATCGCAGTTGCGGTGCTGGCCGCATTCGCGAACGCCGCCGCCGCCGAAGCCGCGCCGCTGCGCTTCGGCCAGATCCCCTCGACCGTGCGCGGCGTGAGCTCGCTGTTTGCCTTCATCGCTGAGCGGCAGGGCTTCTTCGCCCGCGAGAACGTCGCGGTCGAGCTTAGACAAATCCCCGGAGGCACCGACAAGATGATCGCCGCGCTCGACCGCGACGAGGTCGACGTGACGCAGACCGCGACGCCTTATCTGATCCAGGCGGTGCTGGCCGGCTCCAATGCCGTCGCCATTGCCGGCGAGGTCGCCAATCCGCTCTACAGCCTGATCGCCAAGCCGCAGATCGCGGATTTTGCCGCTCTCAAGGGCAAGGTCATCGGCCTGTCGCTGCCGATCGACACCATCTCGATCTCGACGCGAAAGCTGCTCGCACTCAAGGGGCTGCGCGAGGGCGACTATCGGGTGAAGGAGCTGGTCGGCACGCCGCTGCGCGCCGCGTGCCTCAGAAGCGGGGAGTGCGACGCCGCGGCGCTTGGGCAGCCGGACGACCTCGTCACCGTCAAGGACGGCTACAGCCGGCTTGGCGATTCGACGCAAGCCGTTGCGTCGTTCCAGTTCGAGGTCATCGCGGTGCGGCGCGATTTTGCGGCGAGCCACGCGCCGCAGATCATCGGCTTCGTCAGCGCGCTCGCCGACGCGTTCCGCTACATTCGCGATCCTGCCCATCGCGGCGACGTCGCCAAGGCGATCGTCGAACTCACCGGCGCCTCGGACGACATTGCCCGCGCGACGCTGGCGCTCTATCTCGATCCCGACCGCGGCGTGCTACCGCGCCAGGCCGAGATCGATCTCAAGGGATTGGCGCAAGTGATCGCATTCATGGGCGAGGGCGGCTCCATCAAACCGCCGCTGCCGGCGCCGGAACGCTTCGTCGATCTGCGCTATCTGAAAGCGGCGGGCGTGCGATGAAACAGGGCCGCAGCGGGCACAAGGCTTACTGCCGCGCTACATCCGCTCCCGCGCCTTGGCTTCGTCCCACAGCGCATCCATTTCGGCGAGCGTGGCGTCCTGCGGCGCCCGGCCGTGCGCGGCGAGCGCGCGCTCAATGGCGGCAAAGCGGCGCTCGAATTTTCGATTCGTCTGCCGCAGCAGCGCTTCGGGATCGGCGCGCAGGTGCCGCGCCAGGTTGACCGCCGCGAACAGGAGATCGCCGACTTCGGCCGCCGCATCCTCCGCCGCAGGCGGAGAAGGGTTGCGCTGTGCTGCATCGAGCGCGGCCTCGATCTCGTTGGTTTCTTCGCGAATCTTGCGCAAGACGGCGCGCGGATCGTTCCAGTCGAACCCGACCTTGCTCGCTTTGGCCTGCAGCTTGAGCGCGCGGGTGAGGGCGGGGAGCGCGACCGGCACGCCGGCGAGCGCGCCCTGGCGCGGCGCGTTCTCGTCGCCGCGCGCCGCCTTTTTTTCCTTCTCCGCCTTTTCCTCGGCCTTGATCCGCTCCCACAAGCCCTCGACCGCCTGCGGGCTGTGCGAAGCCCGAACCCCGGAGTTCGGCCCAAACACGTGCGGATGCCGGCGAATGAGTTTTTCGATAATGCCCTCGACCACGTCGGCGAAATCGAACGCGCCCTGTTCCTGCGCCATGCGGGCGTGGAACACGACCTGCAATAGGAGATCGCCCAATTCCTCCTTGAGATCGGCGAGATCGCTGCGCGCGATGGCGTCGGCCACCTCGTAGGCCTCTTCCAGCGTATAGGGCGCGATGGTCGCAAAATTCTGCGCCAGGTCCCACGGGCAGCCGGTGTTGGGCGTGCGCAACGCCGCCATGATCTCGATGAGACGGCCGATATCGCGGGAAGGGGTCATCGCGGCAATCCTGAAAGGGTCTCGCACCGGCGGTGCGGACCCTATCAGACCCGAAAAACGGCTGCGACTGGGGCGCAAAAACCCGAAAGAACGCGGCTTTCAGCGATCCGCGTCTCGCGCCTGGCGGCTCGCCTCGAACAGGAACCAGGTGCGCCGCTCGGTGCCGTCGATGAAGGTTTCGAGGAGCCCGGCGGTCGCCGCGTCTTCGTGCTTCTCGGCGAGCTTGTGCGCCTCGCGCATCGAAGCCGCGATCATCTTGTTGTCGCCCATCAGCTCGCGCAGCATCTCGTGCGCCGGCACGAACGGATCGTCGTTGTCCTTGATGCTTTGGAGCTTCGAGATATGGCCGATGGAACGCAGCGTGGTGCCGCCGATCTTGCGCACGCGTTCGGCGATCTCGTCGGTGGTCGCGAAAATCTGCTCGGACTGCTCGTCGAGCATCAGATGGTAATCGCGGAAATGCGGACCGCTGACGTGCCAATGAAAATTCTTGGTCTTGAGATAGAGCGCAAAGCCGTCAGCCAGAATCTTGTTGAGCTTGGCGGACAGTTCGCGCACGGCATTTTCGGGAAGATCGGTCGGGGTATCGAGGGCAGGGGCCACCTTGCGGCGCGTATCGATGGCTCGGACTTTGTTCACGGCATCACCTCGCGAATGTGAGGGTGGAAAAACGGCGACGTCCCGCCCAGCTCGGTCTGCCAGGAACCGGCGCGGGCTTGCCAGGGAACGCCACCACGCCGATTTTGGTTCCATATTGCCAGGTCGTTGCCGCCGGCCGCTGCCGCCGCGACCGGCCGTCGCTCCTCCACACGGAGTTGCTCATGCCCCTTTCGGCCTACGTCCAGTCCGCTTTGTTCGTGGCGCTGATCGCGATCGCGCTGTTTGCTTCGGCCGGCACGGCAAGCATCGCGGCGTTCTGGATCTACGTCGCAATTTTCGCGGCCGTGATCGCGGTCTCCCTGGCGTTCCTCGACCCCGGGCTTCTCATGGAGCGTTGGCGTCCCGGCGGCAGGCGCGCGCCGCTGGCGCTGCGCCTGTTCACGCTGGTGCTGGTTCTGCATTGGATCATCGCGGGGCTCGACCGCGGCCGCTTGCACTGGAGCGACAGCGTGCCGGCCTGGCTCCAGGCTGCGGGGCTCATCGCCGTGGCGGCCGGCTATGCGCCGGCGCTGTGGGCGATGGCGGTCAATCGCTTCTTCTCGTCGGTCGTGCGCATCCAGTCCGAGCGCGGCCACCATCTGATCACGGCCGGGCCGTACCGGCTCGTGCGGCACCCAGGCTATCTCGCCGGCATCGTCATCGTCGTGGCGAGCGGCCTCGCGCTCGGCTCGTGGCTGGCGACTGCCATGCTGGTGATCCTCAGCCCTGCCGTTCCTGCTCCAGCGCGCCGTCACGGAAGACCGCCTGCTGCTAACCGAGCTGCCGGGCTACCGCGACTATGCGGCCCGCGTGCGCTGGCGCGTCGTGCCGGGAATTTGGTGAGCGCGAAGAGGGCCGCCGCGGCCGCGGCTCAAAACCCAGGCCCTCGTGCCCCGATTCGCATAAGACATATTATGGAACATTTGTATTTAATGCCGATGCTGCGGGCTCGCGCGCGGTCACCGTCATGCCGTCGAACGCCGGCTCGACATTGGACGGCAGTTTGGCTCGCAGCTCCTCGTAGTCGAGATCGGCGTGCAGGTTGGTGAGGATGGCGCGGCGCGGCTTGATGCGCTCGATCCAGCCGAGCGCGTCCGCGACCGAGAAATGGCTCGGGTGCGGCCGGTAGCGTAGCGCGTCGACGATCCAGACGTCGAGGCCGGCGAGCGCCGCGACGCTGTCGGCCGGCAGACCGCTGAGGTCGCACGAATAGGCGAGGCTGCCGACGCGAAAGCCGTACGAGGCGATGTCGCCGTGCTGCTGCAGGATCGGCAGCGCGGTGATGTCGCCGCCCTGCCCCACGATCGTGATCGGCGCTCCGGCTGCCAGACGGTGCTCGCTGACGATCGGCGGGTACTCGCTGCCGGGCGGCGAGGCGAAGCAATAGCCGAACCGGGCGTGCATGACCGCGGCGGTCGCTGCGTCGAGGTAAACGTCGACCGGCCGCCGGCACTTGATGAACAGCGCGCGCAGGTCGTCGATGCCGTGGGTGTGGTCGGCGTGTTCGTGCGTGTAGAGGACGCCGTCGAGCCCGTCGACGTCGGCGTCGAGCAGCTGCTCGCGCAGATCGGGCGATGTGTCGACCAGCACGCGGGTCACCCCGCCGCTGCCGCGCCGCTCGATCAGGAGCGAGGTGCGCCGCCGCCGATTTTTCGGATTGTTCGGGTCGCAGTCGCCCCAGCCGAGCGCCGGGCGCGGCACGCCGCCGGACGAGCCGCAGCCGAGAATGGTGAATGTCAGCGTCATGCCGCGCAATCAGGCCGGCGCCGCCAAGGCTGCGTCCGCGCCGGCCGGCTGCGGCACCTTGCCGAACAGCCGGAAAAAATTCGCGGTGGTCTCGCGCGCGATGGTGTCGAACGATACGCCGCGCGTTTGCGCGAGCACGTTTACGGTCTCGATCACATAAGCGGGCTCGTTGCGCTTGCCGCGGTGGCGGCCAGGGGCAAGATACGGCGCGTCGGTCTCGACCAGGATGCGGTCCGCCGTCAGCTTTGTCGCGATGTCGCGCAGCGCCGTCGAGTTCTTGAAGGTCAGGATGCCGGTGAAGGAGATATAGAGCCCGAGCGCGATGGCGCGGCGGGCGAGATCGGCGCCGCCGGTGAAGCAATGCAGCACGGCCGGGAAGGCGCCCTGCTCCGTTGCCTCCTCGAGGATGCGCGCGGTGTCGGCGTCGGCCTCGCGCGAATGGATGACCAGCGGCAGGCCGGTCTCGCGTGCCGCCGCGATGTGGGTGCGAAAGCCGCGCTGCTGCGCCTCGCGCGGCGAATTGTCGTAATGGTAGTCGAGCCCGGCTTCGCCGATGGCGACGACCTTGGGGTGTCGCGTGCGCGCGACGAGGTCGGCCGTGCTCACGTCGAGCTCCTCGTGGGCGTAATGCGGGTGCGTGCCGACCGAGCAGAACACGTCGGGAAAGCGCTCGGCGATAGCCAGCACCTCGCCGAAGCGGGCAACGCGTGTCGAGATTGTCACCATGCGCGCGATGCCGGCGGCGCGCGCCCGCGCCACCACGGCGTCAAGCTCCGCGGCAAAATCCGGAAAATCGAGATGGCAATGGCTGTCGATCAGCATCGGAATCATTGACGCACGCCTTGCCCTTCGGGCTCGACATAGCGCGGGAACACTGGCGCCGGCGCCGGAAGTGTTGCACCCGCGGCGATGCGATGCGAACCGCCGAGAAAAGCGAAGCTGCGTTCCGTCTCCGGCACCGCCAGGAGGTCGAGCAGCTTTGCCGCCGATCCCGGCATGAACGGCTGCACCAGGATCGCGATCTGCCGCAGCACCTCCGCGGTCACGTAGAGGATCGTGCCCTGCCGCTGCGGGTCGGTCTTGGCCAGCGCCCACGGCGCCTCGCCGGCAAAATAACGGTTGGCGTCGGCGACCACGGCCCACATGGCGTTGAGCACCTGATGCAACTGCTGTGTCGCCATGGCGACGCGCGCCTTGCCCAGCATGGCATCGGCCGCCGCCAGGATCGCCTGGTCGGTCGCGCCGAACGCCCCCGGCTGCGGCAGCACGCCGGCGAAGTTGCGCGCCACCATGGTGAGCGAGCGCTGCGCCAGGTTGCCGAGATCGTTGGCCAGATCGGCGTTGATGCGCGTCACGATGCCGTCGTGGCTGTAATTGCCGTCCTGGCCGAACGGCACCTCGCGGAGCAGGAAATAGCGCAGCGGGTCGACCCCGAAGGCGTCGGCCAGCACGAACGGATCGACCACGTTGCCGACCGACTTCGACATCTTTTCCCCGCGGTTGAACAGAAAGCCGTGGGAGAAGATGCGCCGCGGCACGGCAAGGCCGGCCGACATCAGAAAAGCCGGCCAGTACACGGCGTGGAAGCGCACGATGTCCTTGCCGATCATGTGGAGGTTAGCCGGCCAATAGCGGCGGAACTTGTCGCTGTCGGTGTCGGGGAAGCCGAGCGCGGTGATGTAGTTGGTCAGCGCGTCGACCCAGACATACATGACGTGCTTGGGATCGCCGGGCACCGGGATGCCCCAGTCGAAGGTCGTGCGCGAGACCGAAAGGTCGCGCAGGCCGCCGCGCACGAAGCTCGCGACTTCGTTCATGCGCTCCTTCGGCAGCACGAAATCGGGATGCTCGGCGTAGAGCTTGAGGAGCTTGTCGGCGTAGCGGGACAGCCTGAAGAAGTAGCTGTCCTCCTCGACCCATTCGACCGGCGTGCCCTGCGGGCCGATACGCTGGCCGGCGGCGTCGAGGCGGGTCTCGCTCTCGTCGTAATAGGCCTCGTCGCGCACCGAATACCAGCCGGAATATTTGTCGAGATAGATATCGCCCGCTGCCTGCATGCGCTGCCAGATCGCCTGCGAGGAGCGGAAATGACGCGGCTCCGTGGTGCGGATCGTGTCGTCGTTCGAGCAATTGAACAGCTTCACCATGGCCTCGAAGCGCGGCACGGTGCGCGCCACCAGTTCGCGCGGCGTCAGGTTCTCCCTGGCGGCGGTCTGCAGCATCTTGATGCCGTGCTCGTCGGTGCCGGTGAGGAAGAACACGTCGTAGCCGTCGAGCCGCATGAAGCGGGCGATCGCGTCGGTGGCGATGACTTCGTAGGTGTAGCCGATATGCGGCACGCTGTTCGGATAGGCGATCGAGGTCGTGATGTAGTAGGGCGTGCGCTGCTGCCGCGGTTCTTTTTCTTTTTTCTGGCCGGGCTCCGATTTGGGTTTCGCGGCCGCGGCGGGCCGTGGCGCAATCTTGCGCTTCGGCTTCGCGACGGACTGAGTTTTGGGCGTGGACTTGCGTTTGCGCTTCGGCGCGGCTTTGGCCTTTTTGGCCTTTGGCGCAGTCTTGCTCTTGGGTTTGCGCTTGCCCCTCCCCGCCGGCACGCGCTTCGCCTTCGGCTTGGTCTTTACCTTCGACTTCGATTTCAGCTTGCGCTTGGTGGCCATTTCGTCACGCCGGCAATGGTACGAGCATAAGACGTGGATGGCCGGGGCGAGCCCGGCCATGACCACTCACTGTAGGTATCAACGACGTGTGGCCTCGGCAAGCAAGCCGAAAACATCGAAAACCAGGGGCTTTCGCTCCAGATTGTAGGTCTCGGCATCGCGTGCGGCTTGATTGATGCGCTCGAAAACCTCGGCCAGCCGGGCGAGGTGGGCAAGCTCGCCCTGCTCGCGCTCGAGCCGCCGCGACAGCCAGGCGTTGATGGTGTCGACAAAGGCCGCGAGCGGCTGCGGGTCGGTGCCGGCGAGCGCCTCGCCGAGCGCATGCAGCGCGCCGGGATTGAGCTCCGGGAGCCGGTCAAGCAGAGCCAGCGCCCGCTGGCGCAGCGCCATCGCGTCCTCGTCGAGCAGCGCCATGGCGCGCGCGACGCTGCCGTCGGCGGCGGCAGCAGCCGCGACCAGATCAGAATCGTCGGCGGCGAGCCCCATCGCCGCCCCGGCCGCGGCGGCGACTTCGGCAGCAGCGAGCGGGCGCAGCGCCAGGATGCGGCAGCGCGAGCGCAGCGTTGCCGGCACCCGCGCCGCCGAGTGGCTCACCAGCAGGAGAAGCGCGCGCTGCGGCGGCTCCTCCAGAACTTTCAGCAGCGCATTGGCGCCGGAGCGGTTGAGCTCGTCCACCGCATCGACAATGGCGACGCGCCAGCCGCCCTCACCCGCGGTCGAGCCGAAGAACGAGACGGTGCGGCGCACGTCGTCGACCGCGATCTGCTGGCGCATGACGCCTTTTTCGTTTGGCGTGCGCTCGAGGATGAGGAGATCGCGCTGCGCCTGCGCGGCGATATGGCGCGACACCGCGTGGCGCGCATCGACCGCGAGCGATGTCGCGGCCTGCACCGCCGCCGCCGCCGGGTCGGGATTGGCGAGCACGAACCGGGCCATGCGGTAGGCGAGCGTCGCCTTGCCGATGCCCCTCGGGCCGGCGATCAGGAAGGCGTGCGGGACGCGCGCGCTGCGATAGGCGGCGAGCAAGGCGGCTTCGGCGGCGGCGTGGCCGAACAGCACGGTCGTCGCACGCGGCTGCGGCGCCGCTTCGGTCTCCTCCTCGCTCCGCTTCGGGCTCATGATCCCGAGTTCATGAGCTGGAATCTTCCGGGGCGAACAGCTCTTCGGCCAAGTCGTCGGGATCTTCGGGAGCGAGTTTCTTCGCGATCGTGCCGGCCGGGGCCGATTGCTCCGCGGCCGGTTGCTCTGCGGCTTTGCGGTCGGGTTCGAGCCGCGCCGTCACGGCGTCCCAGATGAGCTTCGCCACCTCCTCTTTGCCGGTGCCGGCATCGATGATCACGCAGCGCTGCGGCTCGTCGGCGGCAATGGCGCGGAAGGCGTCGCGCAGCTTCTGGTGAAAGTCCGCGCCCTCCGCCTCGAAGCGGTCGGGCGTGGCGTCGCCGCGACGCTCCTTGGAGCGTTCCAGCCCGATCTCGACCGGCAAATCAAGGATCAAGGTGAGATCGGGGACGAGGTCGCCGATGGAGACGCGCTCGAGGCTCTTGATCAGCCGCGCGTCGACCTTGCCGAGCGCGCCTTGATAGACGCGCGTGGAGTCGGCGAAACGGTCGCACACGACCCATTTGCCGGCCTCCAGCGCCGGCAGGATGGTGCAGCGGACGTGATCGTCGCGCGCCGCAGCAAACAGCATCGCCTCGACATCCGCCCCGAGCGGCTTCGCCGCCCCTGAGAGCAGGACGTGGCGGATGGCCTCGGCGCCTGGCGAGCCGCCGGGCTCACGGGTGACGACCACGCCGAGGCCGAGAGCCTCAAGACGGGATGCCAGCATGGCCGCCTGGGTCGACTTGCCGGCGCCCTCGCCGCCTTCGAAAGTGATGAACTTTCCTCGCATCTCAACTCGCTTGGGAATCCAACTCGCTCAAGAATCCATGTCGGATGTTCAAAGCCCGGCCGCAACCCCGACGCCACCTGGCGTCGTCGCCGGAGCCATTCCGTTCAATGACTTACGCCCGCATCTCAACACACAACGCGAACCAAAAACAGTCGCACCTGGAACTGCGCCGCAGCGCCTATCATAGCCGGTCGACGCCGGCTCGGAACACGCCGATCATCAGCTCGGTGGCGGCATCCATGGCGCGCCGGGACATGCTGCCGGGCCCTACTTCCTCGGCGGCCTGCAACGGCACTTCGAGCGCGAGATTCTCGCCGCGCCACACTTTGAGCTTGCCGATGGACTGGCCCCGCTGCACCGGCGCCGGCACCGGGCCGGTATAGATGATGCGCGCCAGCAGCCGCTCGCTGTTATTGCGCGGCATCATCAGGCGGATGGTGCCGGGCCCGACCAGCGGCACATAGCCCGAAACGCCGCCAAAAACCTTGGCCTCGCCGACCGTCTGGCCTTCGGCGAATAGCACCCGCGATTCAAAGCCGTGAAAGCCCCATTCCAGCATGCGGCGCGCTTCCTCGCCGCGCTCCTTGTCGGATTTCGCCCCCGTCACCACGACGATGAGGCGCAGTTCGTTGCCGACCGCCGATCCCACCAGGTTGAAGCCGGCTTCCGAGGTCTCGCCGGTCTTCAAGCCGTCGGCGCCGATGCCCATGGCGAGCAGCGGGTTGCGGTTCTGCTGGCGGATCTTGTTCCAGGTGAACTCGCGCTCGGCAAAGCGCGAATAATACTCGGGATAGGTCTGCATGATGTGGCGCGCGAGCTGCGCCATGTCGCGCACGGTGACGCGCAGGTTGGGATCGGAATAGCCGGTCGAGTTGGTGAAGGTGGAATTCTCGATGCCGATCTCGCGCGCCCGCTTGGTGAGCAGCGCGCCGAATGCCGACTCGTTGCCGGCGAGCGCCTCGGCTATGGCCATGCAGGCGTCATTGGCGGAATCGACGATGATGCCGTGCAGCAGGTCGTCGAGCTTCACCCGGCTGTGGATCGCCGCGTACATGGTCGAGCCGTGCGAGGGCGCCCCGCCCTTGCGCCAGGCGTTCTCGCTGATCATGTACTCGTCGTCGAGCTTGACCCTGCCCTGCTTCATTTCGTTGAAGACGTATTCGAGCGTCATCAGCTTGGCGAGGCTCGCCGGCGCGACCGGCTGTTCGCCGTTCTTCTCGAACAGGATGCTGTCGCTCTCGGGCTCGATCAGGACGGCGGCGGGCACGCTGGTCTGGAAATCCTCCTTCTTGCTGCCCATCGCGCTCGGCGGCGCGGCCTGCGCCGCCGCGATCAATGCCGCGGCGGCAACCAGCAAGATAGCCGCCGCCACGGCTTGCGGCCCCCTGCCCGGCATCGACCCGCGGCACTCCACCCGCACAACCCGCCTCCACTCTTACCGCACCTACCCGCCGCACCCATTCTCGCGCAAAAATGCGGCGCGCAACAGGGCGCGCGTGTGTCCAGGCAAACAGAAAAAATACAAAACTGACGCGGCGAGGTTTTTTTGGCTGGCTCAATAGAGCCCGCGGCCCTTGAGGAACGGATCGGCGCCGTCCTTGTCGCCGGGCGCCGCGGCAAAAGACATGGCGCGCGGCCGCTCGACGGCACGCGATGCCGGCAACGCCGGGACCAGAGGTGCCGCGGCGAGCCTGAAGCTGCCGGGGGCAGGCGCCGGCTCGTTCTGCCGCAAGGTCGCCTCCAGCATACGGTCGTCGGAGCCTTCGATCGGTGCGCGGCCGACATACTCGACGCGCACCGTCGCGGTGCCGCGATTGTGGAAATCGAGCAGATGCGCCGCGTGCATCGAGACATCGATGATGCGGTTGTCGTGGTAGGGCCCGCGATCGTTGACGCGCACGATGATCGATTTGCCGTTGGCTAGATTCGTCACCCGCGCATAGCTTGGCAACGGCATGGTCGGGTGCGCCGCCGAGATGCTGTCGAGGTCGAAGATCTCTCCGTTGGCCGTTGATCGGCCGTGAAAATCCCGGCCGTACCAGGAGGCAAGGCCGGTCGCCTGATAGTGCGGATCGGCTTCCGGCACGTAGAGCTTGCCGCCGACCATGTAGGGCGAGCCGACGCGGTAGACGCCGCCCCCCTTGGGCACCTGTTCGCTTGAATCGACGAGCCGCGGGCTTGCGGAGACGCCGTAGCGCGGATCGACGACGCGGCTGGAATCGCTGCAATGCGCCAGCAAAAGGCTCGTGACGGCGCACAAGCCAATCGGCGCAAACCGAGCCACTGCCGAAGCTAATCGACCCCGCATCATCCCCGATCCCGTGTGCAGGTATCGGATTCCAGCGTGGTAAGATTGTGGCGCCGCTGGGGAAGCCGGAACCGGCGTGCGGCCCCATAGTGAACGAGGTATTGCAAAAACGCATGCCGCAATGCCCGACATTCGGGCATTAGCCGGTGCGCCGGCGCCCCGCGTTTGCGTTGCGTCGCTATTCGTAGAGGGGCTTTGCCGCGGCCACGACGTTGGGCGGCACGTTGATCAGCTCATCGACGATGGTTTCGGCCTGCTGACCGGTCAACGGATGGACCGGAAGCTGCTGCTTGCCCATTTCGGCGAGGAATACCGGGTCCTTCATGGTGTCGTCGAAGGCCTTGCGGATGAGCGCAATCCGGTCCGCCGGCACCTGCCGCGACATGATGAACGGCCGGCCGACCTCGTCGCCGCCATTGAGCACTTTCAGGAGCGCCTTCTGCTCCTCGCTCGCGGCGAAGGTGCCGATATAGGCGGCCTGTTCGGGAATCTCCTCCGGCCGCTCCGGCGTGAAGCGCACGAAGGAATGCGCGCGGCCGTCCTTGAGCCATTCCGGGGGGATGCTGCTGTAGGAGCCGCAGTCGCCGTCGAGTTCGCCGCGCTCGATCGCCAGGCGCTGCTCGGCGCTGCCGGGAAAGCCGAGGATCTGCTTGACCGGCGCGTGGAACACTTCGCGCAGCGTCGCGCCGTTGATGTAGTTCCCGGAGCCCTTCCCGGTCGAGCCGAGAATGAACTGCCCGCGCTGCATCATCTCGTCCCAGCTCTTGATGCCTTTCGGCCCGAACCCGTAGCAGACCCGGTAGTCCGGCGTGACCACGCCGATCCAGGCGTATTTGCGGAAATCGAGGTTCACCTTCTCGGGCTGGACGATCGACTGGGTCACCAGCCCCGGATTGAAGATGGTCATGACCGTGCCGTCCTTCGGCGCGGTCATATTGAGATAGCGCACCGCGGTAAGGCTGCCGGCGCCCGGCATGTTCTGCACGATCACCGTCGGATTACCCGGAATGTGATCGCCGATATGGCGGGAAAGGATGCGCGCATAACTGTCGTAGCCGCCGGCCGGCGAGAAGCCGACCACGATGGTGAACAGCTTGCTCTTGTACGAATCCTCGGCGCGCGCCGGCAGGATGGCCGCCGCCACGCCGGTCAGCACCGACGCCAGGAGCATCGCGCGGGTCAACACCATCGCCATTCTGCAGCTCCCGATCGCGGCCCAAAAGAAGGCCGGCGCAAGGAGTAACGTAAATCGGCTCAGGGGGACAACGCCGCAGCACGCAAATTGCCGCGTGTGCGGGTCGGGCATGGCTGCGGCAAATCGGCGGCGGCCGGTCGCGGCGCCGTTTCAGTCAGCGCCGGCGCCCTGGATAAACCAGGTATTCGCGGAGATCGTGCCGAGGTCGACGCTCTCGATGCGCGTCACGCCGCTCATGAACCACATGGCGGTGTCGCCGGTCATGGTATTGCGCCAGAGGATGTCGCTCTTGCTGTCGTAGTTGTAATCGCCGGTGCCGGCGACCGACCAGTTCGACGACAGCGTGCCAAGGTCGCCCGTCTGCAGCACGGTTGCGCCGTTCATCAACCAGATGGCGATGTCGCCAGTCGAGGTATTGCGCCACAGTATATCGGCGTGAGAATCGCCGTTGAAATCTCCGGTGCCGACGATGGTCCACGACGTCGGGATGGTCCCAAGCCCGACGCTGGACTTCATCGTCACGCCGTTCATGAACCAGATCGCGACGTTGCCCGCGCTGTCACGCCACAGGATGTCCCAGTAGCCGTCGCTGTTGAAGTCGCCGGTGCCGGCGACCGACCAGGTGGTCGGCACCGTGCCGAGGACTGCTGACAATAAAACCTGTGAGCCGTTCATCAGCCAAATCGCGATGCCGCCGCTGCTGTTGCGCCAGAGGATATCTCCCTTGCCGTCGCCGTTGAAGTCGCCGGTGCCGACGATCGACCAGCCGCCGGTAATGGTGCCAAGGCTGGCGCTCGACGATATCTCCCCGCCGTTCATGAACCAGATCGCGACGTTGCCGGCGGTGTCCTTCCATAGGAGATCGGCCTTGTTGTCGCCGTCGAAGTCGCGCTGGCCGATGATCGTCCACGGGCGCGGCTGCGTCGGCACATTGCCGAGGTTTGCAGTCTGCGCCACTTGTTTGCCGTCCATCAGCCACATCGCAACGTCGCCTTGGAGATCGCGCCATACGATGTCGCTATGGCCGTCGGCGTTGAAGTCGTGGGTTTCGGCGATCGTCACCGTGCTGACCTCGACTGAGGAGGCACACGGCGACGAGGCGGTGCCGGAGCTGGATTCCGTGAACACCACTGCCGGGAACGCTCCCCGCGTGACCGAAGGGAGGTTCCCAAAATTGAGGTTGTTTGTCTCCCCCGTAAACGATCCCTCCACGCACGAAGGGTAGTTCACCGTCCCGTTGTCCACTCCAATCCGGATAACGAGAGTCGTACCGCTGGAGAAATTGGCTTCTGAACTATACCCATCGCCGAGGACGTTGAACTCGGCCACGTTCCAATATGTTGCCAGATTGAGGGCGCTGTCTGGGTTGCCTATCTGGTACAGCTCGTTCCCAATCGCCAGAGTGCCAACGTCATTACCGCCCGACGCCGCAGTACCCAACAAGCTCATGTTGGCCAGGTTCGTTATGTTCTGAGGCGGCACGTCGCTTATGGCGGCGACACCGTTCTTGTAGCAGTCGCTGCCTCCATCCGACGTCCAACCTGAAGGGCATTCCGCCTGGTAGAAGAGCAGCCAATATTGCACGACCAAGGATCCCGAGTTGGAGTATATGAACTGCTGCCAGCCCTCGCACTCCGACGGTTCTGCCGCACCGCTGCAGGCGGGCGTGCCGTGAAAGTAATTCGAGTTGAGCTGAAGCGAGAAGGTATTGGCGACCTGTGCCCCGGTCCCTTTAACCTGTCCAGTTTCGGAAGTCACAGTGACGCTGTCAAAGGAGCCGATCGCCTCGCTGATCAGGCCGTTCACCTGCGCCAACACGTCGCCGCTACCGCTCCCCTCCGGGTGTGCCAGTGACCTGTGGACTGGCCGATATGGAATTAGCGGCGGCGTCGTACACGGGATCTGCTGCCATTGGGTATTCGGATACGTCGACGAGAAGCACCCCGGTTGTTGCGAGGCGGGTGTCTGCCTCATCTGCTTCTGCCACGTGCTCAATTCCTCTGCCGACGGCGTCTGTGCCAATGTCGACGCGGCAGATGTGAACATGATGACCGTCAGTGGGAGGAGAAACGCTCCAAGACGACACAGCGAACCAAAGCTCGAGAGATCACGAACACGCATGCTTTCGCCCCCTAGTGCTCATGGCATTCCACTTAAACGCCCGCTCTGGGCGTCCAAGAGATGTGCCAAAAATCTGTCCAGCAGATCGCGGTCAACGCGTTGAGCAATGTCGTTCTATGGTACCCTACCAGAAAGCGAAAGCAGACAGCGCACAACCTGCCGCGGGCCGAGCGCGCCTGATGCTCGCGTTCAGGTTGAATCGGGATCGCTAAGCCGCCTGCGTCATTGCGGCAACCGCCCCCGGTAAGCCCGCGAGCTACTGCGCTCGGGCGCTCGCCGTTAGCGTCTTACTCGGCGCTCTGCGCCTGGACCGTCCAGCTGGTGCCGACGTTGCCCAAATTGGCGGTCGAGGCGATCGTCGCGCCGTTCATGAACCAGATCGCGACGTTGCCGCTGCCGTCGACCCAGAGAATATCGCTCATGCCGTTGCCGTCGTAATCGCCGGTCTCGTTGATGGCCCAGGTGCTGCTGGTCGGCACCACGTTGACAGTCGCAGTCGATTGAACGGTTCCGCCGCTATTGAGGAGCCAGATCGCCACCGTGCCGGCAGTGCTGTCCCGCCATAGAATGTCGGGAACTCCGTCACCGTTGAAATCGCCCATCCCTTGGACAACCCAATTGCTCGGCACACTGCCGATGCCCGCGGATTGCGTCGTTGATCCATTCACCAGCCAAACCGAGTAGGTGTAAGGGTCGGCGCTCGTGTTCTTCCACAGAATAGTACCGACGGTCGCCCAAACGATGCTCCAATTGCTGGATGGGGGCACTGTGCCCAGTATCGTCGAAGACGAAATCTGGCTGCCGTTCATGAACCAGATCGCGACGTCGCCAGAACTGTCCTGCCACAGAATATCGCCGTTGCCGTCGCCGTTCATGTCAGCGGTACCCATCACGGTCCAGGTGTTCGGCACGTTGCCGAGAGCTGCCGACGAGGAAATGGTCAGCCCATTCATGAACCACATGTAGAGGTTGCCGCTGGTGTCGCGCCAGAGCAGGTCGGTATCGCCATCGCCATCGAAGTCGCGTTGGCCGATGATCGAATAAGAATTCGGTATGGTTGCGACACTTCCGGAACTCAAGATCGAGCCGCCGTTCATCAGCCACATCGCCACGGTGCTGGACGGGCTGCCGGTGTTGCGAAACAGAATGTCGCTCTTGGCGTCGCCGTTGAAGTCATGGGAGTTGGTCGGTGGCAGCTGCAGGCGCCCTATCTTGTTGGCCGGGCTCTCGGGGAACCACAGCGCCCCATCCAGACCCGCCGTGATGCCGGTGGGCAGGCCGTTGACTGCCGAAGGAATGGAGAATTCGGTGATTACACCCGCGGTCGTGATCCGCCCGATCTTGTTGCCACCCTGCTCAACGAACCACAGCGCGCCGTCCGGTCCCGCCGTGATGCCGTAGGGGCCGCTGTTAGCGGTAGGAATGACGAATTCGGTGATTACACCCGCGGTCGTGATCCGCCCGATCTTGCCGCCTTGCTGCTCGGTAAACCACAGCGCGCCGTCTGGCCCCGCCGCGATGCGGGAGGGGGCGCTCGAGGGTGTCGGAATGACGAATTCGGTGATGACACCAGGGGTCGTGCTCCGCCCGATCTTGTTGGCATTGGTCTCGGTGAACCACAGCGCCCCATCCGGACCCGCCGTGATCCCAGTGGGTTCACTACCGGCCGTGGGAATGGGGATTTCGCTGAAGATACCGGCGGTCGTGATCCGCCCGACCTTGTTTCCAAAGTACTCAACGAACCACAGCGCGCCGTCCGGACCCGCCGTAATGCCGGCAGGTCCGCCGCCGCGCGTGGGAACGACGAAATCAGTGAATTCGAAGAGGTTTTTCTCGACCACGAACCGCCCGATGCTATTGGTCTCGGTGAACCACAGCGCTCCGTCCGGACCCGCCGTGATATCGATAGGGTTGCTGGCTGTCGTGGGAATTGAGAATTCGGTGATGGCCCCCGCGGTCGTGATCCATCCGATCTTGTTGGTATAGAACCCAATGAAATACAGCGCGCCGTTCGCTCTTACCGTGATGCCGGTAGCTCCGCTGCCACTCGTCGGAATGACGAATTCGGTGATGGCTGCGGCAGCGCCCGCCGGCCGGGCGCCACGGTCACCGCCGCCGCGCAAACCAGACAAATGGCCCGCGACACCGCAAGGCTGCGCGTCACGCCGCAAAGCCGGTTCCAATCGTTCGAACGGTCCAGTGTGATCGCGATGCGGTCGCGCCAGCCAGAATGCCGCGCTGGACCTGCTGAAATCATCGTGCTCATGGCCAAACCCTCATGTTCGCGCAAGCGCAAATGGCGCCTGCAAAAGCCATGTCGAGTGATTCTAATGTTGTCGCCTGCCCTAGGCAGAAAGGCTGCCGTTGACAATGATCGGGATTTCGGCACGTCTCGAAGGCGGCTCAACGGTAAGTTACAACCGATTAGCGCCGTTGAAAAGGGGGCGATGTAGGTTCTGTCTATTCGCTTCTGTCTATTGGATTGTAGACGAGGCGGCGTCAGTCGTTGTTGACGTGACGGCAGCAACGGTTCGCGCGTGCGATTGTGGAAGATCGAGTTACAAAAGCTGGCCGACGAACTCGGCGTTCCCATCACCGTATGTCACTTGCCGCCCAGCACCAGCAAGTGGAACAAGATCGAACATCGCCTGTTCTCGTTCATCACCGGCAACTGGCGCGGCAAACCGCTCGCCAGCCATCAGGTCATCGTCCAGTTGATCGCCGCAACCACGACGAAGACCGGTCTGAAGGTTCGTTGCCAGCTCGATGAAAACACCTATACGGCCGGCATCAAGGTGTCCGACGCCGAAATCGACGCGGTGAACCTTACCCGTCATAACTTTCACGGCGAATGGAATTATATGGTCAGCCCAAAAGCACTCGCCCTGGAGCGGTAGCTCCCGGACGGGTCCTTAGGATCGTGAAAAAACCCGGCGGCGCCAGCGGTGCGCCGGCTGTCATAAAATTTCACCGCCCCCACCACAGCCACACCAGTACACAGACAAAGAGCGCCCCGACTACCAGCATGCCAATGAAGAAAGGGTCGGCCATTAGGCAATTTTGCGCGACCCTTCCACACGGTCAAAGTGTACAAATCACAGTGGCGAGGTTGCTCGCGGCGGCCACATGCACCGGCTTTCGAATGGTAGCAATTCGGTGGCAACCTGCCTCATCGGCTGGAATTGGAGACGGGGAAACTATAGATAAATCAGCACCGGAAGGGTGGCCGAGTGGTTTAAGGCACCGGTCTTGAAAACCGGCAGGGGGTTATGCTCCCTCGTGAGTTCGAATCTCACCCCTTCCGCCATTTCTCTCTTTCGCTAGCTTTCGCCCATCTTCGCCAACGATCAACTTAGCCAATAATAACGGGCCTAATGTTCATCGCGCATGCGCGATCACTTTCGTTGACAATCGCCCACTTTCGACGTATATTTGTGGGAATATTCGTGAGAACAGTTTCAATTCGAATTCGAGGCACCCACGATGGCGCGAGCAATACAACGCCTTAGGTCAGTTGAGGTCGATCGGTTGGCCAAGCGCCCGGGGATGCATCATGACGGAGGCGGCCTCTATCTGAGCACGGATGGCGGGAGCCAATGTTCGTGGCTGTTTCGCTTCATGCTCAATCGGCGCCCGCGCGCTATGGGCCTCGGACCCTTCCCGATAATCTCGCTCGCGGATGCTAGAGCGCGCGCCAGTGAGTGTCGGCGCCACCTGGTTGATGGTGTGGACCCGATCGAACGGCGCGATGCTGCGCGCGCGCAAGGCCGCCTCGATGCCGCTCGGGCAGTGACCTTCCGGCAGTGCGCGTCGGCGTATATCGAGGCCAAGCGTGCCGGCTGGAAAAATGCCAAGCACCGGCAGCAATGGCAAAACACACTCGACAGCTATGCCCATCCAATCATCGGCGATCTGCCGATAGGCACGATCGACACACCCGTCATTCTCGATGTTCTGCGGCCGATCTGGACAACCAAGCCCGATACCGCCAAGCGCTTGCGCGGGCGCATCGAGGCCGTCTTGAGCTTCGCTATGGCGGCAGGCTATCGGAATCCCGGACTGAATCCAGCGCGCTGGCAAGGCCATCTGGATCAGACCTTGGCGCGGCCGAGTGACATCCGTGACGTCGAGCATCATGCCGCCCTGCCCTACGCTGTGATGCCCGCATTCATGACCGATCTTCGCGCGCAAGATGGCGTGGCGGCCAAAGCATTCGAGTTCACCATACTGTCGGCAGCCCGGACGGGCGAAACGATCGGCGCACGCTGGGCCGAGATCAACCTCAAAGACAAAACATGGACGGTGCCTGCCGATAGAATGAAGGGCGGCCGATTGCATATCGTGCCGCTCAGCGATCGGGCCGTCACGATCCTCGATAGCGTGAAGCCTGCCGATCAGTCGTCCGGTGCATTCGTGTTCCCCGGTCGACAAAGCAACAAGCCGCTTTCTAACATGGCGTTCTTAATGTTGCTGCGCCGGATGGGTCGCGATGACTTAACGGCGCACGGCTTCAGATCGACATTCGCCGATTGGGCCGGCGACTGTACCGGGGTCGATCAGCAAACGCGTGAGTTCGCGTTGGCCCATGGCGTCAGCGACAAGACGGAGGCGGCCTATCGGCGCGGCACGGCGATCGAGAAGCGACGCGTCTTGATGCGCACATGGTCCGACTATTGCACGAAGAAGCCGCCGGCCGGCGTTTAGGCGGCCTTCTGTTCGCTTATTGTCGAAAGGGTTCGTTCCCACACCGCGGCGTCGCGGTTGAGGATCAGAGTCCGCCTCCCGAATTTCACCGCGCGGAGACGACCTGAATTCATTTCCTCATACAGCTTGGTCATGCCGAGCCGGTAGCGCTGACAAAACTCTTTGCAAGTCATGGCGCCAAAATCCGCATTGTCCATCTTTTCTTTGCTTCCATTTTCTGTCGCGTGCCGTGTGTATCTGCGGTGCCGCAACCCATTGTGAACCGCTAGCCATGGCGCGCAAAAGGCGGTCAAAACGCTGCATTGGCTTTGTGGCCGTCATTTGGGGTAAACCTCCGCTTGTTCGTATTCCCGACGTTTTGCTGTTAACGCGGTTTGCTTCAGGTTGATCCAAGTCCAAGTCTTTCCATTGGTGACCTGTTGCCAGTCGGCCCAATATTTATTGTTCTGGATGAGATAAGCGATGTCGATAGATTGCCCGCGTGTCTGTATTTGCTGAATTTGAGAAATCAACTGATCGGACGCACCCGCTATCTCAATTGGATTCCAATCAGAGGCAACTGCGGCTAGATAGATATCGGGAAACTGCGACTGGAAACGTCCGGCAACCTCAAAATATTCCGTCACAGCCGCCCGAGCCTTGTCTGCATATTTGTTAAGTGCGTCCACCGCGGTGCCGTTTTGCATTTCGGATATCATCATCTTACTTAAGCTTGCGCCTTGGGCTGCAATCGCCGTCAATTTAGGATTGAGCAATTCCAAAAGCTGATCTATTGCGCGCTCCCGCTGTTCTACATCGTAAGCAGTGAGCCTTGGCTTAAAAGGCTCTTGCTTCGGAAACGCGGGCGCTTGCAGAGAAGGTGCGACAGCCACCGTCGCTGGCGCGGCTGATGTGCTGGATAGGACATGGAGGCGCCAGCCAATCCATCCCAATGCAACAAGCAGTCCGATAATTATGAAATGAGGTATGCTCAATTGAATTTGGCTAATTCCATTTTTTGCGAGAGCTATATTTATGTGATGGTGCGCGGTTGCGAGCACTCCAATCGCTATCATCGTCAGGCCAGAATATAGCCCGAGGTCCTGCCACGCCTCTGGCAACCGGCTCGCAAAAGCGCTCACGAGGCCGCCCCCGCCCATAAGCAGCCAGCGAATCGGCCACGGCAATTCCGCGAATTTAGTTGGAAGGTGCACGACCTGGCCTCCCTTGGCCCCGCCCTACGGCTAATAGGGGCTCCGGCAGAACATCATGTTCCAAGGGGATATATCTGCCCGGCGCTGCTAAGGAACAATAGGGCAACCAAGAACACTTCATGAAATCCTCACGTCCGCTATTGCCCGGAAAGCTTGACCACCAAGTTGGTCGCAGTGGCAGATCACGTGATGGACACTCAAAATGGCGATTTCCGAAATGGCTTCGTTTTTGCCTCCGCGATCGGATGGTGCCGCGCTTGGCATGCATTTATGATTGGCTGCGACGGCGGTTGTTGGAATGAACAGTCTTTCCATTGTTGGTTTCGATTCGGCGTGGGGTGACCGAGCAGAGGGGGCAATCTGCTCTATCACTCTTGCAAAAGATGGAGCGGCAAGTTTCACCGCGCCCTTTTGCTGCACCTTTAATGGTGCGCTCAAATTTATCACTTCGGAACGCACCACATGCGATGCATGCATCATCGCCATCGATCAGCCGACGATTGTCCCAAATGACACGGGCGGTCGCCCGGTAGATAAAATCGCGGGGGCAGTAGTTGGTTTCATAGGCGGAGGCGTTCAAATGGCGCGCCGCTCAAAGGCAGAGCTGTTTGGAGACGATGCGCCCGTTTGGCGGTTCCTAAAAGCACTTTCCGCAATACTGGACCCGGAAGAATGCCGAATCGCCAATAGCGGCCTATTCGTCATTGAAGTACTCCCCGCATTAGCGTTGCCAGCTTTTAATGAAAAATTCTACGGGTATCGCAAAGGCCCAAAATATAATCCCGCCAACAGGAGCCAATTTCGCCAGGTGGATTGGTGCGCGGTTATCGAGACCATCGCAGCGATTGCGCGTGCCGTTCCGATCGAGGGATTAGAGGATTGGACGCGTCAAACCACTAAAATCGAAGCGCCACGTAAATCACATCAAGATCAGATCGACGCTGTTTTGTGCGCACTCATCGGCCACCACTGGCGAACCAAGCCCCGCGAACATTCAATCATGATAGGCGATCTAACAAGTGGCTACATTGTTTCGCCCGCCAGCGCACCCATAACCGAGCGCCTTAATATCAAGGCGCTAAAAATTAGCAGCCGCCACTATTAAAAGACGCTCAGCGCAAGGGCGCTGCGCAAATCATCCCGCTACTCGGCAACGATCCGATAGGCTAGTTGCGCCTGGCACTTTCATTTGTATCGAAGCTTCAATCGCTGCGCCAAGCGAAAGATGTACATCGGAACCTTGGGGCGCAATTTCTCATACGCGTTATCAAGACCCTCAAGCTTTTCGCCTTCGCGCCAACGTCGATATTTTTGCGAAAGCTGCTTTGTAACTCTCCCGTCATGCTTGACGGCATTGTTCAAAAGACGAAGCTCGTCGATGGCGCGAAAATGCGGCACCGATGCGAGTACAACATTCTCCCGTTTGAGAAACTGTGTCAGTTTATCCACGGATGAGGCGTTCTTCATAGCGGCCTTGCCGAAGGCGTGGCCTAACATGCGAGCAGTGTTTACTTCGGCGGCCCGATACAGCCCGACGATGGATAGCTGATCCGCAAGGCGCGAAATGCCGTCCAACTCCCATAACTCCTCAGCCAAGAACTCCTGAATTTCTGACGGCAAGGCTTGCGCGCGCTTTTCAAGTGCTCGCTTTCTTGTCGCGCTCCCGTCCTGAACGTGTTTCCGAAAGCGATCAATGTCGTCGCACTCGCCGTCTGCAAGGCGGCGGAAATGGCTCCTTATCCGACCGGTTTTACCGATGCGAAACCTTGGCGTGGGCGCCATGCCACACACACCCTTAGCTAGCGTGCGTCCAAAAGCCAAACCAACTGAATTGGAAGGAAAGATAGACTAGCATCACATAGAACACCGCGATGCACGCCAAACGAAAGAGCAAAAACGCCATGTCGCCGCTTTTGCGAATAAGGACCGGGACAAATTGATCCACAACGCCTATCAGTAACGAGGCGACAAACAGTCCAACTGCTTTCTGCCAACTTTGATCGTAAGCATAGGCAATTAGAAAGACGTAAAGCGCGACCGTGCCGATTAGTGACGTGGTGTCTACAAACATTCCAAAGTTTGCAAAACTCCCTTGAAGCCCGTTGGCGCGCTCATACGTCCATTCTGCGACTTCGTGCTGCACGAATGCGTACACGAAAAATGGAATTATCAACACTGTGGGAACAAAGCTGCCGAGCCATTTCATGCCATCACCCGCAGGGTCTTTCGTCGGGGCCGCTATTCGGCAGGCCCAGTGCAAGGTATCGAACCACATTACTCTCGGGCGGCGATCCGCGCTAAGCCGCGCGAAATACGGTAGGGCGCTTTAAGCTTTCTTCGGGTCGCCGTAGTATGCGATGAACCGTGTCGGCCAACACAACCTGCATGGCCGGAAATGTCCAGCGTCTTCTTGGCGGCCTCCAACCACTTTTCGGCAACGCCCATTTGGACTGCAAAGTAAGTTGGCTGGCACCAAAGTATCCGCGTGAATCATTTGGCCCGAACTATAGCAAGGTGAGCCGTGTTCGAGAAGTTCCAGCATAGAAAGCAGATCGACACCGTTGCTCAAACCCCCGTGGCAAGATGCTCGATCAGGTCGCCCTCGCTACGGCCGTAGCGCAGATTACAGGTGACTACGTTCAATCGTGACGTACAGGTCGAAATTCATCGCTCTATTTGGTTGCCTTGGCCCCCACTACCTTGCAAATTTTGCGGCACTCAAAAATAAAGTCGCAGAATCCAACGAAAGCACCAAGGGTCTCGACGACCTTATCATCAAGATATTGATGGCTGACGATCCCGAACGCTTGCGCCAATGAAAGGATGCCTATGCCGACCATCGAAGTTTGGATCGCCTTGGGCGAGGACGGCGGCTGTGAAGTAGACCGCCATCAATTATTGGTCATGCTCAATAAATCTGAGCATCCTGTTATAGACTTCCCTGAGCATTTCCGTGATCGTGCTTCTCGCGGCGGGCCAACCGGTCGCATCGAACCGCGTGATCGCCATCGAGCCCTCAATATACTGCGGGTTCGTCATCTGTCCGTGCCAGGGCTTCGCGCTTGTAATCGGGACATCCCGCACGCCATGTTTGCGCGGCTCGCCACAGAAATACCCCCCTTCCGCAAGCTCGGGCCCAGTCGGCGGGTCCCACCGCGACTCAAAGACTGGCAGAACCGCTAGCATCGGATCGCCCGGCTTTCCCAAAAAGTGCGGATGCTCGTTTGGCAATGTGCGATTCATCTCGAAACAAACATACAGGTGAAGGAAGTATCCCCGATAGCCCTTCTCAGTCATCGGTCGAATGACCAGCGACACTCGCTCCACTTCCTGCAGCGTCGTGTTATTGCGCGTGTCCAGAATCAACTGATGATGGCTCCGCAGCTCTCTCGCATAGACCTCGACCGCCAGCGCTCTACCCGCGCCTAACTGCACTTTCTGCGCTTCCATAACTTCTGCGAGCCATTCGGTAGTGCTTTTCGACACCCTGTTCAGAAAATCCCGTTCTTTCTGCCGGACCGCCTCATTGTCCGCCTTCTGCTGCAATGCGTCCGTGATCCTCTGCTGAATGCGGCCGGTCGCCTGTTCCCCATGTTCATCGAGCAGGCTTCCTGCAGTGTTCTTTTCCCAATTATCGATCTCTTCCAGCTCCGCGATCACCGGAGCCATGTCCGCGTACCGGCTTTCACGTTCCGTAATCATCCTCCCTAGGAGCAGCTGCAACAGGGTGTAGCGGCGGCCCTTATCGAAAAACTGATTGTATTTCTGATCGTGAACGTTGAGCGCAGACACCCAGCGACCACCTGTAAGCATGTAGAAAATCACCTGTCCGAGCGAATAGACATCGGCTGACGGCTTCACGTCATGCTGCCCATATTCCGTCAGCTCCGGCGCGATGAACACACGCGGGCCGACCACTTCCCCATCGGGGGTGTGCCGCTCGTCGGCCGTCAAATCGAACGACAGCCCGAAATCGGACACCCACACGTCATGCCCGACACTCGGGAACAGAATGTTGCCCGGCTTCACATCCCTGTGGACGACATTGTTATCGTGCGCGTGCTTCAGCGCCTGCGCGATCTGAAACGCGACCTGCACCACGCTTTCAAGCTGGTCCTTGTACAACGGGAGCCTGCTATCGAGATCGCCATGTTGGGCAACCGGCATGACGAGAAAGCTGTCATCATCGCTGCCGTCTTCTTGAACCTGCGCGTCCACAAGCTTGACGATGTTCCTGTGGTTCAGTCGCCGCAAAATGGTGACTTCATTCCTGAAGCGAGCGATTCGATCTTTCCGCTTCAACCGCTTCAGGGCGTACTCGCCCGGAAGCTTGCCGATCGTATCCCCGACGATAAAGACAATGCTCTGGCCGCCTTCATTCAGGCTTTCCTTCACGAGCCAGCGGCTGCCATAAATCTTCGCCATAGTGGCGCCTTTGAATGAGGGTCATTCAGCGACATGCGAAAGTGTCCTGGCGATGTCTGCTGTTGCACCAATAGCCGACTGTGGATGCGGTGCGTTTATGAGCATACGCCCTTGCACGCGCGCCACTTGCGTCGGCGACCATGCCCCTTTCCCGCGCGCGGTCGGGATGCCGCGTGCATTCAGCCCGGCCGCGATGGCCCGTAATGACGTTGCGCCGCCCGCCTGTAGCTCGGCGATTATCGGGGCGATGTCAGCCGCCCGCTCCGCGGCGGCGCGCGCAACGGCCGTGCTGCCGGCTTGGCGTGCCTGTTTCGTCAGCCTCGCGCCTTTCCGGAAGCCACCGAGCTTGACGCCGCGCCTTTTGGCGGCAGCAAGTGCCGCCTTGGTGCGCTCAGAAATCATGCGGCGTTCTTCCTCGGCGACCATTGCCATAATGCCCACCGTCAATCGATTGGCGCTCGGCATATCGACGGCCACAAAATCGACGCCGGCCTTTTCGAGACCCAGGAGAAAATGAGCGTCGCGGCTCAATCGATCGATCTTGGCGATAACAAGCTTGGCGCGGTGCGCGCGGCACGCCTTGATAGCGTCTCCCAGCACCGGTCGATCGGAACGCTTGCCGCTCTCGACCTCGACGAATTCTTTGACCAGGTGCCACTGACCGCCATTGAGGAAGTCCGCAACCGCGGTCCGCTGGCCATCTAGCCCTAAACCGCTGCGGCCCTGCCGCCCCGTGCTCACTCGGAGGTACGAAATCCACTTGCCTTCCGCCATGACCGGCCCCTGTTACGTCACAGTCTACCTTCGTTGACTGTTATGTCACAGCGCTTTGCGGGGCAATGCAAGCGGAAAATGTGCAGGGCGCGCCGGTTCATCCGCGGTCGCGCCCCGCTTGTCATCCCGGCCGCGCGGATCATGATCGCGGTCGCGATGTATCAGCTTCAATTGGCCGGCAGATCAGGTGTCGAAATGGCCGGCATTTTCACGGCCTTGCGCTGTAAAATGCGCGTGGCTGGCCCGAAACTCGATCAGGGCCGACCGGGGCAGGGCCGCGGAAAAAATTTTGGGCGTTGGAATGCGTCCGTGGGTATGAAGGCGTCGCGCGAAAATACCTGCTAAACTTTGAGGCCGATACGGAGGCACCGAGTGAGTTCTGACATTGGAGATACCAAACCAAACATGAACGAAACCGAAGCACTCCAAACATTCCGGCAAGCATTGCTGGCGTTGGTGGAACGTCCGGCACAATCATTGTCTCCCGGTGAGCCGCTTAGTACTAAAGACCGACTTGTCGGCAAGTACGCCGATCTTTTGCCTGTACTTGAACTTCCCGCAAATGCAGGATACCTCGCGGAGGCGTTGGTCGGCGTGCGTGCGCTCCAAGCTGATCAGCTACAAGTGGCAGAGCATATTTTTGAGGAAGTAAATTTTGGAACATCAAATGTTACAGCCTTGGCTTATGTCATGCAGGGAGTTTTGGCGTTCGTGTTTGTTGTTGTGCTCCTAACGCTCTTATTCTTTCTTGTGCTTTTGCTGCCTAATATTCTAACCTTTCAAGAGGCAAATCCTTCCCCCTTGTTTACAAAGAACCTGTTCACAGCAGACGTCACGAAAGTAGCGATTGCCTCTTTGTTCGGCTGTTTTGGTGGCGTGGTCAGTTTGCTTACGCGATTGCACGAGTTTGAGAATCTAAAGGGGAAGTCTCGCACCTTTCTAAGGGCCTTGGGGGGGACGCAGCCCATTGTCGGTGGTATCTTTGCATGCGTCGTTGGGGCATTCTTTTCAGCGAAAATTATTGCCATTAGCGTCGGCGGCGCTTCCGATCTGAGTACGTGGTTTTACGTCGTTATCGGGTTTTTAGCTGGGTTCAGCGAGAGGTTCACCAGAAATATCTTGAATGTCGCTGAAAGCCATCTCGGCGGGCCGACCGGGGCGTGATCCGCTTGGCTCAGCAAGAGCGGGAGTATCGTTTGCGAATCTGAATTTATAAGTACACGCCCTAGATAACCCTTTCCGTCACTGCGAGTGTCTGACTCCAATTCTTCAGTTCACGATCCAGCAAATCGACGATGTTGCGTGGCTTGAGGCCGGCCGCGCACGCCTCCCGGATGGTGCGCTCGATCTTCGCGCGGGTCTCGGCGGAAATTTCTGCCCGACTGGATTGCTGGTTTGACTTTGGCTCGCCTCTTTTACAAAAGAGCATGCTATTTCCCTTCAATGGCGGCGCGGACGTTAGATGACATGCTGGCGAGTGTCTGCCCCATCGCCAATGAGAAATCGTGCAGGGTGCGATGGACCCGATGGACCATGGCGTGCACGTCGGGCTGACCGACAAGGGCTGAAAGGCGCGGCGAGAGGCCATCTGCAAGACGGCGAGCGTCTTGGCCCAGCATTCGACCGTAGAACACGGCGTCGCAGAGGCTGGCGCCCGGATCGGTCGGCGGAAGCTGGGTCACATGGGATAGACTGATATCGACCGGTTCGGTCATCTCGCATCACTCTCGCTATTACGTCGCTGATCGTATTCTCCCGGCTTCGCCGATCGGCGCGCGTCTTGCGCCTCTTGCGCGCCGGCGCGATTCCGAGTCCCCTTGCCGAACCTGGCAGCGTCCGGAGCGTGAGCGCCGTAGACATCATTGAGAATGTCATTGTCCGTTTTGTCGTTCATGTTCGCTTCCTTATTGATATGAAAGGTCCGCGCGTGCTTCCCGAGGAAAACACGCGCGGGACCAAGGAACCATTGTCGTGCGCCGGGTATGCGACTCCCTCGCAAAACTGCCTCGCGGGGACACGACTCCCCCCTGGCCTGCATCGCCGTGGTCAGCAACGATGCCGAGCGCTGCGCTCCCCCACAAAAAGGAACCAACGCCGTTGGGTTTCACGACCCACAATTCTGCGGCCGCCCGAAGGTAAGCGTCACAGACTGCACCCCCTTGGTGTGTTTGATGGCACCAGGGTGTGCGGAGCCAAATTGCCTGTTTTTCAATTAGTGCGACCGGCGCGCCTTGGGCAAGAGCGCCGGTCGCGCGCATCGCGTGGACAAGACCAATCAACCACGCGACGCAGCTCAATCGATTAAGCCCGAATTCGCCATCGCCATTCTGATCGCGATGCGTTGTTCGCTTGTTTTCCCAGACGCCCGGAGCGCGTTCGTCAGTTCCACGTCATCGACTCGTCCATCCGGACTGATCCTTACCCCAATCGCGCGGGCCTCGCGTTCGGCGAATTTGAACGCCGCGACGCGCTGATTGTCGACCGCTGCGGCGCGCATTTGCTCCGCGAATGGTGCAGAGCTGGCGCTCAGTGAGCCGCCGGCCTCGTATTCGATGAGGCCGGCCTCCGCCAAGCCATGGACGCATTTCTCGACGAAGGAACTGTGCATGCCGGCGCGCGACAGCGCCTCGCGGACTTCCACTGAGGTGATGCGCTTGCCGCCATCGTCGTCGCCGACTTTTGCCCAAACCGCGCGCGCGAAGGCGATTCGCTCGGTAGGCTCAAGATGCGCAACTTCGTCGATCAGCTTTGTCAGGCCTATTGAATATTTCATGTCCTTGGATTCCTTTTGCTGGGAAAAAATCTTGTTGGCGCGCCGGTCCAGCGCAGGCACACTTTCAACGCAACCAAGCGTCATTGAGAAAATTCGTCCGTCCGACCGGGGCCGAGATCGCTGAAAAGCGAGGATGGTCCGTTCCGCCTTTTGCGGCATTCACCAATGCTCCGCATGCGGCGTTGGCCCAATCGTCATGGTCGCCCGGTTGATGGTCAATCTTTGCTCCGCGAACAACCAGTGTTATCAGTTGCTCTTGCAGCTCCGGCACGTCCAACAATTCGATTTCGCCCGCGTTAAGTCGCGGCTCAAATTCTTCGTAGAGTTCTGATTTTGTTAGACGACTGCCGCGATATCGGATGCCGCGCGCTTCAAAATCGTGCGTAAAAGTCGATCCGGCGTAGTGATCGCCGGTTACTGAGGTCAATTTGTATTGGTGCAACAATCCGGCGAACTTATTCACAGCGTCTCGCGGATTGAACGGAGGCGCGCCATTCTGTTTGGCCACCAGGTCGAGCACCGCGACGCTTCCTTGGACGTGCGCGATGGCAAGCACGGCGTCATCAGAGCTGCCGCCGCTCATGTCGACGAAGGCGCAATACCTGATGCCATCTTGCGGTGAAAGTGAATATCGGCCGGTAACGATCGCCGACATCACCACTCCCTGATCGAGGAATGCGCCATTCGGCGCGCCTGGCAAATTCAAATGCAGGCGCCTAAATTTGTGCGTCGGGAGCCGGCGCCGTTGCTGTTCGAGATATGCAGGGCCTTCCGACCACGACGCGATCGACGGGTTAGCTCGTTGTTCGGGCGGCAGCTCGGCAAATTCTGGATCAGTGCATCGATCGCCGGAGTACCAGGAAAACAACAATCGCGGGTCAGTTCCCGCAAAGCCGATTTGTTTAAGGTCATGAAGAGGAACGCCGGCGACAGCGAAAATCGTGTCGTAGCTGGTAATCCAGGTAAGCACGGCTTGCCGCGTCGGATCGGGAGCCAACGCTTCCAACAAATCATAATTTCGATAGGCGTGGATTTCGTCGAAACCAATGAAGCTGGCCGTTTTACCATGCGCGCCGACCGCGTCCCGGGCAGGCAAGATTTTAAGCGCGCCCCGGCCATCCCGACGACGGATTTCCTTTTGCAACGGCTCAAGCTCGGCGGCCAGGTCCGGGTTAATTGCAACAAGCTTTTTTGCTAACGAGAGATCGTCGCCGGCTTGGCCTTCGTCATTCGCGAGAATGAATCCGTCGTTGCCTTGGGGCGATTCCGGAATGACCAACTTGAACAGTGCCGCCAAGACCAGATCGGCACTTTTCCAGTTCTTCTTTCCCCGGCCTGCCAGCACCATGTTATATCGCGGCCGTCCGTCAGGCTCGACTGTGTCGAGCGCGGCGGTGAACAGCCGGCGCCGGTATTGCTCTATCGTTTCGAGCAATGGCTTGCCGTCGATCCATTTCAGATGCCCGAAAAATTCTAGAGATGTCGGCGTCTTGATTGTCGCCGTTCCCTTAGCTCGCCGCGCCATCTGGATGATCCCCTTCACTGAGTCGCTGCCGGAGCGGCACATGCGCCGGCTGCCGCTTGCGTCGTTGCACCCCGAGTGCGCCCAACAGGCGGGCTGATGCATTTGATAGCCTGACCAGCGAATCAGTCTCGACCTCGTCACCACGCAACAGCGCGTTCTGAATATCTTCGGCTTTCAATGTCATGATAGCCGCTTGCCGAACGAGGGAGCGCTCGGCTGCGGTCAAGGCGTCATCGCCGCCAAGATCAGCCGCAAACGCTCTGACTAAGCCGCGAAAGCGTCGTGCCGCGGAGCTGCGGCCGTCCGGGCGTTTTGCCATTACAGAAGTGACAGGCTGGTCACCTTGCCTTGGCCTTTGACCTTATCAAAATCGACATTGAACTTGACGCGTTGACCGCCGTTCAGCGACCTTAATCCCACGTGCGCCAGTGCGGTAGCGTGAACAAATACATCCCGCACGCCGTCGTCCGGCTTTATGAAGCCGTAACCTCGCGCGACATCAAAAAAAACAACGCTGCCAGTGTTTTCCATATCAAAAATTCCTGTCTTATTGCCCTATGCGGCCTGCGCTGTCGGCGGCAGCTTACTCGGGACCGGGAATGACCTTCTGGACTCCGCGGCTTGGTCCATCTGAGAGACCGCGAACTTGTTGTTGGCCACGTTGAGATAATAATTACGCCATGCGTCCCATTGCGACGTGCCAGGCGAAACTTTTATTGGCTCGGCCTTGCTTTGAGCCGGGACGCGGCCCAGCTTCTCCGCCGTGCCGATTACCCAGTTCTGCCAGGACAGCGACCAGCTCTTGCGCATCGTGCCGCGCTCGACCCAGTAATTCACGAAACGCTGAGCGTCGCGCGCGACGTCGGTATCGAACAGCCCTTGCGCCTTGGCATAGTCGATATCGGCTGGGCTCGGCTTCCAATCGTCCGGCAGCTTCGTCGCGATGCGATCGATCTTGGTGCGCCTGCTGTGCTTACCGTCACCCTGTGCCGGTGTGGCAGAGGCCGCCTTGGCGGCCTCCCCGTCTACCTCTGTCTCTGTCTCTGTCTCTGTCTCTGTCTCTGTCTCTGTCTCTGTCTCTG
>Ga0182024_10002331_pt1 | contig 47356 bp, 42 predicted proteins | sample P32metaG_FD_120480 | JGI IMG/M metagenome (GOLD analysis project Ga0182024, IMG submission 120480) | Permafrost microbial communities from Stordalen Mire, Sweden - P3-2 metaG (Illumina Assembly) | ecosystem: Environmental > Terrestrial > Soil > Wetlands > Permafrost | place: Sweden: Stordalen... | reverse complement strand
CTCGCGACTAGAGAATCTCTCTGAGAAGGAGTGGCAGAAATTATTGCACTGGCTGGATATCAGCGGACTGGCTCTGTACTTTCTCGATCGACTCGTGGAGTTGCGACTGTGCGATATGTTGCCGCTCGGTGTCCTGGCGCGTCTGCAACAGAATCTGTGCGACAACGTTGAGCGAACATGTGGCATGATTGCTGAATCGATCGCGATCCACCAAGAGTTTCAGGAAGCCTGCCTCTCCTATGCCACGCTGAAAGGATTTTCACTCTGCCCAGGTTCGGTGCCGAAACCGGAACTGCGACACCAGTTTGACCTGGATTTCCTCGTAGCAGAGAAAAGCGTTCTCCATGCGCGGCAGATTCTTGAACGCAGAGGCTACCGTCTGTACGCGATCAGCGGCAGAAGTTGGGAGTTCAAGAAAAATGAAACGCCAGGCATTTCCATTAAGGATCTGTATAAGGATTTGCCGGGCCGATCCGTGGAATTGCATGTCGAGGCCGACATCCCGGATCGTCCTTCATTGCTGGAACGACTAGAGACGCGGGAGTTCCACGGCATAAGCATGCCGGTGCTTTCGCCCGTCGATCTGTTTTTAGGCCAAGGGATGCATGTGTACAAACACGTATACAGCGAGTTCTCACGCACGGCGCACCTTCTCGAGTTTCGCCGTCATGTGCTAGCTCGCCGCGACGACGAAGCCTTCTGGGGGGAGCTTCAATCAAGAGCCAGGGGAAATCCAGGGGCTTCCTTGGGGCTTGGCGTGGTTACGCTGCTGATTACACGCGTAATGGGTGATTTCGCTCCAGAAGCATTTACGAACTGGACTGTGCGTCGTCTTCCTCGGCCCGTGAGGCTTTGGGTAAAACTGTATGGACGCCGTGCTGTCTTCGAGAGCTTTCCAGGCAGCAAGCTGTACCTGCTGCTGAAGAGGGAGCTTGAGTCCGCAGGTGTTCCAGCGAAGCGTTCGCTACGGCTGGCATTGTTCCCTTCGCGGTTGCCACCAGCTATTGTACGGGCATGCGCGGATGAGACCCTGATGCGAAGGATTCGTCGCTATCGCATGCAACTCCACTTTATCCTCCTCCGTCTGCGCTTTCACGTCGTGGAAGGACTTCGCTATACATGGGAATCATATCGTTGGCGGCAGCACATGAATCGGCTAACTCAATGATGCCTCCTCTGCGCCCCGCCGCCCTCGCCTTCGATGCGATCGCGCCGGCTTTTGACTCGCGCTTCGGTGCCTGGCATAGCGTCGCGGCGCAGCGCCGTGCTGTGCGCACCGCTCTGCTGCGCGTATTTCCAACGGGAGGCCATATCCTGGAATTGGGCGGTGGCACTGGCGAAGACGCGACCTTCCTGGCAGGGCGTGGATTCGACATGCTTCTGACAGATCCCTCGCCCGCCATGGTGGAGTTGGCGAAGGCCAAGCTCTCACCTCTGGGCGCGCGGGCCGAAATCGCCGCTGGGGAAGAGATGGAGGGCTTTGCCGCCAATCATCTTTCTGCGGACGGATCATTATTTGACGGCGCCTTCTCCAATTTCGCGCCACTCAATTGCGTCGCCGAACTGGAACCTGTGGCGCGCGGCCTGGCACGTCTGCTCAAGCCCGGCGCTCCAGCGATGCTGGTGTTGTTCGGCACCTTCTGTCCCGGTGAGATGGTGGTGGAAGTGCTGCGGGGCCGACCGCATCTGGCGCTCCGGCGCTGCAAGCGCGAGGCTCCAGCGCGGCTGGCCAAACGCGAATTCCATATCGTCTATCACCGCCGTGCGGCGATCCTGCGCGCCTTCGCTCCCTGGTTTGTGTTGGAGAAGCGTCTCGGCATTGGCGTGACTGTGCCCCCCAGCGCCGCCGAACCGTGGATTTCGCAGCACCCGCACCTGCTCGCCGCGATGGAGACCCTCGACCGCGGCCTTGCACGTCCGCTGGCAATGCTGGGCGATCATGTTCTTTATCAATTCCGCCGCACCACATCGCCATGAGCAACATGTCCGCTCAACCCGTGCCCGATTATGCGCATTGCCACGTCGTGTGCGCAGGCCGGGCGCGGTGGGTTCTGCCCATACACAACATCGGGCAGCCCATGTCCAAGCTTATAGGCACTGCACTTTCGACAATCTGATGACGATATCGAGACATTCTGGCGACACATATACGAAAGTGGCGGCCTACTCTTCACATGGAACTGACAACGGCATTCTTGCCATGATCCATTGGCAGCTTGCGAGTTTTCGAGAGATCATCCCGAGTTGATGACGCTAAAACAAATCGCTGATGTAAGTTTCCCAACACGTTGGGCGAACTTCCGCCTGTTGGCCTTCGAGGGTATGCATGCCAATAATGGCAGAGAGGAAGAACGTCTAGAAACTGCGCTGGCCTTAATTCTTGGCGATATCCATAGCTCGCCTCCAGTCGTTCGCATCCATTCTCAATGCACCACGGGGGATGTCTTTCACTCTCTGCGATGTGACTGTCACGACCAGCTTCATCTGGCCCTGCGTGTAATCGCAGATGAAGGTTCGGGGATGCTGCTTTATGAGCATCAGGAGGGTCGAGGGATCGGCCTCATGGAGAAGCTGCGTGCCTATGAACTTCAGGATCAAGGGCTAGACACAATTGAAGCAAATCTTCGATTGGGACATGCAATCGACTTGCGTGATTATGCGCTTGCTGTGGACGTTCTTCGGTTCCTCAAGGTTCGTTCGCTCCGATTGATGACCAATAATCCTCAGAAAATCAACGCCGTGCTGTCGTCAGGCGTTGAGATTGTCGAGCGCTTGAGCGCGGATGTTCCAGATAGTCCTCACTCCGCTCACTACCTTGCGACCAAACGCGAGAAACTCGGTCATCTCTCCAGCCTGCCAACCATGTCCTCCGAGCCTGCTTACAGGTAACCCAATCAGCCCTGGCGCACGGGCTGCCAGGAGCAGATGCGGCCATGCTTAGGCGGGGCGAAGTAACACTCAAACCGCCGAGATCCCGCAAGGCAAAGGGATGACATTGAGTTGACAATCTTGAGACAACTGCTGCGCGCGATGGGGCTACGCTACATTCCATAAACGGAATCTGCCAGTTGCATCAACGCGTCTGGCGCGCACTCCGGCGGAGGCCGCGTGCTGAATCTGTCCGCGCACAAATATACGAGGTGAACTTTGGCACAGGTCTTACTCACACATTCGTATCACCTTCCATATGACTCGAAGCAACTGCGCAAGATGCAGCCATATACGCCCATTGGCACGCTCTATGCGGCTACGGCGCTGCGGGCAAAGGGCATCTCCGTTGCAGCATTCGATTCGATGCTTGAGGAGCCGTCTGCAAAGTTCGCTGCAATACTGGAGAGGTATCGGCCAAAGATCGTCGCCGTCTATGAAGATGACTTCAATTTTCTTTCGAAGATGTGTCTCACACGCATGAGGGAAGTAGCGTGGGAGATGGCGAAAGCAGCCCATGCAAAGGGGGCCATCGCCATCGCACACGGTTCCGATTCGACAGATAACCCTGGTCTGTTCCTGGAGAACGGCTTCGACTATGTGCTTTGTGGAGAGGCAGAGGAGACTCTGGTGCAGCTCTGTACCGCCATACTGGACAGCGAGGAGATACCGGAAATCGATGGTCTGGTGAGACTCGATGAGCATGGCTATCCCGTTCAGAGTGCAAAGCGGCTTTCAAAGAATCCCGCATGGGCGGAGCTTCCTCTTGCCTCGCGCGATCTGATCGATCTGGAGCCGTATCGTGCGGCATGGATGAAAGCTCACGGGTACTTTTCAACGAATATGGTATCTAGCCGCGGTTGCCCTTACCGCTGCAATTGGTGTGCAAAGCCGATCTCTGGCAATAAATTTCATCTACGTCCCGCCGCAGCGGTTGCAGAAGAAATGGAGCTGCTGAAGGTGCGCGCCGGAGTCCAGCATATCTGGTTCGGTGACGATGTCTTCGCATTGAATCAGCATTGGGTGCAACAATTTGCCGAGGAAGTTACAAAACGGGATGCGGCCATCCCATTCAAAATACAGTCGCGTGCCGATCTCATGAGTGAGCAGACTGTCCAGCATTTGAAGGCGGCGGGATGCGCGGAAGTATGGATGGGGGTCGAATCCGGAGCGCAAGCTGTGCTCAACGCGATGGACAAAGGCCTAAGTCTTTCTTCCGTCATTGTTGCCCGTCGCCGCCTGAAAGAAGCCGGCATTCGTGCCTGCTTTTTTCTGCAATTTGGCTATCCAGGAGAAACCTGGGCCGAATTGCAGGAAACTATCGCTTTTGTTCGTGAGACGCGCCCGGACGACATTGGAATCTCATTCTCCTATCCGCTGCCTGGCACTGTATTTTATGAGCGCGTACGGGCGCAACTCGGGCAGAAGCGTAACTGGACTGACAGCGATGATCTTTGCATTATGTTCAAGGCAGCCTACAAAACCGAGTTTTATCGCGCTGTCCGCGACGCCCTGCATGCAGAGGTCGATTCCTGGCGCGAGTTAGAGGTGCCGGGCGAAACAGACGCTCCGCTCGACGCCCTATGGCGCAAAGTCAATGAATTGGAGCCGCTGTGCCGAGATGCAGAAGCCTTCGGGTCTCCTGACACAATCGCCGCCTTTACGTCGTCTACGCTCGTGACTATCGAGCAATTCGTGCCGCCCAGGGAGGCGTAGATGCCGGAATTTGTTTTAGCTCACGGCCACGTCGTCTTCTATCAGTCGAAAGAGCGCCGAGCTATGACGGCCACGCACGCTGAGCTGGAGTGCGCGGCGATCGATGACACCCTGGGCCGTTGGCCCGATATGAGAGTGCTGGATGATCATATGTTGCTGCATCTGGAGAAAGTGTAGCGATGGGCTCGTCGCAAATTGGCATTGTCAATGACGCGGTTCTCCCCTTGGATGTCCGTATCCAGTGCCCTTGCTGCAGAGCCGACATAATCGGACTGGACTGCGCATTATGCGGATTCCGAATGCTGGTCAGCCGTGGAATCGTGCATGCGCTGCCGCCGGAGCGAGCCGCGCATTACGCACAGTTCATGGAGGACTACGAGCGCATAAGGGCAGCAGAGGGCCGAGGCAGCGACAAAGAAGATTTTTATCTGGACCTTCCTTACAAGGATGTTTCTGGAAGGGGCAAACAGTGGCACATCAGGGCCCGGAGTTACGACTGTCTGATCAAACACGTGCTGCCGCCGCTAGGTCAGCGTGGAGCGATTCTGGACCTCGGTGCCGGCAACTGTTGGATGAGCTTTCGCCTGGCACTCGCCGGATATCGGCCTATCGCCGTCGACCTGCTTACAAACGAGCATGACGGTCTCGCAGCCGCTATGCATTATCAAAGGCACCTGTCCGAGCCCTTCCCGCGATTTCAAGCGGAACTCACACGCCTACCGTTTCAGAACGGACAGTTTGATGCCATCGTCTTCAATGCTTCCTTCCACTACTCCGAAGACTACGACGCCACCTTAAGCGAAGCGTTCCGATGCCTCAGAAGCGGCGGCATAGTGATCATAAGCGACACTCCCTGGTACTCCCGGGAGGAGAGCGGCAGGCGAATGGTCTCCGAGCGCCACGCCGCCTTTCTCCAAAGTTATGGGACCGCTTCGGACTCCATACGAAGTCTTGAATTTCTAACAGATAAGCGCCTGCGAGCGCTGGAGGAGCATCTGTCGATCAAGTGGACCGTACATTCTCCACGGTACGGCTTCAAGTGGGCAATGCGCCCGTTGATAGCGCGACTGCGTCACAGGCGCGAACCCTCCCGGTTTCGCATTTACACAGCGAGGAAAGATGCATGACTCCCGTCGCCTTTCGAGGAACGGCGACCGAACGGTGATCCAGGGAGCTCGTTGCGCCCTCGGACCGCGGGAAAGTGCACGTGCTTCGATCCACATCGCCGCCGGCCGCGTGACTCATATCGCGAGGGAACCGTATTTTCCATCCACCGCCAAATCCGGATGTACAGAGATTGACCTGCGTGGTTTTCTGATCATGCCCGGTTTAATCAACGCGCATGACCATCTGCAGTTCGCTCTCCATCCCAGGCTGGCCGATCGCACCCATCGGAACTACGTCGATTGGGGGACCGACATTCACAACAAATTTCCCGATGTCATCGCAAAGCACCGGATCGTGCCGAAAGAAGTGCGTCTATGGTGGGGCGGCATACGGAATCTTCTCTGCGGAGTGACAACGGTAAGCCACCACGATCCTCTTTGGCCGGAGTTGCAGAGAGGAGATTTCCCGGTGAGAGTGGTTCAGCAATACGGCTGGGGCCATTCTCTGGCCCTGGGCGGCGATCTCCGCCAGGCACGTTCAGCTACACCCGAAGGAAGCGCGTTCATTGTGCATGCATGTGAAGGAGTCGACGAACAAGCGCGCGAAGAGCTCTTCGGGCTCGATCGACTGGGGCTTCTGGATGCGAGCGCCGTGCTCGTGCACGGACTGGCAATCGATGATGCAGGTGTCGCGCTCGTGCGCAAGCGCCGGGTTTCGCTCATCGTCTGCCCATCTTCGAACAACTTCCTTTTCGGAAGGCTCCCCGACATGTCTCTCCTTGGCACGATCGATAACGTCGCCTTGGGAAACGACTCTCCATTAACAGCGGAAGGCGACCTATTGGACGAAATTCGGTTTGCAATCCGCTTTTGCGGTATCCCGCCTCATGTTGCCTATCGCATGGTGACGGAAGCTCCCGCTGCGGTGCTTCGATTGAAAGACGCAGAGGGCTCGATAAAAATATCCGGTTCAGGCCATCTGATCGCTGTTCGAGATACAGGTCTTGATGCCGCAGACAGGCTCCAGGCACTCTCAATGAGAGATATAGAGTTCGTGATGATTGGAGACGACGTGCAGCTTGCCTCGGAAGCCATTTTGGAGCGGCTACCATCCCAAGCCAGAGAAGGACTGGAACCCTTGTGGATCGACGGGATGATTCGGTGGCTGCGTGCACCAGTGAAAGAGCTATTGCGGAAAGCTGAAGAGGTGCTGGGTTCAGGTGAAGTGCGACTGGCAGGTCGGCCGGTTCGCCTTCCCACATGGAGCGGAGCGTAACCCTCTAGGAAAAAGGGAATGTCACACTTCGGCGTGCTGTCCTATAAAGGGACCGGTCATTTGAACCCGCTCATCGCTCTTTCTCGGCAGTTGATGGCTCGAGGACACAGAGTCACGTTCTTCCAGAAACCCGACTTGGAAGCTCGAGTACGTCAGCATGGGTTGGAGTTTTCTCCGATCGGCGCGCCCAGTGCCTGGCCTGGAGAGAACGGACGGGCCTTCGGTCAACACAAGGCTTTATCGGGTATCGCTGCTCTGCGTTACGGCATGCGCCGCACCGTTGGCGATATGGAGATGTTCCTGCGGGAAGCTCCCGCCGCACTCATTCATGCAGGAGTCGACACCCTCATCATGGACGAGATCACACTGTCCGGCCCCACTTTGGCGGAGATGCTGCGCTTGCCTTATTTCGTGGTGTCCACCTCCGTGCCCCATAACTTCGGATGGACCGCTCCCCGTCGAATCAGAGAGCCAAGCTCATGGTTTCCCAATGTGCGAAATGAGCTGCTCCAGGTTTCTGTGCTCCGTATGAGAGGACCCGTGCGCTGGAGACTCGATGACTACAGGCGTCAAGCGGGACTGGGATCAATCCGAGAGATCGAGACGGCATTTCCTGAGCTCGCCCACATAACGCAACTGCCACAGTGCATGGATTTCCCACGCTCGATGCTCCCCCCTAACTTCTACTACACCGGGCCATTCGTAGATCAAGCCGCAAGACCATCTGTGAAGTTTCCCTGGGATCGACTTGATGGCCGACCAGTCGTCTACGCATCACTGGGGACTGCACGGAACAGCGAGCCGGCTATCTTCAATCTGGTAGCCGAAGCATGCAACGGACTCAACGTGCAGTTGGTGATCTCGCTTGGCGGCCGCCGGAACCCGAAAATGTTTGACGGCTTGCCAGGAAAACCGTTGGTGGTAGGAGAGGCTCCACAGCTCGAGCTTCTGAAGAAAGTAGAGATAGTGATTACGCACGGCGGGCTGAACACTGCGTTAGAAACGCTCATGCAGGGCAAGCCCATGATTGTTATCCCGAAGGCCTTTGATCAACCCGCGGTCGCAGCTCGCTTGAAATGGTTGAGAGCTGCCGAGGTGCTTCAAGTAAAAAGGCTCTCGGCGAAACAGATTCGTTGGGCGCTCGCGAAGGTGCTCAACGACCCAAGCTATCGCAATGCAGCCAGAGAAATGCAAGCCAGGATTCGATCGTCCCGCGGCCTGGAGCGCGCTGCAGATGTCATCGAAGAGTCTCTGGAGAGGTTTGCCGGAGGCAACGGAAGTAGGTGAGAGGCTGGGCCAGAGCGCACACGCCATCGTCGTGGAACCCGAAGAGGATAGTACGCAATTAGTGTGTGCGAGCGCGTTTGAAGGAGCGACACTCGAATGACCACCAAGTGACAAGCGAGTGACAACTGCTCTCTGAGAGCGCGGATACGCTGAGACGTGACTATTACGCAGAATCATCGCGCCGTCTGTTGGCTCGAACGTGCGGTACTTTGCCTGTCTGTGCTGTATCTATGCATGCACACTTTGCCCCGTGCATGGAGGACGCTGAATACCGATTTCCCAAACTACTACATGTCGGCGCGGTTGGCGCACGAGGGCTATGACACGTCCAGGATGTATGAATGGTCCTGGATCGAGCGCGAGAAGGACCATCGCGCTGTCGATATCCGCGTCATCGGGTTGTTGCCAATCACTCCATTTTCGACGCTGGCGATGTGGCCACTCACCGAGCTTGCACCACTTACTGCGAAGCACATCTGGATATTGCTGAATCTGGCCTTTCTGATCCCAATTGGTTGGATGCTGCGATCGATGACCGGTCTGAGCTATCAGCGAGTCGCGCTGGCCTTTTCGCTCTGTTTTCCGCTGCATCGCAACCTGTTGTTCGGTCAGTTCTATGTGCTCCTTCTTTTGCTCATCGTTGCAGCGTGCTGGAGTTATCTGCGCGGATTTCGCGCGCTGGCCGGTGTGCTGGTGGCACTTGCTGCGGCATGCAAGATCTTCCCGGTCCTGTTTTTCGTCTTCTTCCTTCGACGCAGGGACTGGCGAGCGCTGACCTGGGGTGCCGTCACGGGGTTAGCTGCCGCCGCCGTATCTGTTGCGGTCTTTGGATGGAACGTGCATCGCACCTATCTGCACGAGATTCTGCCCTGGGCTCTGCGCGGCGGAGGACTGCAACCGTATATAGCGGGGGCCTCCATCTCCAGTGTTCTCCATTATCTGTTTCTCTCCGAGCCGCAGTGGAACCCGCATCCGTGGCACTACTCTCCACTGTGCTACGCTGTGCTGCTGCCTGCACTGCAAATACTGGCGCTCGCGCCTGCAATCCTGCTCATCCGCAGGGGAGAGGTTAGTCAACCCAGGATACTGCTGGAGTGGTCGGCGTTGTTGACCGCGTCCCTGGTGGACCTTCGAGCCGACGCAGCGTCGTATAACTTTGTACTCATGGTTCTCCCGCTGTGCGTGCTGGCGGCGGCATTGTTCCAGCGCAAGCGATATGGGTGGCTGGCGGTTCTACTGATTGTTTATCTTGGCATCGGCTTTCCGTTGACCAGCCCGCACAGAATGCTGGGGCCTGCAATTTTGCTGTATGTGCCGCGACTTCCGTTGATGTTTGCGCTGCTTCTGGGAATCTATGTGCTGCTGTGGCGTGACCGTCCGAGCACGAGTGCTTCGCCCGACTGGACTCGCTATGTATGGGCCGTCGCCATGGCTCTATCGCTAGTCTTCAGCACGCTTTCTACTTTTCATCTGGAACGCGCCGTACGGCAGGAATACGCATACCGGTTGCCGTTATACGGCCAGGAATTTCTCAACGCAAACCCGCGGCCCGCAGGCACAGGAGTTCGTTATATTGCATTTGCGCTGAGCGGATACCACTTGGTGACGGAAGACCAAAATCGAGTATGGACCGATCCCCCTCCCGATTCTTCGGACGACGATCTTTCATTCACCAGCGGTTTTGGGAACGTTCGTCCGGAAGAAATCTTGGTGGAGCGGACGTTAAATCAGCGGTCGCGGATCGTCGATGTGCGACAGCCCTCGCGTGTGATCGTCGACAACGCGCGCGAGCCGCTGCTTTCAGCCGACGGCCAAAGCCTTGCCTTTGTGCGCGACGATCATGGCCGCGGACGGCTGATGGTGCGAAGAGCGTTTGAGTCCAACGCGGCCAGCGAGTCCGCGCTCACGCCCTCTTCTCTGAATGTCTACGAGGCATCCTTTCTCTCCGAAAAGGAATACGCATTTTCCGCTGTCGAGAACGGCCGTCCGCCGCAGATCTATCTGAGGGATGCAACGCATGCGAATGCCCCGCTCTGGCTTGGGGAGTCGCGCTACCCGGCGCTCTCGCCCGACGGGCGATGGATGGCCTATAGCCGTCTTGATCATGGCGTGTGGAACCTGTGGCTCCGCGACCAGGGAACCGGCGCAACACGGAGGATTGCCGATGTTCCGTGCAATCAGATTCAGCCTGCGTGGGAGAGCGACTCAAGAACACTGCTCTATGACACTGACTGCGGCCGGAGCCTGTGGTTCACGGCCGTCGCCCGCCGAAGAGTGATCCCCTGAAGAAATAAGCCCGCATGAAGAACCTTAGAAGTTCAATATCTTCGAACGCTCTGTGATCAACTCATGCGCCCCGCGCCAGAAGCTCGAGCTGATGGATCGCCTGATTGAGATCACAATAATGTAGTTCAAAGGTAGGGATGCCGGAGAGTGCCTCCAGTATCTTCTCGTGCTTTGCGCGAATCTCTCCAGCGGAATAGAGATCTTTCCGTGCCCATTCACTCGCCGTGCCCTCCGGTAGTTGCACGAGCCTTCCCGTTGCTGATCGATGACGATTGAGACAGACGATTGCATGCACTCTAGCCTCGCTCGCAGTGATCATGCTGGGGAGCTCGGACACTGGAACCTCGATGGAAGGTTTTCCCTCCATGCGCGGTGTCACCTCACGGCTTGCAAGCTCCGGAAAGAGAGCCTTAGCTTCGGGACGGAAGCGAACTCGATGTGAGTGTCCAATCACACAAGGGAGATCGGAGTCATTGATCAAATAGCTTGTGTCATCTGAGGTATAAGTCCATCCGGCCCTTGCACACGCATAAGCAAGCGTTGACTTGCCGGCGCCAGAGTCACCGCAGAGCAGAATGCCTGTCCCATTTTTACTGACGCAGGCGGCATGTACGTCGGTTACTACCGACGCGCCAAGCAACAAATACACGACCTTCTCGAGAAAGTTATAGCGGAAATATAGCCTGCTCTTCAGAGCAGATCTGTTTAGCCAGACGAAGCTGCTGCAAGTCTTAAGATCCAGCAATGCCTGGTTCTCCGCATCTGCCACCAGGGAATACAGATGATTGTATTCACGACGAGTCGGCTCCGGCGGACACTCTGAACCCACTCCCTCGCTGATGCCAATGCGTACCTGCAGCGTAGTGCTTCCCCGACGTAAGCGCCTGTGACCGAAGCTCTCGTTTGCGGCCTCCAGAACGTCTGGATCGTTCGTAATGATCTCAACCGCAAAGCCGAGCGGATAGAAGGTCCCGCGCAGGGGCAGATCCATATCGCAAAGAAGCGCGTCCTGGGGCCGGCCCGGTTTGTGATCTCCAGATCTTTGCCGAACTGTTTGCCTGATGAGCTTGCCAGCCATATGCCGAGCTTAGCGAACCAACCAATGGGGGTTGTCATCTCCAGGTAAAGGAATTGTCACTGTCTCGTTCGAGTCGGTTCTCTTAATACGTCGTGGAAGAGGCCATCAGAGAACGCTTCCATGGACTCCTGACGTGACAATCAATTGACAAAGGGCAGACGATCCAGAGACACCTTCGAGATCCCGTATCGCTATTGTGGCTACTATGCCGCGACCGATATCGAAGATTCGGCGGAGGAGAAACGAGTGAAGGCTTTCCACGAACTGAAGACATGCGATCTCACGCCTTGCACTTTGCACGATGAGATCAGTTCGAAGGGGTATGTGCTGGTTCGCGGGCTATTGCCCCGAGAAGCTGTCAGTTCGGTTTTAGCCGATGTTGCGCAGGTGCTCCACGCTGCGGGCTGGCTGCTGCCGGACCACGACCCGCAGGAACGCATGGCCGACACCGGCGCGGCCTGCGGTGATCCTGACCCGACATTCAAGCAGGTCTATCAAGAGGTCTTCAACCTCGAATCGTTTCACGCGCTGCCTCATCAACCGGCCTTGCGAGAGGCGATGAAGATGCTCGTCGGCGAGCAACCACTCGTCCATCCAAAACCAATTGGCCGCCTGATCTTTCCTCATTGCGAGCGCCTTGTGACGCATCCACATCAGGACTACGAGTTCATGGGCGGAGATCCCGAATTCTTTACCGTATGGATCCCTCTACACGACTGCCCAATCGAAGTAGGCCCCTTAAAAATTTTGGAAGGCTCTCATCGCTTCGGCGTTCAGAACCATGAGAGAGAGAACCTGCATGTTCCGGAGATTCCAGCAGGGGCAGCCGTGGGAGGCGGGTGGGTTGGTGGCCATGTGAATGCGGGTGATGTGCTGATCTTTCATAGTCTGACTGTGCATGCCGCTTCGCCGAACTTCTCAGACCAGCTTCGTATTTCGCTGGATTGTAGATTTCAGGATGCTCGGCGAGTTCTGAATCCTGCCAATCTGGTGTTTGCTGGCGAGTCGGGGAAGTCCTGGGAAAAGACCTATGCCGGCTGGCATTCAGAGGACTTGAAGTTCTACTGGAAAAGAGTCCCACTGACGCTAAAGCCCTCGAAGGCAGAACTAGCACACGTCGCGGAGACAGCCGAGTCGCCCTCTGCACGGGCGAGGTACGCCAGGATGGTCAGCCAACTCGACTGAACCGCAGTTGCGTAGCACGAGCTTGATAAATTAGGGAAACCTCTGATTAGGTTCATGTAGTTGCTTTTGGGATTAGCGTAGGGCTTCAGCCCTACGACAAATTGTCGCCATTTATCTGGGCTTTAGCCCCGGGCCTTCTTTTTACTGAGCGATCCTCTTTCGGCTTAATCAGAGCTTCCTTCGTTTCTCGGCCCAGGCGCCGCAAACGGCCGATCGACTGCGCTTCAGCTTTTCGGCGACGCTCCGATCAAGGTTGCGCTGCGTTTGGATGGCTTCTTCGCACTTTCCCCAGCAAAAACTTTGTCAAGCCCCCAACCCATCTAACCCCATGATTCAAAACCAAATAAACCCTGTCCTCTTAGTTCCACCCAATCGGTTACAATTGAATTAGAGATAAAAAAAACAGCAAGCCTCGGCCAACCCCGAGGCTTACCCTTTTAGAATCTAATATTTCCCCGCAACCCTCATGGATGCAATAATTTAGCGAGGCAATAAATACGTTGGCTAACCCAGCCTCAGATTTTGGAGTGCAGTTCCATCTCTTCGCGGACATCAAGGTTGTTCACTTTTCGGTAATCCTCATGCAGAGCTCTAAAGGTATTTTGCAGCCTATCTAGTCCTTTGATCACCAGATATAGCAGTAAGAGGATGGCGATCAGGGCCAAATGGTCGAAGTTGTACAGCCAAGTGAGCGTCATGTCAGCCATGCTCTCACATAAACAGGCCCGGCCCCATTAACTGGAACCGGGCGGTGAAACCGGTTATTCTAGTTTGGGAACAATGACCACGACGGCGTCACTACCAGTTCCAATGGTAATGACGATACGGCGGGTCTGAATGCTAATCGTCACTGGCTGCATTCCTTCTCCTTTCCGGCCACCTGCGCTAACAGGTGGCCTTTATATTTCCGATCAGGATTCAAGCTGATCGAAGAGTGGGAGCGCGACTTGGCGCGGCAGACCCTTGTCCAGCATCTGCATAAACTGTTCCCATGTAGAACTCACCCGCATAAGCGTAGTTACGGCGGCTAGATGCTCTAGCAGGCGCGGGTTGCCGACGTTTTCGGTGAGGCTCTGAAACAGCTTCCCCTTACGCTTCCCCTTTTCATTTCTGGGAGCAACGCGCTTCAATTCATCCAGAACGCCGGGCGCGAGACGAGAGTAAATGAGGTCGTTCGTCAGATGTCCGATGTATTGTGGCTTCTTTGGGCTCCCGTCGTACGGTATTTCGCGGAGTCTAAACATCTCCCTGTAGAACTCAGCGGGAAAGGTTTTTACCCACCGACGCAGCTCTTTCGTAACGAAGGCCTCCAGAATTTTGGCGAGCGCGTCCCTAGCGCGGTCGGCTTGATAGCCCGTAGCCTCGTCAACTAGCGCGATGATGCCAACGCGCGCGAAACCCCTCACTAGGATTTCGCATCGCTCCGCAATATGCTGCTGACGGCCGGTCAGAGCACCATGCTTACGCGCTTCGAGCACTGCATCGCAAATGTCAGCGAGAAGCGTGGCCTCGTATCCAATGCCGCGAACACCCTCTGGAGTAACGAAAACAATTGGAGACAAGGTCCCAGGCTTCAAATGCTCTGAAATGAACGGCTTAAGACGTTCCTGACCCACAAATTTAGCCATTCGGTCCCCGCCGTGGCTAGAGCCTCCGGGTGTCATTCCCAACGCTCCGACGAGACTCTTCTGCACTAACACACGCCGTCCATCCGAAAGGACATAACAAGGAATCTCGATTTCACCGATCCTCAGAGGGCTATCCGGGGACCCATGTGTAGCCTTCGCAACCTCATTCAATTTCCCGGCATTTCTCCAGCGTGCTTCTACCGCTGTGCGAGCAATATGGCTACGCTCTTCTGGTGATAGAGCTTTCGCCCTCGCCTCGCCTCCCTTGGAAGCACCCAGCAGACTAAGAGCCTTCGCCGCCGCGCTATTCTCCATCAACTTGCCCATGTCGTACACCTCGATTTCCCAAAGGTACTTGCTCGACAAAGAATTGTCAATACTTGCTCGACAAAGTAGTTGCATTCATGCACGAGCAAGTATACTATTTCTTCATGGACACGACACCTAAGACGCTCACAGAAGCCATTCGCCACTACTCGGACGCGCAGACCTGCATCAACGCAGTAGCGATGCTGCGCTGGCAGGATGGAAGCCCGGTTTGCCCAAAGTGCGGAACGACGCAGGAAAAGCACAATCACTATTGGTTGGCGACACAGAAGCGTTGGAAGTGCTACTCGTGCCGTAAGCAGTTCAGCGTCAAGGTAGGAACGATATTCGAGGACTCGCCACTTGGATTGGATACATGGATGATTGCCCTGTGGATGCTCTGCAACTGCCGTAATGGTGTGTCCAGCTACGAGATTGCCCGCGCTACTGGTATCGCACAGAAGTCCGCTTGGTTCGTCCTCCAGCGTCTTCGCTTTGTGTTGAAGGACATCAAGCCTGTGTTGTTGGGCGAGACCGGAACTCCGGTCGAAATGGACGAAACCTTCATTGGTGGGAAGCCGAAGAACATGCACCGCAGCAAGCGCCTGAAGCAGCGCATCGGTATGAATGGCTACGCGGAGAAGACGGCTGTATTTGGGATGCTAGAGCGCGGGACGCGTCAGGTTCGGGCCTCAGTGATCCCCAACGTCAAGCGCGAGACTCTACAAAAGAAGATTTTGGAGCAGGTGGGTTTTGGTTCGACTGTCTACACTGACGGATGGCCCGGATACGACGGACTTACGGCCAAGCAGTTCATTCACGAGACAGTGAATCATATGGAAGAGTATGTTCGCGGTGAAGTCAGCACTCAGGCAATCGAGAATTTCTGGTCATGCCTCAAGCGCACCCTGAACGGAACATACGTGGCAGTTGAGCCATTCCACATGGAGCGTTACCTTGATGAGCAGATGTTCCGCTTCAATAACCGCATCGGGCACACAGATGGAACCCGCTTCCAGAAGGCTCTGGCGCAGGTTGGTGGCAAGCGTCTGACTTGGGTGGAGTTGACGGGCAAGGAGTCCAAAAAAGTGGCCTAGGACTGGCCCTCTTCGGGGACGTACTTGTATTTCGTATGCGGAGAAGGCTTCTCGCTTTTGGCTTGAGCCTCTTTATCCCGGATTTTCTTTGGATCGGCGGAGAGGACGGAAGCCAAAGCCTTCGTAAACTTTTCGTGCGGGGATGTAGGAGATTTGGCCATATCAGTGAACTGTACCAGTCCCTCCTGAAATCATGGCTTTTAGGGCAAAGTAGGTTCCCAAATCCATTCCCGAATGTTCAAAGAACTTGTTCATTATCGTCAAGGAAACAAGGCGGCCAAGTTTGGGGAGGACTAACGGTTCGTCCTCTCCATCTCGACTTATTATCCAATTGTACCGAGTCTCTCCGAGCAGCCTGTAACCGAACTTTAGAACTATCGCGTACAACTCAGTGGGCGGAATGGGCGCAACTTGGGCTATGGGCACTCGACCATTTCCTGTCCGACTGCGGCGGCAGCGAGCAGGTCAATGGGAACCTCGTGCTCAACTTGTCGATCATAGTCTTGAATCTCTTGAACGGCTATGAATTGATACCCTTCTTCGCGCTCAACTGCCGGAACGGCATCGACCATACCCCGCTGCCTTAGCAATTTGTTGAGCGTGTTTCGGCGATAGCACGTAGCAATGAATAGCTGTGCGGCATCGACCACCGCCTTCTCAGCTTCTTCACTCGTAGTGCCTTGGCTGTAGAGATCAAGCAGGGGGCAGTACCCTACATGCACCTCTGCTTCCCGATCTTCGCGAATACCAAACGCCAATCTGAATTTAACTTCCGATAAGATACCTGCCATGATGAAACCTCTTTCCTTCTAATTCTGAGCGGCTTAGCGCTTCTTCAACACTACCTTGATAATTAGACGCACGTCTACACCTTTTCGGTGATTTGTGCAAGTACTTTAGCTGTGGGAATCTCGCTATCAACAGGAATTTCCACACAACTCTGGTATACATTTGATTACCCCCACCCCAGTTTGGGTGCATCCCCGCCCCTCGCGGCAGTGCGCCCACCCCTCAAATCCCTTGGGTTAGCCAACGTATTTATTGCCTTTAGCGAGAGCAATTTTGCTAACTCATTGCATCCATGAGGCTTTTAACAGGGTACCCCCAGGGGGGTACCCCCCAAAAGGACCAATTTCATGGAAGTTCCCATCTGCCGCCACATCAAGACCAACGGCCTCCAGTGCCAGGCCCCATCCCTCAACGAAGCTCCTTACTGTTACTTCCACACCCGCCTCCACCAGCGCCACGCCGGCTTTCGGAGCGCCTCCGCAACCCGCACCAGCTACTTTATCCCCGGCCAGGACATCGAACTCACCGCCCTCGAAGACCGCGAGTCCGTCCAGATCGCCCTCTCCGTCGTCATCAACGCCCTCGCCACCGGAAACCTCGAGCCCAAACGCGCCACCGCCCTCCTCTACGGCCTCCAGCTTGCCTCCATCAACTCCGCCCATCTCCACCTAAAGCCCTACGCCCCCAACGTAATCCGCACCGTCGACTCCTCCCCCGAAGGCCTCGACCTCGCCGAACCCGGCGTCTTGGTCGACATCACTCCATTGGAACTCAGCGACTATAAGGATCCCGATGACCCAAACGACGATGACGAGGACGATGAGGACTAAGGAAGGTCTGACCCATAAATTGTCATCCCGACCGAAGCGCAGCGTAGTGGAGGGACCTGCTTTTCAGCGATTTACATTTGTCGAATAATCTTCATTTGTTCGGCGAACTTCTGACTCACCACACTAACCCATAGAGCCTTGCCCCGAGTCTCTATGGATTGAGAAATCGGAGCAGCTCTTCTTCATCGTGCTTGCTGAGCGAGGCTCGGACGCGCATGTGGTGGACGATGGTTCCGGAGATGCGGGGCGAAAAGCCTTCCGGAGCGTTGTGACAACGGGAACAATTTTGTTGGAAGATGTGGGTGCCTTCGTCTTCGTGCTGCTGCGCGGTGTGCGCAGCGGCAGGATGCTTGCTTTCCTGCGTGGCTGGCGGCTGGTTCTGCGACCCGGCCTGCGCGAGCGCGGCGGATGAGGCCAGAACAACGAGGGCAAGGAGGAGGTGCTTTGAGTTCACGATCAATCTCCTTTCCAGGTTGGGAAGAGGAATCGGTAGACAATTCCCGTCTGCCAGATGTTGAAGTTGCCAGTGGAGGAGAACTGCCGTGAGTAGCTGGTAAGAATTCGCGTGTTGTGCGGCAGGTTGTAGTCGAGACCGAAGTCGGCGAGCTGCGTGTTCACCGGCGGCAGAGTATCGCTGACGACGGTGTCGCGACGAAAGGTCTGTTGCATGCGGAAGAGGGGTTCAAAGCGGCCAATGAAGCTGTCCAGGCCGCCGAAAGCCGGAGTGCGGTACGCGGTCTCAATCCAGTAACCCTGGGCGTGGTGCCCGCGAGAGAACTCCGAGCGCAGTTGGAAACCGGAGTCTTTCGGCTCCCACCAGAGGTGCCCGCCGTAGAAGTTCTCGTGCGTGCCCTGTAGCAGCCGATTGTAAGAGAGCCCAATCTCGAGGCGTTTGTCCGGCAGGTAGAGGCTGGCGCGTCCTCCGGCGGTGCGGTTCGCCGCGAAGTACTGATTGCCTACTCGACCGGAAAAGTAAGCGTTGTAACTGATGGAGTACTTGCTGCGCGAGATGGCCGAGCCACTCAACATTCCGCCGGTGCCGGTTCCGGTGCCGGTGCCGACGCCCGCGATGAGTGGACCGAACTGAAAGTTTTCGATCCAGATGGGCGAGAGACGATCATTGTAGGTATTGAATGGAATCAGGAAACTGCCACCGACGATGGTGACGTGCGGTGACACGGTATAGTCGCCCTCGAGATATGTCAGGCTGATGAAGTGGGTGTGATCGTAACCAGGCGTGTCGCCACCGTTGGGCGCGAAGGACTCCAGCAGTATGGCGCGCGATTCGATGAGAAGATGCTGGCCGATGGGTGCGGCTAGCAGAGGCTCGAACAGGGGAGAATAGGTCGTCTGACCTGCATTGGTTGCCGTGAAGAAGCCGACACCGCCAGAGATCAGCGGCGTATCTTGTGCGGTCGCATTCCGCACGGCGGAGAGCATGGTCAGAGTCAACAGGATGAGCTTCGTTGATTTTGCCAATCTGGAGAGTCGGAAGTCGAGTAGCGGACGTGGCATATCAGCCACTGTAGCGATGCGCGTAGCCCGATGTGTCTCTGGATCGTCTGTCCTTTGTCAATTGATTGTCATTTCCTTGAGGCGTTGTTTTTGCGGGGAGGGGGCCATCGCTAACCAGGAAATGCGCCGTCTGCAAATTGATCGAAGAGGTCGCGCCAACAAGACAATGACAATCGCTTTACGATGACGTGACAATTCGTGATCCAAGGCTGACTAGAGTAGGGCCAACTCGTTTCACTAATGCAGCCGAGGTTCGCCAATGTTGTTGTCATTTCCTTCCGTCGCCACAACATTCCAGTCCGCGGAATTTTCTTTCGAAGAGAGATTTGACCGGGCTCTGGATGACATGCGTCGAGGGCGTCCTGTCATTCTTGTGGATGATTTCGATCGCGAGAACGAAGCTGATCTGATTGCCGCGGCCGAGACGATTACAGTGCCGACCATGGCTCTTCTCATTCGCGAAGGCAGCGGAATAGTGTGTCTGTGCTTAGCCGAAGAGACTCTCACTCGGCTCGAACTGCCACAAATGGTTTCGAGCAATGAGAGTTGTTTCCAGACCGCCTTCACCGTGACGGTCGATGCACGCGAAGGAGTCACGACCGGGGTCTCGGCCCAAGACCGGGTAACGACGATCCGTGCCGCAATTGAGGCTGATGCTCAACCTCGCGACTTGGTTCGCCCGGGACACGTCTTTCCGCTGAGGGCAGTTCCAGGCGGCGTGTTAGCTCGACAGGGACATACTGAGGGATCCGTAGATTTGGCGAGAATGGCGGGAATGAGATCCGCCGCCGTTATTTGTGAAATTACAAATCCGGACGGAACCATGGCGAAAGGGGATGACGTCGACCGATTTGCGAGAACGCATGGTTTAGTTATGTTGAGCATTGCTGAACTGGTCGAGCACCGTCGAAACACGCGAGGCAATGATGTCGCGCGTTAGCACCGAAGCCGGCTCATCAAACTTGCAATTGAATCCGCTGCACAGGTTGTTTCGATTCGACGAAAGTCTCAAATCACACATCTATCCGATTCAACAAGAGAATGACAATTCATTGACGAGTGGATGACACCCCGCCTTTTCGGCTTCTTTACGGTAAAAGGCTAAGAGAAAGAGCCTATGCCGCAAGCCTCGACTTTCGTTCGTGTCATCAAAATGGCCCGAAGCGCCAACTCACACAGAACTGCCTTTTGTGGTCCAATTCCGCGACTGGCTCCCGTGGCGGCATTGTCCATGTTGGCGGTTACCTTGATCTTCGCGCTCCCTGCACATGGGCAGATGCCATTTGCTCCTTCTTCATCGCAGAACACGGCCCAACCTGCGGCAGACTCAGGGCTAGCGACGACAGGATCCGCAGACAGCGAAAATCTCGGGGGAGATCGCGGCGCCTCGACACGCTCCCCAACGTTGACACCATCGGGCTCTCTCTCTTCTGACCAGATCGTTCATATCCTGCAACAGAATCCCGATCTCGTTGTGGAGTTGAAGTCTCAGGTCGCTGATCGCATGCAGGATCAGGGCGCGCAGATCGACGCAAATGACATTTCTGATCAGATGCTTTACAACCAGATCGCAACGAACCCCGATCTGCGGGCTAACATCACTGTGTTCTTGCGAGCGCGTGGATATGTGTCCCCAAACGATCTCCAGACCACGGGGTCCGGTGCCGTCGATGGAAGTGTCAATAGCAGTTTGTTCCCCGGTCAGAATTCTCAATCGCAGCCCGACCTAGATTCCGCCGGTCTCGCTGCGGACGCCGTCATCGATTCGGAGGCGGGTTCGAGGCAACCCCCAACCTCTCCCGGCGACCAACAGGGTGGCGGTCAACGGCGAAGCCATGAAGAAGTGAATGCATCGACCGACTTGCCGAAGGTTCTGCGGCAGCCCGCACCCTACAACCTGCAATCGATGCGCGATCTATATACACAAATTCCAGAACAGGCTGCAATGTTGAAGCGTTTTGGTTCAGAAGTCTTCGTGAACCGAGACATCTCCGCAATGGCGCGTGGAGGCTCAGGCCGCGACACGCCACTCGACGTACCCTTGGGACCGGATTATGTTGTCGGTGCCGGGGACACGCTCACGATCAATATGTGGGGTGGAATGACACAGAGCATCAGCCGTGTCGTTGATCGTGACGGCCGCATCCTGTTAGCTGATGCGGGCTCCCTCGATGTTGCCGGGCTCGCGCTCCAGCGAGCGGAGAGTCTGATTGAGGGCGCGCTCAAAAAACAGTACCGGGATGTGCAGGTTACGGTCACGGTTTCGCATCTGCGCTCGGTGCGAGTGTATGTAGTCGGCGATGTGCAGCGTCCCGGTGGCTATGACATCAGCTCGCTCGCAACTCCGTTGAGCGCCTTGTATGCCGCTGGAGGTCCTACAGCAGTCGGTTCCCTCCGTGTCGTGCGCCACTATCGGGGTGACCGTTTAATCGAGGATGTTGATCTATATGACTTCCTACTTCATGGAGTTCGTAATGGGAGTGCCCGCTTCGAAAGTGGAGACACCCTGCTCGTGCCTCCTGCAGGCGCTCAGGTTGCGGTCTCCGGTGCGCTACGGCGACCTGCGATCTACGAGGTTAAGGCCGGTGAATCAACGCTCACTTCAGTGATCGATGATGCCGGTGGTTTTACGGCTGCGGCCTCGCTCGGCCACATCACAATCGAGCGTATCGATGCCAACCGGCAACGCGAGACGGTAACTCTGAAGATTGCAGGCGCGGAGAGCTCGCAAACCGATCGCGATGCCATCGCTGCGTTCCGGGTGAAGGACGGAGATCGCATCCGCATTGCGCCAATCTTACCGTACAGCCAGCGCGCCATTTATCTCGAAGGCCACGTCGTGCGTCCAGGCCGATTGCCATACACCGAAGGCATGCGTCTCAGCGATGCGTTGCCTAGCTACCAGGACATGCTGCCCGAGCCAGCTGCCCATGGTGAGATTGTCCGTCTTGTTCCGCCGGATCTCCATGCAGAAACCATCGACTTCGATGTGCCCGAGGTGCTTATCGGAAATGCGAACCTCGAACTCCAACCCTTTGACACGATCCGCATCCTTGGACGTTACGAAGTGGATGCGCCGAAGGTCACGATCCAGGGTGAGGTGCTGCGACCATCAACCTATCCACTGTCGAAGGGCATGACGGCCGCACAGCTCGTGCGTATGGCAGGAGGTTTCAAACGCGACGCTCTGCTCGACAGTGCCGACCTCACCAGCTACGGAGTTCTGAATGGGAATCGGATTACCGGAAATCTCGCAATCGTGCAAATAGGGGCGGCGGTTGCCGGAACGGACCCTGGTTCGGATGTTCCGCTTAAGCCCGGCGACATTCTGACCATCCACCAGATCACGGGATGGAACGATATTGGTCAGTCACTGACGATTGAGGGCCAAGTGAGGTTCCCAGGAACCTACGGCTTTCAGGAAGGCGAGCGTCTTAGTTCCGTTCTGCGCCGCGCCGGAGGATTCCGCGAAACGGCTTATCCGGCGGGAGCTGTGTTGGTTCGGCAGCAGGTGCGCGAGCTCGAACAAAAGAGTCGCGAAGAACTGATCAGGCAGATTGAAACGAGCTCTGCTTCCGCGCGCCTTTCACCCAATCTCGGCTCGGGCGATTCGGGGTCAACGTTGAAACTCATTCAGGCGCAACAAGACCAGGTGCTATCGCGATTGAAAAGCGAGCCTCCCACCGGTCGCCTAGTCGTACGCATCACCGCCGACATTGATAGCTGGGCCAATACCCCTGTGGACATAGAGTTGCGCCGAGGAGATGTGTTGACCATTCCGAAGCGCCCCGGCTTTGTGCTCGTCACTGGCCAGGTCTACAACGCCACCGCACTCACGTTTACTCCGGGCAAGACCGCAGGGTGGTATCTGCAACATACCGGTGGGACCAACGACACCGCTAACCGCAAGGAAATTTTCGTGATCCGTGCCAATGGTTCAGTCATTGGCCGGCATTCGGGTGGTTTCTTTGATCCAGCCGTGCTCTCAACCAAGCTTGACCCCGGCGATGTGGTCGTCGTGCCTCAGAAAGTGATCGGAGCCTCCCTCTTCTGGCGAAATCTGCTAACTGCTGCGCAGCTCGCTTCCTCTATTGCCATCACCGCAGCCGTGGCGAACCTCTAAGGTTGCCATGGCCTCGCTACTCAACTCCATGCTCTTTCTTGTGTGCCTCATGCCCAACGCGATGCTCCAGGCCAGTTCCTATAATCCGAACGATACACAGCAGCGCAACGTCGCCGACATGGCGTCGACGTATGTGCCGATGGAGAGCTGGATCTACGCGGCGTTCGATCGTCTTGCCGCGGAGGGATATGTGCAGAGCGCCTTTGTCAGTCTGCGTCCGTGGACGCGGCTCGACTGTGCACGCCTGGTGGAAGACGCCGAAGACCGTATTACGCCTGATTCCAGCCCGCCTGTCGATGCCGCCGCGCTCCTGCGCAGCCTGAAACAGGAGTTTGCTGTAGAGCAGCAGCGGATGGATGGAGCGCGCAACCTGGAGTTCCGTCTCGAGTCGCTGGACCAACGGAGTACCTCAATCGCGGGAAGGCCGCTCACCGACGGTTATCATTTTGCCGAGACGATCGTCGACGATTACGGCCGTCCCTTTGCAGAGGGAGAGAATAACTACTCAGGAGTCTCTTTTCGCGCAACAGCAGGGTCCTTCTCTGCCTATGCGCGCGCCGAGATACAACGCGTGCCCTTAGCGCCTGATCCGGATGCCGCGGCCCAGCATGCGATCGCCGTGGCGGACTTTACGTCGGCCGGCACCGCAGGCCCACCTTCTGCCTTCACCCGCGGAAGGCTCCTGGACGCGAATGTTTCTTATATCTTTTCCAACAACCAGTTCACCTTCGGCAAGCAGACCCTCTGGTGGGGGCCGGCGCGGAGCGGTTCGACACTCTTCAGCAATAACGGGGAGCCGCTGGCGATGTTGCGTTATGATCGCGTCCGCCCCTTCGTTCTCCCAGGCTTTTTGGGACTGCTCGGCCCTATCCGCGTGCAACTGTTTCTGGGTCGGCTCGCCGGTGCGCAGTTCGTGCAGGCAGAGGACCACATCATTGGAAGTTCGGGCATCGCGCTGAGCGACCAGCCCTTCATTCACGGACAGAAGTTCTCGTTTAAACCTACGGAGAATTTCGAGTTCAGCATCTCGCGTACCACGATCTTCGGCGGCTCGGGCGCGCCCGTAAACACACACACTTTTCTACGCAGCGTATTTGCGACGGGAACAGGTGACGAACAAAATGATCCGGGTGACCGACGCGTCGCCTTCGACGCGCAATATCGTATGCCCGGGCTGCGCAACTGCCTGACCGGGTATGTCGATGGATTCTCCGACGACCAGCCCTTCCCGGTCGCTTATCCCACTGAAAGTGTCTGGCTCTCGGGCTTCTTTCTTCGTTGCGTGCCGAGCCTGCCTCGCATGACTATCCGCGCGGAAGGTCTCCTATCACCACATCGCGACCTTGCATTCCCCGGCTTCTTTTACTTCAACGTTCATTATCTGAGCGGTTACACCAACAATCGCCAACTCATGGGCAGTTGGATCGGGCGCGAGGGAGATGGAGAGCAGATATGGACAACATGGAGTCTTTCGCCTCGCTCATCGATAGAAGCCAGCGTTCGCAGCATGACCGTCAATCGTGAGTTTCTGCAGGGCGGGGCCTTGCGCGACTTCAGCGTCGCTGCCAACCTCCAGCTTCATCCTGAGTGGCAGCTTCGCCTGGAAGATCAAGCAGAACGGTGGCGCTTTCCTCTGCTTTCGGCAACGCCTCATCGCAATAACGAGTTCACAGTTCAGCTCTCTTACAGACCCATTGCGAGGACAAAACCATGAGTCCCACGGTCATGACCTCATCTCCGAACGAGACCAACCAGATTCTGGCGGCACCCCCTGCTAACTGGGTCGTCCGGGCGGCGCTGCTTTGGACGTACCGTCAAACGCTTGTACGCGTGACGGCGGTCGCGCTGGTTGTAAGCCTGGGCATAGCGTTCGTGATACCCAAGCGCTACAAGGCCGTTACGAGCATCATGCCGCCCGATCAGCAGGGTTCAGGCGCGATGCTGCTTGCGGCACTCGCCGGTCGCTCCGGTGGGCTGGGCAGCCTGAGCAGTCTTGCTGGAGGCTTAATCTCTGGTCATCCCACCGCGGCACTCTACGAGAACCTGCTGGAAAGCGGGACCGTCGGAGGTCATCTGATTGATCGTTTCCACTTGCAGCAGGTCTATCACACACGTTATCGCTTCAGCACGGCCAAGCACCTCGCACATCTCACGACCATCACCGACGACAAGAAGAGCGGCGTCATCACCATCGCAGTCCAGGACACGGACCCCGTGCGCGCGCGTGACCTGGCGCAGGGTTATCTCGATGAGTTGAACAACTTGCTCACACGGACCAGCACGTCCTCTGCTCGCCAGGAACGCATATTCATCGAGAGCCGTCTTGACTCCGTTGGAGCGGACCTCGAACAGGCCCAGCTTGCGCTGAGTGAGTTTTCAAGCAAGAACAGCACGATCGACCTCAAAGAACAGACCCGCGGGCTGGTAGATGCGGGCGCGCGAGTGCAAGGGGAACTCTTGGTTGAGCAGTCCGGCCTTCAGTCGCTTCGTCAGATCTATGGAGACAGGAACGTGCGCGTGCGAGAAACGGAGGCACGCATCGCGTCTCTCCAACGCGACCTCGAAAAAATGGCAGGCTCCTCGGCCCCTCTGGCTTCTGGAGATGCCAGTGTAGGTCAAGCGTCGACCGACGCCGAAGATAAAGGCGAGCTTTATCCACCTCTACGACAGCTTCCACGCCTTGCAGTCCCCTATGCCAATCTCTATCGACGTGTGAGAGTGCAGGAGACGGTATTTGAGCTTCTCACGCAGCAGTACGAAATGGCTCGCATCGAGGAAGCGAAAGACGTTCCCGCTGTCACAGTGATAGACCCCCCAGGAGTGCCCGAAAAGAAGTCCTTCCCGCCTCGTTTATTGCTCACTCTTCTGCTTACGTTTTGTTCGTTCGCGGCTGCGGCGACTCTGATCTTGATGCGCGAACACTGGTTGACAGTCGACTCGGGAGATCCTCGCAAGAAACTTGCAACTGAAGTTCTCTCGGTATTACGCAAGCGGATTCGCTCGGTCGCTGCGCCAGGGCGTGGTGCCATATGAGAAAGCACCTCACAAACGCCTTGTACGGCGTCCTGGACTATGCCTCGTACCCGTTCGGAATGCTGTTGGTAGCGCCAATCGTTCTGCACAAGCTCGGTGCTTCAGAGTACGGCATATGGATGATCGCCACGGCAGTAGTTAGCGCTGGTGGCATCATTGCTTCCGGCTTTTGCGACGCCAACATTCAGCGCGTTGCGCGGCTCCGCGGTACCGGCGAGACAGATTCAATGGCGCATGCAGTGCGCAGCATGCTGGGTATCAACCTCGCGCTTGGCTTTACGCTTGCAGCTGTTGTCTGGATAGCGGCGCCTTATGCCGCTCGCCACATCGTGGTCTCGCGACTTACGCCAATGAGGGAGTGTCTGATCTGTATTCGCATCGCGAGTGTGCTGATCTTGGTGCGTGCTGTTGAGAGCGTTGGCGTCAGCACACAGCGCGCCTTCGAACAATACCGGGAAACGGTGCAGATCAGCACCGCTGTCCGGCTGCTGACGCTCGTGTCAGCAGCGCTGCTCGTACTCTCAGGACGTCGCACGGTAAGCATTCTGGCGGCCACCGCCGTTTTTCTGGTCTTGGGCACGTACATGCAGCTCCGTCAGCTTCGCAGGCTTGTCGGAGACCTTTCCTTATGGCCGGCCTTCCAAGCCGAGGAAACGCGAGTGTTGCTGGGCTTCGGTGTTTTCGCTTGGTTGCAGGCAATTGGCGGCGTCATCTTCGGACAATTCGATCGAATTCTTTTGGGCGTTTCCCTGGGTGCTCTGTCCCTCGCTCCCTATGCGTTGTGCATACAGTTCGCGCAGCCCATCTTCGGTCTCACTGCTTCCTGCCTCAATTTTCTTTTCCCTTATCTTTCTGGACGCGCAAGTACCATTTCAAGTGCCGCGCTGAAACGAACCTTGCTGAAGGCTTTCCTTTGTAACTTGCTGATGGTTGCCTGCGGCGCGGGCATCTTGCTTGTCGTCGGGGACCGCCTGATTCGGATCTGGGCAGGCCCCACCGTAGCGCACAGTGCGGCAGGGATCCTTCCACCGATCGTGATTGGCTCAGCCCTGATGGGCCTCGGCGTGACCGGGACCTACGCCATGCAGGCGCTGGGCCTTTTCCGAACAGTAGCTTGTATCAGTCTTGGCGGAAGAGCGGCGATGTTGATGTTGATGATTTATCTGCTGCACCATATGGGGCTTCAGGGATTGGCAATAGCGCGCGTCTGCTACGGCGCGGTCGCCTTATTGGTGTATCTGCCTCTGTCGCGCCGGATAGGCATAGGACGGACGAAGACGGACACCGTCTCGCCTCTCGCGATTCCCCGCGAGCTTCAGGAGGGATCGAACCTATGAAGATCCTGGTGACTGCCGCTTCATTCTCTTCCAAAATCTCCGGGGTCCAGCGCCATGCCTTCAATGTGGTGCGTTGCCTTTTGCTGCATCCGGATATTTCGGCTGTGCACCTTGTTGTTGCACCGTGGCAACGCGAGCTCGTGGAGACCACGGGGTTGGGGCCGAATGCCCGGCTTTCGACTCATGTCGCCGAGATGGATCAGAGTTCGCTCAGTCGAAATTTCTGGTACTATCGGCGGCTTCCGGCGCTGGTTGCTCGGCTGCAACCCGATCTGGTCCATCTTTCCTATCCCGTGCCTGTCAACACAGCGTCGTTCGGCTGTCCAACGGTCTTGAGCCTGCACGATCTCTATCCCTACGAGATTCCTCGGAACTTCGGGTTTCCCCAGGTCATTGCTAACCGAATGATCCTGCGGCTTTGCCTCCGTAGCGTCGATGCGATTGCCTGTGTCTCCGAGACCACGATGCTTCGGATGAAGCAGTATGCATCGCAGCGACTGTGGCGCAAAGCGGTGCGAATCTACAACTGTGTTGAGCCGGAGCCGCGCTGCGCCGTGCGCTCTCCGCTACCTGAGTGGCAGGGTGAGCCGTTCCTGCTCAGCGTCGCGCAGCATCGCCGAAACAAGAACATCCCTCTGCTGATCCGAGCCTTTCACCGCTTGCTGCGTCAACGTCAGATTGATCCGACAATGAAGTTGGTGATCGTCGGCATCGCTGGGCCCGAGACTCGCCGCATTCATGAGTTGGTGTCTCGTTGCGATCTGAGCTGGAACGTGCTCTTCCTTGAGGGGGTGTCGGATGAAGAACTGCAGTGGTGTTACGCGCGGTGCGAAGCGCTCGCAGTTCCTTCAAGAACGGAAGGATTTGGTTTACCAGTTGCGGAAGCCCTTCTGGCCGGTTGTCGCGTCGTCTGCTCGGACATACCCGCATTTAGAGAGGTCGGCGGCGACCGTTGCCGGTTCGTCGCGTTAGGAGCAAATGCAGAGGAGGCACTGGCGGCGGGAATCGTGGCAGCCCTCCAGGAACCCGCAAGGGTGCCAATATCTCTCCCTCACCTCTCCGCGGAGGTTCTTGCGAATCAGTACGTAACACTTTACCGCAGGCTAATACCCCCTGTCGCACCCGTCGAGAAATCAACGTGTACAGCTTCGGTCCAACTAGCAACACCAGAAAGGCAGTCCTTATGAAGGCTACAGATTGCAGGCCCGCAGCCCACGTCCTTGGAGTAGACGTCGACGCGTTCGACATGGAAGGAGCTCTTGGGCATGTCGCTGCCCTCTTGCAGAGTTCTCGCAAGAGTTACGTGTGCGTCGCCGGCGTGCATGGAGTCATGGAAGCCCAGCGAAATCCGCAGCTATTGGAAGTCTATTCCGGTTCAGTGATGACAATCCCGGATGGTATGCCCCTGGCGTGGGTAGGGCGCATGCAGGGACACAGTGCCATGCAACGCGTCACCGGACCGGATCTAATGCTTGAGGTATTTCGCCGCAAAGAATTCGCTCAAGCGACGCATTTCCTCTATGGGGGGCGCGAAGGAATAGCGGAAGAACTGCGCGACACAATGAGACAGAAATTTCCCTGGGTGAAGATTGTCGGAGCGTACACGCCTCCGTTTCGCATGCTCTCAGCGCCCGAAGAAGAGCAGTTCATCGCGACGATTGCCACATTGAAGCCGGACGTCATTTGGATTGGCATCAGCTGCCCGAAACAGGAGATCTTCATGGCTCGGTATTTGCCGGAGCTGGAAACGAAGTTGATGTTTGGTGTTGGAGCGGCCTTTGATTATCACACTGGCCGCATCCGCGATTGTGCTGACTGGGTCAAACGCGCTGGTCTGCAGTGGCTGCACCGATTGATGCAGGATCCGAGACGTTTGTGGAGACGTTACCTTCGCAATAATCCTGCATTTCTCTGGCAAATCACGTTGCAGATGTTGAAAGTGCGAAGATACCCGCGTCGTTCAGAGGTGCGCACACCCGAAACGCAGCGCCACATCGAGCTGCGCTCGTGACGCCCGTGTGTATCAGCCGAATGGCGACCGCTTACTCCCCATGATGTACATGCCAGGTTCCTCGAATATGAATCCGGCATGCTTCATGATCACAGTGCTGGCTCGTTGCTGCGCCATAGGGCGCAACGCTCCGCAATTAGTCATCGGTGCCTAACAATCATTACGCAGGCTCAACCCTCTGCTAAGGCAGTTCGCGATGGCTCTTGGCACGCTTAGGAACGATGGGAAATGTCTCGCCAAGCAAGCTGCAAGCTTCCGGCTGCGACTCACTCTCGGCGTCTGCGTCGCGTGGTCCCTCTGTTCCGTAGCTCCCATCTGGAAATACTTCTCTCATCCGAAAGCCGCCTTCGCGACGTTTGTCGGTGTTGTGTCGATCGCGGTCGGAATGTACTCCCTCGATCGACTCAACCGGAACGGTCGTCAGATCGGTCTAGCATGGCTTCTCCTTCTATTCCTTGTGCTCACAGGTATATTCACCGTACTCTATCCCATTTCGCTGAAACATACGCTCAACCGCGGCTCGGACCGTGAAGACGCACTGCGTATTGAACTCGTGGCCATTCGCCATCACCAATACCCATACGACGCCCGTACTTTTCTGGGAAATCCGCCAACACCTCTACCCGGAGCATTATTGTTGGCCGCGCCGTTTTTCGCCATTGGACATATCGCCTGGCAGAACTTCCTCTGGCTCGCGCTCTTCTTCTACTTCACCATTCGCTTCTTCCGTTACCGGGCGACGGCACTCTTCTTCCTCGCGGTCTTCCTCCTATTCTCACCTGCAAATCTCAATGACTTTACCTCGGGCGGTGACTACCTCACCAACTTCTTCTATTTTGCGATCGCGGTCGCGGTCTTCATCCTGTCGCTTAATGGCTCTTTTTACGCCAGCATTCCAGCCGCTGTCTTTCTTGGATTGACCCTTTCGTCGCGCAGCATCTACCTGGTGGTTCTCATCCCTCTACTTGTGCTCACCTCCCAGCGCACCACACGCCTCCGCACTACGATCTTCTTTGTAGTTGTTCTCGCTGTGGCTGCGGCCGTCACGCTACCCATCTTCATGCCCCACCCCGTCACTCACCTTCTGCGGCAACTCAGTCAGAACTCTGGAAAACTCCGCTACATTCCGGACTCACTTCATCCCCGGTGGACCCTTCCGTTCCTTGGCTTCATCGTGACCTGCGTTTCGTTTTTCGTCCGAATGGATATGCGACGCCTGTTTCTTATCTTCAGTATTTCCAGCTTCGCGATGATCGCACCACCCGTCGCCACGTTGGTAATCCAAATGAGAAAGCTCCCCTACGAGTGTGCCTATTTTTCGATCAGCGTTCTCTCCTTCTCTCTCTGGGCTCTGTCGCGATATGAAGGCGGCCAAGCACATTCCACCAATTGAGGTTTTCCATACTCCGAGGCGACTGTATGCGACAGTCAACCTGTGTCTTCCTAATTGCGATCGTGGTCTCCGCATTGTCGCTCGCCACTGACATCATCGATTCTAGGCGAGTAGCGGAGGCCCACGCATTGCGTCCTTCGGATCGAACAGTGTGCGAACGGTATCTGTCTGGGCCTACTGTCTCCCAGCCCCAAGCTGGCCTTGGTCGGTCGCGACAAAATCGTGACAATTGACTAACCGGCGCATGACAACTCATACCCATGGAGCCGATACGTTGAGTATGGCCGGTGGATACGGCCCACATCAACGGCATCTGGCAGCCCGCTCGCTTCCAAATGCGATCTGCGCTCATCGCAATAGCGAATGTCCAAAGGAGAGTCTGTGAAGAAGAAGTTCTTGCTGATGGTTCTGTTTGTCGGGATTGTGACTGCGGCTGTGTTGTCCAGCCGCGTGGCGCGTGCCCAGGGCGCGCCCCGGAGAATCGAAGTCACGGCCAAGCGTTTTGCATTCGAGCCTGGCGAGATCACCTTGAAGAAGGGACAGCCAGTAGTGCTCGTCCTAAAGAGCGCGGACGTAGCGCACGGGCTCCGCTTTCGCGAGCTGAACCTTAATGTCAAAGTTGCCAAAGGAGGCACAGCAGAGTTGAGCTTCACGCCTGATAAGACCGGCGATTTCGTCGGTCACTGCTCTGTGTTCTGTGGCTCGGGTCATGGCGGAATGACATTAACACTCCATGTAGTGGACTAGATATGCGTCCATTCATCATTACGATCGCTGCAATTGCCCTGGCGGGACCGGCCGGATGCAAGGCAGACCCGCCGGGAAAGCTGGAGACGAAGACGATAACATATGCCAAACATCACATCTTTATAGGCAACAAGAAGCAGAAGAACCCATTGCCGGATACCACGCAAACCTGGGCTGACGGCAAGGAGGCGTTCTCGCATTATTGCGTTGCCTGTCACGGTATGGATGGACAGAATACGGGTGTTCCGTTCGTCGAGCACATGTCGCCACCGATCCCATCATTGGCTTCCAACGATGTGCAGCGATATACGGATGGCCAGCTCAAGTGGATTCTTGACAATGGAATCCGGCCATCGGGGATGCCTGGATCGAAGGGAACCCTGGACGACGACGAGCTCTGGTCGATCATCGTCTTTCTGCGCCATTTACCTTTAGCGGGTAGTCGAGGCGTTCCAGATATGTATACCCACTGAGTCAGCCAGGGTCAGAGAAGATCTACAGGTCTTGAGGAACTATGGGTCTAAACACCGGCGTCGAAGAGAATGACAATTTCCGCAAGCCTGCAGATTCAGGGCTGGCATTTGCCATCGGTTTCTTTCTATCGTTCCGTATCATTATTACTATTTTTGCGGTGCGCGTGTTAGGGGCAGATCCGCAGATGGGAGCTGAGACCAGGCTTGCATTGAATCTTCTACTTCTCGGTCTCGTTTGCTTCGCTTTGCTGGGAACTGCGGATCGCACGTTTGGCTCCATGTTGCGGTTGAGGAGTATTCGGTGGGTTTTTATCTTCCTGGCTTTTTCCGGCTGCAGTCTGCTGTGGAGCGCCACAGCATCGCTACCAGCATCCATCGCCTACTGGTGCGGGACGGCGTCCGATGTGGCGATCATGGTTCTGCTGCTTCGCACGTGTTCTGTGACTGACGCAGCAAATTCCTTGATGAAGGGCTTTGTATGGAGCACCTGCTGTGTCGCGCTGATTGCATGGATAATGCCCACGCAGTACGATCTGCGGCTTGGGGACGAAGACTTCTTCAATTCGAATTCGATCGGTAATCTTTGCGCGTTCGCCATTTTCTTCGCCCAATACCTCATGCGCAGAAAAGAAGGGAAGTGGGGATTCGCCACGTTCTTTCTCTCGATCACTCTTCTTCGCAGTCTAAGCAAAACAACCATCGTTGCCTTCGTGGTGAGCGAGGGCTATCTCTTAATCCACGATAGATCATTGAGCCGGAAGACCAAGATGTTCCTCACCGTTGCTGTGATATTAGTCGTCCTCGTATTCTGGGGTTTGTTCGAAGCCTATTACGACTTTTACACCACCAGCGGCAACCAGGCTGAAACCCTGACGGGCCGCACTGCGATCTGGGCCTACGTTCTGAATGCAGCGCTTGAACATCCGTGGATTGGACATGGCTTTGACTCCATGTGGAAAGTCATTCCTCCTTTCGGGGCATTCGAAGCTAGGCACGCTGAAAATGAACTGCTGCAACAGTTCTACACCTACGGTGTAGCAGGCATCGTGATGCTGTGCGGCTTGTACGGCAGTCTGTATCGGAAGATTCGCAGACTTCCGCAAGGCCCGCTCAGGATAGTATTCGTCAGCATAGTGCTTTTCGTCGTCGTCCGCGGATTCGCCGAGGCCGAACCCTTCGATCTCTTGCTCCCCTTATGGGCAATTGTTCTGATCACCATGCTCGTGGATTGCGCGGACACGATGGGCCAGGAGATGACTGTTGTGTCGCTCTCCGCCCGATCCCACGCATACACCTCCGTGCGGCCTGTCCCGAGAGTTGTCATAAGTACCGTCTCGGCGCAGTCCCGGATTACAGAATTTGTGAGGCCCATTGCTACTGTTAGCGCGGCGATCGCCGTCCGGTTGCAAGAAGACGATTCCCCTTGAATTGTCATCCGATTGTAATTTCTGAGCTTCGGCGACAAAGTATAGACTTATATCGGCCAAAATAGAAGACAGAGGTCCGAAATCATGGTCATGGCTACGGATTTAGTGGAAGAAGGAACCGAACTCGGTACAGTGCCCTCGACGAATCTCGGCACCATCCTCATCATTGAAGACGATCCGCGCATGCAGAAGGTGCTGCGAAGAATCTTTGTCCAGGAGCATTATACTGTCGTCGTTGCCGGCGATGGTCAAACCGGGCTTGAGTTATTCCGCAGTGAACGGCCTCTCGCCGTCATTCTAGATCTCATTCTTCCGCGGATCTCTGGACGCGAACTTTGCCAGACCTTTAAGAGTCTCTCCAGCGAAACGCCAATCGTGGTGCTGAGCGCGATCAGCGAAGTCGTCGACAAGGTATTACTCCTCGAGTTAGGTGCTGATGACTACGTAACTAAACCCTTCAGCCCACGAGAGCTTACTGCTCGCATTCAGGCGGCGATTCGCAGACAACGTAAGCCCGCCGGGGCCATGATCTTTCGCTTCGCGGATTGTGAGATCGACTTCAAGAGTATGCGTGCACGACGTAGCGGCGTTCCCGTAATCCTCACCGCCCACGAGTTCAAGCTGCTGAAGTTCTTCACGGACAATCTTGACCGGGTGCTCACACGCGAACTCTTGCTTAACGAGGTTTGGGGATACAACTCTTATCCGACCACGCGGACCGTAGATAACCAGATACTGAAGCTGCGTCAGAAGTTGGAAATGGATCCAGCGAATCCAAAGCATCTGCTCACAATCTACGGCGCAGGATATAAATTTGTCCCATGATATAAATTTCGATCAGCGGCCGCACGACGAGAGCGCCATGGACGTAGTGGGCATGCACGAGAAGCGAGGCGTTCGTACTCACGTTTTGCTAGTCGTAGCCATGGCGCTGGTGATCGCAATTGTTACAGGCGTTTGCCTGCTGCTCATTCGCCATCGTTTGCGCGCCCAAGTGACAAACGACCTGTCTCAGGATCTCAATCATTCTGTCATCACCTTCCAGAATCTGCAGGCCGAGCGAGTGGGAGCACTGGAGCGTGAGAATTCTCTTCTTGCCGAACTTCCGACTCTCAAGGCGCTTATGACCAGTGGTGACGATCTCACCATTCAGGACGGAGCAACGGAATTTTGGCAACTCAGCGGAAATGATCTGTTTGCGCTCGCGGACCCGAGCGGTCGGGTGGTGGCGGTCTATACAAAGGGTGCGTCCGCTGACACCACTCTTCGCCAAGGGCTGAAGACCCTGGTGGCTTCTCCAGGCAAACACTATCTTATCGACGGTCGAGGGCTCTTCGTCTGCTCGCTGCGTTCCCTGTACTTCGGAAGCGATGAAGACGGGACCCTGCTGGGATATGTTGTCAGCGGTGTTTCGATTGAACGCACGGTGCGGCAAATCAACCAACCCACCGGGGTGGAAGCAACCTTTCTCAGCGGCGGAGAGGTCGTGGCCAGCACGCTTAGTCCCTCGGGGCAGGCAAGTTTGGCAGCTCAGCCCTTGTTGCTTTCTGGCACACCTCGGGCCCCCTCGACGGTGAACTTCGGAAGCACGCGATTTCTCGCTGCAACGGAAGATCTCTCTGCATCGGCCACCTCTCCTCTAAAGTTGGTTGTTCTGAAATCCTTCGAACCGGCAGAGCGTTCGATCAATCGCATTGACCGGATGGTGTTAAGCGCAGGACTTCTGGCACTTCTGTCGGGTACGGTGCTGATGATCGCTCTTTCGCGCCTCGTGACTCGCCCACTCGAAGAGCTCTCCAGGAGTGTCATCGCGTTCGGTGTGGGCGATGGAGAATACCGGATACCACGGTACGGGACCCAGGAAGTCCGGCAGCTAAGTATGGCGTTTGCCGGTATGAGGAAGGAAATTCAGCAGGCCAACCGGGCGTTGCTCGAATCCGAGCGATTGGCGACCATTGGTCGTATGGCGAGTTCGGTCTCTCACGATCTACGCCACTATCTTGCCGCGATTTATGCCAACTCCGAATTTCTTGCGTCCCATCGGCTCTCCGAAAAGGAGCGTACGGAGATCTTCGCGGATGTCCGCGCGGCTGTGCACGGTACGACAGACATGATCGAATCGCTGCTGACCTTCAGCCGTACTGGCGCAAGCATGAGGAGATCACCGGAGTTGATGGCAACACTGCTCGAACGTGCGGCTGCGCTGGTCCGCGCCCATCCTGATGCGGAGCGCGTGTCGCTGGTTACGCGTTGCGGCGATCCTATGCAGACCGCGATTGTTGCCGATGGCAAGCAAATCGAACGCGCGATTTGCAATCTTCTTCTCAATGCCTGCCAAGCCGTTCGCGCTACTGGGACGGCGGCCAGCGTCGTGGTTGTCTTGGAAGTTCAGGAGAAGCATATGATCGTGAGTGTCATTGATAACGGCGAGGGCGTTCCGGAAGGCATCCGTAATAGCCTCTTTGAACCTTTCGTGAGCGAAGGAAAGCAGAAGGGAACGGGCCTCGGTCTTACCTTGGCTCACTGCATTGCTGCCGAGCACGGAGGAGAGGTAGTCCTCCTCCGCAGCTGTCCTGGCGAAACGATCTTTCAAATGAAGGTTTTGCGCGAGCTTCAACCGTGGGATGCACCGGCCTCATCCGAGGCAAACCGGCACGATAAGGTCATCCAACATGAGAACTTACTGTTCTAGACCAAAACGGCATTCTCGGATTCACCTGCGGAACATATGGCGGATATTGCCTTTACTTATGGGGTTTTGCGGACTTTCGATGCACATTCTTTATGCCCAGACCACAGATCAAGAAAGCCTGCCGGAGCAGATCCGGAAATTGACTGAATCGGTGGCGCGGACGCAGGCCCAACTTGAACAGTCGCAACACCAACTAGATGAGATGCGCCAGCAACTGGGCGCACTGCAACGCCAGATGGCGCAGAACGGATCAACCGTGACACCTCCGGCCATTTCGACCACGGCATCATCTTCTTCCGCGGCTGAGACGACCTCTCCGGCAATAACCACTACGATCGACGATCTTCGTGAACGTCAGGCGATTCAGGAGTCTCAGATAGCGACGCATGAGCAAACTAAAGTGGAAAGCAAGTCAAGATATCCGGTTAAGATAACCGGCTTGTTGCTGCTGAACGGCTTTGTCAATACGAGGCAAGTCGATATGGCAGCTACACCGACGATAGCGATTCCGGGCTCGGGCAGCACAGGGGCATCGGTGCAGCAGACGGTACTCGGCTTCGATGCGCGCGGTCCACATCTGTTCGGAGCTCACAGCTATGCCGATCTGAGTGTAGATTTCGATGGCAACCCGCAGCCCAGCAGTTCGTCCACGAACTACATCGGCTACTACAATACCAACATCGCGCTGCTGCGGCTCCGCACCGCCCATGCGGGCCTGCAGTGGCAGCACACCGAGGCCTATTTCTCGTTGGATCGTCCAATCTTCAGCCCGGACGCGCCAACTTCGCTGACAGCTATGGCCGAGCCGGCGCTCGCCTGGTCCGGCAACCTATGGACCTGGAACCCTCAGGTGGGCGTGACGCGCGATCTCGGGTTCGCCGGTTCGCGCAACGTTCGCCTGCAGGGCGCATTGATCGATGTTGGCGATGCTCCTTTGTCGCCTGCAACCATATCCGCAACTACGACAGGGACGCCACCCACCACCGCGGAACAGAGCCGCTGGCCCGGAGCGGAAGCCCGTGTCGCTCTGCTCGGGTCTAAGCTGGACGAAGGAAGTCACCTCGGTTTCGGCGGATATTTCGCTCCTCATCTTAGCCCTTTCGGGCGTCGCTTCGACGCGTGGGCTGGCACGCTCGATATAAGGTTGCTTCTTCCGGCCCGTCTGCAATTCACCGGGAGCTTCTACCGCGGAGAGGCGCTGGGTGGTCTTGGAGGTGGAGCTTTCAAAGACCTCGCGTATCGCCCCGACCCCGATACAGGTCGTTACTACTTCCGTCCGCTCGACGATGTAGGAGGATGGGCGCAACTGAAGGAAAAGATCAGCGAGCGAGTCGAACTCAACGCCGCGTTCGGGCTGGACAACGTATTCGCTAAGGAATTGCGGCGTTATGCCGTTCCCGGCGGGACCACGTATCAGAATCTCGCCAGAAACCGGACTTATACCGGCAACGTGATTTACAGTCCCAGTGCTTATCTGCTCTTTTCTCTGGAGTATCGTCACCTGGAGAGCTCCCCCGTCACCGGTCTCTCGACTGGGAGCAATGTCATCGGCATCGGCGCGGGATATAAGTTCTGATGAGGAATAAACGTTTCAGGATTTGGCTATTCTGCAGTGTCATCCTGGCATCGGGGGTGGCGTGCGCGCAGAATCCTCCGGCGGCTCCAGTAACCGAATTGCGGCTTCGCATTAGCTCGCCTCAACCAGGAAAGCAGCGTGCCGTGCCCGCCGTCGTCTGGCTAGAGCCAATAGCAGGAACACCCGTTCTTTCGTTCCTGCCCCATGGGCGTTACACCCTGCTGCAGAAAAACCGCATGTTCATCCCGCACCTGCAAGTTATTCCGGTAGGCACTGTAGTTCAGTTTCCCAATGCTGACCCTTTCTTTCACAACGTCTTCTCGCTTTTCGATGGCAAACGCTTCGATCTCGGCCTTTATGAGGCTGGCTCGAGCAAGTCGGTTACTTTTTCCCGAGAAGGCGTTTCCTATATTTTTTGCAATATCCATCCGGAGATGAGCGCGGTCGTGCTAGCCCTCTCGACGCCTCTTTACGCGGTTACGGATGCGAACGATTCGTTTGTGCTTCGCAATATTCCATCAGGCGACTACAACATGCATCTCTGGATCGAAGGTGTGCCGCAGTCCGTTCTCGATGGCTTGAATCGTCTCGTGCATCTTCCTCCGCGCACTGTCGATCTCGGTACGCTGAGGATCCCCTCGATGTCCGCTGGAACCGTACCCCATACAAATAAATTTGGGAACGCTTACGATCCGCATTCCAAATCCCCTTATGATCGCTGACCTCTCCCAAATTAGCGGGTCCGAAGCGGCACCAGCTCTTCCTCTATTTCAAGACAATGCAATGACAGTGTGCTGACAACTCCGAATCAGCATTTCCATACATTGCTATTAGCTCATGGCAGAAGGGCCTTTTGGAACGGTGGTAGTGATGGTGCTTCCTTGTCGGATGTCATTCGAACTTGTAGTGGATTGCGATCATGTCTACATTGAACTACACCCCGCCGGTCATGGTTCCGTGTCCACCGCGGCTAGGAATTGGGCGACCTTCCGGAACTGCCACCTGGCTCCGGGGACCCGTTGCCGCAATGGCCGTTTGGGCATGGCTGGACTTTGTCACAGCTCTGGCTGCGGGAGTGATTGCGATTTACCTTCGCTCGAAGATGGGAGCCGTTCCAATTTTCGACGCCGGAAGCGATCCGCGCCAAAAGCTCTTCGCATCAGTCGTCTATCTGGTGCTCTTCGGCATTTATCTAATGTTTTGCTCCCAACTTTACGGGCTCTATCCTCGAGATCTCAATCAGAGCGGCCTCCACGAGCAGCGCATGACCGTGCAGGCGACCGTGACGGCAGGCCTTCTGCTCTGCGGAACGCTTTATCTCTTGCACGGGTATGTCGTGTCACATACAGCAGTAGTGCTTACCGTCATCCTCGCGCTGATTATGTTGATGCTGCGCAGAGCTATATGGCGTCAAATGATCGAGCGCCAATATCTGCAGGGACTGGAAACACGCAACGCATTGATTGTGGGCGAAGGGCGAGTAGCCCAGGCGTTGCGTACACATCTCGAGACGTTGCGCCACATGGGGTTTCGGTTCAAAGGCTTCATCTCTGTTTTTTCAACTGACGATTCAGTTGCTCATTCCGATGTCGTAGCAAATGTTGACAATTGCGTTGCAGTAGCCAGGTTGCTCTTTATCGACGAGATCTACTTCGCGACGCCTTTGGACAGGCGCACGGTCATTTCTGTCGCGGAGCAAGCTAGTGCCATGGGGATCAATGTCCGTGTGGTTCCTGATCTCTATGACGGGCTTGCCTGGAACGCGAGAGTGGAATACATTGGGCAGTTCCCTACGATTCCGCTCGCCAACCGCGAGTTCCCACATGGACCATTCATGGTGAAGCGAGTGATGGACGTAGCACTCGCTTCCATGGCGCTCTTAGTTCTGTGGCCGCTGCCGGCACTCATCGCATTGGTCATTTGGTTCGATTCACCAGGTCCCATTCTCTATCGAGCAGAGCGCATCGGCCGCAAGGGACGTAAGTTCGCATGTCTCAAATTTCGGACGATGGTCAGGGACGCGGACCAGCGCCGCGAGGAACTGGAGCACTTCAATGAACGGAAGAGCGTTTTGTTCAAGATGACCAATGATCCCCGGGTGAGTAGAGTAGGCGCCTTTCTGCGGAAGTATTCGCTGGACGAGCTTCCGCAGCTTCTTAACGTATTGCGCGGAGAAATGAGTTTAGTCGGTCCTCGTCCTCCGATGGCTTCTGAGGTTGAACAATATCAGTTGGCTCACCTCCGGCGTTTGGACGTACTGCCGGGCATGACGGGCCTGTGGCAGGTGGAGGCCCGCCAGGATCCGTCTTTCGATAGTTATATCTCTCTTGATACCGCGTATGTGGAGAACTGGCATCTGCTGCTCGATCTGCGCATTCTTGCGCGGACCGCGCGCGTCGTGCTAAGTGGCACAGGGTCCTAACCACATGCGGTATCAGTGTTCCGTGACAGCTTCTCCAATATGTCCTGGTCATGGATGTTGGCCGCCATCCAGCGCAACCAATATGCAAAACGGTCGACTACGGGATACCCAGTCTAAGAGCAGGTGAACACATGAAAGGCGGAACGAAGTTGAAGGCTAAGACCCTATCTCTTGAGGCCAGGAAGAAACTTGCGGCTGCACTCACACTAGTTTTTGCAGGTATCTTTACGATTCTGTGCGCAAGCTGGCCGGAGATCGATGGGTTTGCTAAAGATTCACAATCCACATCGCTACGGAGGCTAGTTTCAGCGCCTGTTCATCTGTCGGACGACGTGATGATATCGCTACGATCTGGCTATATCTTGAAGGAGACACGCCGACCTGCATTTAATCGAGAGGACGTGGCGCAGCCGTCAACGTCTTACATGTCTCCGTACCTCTTCGCCGTTCTCCTAAATGTATTTCCCGAAAAGTTTTCTGTTGTCATATATGCGTTTTTGGGCCTCTTGGCGGTAGCGCTCACTCTGAGCTCCATCGTTCTTTTCTCAAAATCAACTATAAATGCAGGTTTTCTTGCACTAGCGCTCCTCCTAACCACGACAAACCTAGCTTACGCCTTGAATGGATGGGATCATCTTTTCCAGGGTTTGTTCTTGACCCTTGCGACGTGTATAGCCCTCACACGCAGTGCAAGATCTATAGGGATGCTTGCTGTATCTATTCTTCTAGCTTTGGGTACTTCGTCCCGACCTGATGGGCTGCTCATATCCATTGGAGTTCTCGTGTCCTTATATATCTTCTCGAAGAGAATGAGTAAATTCATTGTCTTCGGGGTAATGCCCTATGTGATCTTGATCGGGACAGCTCTCGAAGTTAATTTTCGTCAATTCGGTCATCTAACGCCAACGACCGCTCGACTCAAGGTCGGGGCCGCCCCTTCCATTGGGTACATTGGAAGATACGTTGTCGAGAATGGGGTACTGTCCTACAGTGCCCTGACCTTATTTATTGCTCTGGTTGTCTTCTACGTCGTTTTTCGTCACGCTCTATCCGGGTTGAAATACTCCTCAATTGTCGTTTGCTGCGCTATCACTGCGGCCATTGCCGTATACAACAGCGATTTTTTCGGTGGAGCACGGATGTTGTGGTCACCGGCGTGCGTACTAGCGGCCTTGATTGCTGTCTCTGCGCCGGGTTTCATTGCCTTTGGCAATAACCCGCCAGAGCAACTCGTAAGTATCTCTCCGGCGTATAAGAATGGTTTGTGGAATTCAGCTTCGCAGCATTATTTCTCCGGTACACGAGTGATTTCGGTCATATTGGTGACTTTGTTGGTGGTAGGGACGATGTTTTCATTGATTACGCAAAGGGCGAAGAACGCCGTGATTTCACGCAATTTGGTTTATACTTCGCCAACTGCGCAGCAATATGTCATTGCCAAATGGATTGATGAAAATTTGCGGCCGAGCGATGGTTCGATCGGATTCTTCTTCCTAGGAGTAAGTTATGACTTACCACGATTTGAAATAGCAGACGTTCTGGGGAAGGCAGATGAATCTATTGCGACGTCGAACGTTAAGTGGGGGCCACCTGGGCACAATAAGTGGGATATCGATAAGACGCTTGCGAAATGGAAACCGCAAGCGATCGTTCCGGCCGGCCCATCCGATCCGACGCTCCCTGAAACTAGAGAGAATTCTCGGAGGCATGCGCCTGATTTATTGCTTAACGATAGGATCTCGAAAGAGTTTACTTATTGTTACGTGCCTGATTCAGTAGCCGGAGTCTCCGACAAATGGGGATTCTTTCTAAGAAAAGACATCGCGGCTCTCCATTTAGATCAGCTAAGGTGTTCTTGAGGTGTTCAGGGTCTTGGGAAAAGCTCCGGCAGCAAAGATTGAAGATGGAAGCATCGTGACAATTAAATGACAAATTCATAGCTTTTGGAAACGCAAGAACCCCCAAAATAAAGATAGCCTGTTCGTCTTAGCCTTGACCCAAAACCCAGAAACCAACACAAGTTGAGGTTGAGGATCTAGGCTTGCGGTCGTTCTCTGGAAGCGAGAGAAGAACCTGTCTGGGAGGACTAATTGCATGGAAGGCTTCCGGGGCCTGATGAAGCGCAACATCGCTGGAACCGGCCTAAGGCCATTTGCAGGCGGAGGATGCGCTGCAGTGAGAGAATTAGACGCGCGCGAGGCCTATCGCCTTTGGGCACCTAGCTATGCCGCCGAGACGGCAACCAGCTTTCTGGACGAGGAATTGGCGCGGGAGATACTCCGTGGCTTACCGCACAAACGCTTGCTTGATGCGGGCTGTGGCATTGGGCGCCGGATCGCGAATATTCCCGGGGCCGTAGGTATGGATCTAAGTCCGGACATGCTGGCCGCCGGCACGGCGCGCAACGTGGTGACGGGTGATGTCAGAGCAATGCCCTTTGTTTCGCATCGTTTTGACATGGTTTGGTGTCGACTGGTGTTGGGGCATCTCCCTGATCCTCTCCCTGCCTATCTGGAGTTAGCCCGCGTTTGCATGCCGGGTGGATACGTCTTCGTCACAGACTTTCATCCCGATGCCGCGGCGGCTGGCCACCGGCGAACCTTCACCGACCAGACGGGAACTGTGCATGAAGTCGAACACTATGTACATAACAATCACATGGATGTCGCCCTAGATGCGGGACTGTCCGTCGTTGACCACTGCGAGGCCGCTGTCGGACCCTCGATTCGCGACTTCTACGTCCGCGGCGTAGGTCTGAAAGCCTACAAAAGAGATACAGGCCTCAAACTCGTATCCGCTTTCCTGTTCCACCGACCAGACTGATGCCCATGAGAAAGTTGAACGCAACGGCTTTGCCCTTCGAGCGCGGCAGCAAACCGGGAGAAGTTTACTCCGATTTCATCTTTGCCCTGACTCACATGGTCGCTTCGAGCAAAAACTCCATATCTTGCACGTACGAGTCACGATCATACTGGAAAGCTTTGCAGCGGACAATAATGCTGTTGGACATAGCTTTGAAACGGCCTCGAATGATCGTGCATATCTGAACCACCTACGCTCTGCGGGTCGAGCATAATGAACTTCGGGGGCGACTGTTGCAACGAACGCACGATTGAGGTCCCGTCCTCCGGACGGGTAAAGTCATCGTTATTCACTAAATCTGCTCGCGTGGGATTATCTAATTGGAAATACAGGCCAATAAGATATTCATTGAAGAAGCGATCCCCTGGCTGCGTCCGTTGCTTCAACCATTGAAACTCCCGCATCAGACCTGCACTTAAAAATGCAGTCGTGCCAATGGACGAGAGAGTCCCGTGCCACCACATCTGTCGATGGATTGCCATCCATAATGCAAACGCCGACGCGGCGACCCATAGCACCCTGCGGGAGATCCTGCTTGCCTCTCCCTGCTGACTCAGCAACCAAACGAAGATCAAAATTGCTGGCGGAGCTACCGTAGAAATCCGAAAGAATCTCGGGCCGCCGCTTATGGCAAGAAAGAGGGCCAAACCAGTAAAGTTAAGCAAGAGAAGCTGCTGCCAAGTTACTCTAGGCAGCAGCTTCCTCTTACGCCACAAATCGTACAAGCTATAGAAATAAATGTATGGAACAAGCGCGTAGATCAGCAGGTATGGAATGAAGCGCGCCGCATCGCCGAGGCCGTGCACATTTGGAAATTGGTGTAAATACGTCTTCGGCGAGTTGAACGAGCCGGAAGAGAGATACTTTGCGGGAAAGACGAAGAGATCGAATAATACGGTGTGCGCGCCGGCCCGATACATGTAGTACCCGAGCACGCCAGAACAGAGAAGTGTAAATGGCATAAGGAGCGCGATGAGTTTCTTCGCGCGATTGGAATCCTGAGGTGCGGATTCCTCAATAAGAAGATAGATCATTACCGCCAACAAGCTGAGAAAGCCCTGTGTTTGGGTAAAAAGCGTGGCAACGCCGCAAAAAAAATCCAGCGGCCGCCACTCGCCTAAGACTACGCCCAGACATCAATACCCTAATGGCCGCGAGTGCGGCGTGCGTGCTGTGCCAGTGGTGCGTAGGGTCCAGCGTTGCAAAGTCGAAGACAAGAAATATCGGCGCCGGAAGAAATACGGCAGGGCCTCTTAGTATCTTGCGTGGCGAGTGAAGCGATGACATAACTGAAAGCAAGTCCGAGCAGGATGGTTCACGTCTGCAAAATCCAGGCATGGACACCAAGAATTTTGAAACCTGCGGCATAAAGAAGATCGGTTCCAGGGGTAACCAGCTCGAAGAAGTCACGATACACCACCTGTCCATGAACGATGCGGAGTGCGCGAACAAAAAACAGTACTCTATCGCCCCCAACGATAAGTGGAACCCACGGAAGCAAGAAAGTCCGCAGGTACAAGAAAACCAAAGCTCCGGCAAATGCGAAGAGATATGTCCGAAGAAAATTCAATACTCCTCCGTGAAGTGAACAACTCGATGAAACCTATCAACTAAGCAACGTTACGCTGCGTTACCGCTTATTGCTCTTGCTGACCGAAAGTGGCGAAGACAGTCTCATGATGATTACTGATGAAGTGCTGCCGAATGCGATGATCTCCGATATCGGAGATATAGAAATCCCTGAGCTATCGATAGCGACTCCGGGTTAACCGCAGAGCCGCCATCACCTGAAAAATCAGCTGGTTCCATTGCCCACAAAGTGACGATATTGCTATGAAAGGCCGTGAGCTCTCGAACAACAGCGCATCCATTGTGGCTGATATACACATTGCCTGAGCTATCGACAGCAAGTCCTAGGATGAAGTTCAACTCCGCGCTGGTGGCTGGACTTCCCTTACCACCACTACCCGAGTGGGACTTGATGCCTTGGTATGCCTAGTATAGGAACTCTACCTTTTCGGAAGTGTCAGCATATTGTCTTTCAATTGTCACCTGATTGGCACGTCGCAGGATAATCCATATATCTTCTTTGTTTTCATTGGCCCTCGAATTCCTGGGGGATCATCCATGCCGTCAAGGATCAAATCCTGAGCCAGGGCGTTATCAAAGGCTACACGCGCCTTCAAATAACTCGCCGTGGCCTCCCAAGCGCCGCTGAGATTCGCACTGATCCCGCCTTTGGCGGACAACCTCGCCCGTCCAACTCTAAGATTTATAGTCGCAGAATGATAGGTACATCTGTGTGACGTCCGATTTGTTCGAAGACATTGCGCAACCAAATCCCTAGGCCGCGACGAACAGATGATGTATGCGGAACAATCCAAGCTCTTGCAATCGCTGATATCCTGAGATGTGCGCTGGACTTGGCGGTCGTTGCACGACGAGTGAAAAGCATCGCGCGTCGACCTGTCGCAACAGTTACGTTTCTAGTGGTGATGACTCCGCCGGGTTTCGTTAGCGCATCGGATACGACGGCACTTCGGATCAGGCGAAACCTAATGACAATGTGCCCTTCTTTCTTTTAGTCGATAGCCTTTGCCGCATAGTAAAAGGTTTGATCGTCAGCTCAGTCCCCGCTATGTCGCAGCCGAGGACTGAGCTTTTCTGGCCGATCACGGAATAAAGAGATTTGAAATCCAGCAGCTTCGGGAAAAATTCTAAAAATAGTCTCCTCTCTTAACTTGCTTTCAAGAACTCCTCTGGAGCTTCTTCGAACGTCACCTTGTGATCCTGCATACAGAAGTAGTAGGTCTTTCCCTTGTAGCTCGATGAGATCGAAGGATTGCCTTCCATGGAGCAAACGGGGCAGAGTTGGCCTGTGGTCGGCTTCTTTGGCCTTTCGTACTCGGCGTAGACCTCGTTCGAACCCGAGTTCATCCAGCCCTTTCCCTGGTATTCGAGTTGGAAGGCCAGCTTTTCGGTCACTTCGCGGCCAAAGTAACGCTCTACGACTCGGAACGCGAGGTCCATGCCGGAGGTAAGACCACCCGACGAGGCCAGATTGCCGTCTTCCACGAACCTGGCTCCCCGTATCAACTTAATGTCGGGATACTGTTTTTCAAAGCCGTCGAACGCCTCGTGAAAAGTGGTCGCGGATTTACCCGACAAGAGGCCAGTTCTCGCCAGCACGAATGCGCCCGTGCATACCGACATGGTTACGTCTGTGCCTTTGGTCGACATCCGGATCCAATCAAACATGGCCTTGGTTGCTCCAGCCTGCGCGGGGATGACAATCACTTTGGGTGCAGGAGCTGTCTCAAAGGTGTAGTCGGGAACGATCTTCATTCCACCGGTGGCTGTAATCGGCTTCAAGGTCTCAGCCACGGTATAGACCTGAAACGCGTTTTCGTCGCTGCCCGGTATGGCGACGCCCGCAAACACCTCCCAGGGGCCGCAGAAGTCGATCACTTGGGCTTCATCGGAGATCAGAAAGGCAACAGGGATGCTGCCCTTGGCGGGAGGGGTGAGCGGGTTGGTCTTAGCCATCGGTTGATCCTTGCCAGCCTGGGTCTGTCCTGCGCCCGCGCTGGCAAGCAGCTTGCCCGCTGCCAGGGTTGGAAGTGCGGAGGCAAAGCCGAGTGCGGCTGAACTCTTGAGCAAATTTCTTCTATTCATCTTTTCCTTTCACTGCTTTCTTGCTCCTTTTCTCTTCTGTTGCAGCCATTGGGCTGTTTTTCAACACCGCCTTCGCGACGGCATAGCAGCAGCGCACACCTAATGGAGCACGATCGTGCCGTCGCTCAAAAAGGTCGCCACGACGGCGATCACCGCCCCCAACGGATAGTTCGGGGCCGTCTCTTCCGCCACAACCTTCACACCTACCTCAAGCTTCATGGGCACGATCTTTCCAGGGTCGAGCACGACCTCGTTTGTCGCCGGCCTTCACCTTGATTGCCATCTTCGAGTCGTTGCACATATTGAAGTTCACTAGCGTGGTGCTTTTGAACATCGCGTACCCAGGCGTCGTCGGTATTGCCGCCGATTCCGCATACACTGCCTGACCTGCCAACGTCGCAGCGGCCATCACTACGGTTCCCATAACAAAATAACGATTCACACCTGTTCCTCTTTTCAAGTACTGCCCCTATCTAACTGTCCGCTTCGACAAAGATGCTGCGAACCGCTGGCGTAATGCCCTCGGTCCGGCAAAGAGCAGTGATGTCTCACCAATCG
>Ga0182024_10002330_pt1 | contig 47359 bp, 46 predicted proteins | sample P32metaG_FD_120480 | JGI IMG/M metagenome (GOLD analysis project Ga0182024, IMG submission 120480) | Permafrost microbial communities from Stordalen Mire, Sweden - P3-2 metaG (Illumina Assembly) | ecosystem: Environmental > Terrestrial > Soil > Wetlands > Permafrost | place: Sweden: Stordalen... | reverse complement strand
GCGCGCTGCACCGCATCCGGGGAACGATGTCCATAGCACTACAGATTGTTCCCTTGCAGTGTCGTTTTCCCGAGCGCAGCGCACCACGAAGTGGTGCGCTGCAGACCCGGGATCGTGACAGGCGCGGCGCGCACGGGAGCCTTCGTGCTCGAAGACGATTCCGAAGCGCTTGGCCGCGTTCAAGAACCGATCACGTTCGCAGCCAGTCGAGCAGCGCTTTGTGGAAAACCTCGGGCGCCTGGATCTGCGGCGAATGGCCGAGATCGGGGAATTCGACCAGATGGACGCGAGGGATGCGGCCCGCCGCTTCCTGGCCGATCTTCGGATAATTGCCGAGCGTCGCGCGCACCGCGGGAGGGGCGACATCCTTGCCGAAGGCCGTCGTGTCCTTGTCGCCGATCACCAGCAGAACCGGCATCCGCAGATCGCCGAACTCGTAAAGCACCGGCTGCGTATAGATCATGTCGGAGAGGAGCGCCGCGTTCCAGGCGTAAAGCTCGCGCCCGGGTCCGCGATAAAATCCTGCCAGCATCTGCACCCATTGCTCGTAGGCCGGCTGCCATGTGCCCGCGTAATATGTTGTGCGCTCGTACTCGCGGATGCCGGCGGCGGTCGTCTGCAGTTCCTTCTGGTACATCGCATCGACGCTCTGCCACGGCACGCCCTTGGCCTTCCAGTCCTCGAGCCCGATCGGATCGACGAGGGCGAGCCGATCGACGTCGTCAGGGTACATGAGCGCGTAGCGCACCCCGAGCATGCCGCCGGTCGAGTGGCCGACGACGGTAAGGCGGCCGATGCCGAGCGAAGCGAGCAGCGCGTGCGTGTTTCCGGCGAGCTGTTGAAACGTGTACTGGTAATGCGCGGGCTTCGTTGATTTGCCAAAGCCGATCTGATCGGGAGCGATGACGCGGTAGCCTGCCTCGCTCAGCACCGCGATGGTGGTCTGCCAGGTCGCGGCGACGTAGTTCTTGCCGTGGAGCAGGACGATGGCGCGACCGTTCGGCGTCGCCGGCTTGACGTCCATATACGCCATGTGCAGCGAGGCGCCCTGGGAGACGAACTCGTAACGCTGCACCGGCCAGGGGTAGTCAAATCCCTCCAGCTCAGCGCCGTAGGCCGGACCTTCGTCGGCTGGAGTGGAGGATGCGGGGCTCATGGAGATGAGGATAAAGTTGACGGGTTTGCCAGGCAAGGTGCTCGCATTTGGCATATGTCTCGATCACGTGCTGCAAAAAGTGCCGCTGGCGCGCCGGCCCGGTGTCACATAACATTCCGCCATAGCCGCTCCGCGGTCCCCGCCGGCTTCGGCAAGCGTGCGGGCCGCGAATCCGCAAGGGCAATGAGCATGATCATTCAGACGGCGCCCGCCGGCCGGCCTCGTTGCGCGATCATGATGTATGAGCACACCGCGCTGTCGCATCAGTTCGCCCGTGCCTTCGGCAACGACCGGTTCGAGCCGTCCGAGCCGAACGATCTGATGTACCACGTGGTTCTGCACCACGATGCCGGATGGGCCGCGTTCGACCGCGATCCGGTGACCGACCCGGCCACCGGCCTGCCTTACAACCTGGTCGAGACGCCGGCTGAACACATCACGGTGACGAGCCGGCTGTCGCCGGAGGTCAATCAACGCCAACACCCGTTCTGCGGGCTGATGTCGAGCATGCACAGTTGGGGCCTCTACAACGGCCGCTACGGTCTCTCGAGCATGGTCCTGATCGACAAGATCCCGCCGCACGACCGGCCGCTCGCGCAGCGCATGCTCGACGGCGAACTCAGCCGCCAGGAGCGGCTCAAGGCCGAGCTTGCCCGCGACCCGAAGACGGCGGCCTTGATCGATGAGAAGCGGCTGTTCCAGAACTACAAGCAGCTCCAGTTCTTCGACACGCTGGCGCTGTATTTCAATCGGACGCATGCCGCCGAGCGCGGCGAAGTGCGGTTCGAGCACGTCCCGTTGAACGTCGAGGAGGATGTCACCGTCACGGTTCGCCCGCGCGGCGACGACGTCTACGAACTCTCTCCGTATCCGTTCGCCGCGCAATCGGGCGAGTATGGCTTTGCCGGCCGCGCCATCGCGCCGGGCCAGCACGAGAGCGACGGCGGCTGGTCGCGCGTGCTGGCGCAGGCGCCGACGGTGTGGCAAGTTTTCCGTCTGGTGCCGGCCTGATCCCTGAAGCGGAGAACGATCATGCGAATGATGAGACTGTTCGCGCGTGCGGCATTGGGCTTTGCCCTTGCCGCACCGACCGCCTTGGCGCCCGCGCGCGCGATGGACACCGTCACCATCGGCACGGTGGGCTCAGCCTCGGCCAACCTCTGGCCGCTCTTCATCGGCATCGACAAGGGCTTCTTCGCCGCGGAGAACATCAAGCCCGACCTGGTCTACGTTCCGTCGAGCGCCGCCGTCATCCAGCAGCTTTCCGCCGGCTCGCTGCACATGACAATGTCGACTGGCATCGTCGATCCGCTCCGCGCCATCGACCAGGGCGCGGCGATCGCGATCACGCGCTTCGAGGTGCAGGTGCCGCCTTACGCCATGCTGGCGAAGCCCGCCATCAAGAGCCTCAAGGACCTCAAGGGCAAGCTGATCTCGGTCGGCGGCGCCAAGGACATCACCCGCATCTACGCCGAGCGCATGCTGGGGCCGAACGGGCTCAAGCCCGGCGATTACGATTACGTCTATGCCGGCGCCACCACCGCGCGCGCGCAGGCGCTGCTTGCCGGCGCCGTCGACGCCGCGATTGTGTTGCCGCCGTCGAACTTTCAGCTCCAGAGCGCCGGCTACAACGATCTCGGGCTGGTCATGCAATATGCTCCGGAGCTCGCTTTCTCGGGCACCGTCGTCAACAAGACCTGGGCCGCCGCCAACGCCGACGCGCTCAAGCGCGTGATGGCGGTCCAGAGCAAGGGCATCGAGTACCTCTACGATACCGCGAACCGCGCCGAGGCGGTGCGCATCCTGGTCGCGGCCAGCGGCCAGAAGGCCGAGGACGTCGAGAAGTCCTACGACTTCTTCATCAACAACAATTTCTTCGACCGCACCGGCAAGGTTTCGAAGCGCAAACTGGATGCGCTGGTCGACGCCTTGATCAGCCTGGACGACGTCAAGACGCGCGGCAACATCGAACGGTTCCTGCTGCCGGGGGTGGCGCAGCTCTCGGACTGATCCGGCTTTTTTTTGGGAGCGGAGCGACCACCATGCAGCCCCCGCCCGCCGCGGCAATTCGCGAGGCCATCGCCGCGCCGCGCGCTGGGCTTGATCTGCGGCGGCATTACGGTCACCACCAGTCACCGGCCATCCGCGCCGGCGGCCTCATCTTCTGTTCCGGCATGCTGCCGGTCGATCCGGAAACCGGCGAGCGATGCCACGGCACGCTCACCAGCGAGGCGCACGTCATTTTCGGCAACCTGAAACTGCTGCTGGAGGCGGCGGGCTCGTCGCTCGATCGGCTGGTGCAGGTCCATGCGCTGATCTACGACAGCATCGAGTACGACGTGCTCAACCGCGTCTATCGGCAATATGTGGCGAACGGACCGCCGGCACGCACCGTATGGACGGCGCAGATCGAGGCCGGCTTCAAGATCGAGCTCGACGTGATCGCCGCCGCCTGATCGCGCGCGAGGATATCCGATGAGTCCCAAACGCGAAGTCATTGCCGCCCCCGCGCGCTTAGCCGATGCGGCGCGTCGACGGCACGTCTCGGCGGCGGTGAGGGGCGGGGATTTTCTCTTCGTGTCCAGCCTCACGGCGCTCGATCCGCAATCGGGCGAGCCCATGCGCGGCACCACCGCAAGCGAGACCGCTCGCATTCTGGCCGACCTCAAGCTGTTGTTGGAGGCGGCAGGCTCGTCGCTCGCCAAGGTCGTCAAAGTCAACGTGCTGCTGCACAGCATGCTGGAAGCGCCGAACATGAACGACGTCTATGCCCGCGTCTTTCCCGATCCGCCGCCGGCGCGCACCGTGTGCGGCGCGCGGCTTCCCGACGGCGTCAAGGTGATCATCGAATGCACCGCGCTGGCGTAATAATCCCATGACCGACAAGCTACCACGCTCGACGATCCGGCCGAATAATCCGCGCCTCGATGCATCGCGCAACGCCAACCTGCCGCACGTTCCCGGAATCCGCGCCGGCGACTACATATTCCTGTCGGGCATGACGCCGATCGATCCGCTGACCGGGGAGCGCAATCTCGGGCCGATTGCCGACCAGATCCGCACCACGCTCGCCAACATGCAGCACATGCTGGAGTCCGCCGGCTCGTCGCTCGAACGCGTGGTGCGCGTGCATGTGGTGCTGGCCGACATCGCGCACATGGCGGACATGGAGCGCGTCTACCGCGAGTTTTTCCCGGTCGATCCGCCGGCCCGCACCGCCTGGTCGATGCAGCTGCGGTTCGGCAATGGCTGCGAGATCGAGTGCGTGGCGCTGGCGGGCTGAGCGGGAAGCCGCGTCGGCGCGCCCACGCCATCTCGCGCCGGCGGAACGTCCGCTCCGCCGCTCACTTGCAGCGTCCCGCGCTATGCCTCTCGGCAACGCCGCCGGTATCTGCGCGTCAGCTCGTCAGCTCGTCAGCTCGTCATCTCGTCATCTCGGCGCTGCGGTCCGGCACGACGGTCTTTCCGATCTCGCGATCGTGAGGCGAGGCCGGCAGTTGCAGGACACTCGCGTCTTGGCCCGGCACCAGGCGCGTCACCATGACGATTTCGCCGCCCGGAAATTCGAGCGCGTCGTGGTGGACGTGCGGATCGTCCATGTTGATCTGGCGGAAGCGGGCGACCTTGTGGCCGACGCGAGCCTTTCCGAACAGGCTCAGGGCGCGGTCGTACTGCACGTCGGCCGAGAAAGCGAGCTCGGTGCCGGGGAGGAGACAGACGGCCACGTCGGGCTCGCCGACCGCCGCAAAACCGCGGGTGATTGCCCTCGGAAAGTCGGTCGCGACAAGCTTGTCGCCGACCTTGGCCGGGCGCGAGGCGACAAGATGCAGGCTGTAATCGCACATGGAGGGTACTCCTGTCGAAGCCAGCCGAATTCGGCTGTTTGATTTTGAACATCGCAACTCAGCAAACGTTCCAGCCAGATGCGAGCGCTGGGCCGGTCAGCGAGGGCGCGGCCGCGGGCCCTCATGAAGGCGCCACATCCTTCGCGGTCGGAAAATCCTGAGCCCAGAACCGTCGCCGCGTCCGCCGTCCAAAGACCGTGAGGGCGAAGCCCGGCCGCGGCGGGCAGGGCGAGCGAACGCACGGCGGCCCCGAGAGCGGGGAACTCCGCCGAAACCAATCCGCAAACAATGACTTCGAACGCGGTATTCCGCCAAAGCATTAACCATAACGCCGGCCGTTAACCGCTGCCGCCGATTGCTATTAATTTGCCGTTAGTCAAATTGACGAAGTTGCGGCACACTATATGACTAACGAAAGGTTAATTGCAGACCGAGTTGGCATGCCGGAATACAGAGTGCTACCCGCCGGGGACACGGCGCTGGTCGTGGAATTCGGCGAACACATCGATCGGCAGTTGAGCACCTGGGTCTTGGCGCTGGCGCGGCGCGTGAACGAAACCGGTCTCCTTGGGATTGTCGAGACCGTCCCAACCTACCGATCCCTGATCGTGCACTACGATCCGCTGGTGCTGCCCACGTCGGTCCTTTCCGCGCGCATCGGCGAATTCATGCGCGGGCTCAAGCCCAATCAGGGTATCGCGCGGCATTGGCACGTGCCGGCCTGCTACGACCCTCAGTTTGCGCCCGATCTCGATGATGTCGCAGGCCGCACCAGCCATTCGCCGGCCCAGGTGGTGGAACTCCACAGCGCGACGACCTACCACGTCTACATGATCGGTTTCCTGCCGGGCCTGCCCTATCTCGGCGATGTGCCGGCGGAACTCGCATTGCCCCGGCGCACGACGCCGCGGCTCAAGGTGCCGGCCGGTTCGGTGGCCATCGCCACCACCATGACCACCGTCTATTCGATCGAAAATCCGGGCGGATGGCATCTGATCGGACGCTCGCCCGTGCCGCTCTGGGAGCGCCAGCCGGTGGTGCGGGCACTGCTTGCGCCCGGCGACAAGGTGACGTTTTCGCCGGTTTCGCTGCGCGAATACGAAGAGCTGCGGGCGAAGGCCGTTGCCGGGTTGTTGCACATCGAGCCCGTCGAAGAGATGGTCGGGGTCGCCGCATGACGGGTGCGCTGCGCGTTCTCGCGCCGGGCCTCCTGACTACCGTCCAAGACCTGGGGCGGCCGGGCCACCAGTCGCTTGGCATTCCCGTCAGCGGGGCGCTCGATTCCGTGGGCCTGCGCGCGGCCAATGCTCTCGTCGGTAATGCGCCCGATACCGGGGCGCTCGAAGTGGCTTACGTCGGGCCGACGTTTGCGGTCGACGCCGACACGGTGTGCCTGTCGTTTGCCGGCGCCGAGGCGTCCGTCGAGATTCTGCCGGACCTGAGCGCATCGACCGGCAGGCGGATCGGAACCATGCGCAGCATCCTCGTGCATCGGGACGAGGTGGTGCGCATCGGCTCGCTGACCGGAGGCGCCGTCCTCTACGTGGCGGTCGAAGGCGGGTTCGATATCGAGCCGGTCCTCGGCAGCGTCTCGACTTATCTGCGCGGCGGCATCGGCGGATGGCAGGGCCGTGCGCTCAGGGCAGGCGACCAGCTGCCGCTCCGCCAAAGCGCGGCGAGCGAGCATGACGACTGCCGGTTCGAGGGTCTCGACCTCACCGCGCCGGACCGCTTCCGCGTCATTGTGGGTCCGCAGAGCGATTATTTCTCCGACGCCGCGCTTGCGACCTTCTTGAACGCCGAATACCGCATCGGCGCCAGCGCGGACCGCACCGGCATGTGGCTGGAGGGACCGCCCATCGAACACGCCCGCGTTCGCGGCTTCACTTCCGACGGCATTGCGCCGGGCTCGATCCAGGTACCCGGCAACGGTCATCCGATCGTGCTGCTGGCCGACCGGCAGACGATCGGCGGCTATCCGAAGATCGCGACGGTGATCTCCGCCGATCTGCCGGCGCTCGGCCGGATGCCGATCGGGGCCAAGATGCGCTTTGCGCCGGTGACCATCGAGCAGGCGGCGGCGGCGCGGCGCGAGCTCATGGCCGCGATCGAAGGACTTGCCGCCAAGATCGTGCCGATCGGTGAGGTCGAAAGCGACGTCACGCCGAAACTCCTCGAAAGCAACCTGATCGGCGGCGTGATCGATGCGTCGGCCGGCGCGGTGGAGCGCTTGGAACTGCGGTAGCGCGGTCAGGGGATGGACGACGTCACCGAGCAGGCGCACGCTCCGGGCGTGTCGACCGCCGAGCGCAAGGACCTCATCGACACCGACGGCCGCGCGCAGCACGTGCCGCGCGGCATCCTTTGCATGGTGGTGGCGACCGTGCTGTTTTCCATCGCCTTCGCGCTCTCGAAGTGGCAGGTCGCGATCTATCCGGCCGGCGAGGTGCTGTTCCTGAGGTCCTTCTCCTCGCTCGTCGTCGTCCTCGCCCTGATGCTGCCGGTCACCGGCATCGGCGTGTTCGCGACGCGACGGCCGCGCGACCACATCTTGCGCGGTCTGTCGCAATCGATCTCGCAGACCTTGACCATCCTGGCTTTCAGCTTGATGCCGCTTGCCGGAGCCGTCGCCATCAGTTTCTCCGCGCCGCTGTTCACGGCGCTGGCGTCGATCGTCTTCCTCAAGGAGGGCGCCGGGCTGGCGCGCTGGAGCGCGCTCCTGATCGGCTTTTGCGGCGTGCTGATCGTCACCGATCCCGGTGCGAATTCGCTCACGCTCGGCGCGCTGTTCGCGCTCGGTAATGCCGTGATGTACGGCAGCGTCACCGTCGCGGTCCGCGGCATGACCAGGACGGAATCGGCGAACACGCTTCTGATCTGGCAGATGGTCACGGTCGCGTTCTTTCAAAGTTTTCTGCTGCTGTTCGGCTGGCGGTGGCCGGCTACGGCGGACGCCGCGATGCTGTTCGCGAGCGGCTTCGCCAACGCGATCGGGCAGTATTTCTGGACCCAGGCATTACGCCTGGCGCCGGCGACGGCGGTGGCGCCGTTCTACTATCTGATGCTGGTCTGGGCGATGGTGCTCGGCTTCCTCGTCTGGGGCGACGTGCCCTCAAGAGGTCTGCTCGTCGGCTCGGCCATCGTCGTCGCCTCCGGTCTTTTTCTGCTGTGGCGCGAGTCGCAGCGCCGGCGCGCGGCGGTGGCGATCGAGCTCGTTGCGGCGAAGGCCGCGCCTCCACAGTAACGGGAATGTTCTAACGCTGCCCCAAGAAAACAAACCGGGCTACGACAAGGATAGGGACCGATAAGGCCAGCCAGGACGCAGCGGCCCAAAGGTGATGATCGCCCAGCAGCGCCGCAAGCAAGCCGATGATCGTGGCGGCGGCAATAAGAGCGGGATTGCGAAAGATCGCCATTGGTCTTTGTCCGGACCGATGTTTTGGCGATGGGCGGCTCATGCGTACGGGCCCTGTGCATCGACAGCCCATTTGCCCCAGCGTGCATATCGTTGCAGCCAAAGGTACAGCCCGCTGCCGAGCACCACGATGGTCATGACGTCGAGAATGGCCCAAATGTTTTTTAGCGGCAGGCCGCCGTAATCGCCGAAGTGCAGCGGCTGCGCAATGAGCAACGCGAAGAGATACCATGGCAAGTCGCGGACAGCGGCGAGGCGACCCGTCGCCGCATCGACCAGGACCGGCTTGAGAAGCCGCGAGGAGAGTGCGGTGTTGCCGCGCATGAAGACAGCATAATGGGTGCGGCTGGTGAAGGGTGTTCCCGGATAGGCGACGAACAGAGGCGTCATATCCGGCATGGCTTGACCCGCGGACGCGACCGCATCGTTCACGGATGCAAGCTGGTGTGGGGTCGGCATGCCATTGAATGGCTGGATCATGGAGGCGAGCTGATCCCTTTGCCAAATACCCTGAATCACGTCGGCCCATGTGTTGATGACGCCGGTGACGCCAACGACCAGCGCCCAGGCGACCGTAACGATGCCAAGGAGGTTGTGGATATCGAGCCAGTAGAGCCGGCGCGAGCGGTCGCGTCGCACCGTCCCGAACGCGAGCTTTCGCATGGAGGCCGCGTATAGGAGGATGCCCGACAGGATTGCGGTCACGAACAACAGCCCCATCAGACCAAGAAAGATCTTGCCGGGAGTGCCGGCAAACAGTTCGGCGTGAAGCCGAAGAAGAATGTTCGTCACACGACCGGAAATGTCCGGCTCATCAAGGAACTTGGCAGTGTGCCCATCGATCCTCACAACGATATTTTCGGCGGGGCTCGCTTCGATGGACTTGCCTATCGCCACGCGCACGGCGTGTGGATCGTCGCGATCCCAGATCAGGAATTGTACGACCGCCTCGTTATGACGGGAGAGCGCCGCGGCAACGACTCGATCGAGATTTGCCTCCGGCGTGCCGTCTGGCACTGCGGCCGGTTTTACCGACGGATACAGCAGATCGTCGATTTCGTCCGTGAAGACGAGCGGCAGACCGCTCACGCAAAGTGTGAGAAGGAACGCGGTGCAAACTAAGCTGGTCCAGCGGTGAATCCAGGACCAGCGACGGATCGCGCGGTAATTCATTTCGACCGATGCACCACGATATATCCAGCTCCAACTTCTCGCGCGCGGCTGCCGTCGGGCAATCCCGTCCGCACCACGCGGCAGCGCAGATCATCGCTGCAAGTTGCAGCGATTGGTGTATCCCACTTGCATCATGCGATGAGAAAAGAAAAGCGGTTTGAGACGTTCGGTAGCTTCAACTCATGTTTTGAACAATTGTAATTCGATACAAACAATTTTTCGTCGTCTCTTCATATCGATCGCAGCTTATGTATTTTTGTTCGTCGAAAGATTAGAATCGCAATAATGAAAAGAGATATTTGGTGTTTACGCCGATTTTATTGACGATACGGACGCGCCCCTATTTCATCCTGATTGTGGGTGAGCGGGGGAGTTTCAAACAAATGTGCATATTTCATCGACGGCCGGGTCCTGGCCGCATAAGTATTGTCCGCCGGAGTCTGGTCAGCGCCAGCCTGCCGCTCCTTGTGATTGCATCCTCGTACGACCTCGGCCGAGCACAGGACGCCACACCGAAAACCGGCGTTGGGTCGAATGCGGCAAAGCTTCCGCAAGTTATCGTGACCGCGCCGCGCAAGAAAAAGACCGCGCAGCATGTCAATCGCGGGGGAAGGGCGCAGGCTTCGATACCGCGCTCCTCACCCGTTCGCTCCACGACTCGATCGGCGAACGTTGCGCAGACCAATGCATCAGCCGGGTCTACACCGCAAGAAACCGCCCACGGTCCGGTTTCAGGATTTGTCGCACATCAGAGCGCAACCGGTACAAAGACTGATACGCCAATCATCCAGACGCCGCAGTCGATATCTGTGGTGCCGGCCGATCAACTGCAGACGCAGCAGGCGTGGACCGCGAAAGAGGCATTAAGATATACGGCCGGGGCCGCCGCCGATACACGGAGCAATTTCGGCGCTTACGACATCATCTATAACCGCGGCTTTCCGGTCAGTCGGTATCTCGACGGCATGCGGCTGCAGGGCGACACCGGCTTTGTCACGCCACAGATCGAGCTTTGGGGCATGGAACGCGTCGAGTTGTTGCGCGGTCCGGCTTCGGTCCTGTACGGACAGGGCACGCCGGGCGGCATCGTCAACATGGTCAGCAAACGACCGACGGACCAGCCGTTTGGCGAAATCGCCCTGCAGGGCGGCAGCTTCGACCGCTTCCAGGGCGCCTTCGATGTCGGCGGACCTGTCGACCAGCAGGGCCAACTCGAATATCGGTTGACGGGTCTCTTCCGCGATTCCAACAATCAGGTCGATTTCGTGAAGACGCAGCGTCAATACATTGCACCATCACTCACCTGGCGACCGGATGCAGATACGTCGCTTACTGTTCTGTTGAGCTATCAGCGCGATCCTTGGGGCGGCTACTACAATTTTGTGCCGCCACTTGGGTCGTTGTATCCCAATCCGAATGGGAAAATTCCGACCAGCTTCTATGCCGGCGACCCCAGCTTCAATCAGACCGACCGCACGCAATATTCCGCCGGATATCTGTTCGAGCATCGCGTCGACGACGTTTGGACGATTCGACAAAATCTGCGCTATCTCGACACCACGGGGCACCTCAACCAGGTGCCGCCGTTCCCAGGCGGGCTCGAGCCCGACAACGTCACGCTTGACAGGTATGCCCAAGCCGATGCGGAGCGCATCGGGGCCTTCACGATCGATAATCAAATTCAAGCCAAGTTCGCCACCGGCTGGCTGCAGCATACGGCCCTTGTCGGTGTCGATTATCAGAACACGCTGTTCGCTCAGTATGTGGCGCAGGGTGCCGCACCGTCGATCAATATCTTCGATCCGGTCTACTATCAGCCGATTACAGTCCCTACCGACAATCCAAATACGCTGGTCACGAACAGCCATCAGCAATCCTCGCAAACCGGTGTCTACGGCCAGGATCAGATGAAGATTGGCAATCTCATTCTCGTGGCAGGCGGACGCCACGACTGGGCCGACAGCGACACCCAGACCTATAGTGACACGTTCGGATTCCCGGCCAACACCGACACGCCGCAGCACGATCAAGCCAATACAGGGAGGATCGGTGGCGTCTATCTGTTCGACAACGGGGTCGCGCCCTACGCTGTCTACGCAACGTCATTCAACCCCAACATCGGCACCGAATTCAGTGGCACGCCGTTCAAGCCGACGACCGGGAAGCTCTACGAAGCCGGCGTGCGCTACCAACCGCCTGGTTTCGAGACGATGATGCTCACCGCTTCGGGATACGACCTCACGGAGCAAAATGTGCTGACGCCCGACCCGGCCAATCTCGGATTTAACGTGCAGACCGGCGAGATTCGCTCGCGCGGTTTCGAGTTCGAAGGCAAAGCCAGCATCAACAAGCAGCTCAATCTCATCGCCACCTACACCTACATTGACGCCAAGGTCACGCAGAGCAACGACGTCGATCTCGGCAAGGTGCCGTTGGGAATTCCCAGAAATATGACATCGGCTTGGGCGGACTATACGTTCCGCAACGGGGCTCTCAACGGCTTCGGCGGCGGCCTTGGGGTCCGATATGTTGGCTACACCTGGGGAGACGAAGCGAACACGGTGCGTGTTCCAGCCTATGTGCTGGTCGACGCAATGGTTCACTACAACCTCGCTTACCTCGCCCCGCAGTTGCGCGGCTACGAATTGCAGGTGAACGCAACCAACCTATTCGACAAGGTTTATGTGTCGGAGTGCACCGGCACCAGCGGCATCAGCTCTACGAACTGCGTCTACGGGCTACGTCGCAGCGTCCTCGGCACTTTGCGCTATCGCTGGTGATCGAGTGAGCGTAACTGACGCTAGGCCGCCTTGATCTTGCCGGCCGACCCGGCCGTCTTGGACGACCATTCGGCAATGATTTCGGGAACTTTCCCGATCGGCACGGCGCGGCTGTACAGATAGCCCTGCGCCTCGTCGCAACCGAGCGCCTTCAAGAGCTTTTGCTGGTCGTCGGTTTCAACGCCTTCGGCCACGGTCGTCATTCCGAGCGCGCCGGCGATGATGATCACGGCCTGCACGATCACGCTGTTTTCCGCGTTCTCGCCCAGGTCGGAGACAAAGGCGCGATCGATCTTGATCTTGTCGAACGGGAAGCTGCGCAGCGAGCTCAACGACGAATAGCCGGTTCCGAAATCGTCCATCGCGACGCAGACGCCGATCGCCTTTAGCCGGTGCAGCGTCGCCACGGTCTTCTCGATATCGGAAATGAACAGGCCTTCGGTGATTTCCAGTATCAGGCGCGAGGCCTCAAGTCCCGTTTCGGCGAGGATTCGAAAAATGGTGTCGGCGAGGTTGGGCGTCGAGAATTGCACCGGCGAAAGGTTGACCGCGACCTTGAGATCGGCCGGCCAGCGGGCGGCCTGGCTGCAGGCTTCACGCAGCGCCCACTCGCCCAGCGGCAGGATGAGCCCGCCGTCCTCGGCGATCGGTATGAAGACGGCCGGCGAGATGGCGCCCCGCACCGGATGCTGCCACCGCGCCAATGCCTCGAAGCCGGATACGGCGTTGCGGCGCAAATCGATGATCGGCTGATATTCGAGATGCAGCAGCTTCTGCTCGACGGCCTCGCGCAGGTCGAGCTCGATCTGCTGGCGCTCGTGCACCATTTCGTTCATCGAATGCTCGTAGAAGCGATAGGTGCCGCGACCGCTGGTCTTGACCGCGTAGAGCGCTAGATCGGCCGCCATCAGAAGGTCGTCGGCGTTCTTGCCGTCATTCGGGCCAATTGCGATGCCGATGCTGACGGTCGAGCGAATGCGGTGGCCGTCGATCTCGTAGGCCTGGCCGATGGTCTCGACGATGCCGTTCGCGAACGCGCCGAGCTCGGCCCGCGATTCGAACGACGGCAGCACGACGGCGAATTCGTCGCCGCCCAGGCGCGCCAGGATGTCGCCCTCGCGCATCGATTTCTGCACCCGTTGCGCCACCTCGATCAGCAGCATGTCGCCGACGCGATGGCCGAGCGTGTCGTTGATCACCTTGAAGCGGTCGAGATCGAGGAACAGAACGGCAAAGCCTTCGGACCCGCTGCGCGGCGGGCCTTCGTTGCCGCTCAGCTTCTCGATCGTGGAACGGAACACGCGCCGGTTGGCGAGGCCTGTCAGCGGGTCCTCGGACGCGAGCTGAGCGATCGAGGCCTCGGCCTGGCATCGTTTCGTGACATCCGTGAACGTCCGCACGAAGCCGCCGGCGGGCAACGGCGTAGTGTGGACCTCGATGACGGTGCCGTCGGGCCGGACATGCTCGAATGCCGCCCATTCACCGGAAGCGGCATTCGGTTCGCTCGGCTCCAGCGGCGCAAAGTCCTGACGACGATCCCGTGCGTCGCTGTTGATTTGACAGGCGGGCAGCTCGTTGAAACGTGGCGGATGCTCGATGAAGGCGTCGGGCAGGCCGAGCAACTCGCCGCATCTCTTGTTGATGATCGGGATTTCAAGGTCCTTGGTGACCAGCATGATACCCTGGTTCATGTGCTCCAGGGTGAGACTAAGCTGCTCCGCTTTCTGCTTGGTGCCGGCTTCGCTACGCAGGATCTGCTCCATGGCGCCGAGAATGATCATCGTGAGGGCCAGCCCCACCAGAGCGTTCACCTGCAGACTTTCCCAGGACGGCTGCATGACGTCGCTTTTGCGCACCCCGACGCTCACCCACAGCGGATAGCCGCGCACCTTTCGCAGCGCCACCAGCATGGTCTCGCCATGTCGCGCATCGCTGTACTCGAAATCTCTGTCGGCGCCCTGCTGCATGTGCTTGAACAGCGTTGTTCCGACCAGATTCTGTCCGAGCGCGAAGCGTCCGGCGTCGCTGCCGCCGCTCGATCGGACGATGCCGTCGCTGCCGATCATGGCGATCGACGCCGCCGAGCCGAAGTCGATCTTGTCGTAGAATATGGTGAAATGCTGGGGATTGAGCGAGGCGACGACGACGCCGCCGAACGAGCCGTCGCTGTCGATGAGGCGTCGCGACAGTTGCACCGACCAATGGCCGCTGGTGCGGCCGATGACCGGCTTGCTGATGAAAAGCTGGTCCTCGGTGGCCTTGATTTGCGCCCGGACGTGCTCGCGGTCGCTCACGTCGATCGGCGGCGTGGGCTGCGGCCCGGCGGTGGAGGCGCGAATGATGCCTTTGGCGTCGACGATCCCGGTCTGGACGACGAGGTCCTTTGCAATTTGCGTGGTCCGCAGGATGGTGGCGTAGTCGGTCGTCGCTTTGCGCGCCTCGACGTTGTGGCGCAGATTGAGCAGAGCTGAGTCGAGTTCGCTGAGCGAGCGCAGCACGTTCTCCTCGAACACCATCGAGAAGTTTTCGTTGGTTCGCTCCGCCTCGCTCTGATCGACGCGCGCGCGCTCGAAATACTTGACTGCGAGGCCGATCCACAACATTGCGATAATGATCGTGCCCAAAATCGCCGAGCTTCGTCTTTGGACGATCAGTCTGGGCAGGTGGGCAATATGCAGTTTCACGGATTCGGGCCTTCGCGGAAGCCCCTTAGCCTAACTTTCGCAAGTTTCGGGCGCCTTAATCCCCCGGTGCCGGGTCCGGTTATTTGGCGAACAAAGTCTTACCCGCGGCGATGCAATGCGAGGTATCCCGATCGCCGCGGGGGGCCGGATCGACGAATTGCCGGAGAATCGTGCATCGGCGTCCGCCGCGGCCGCGTCCGCCGCCGCGCAGCGGGCAGGGCAGGGGCCGTCCGCAAGCATGGTGGAGCGGCATGCGGCGGAGATGCTACACTTGGCTTCCGCCGCCGATGCCCTTCCCCCGCCGCAGCCGCGGCCCGTTTCCCCCTTCGCCGGATAGGATAGGACGAGTCCGGGATGGACGACCTCACCGCCGAAAAAGAGGCGGCCAAGCGCGGCGTCTCGAGCCCCGAACGCGCCGACCTCGGCGGCCGTACCGAGCACGTGCCGCGCGGCATCCTGTGCATGGTCGTGGCCACTATGCTGTTCTCGACCGTATCGGCGCTGGCGAAATGGCAGGTCGCGCTCTATCCGGTCGGCGAGGTGCTGTTCCTGCGCTCGATCTCCTCGTTTGTCGTCTGCTCCGCCTTCATGCTGCCGGTCACCGGGCTGTCCGCATTCGCAACGCGCCGTCCGCTCGACCACACCGCGCGCGGTCTTTCGCAATCGATCTCGCAGACGCTGCTGCTGCTTGCCTTCAGGCTGATGCCGCTTGCCGGCGCCGTCGCGATCAATTTCTCGGCGCCGCTGTTTGCCACCGTGGTGTCGATCGTCTGGCTCAAGGAGAGCGTCGGCTTGACCCGCTGGATCGCGCTTCTGGTCGGTTTTCTCGGCGTGCTCATCGTCACCGAACCGGGCGCCGATACGCTCACGCTCGGCGCGCTGTTCGCGCTGGGCAATGCCGTCATGTACGGCAGCGTCACCGTTGCGGTGCGCGGCATGACCAAGACCGAGTCGGCCAATACGCTGGTGATCTGGCAGTTCGCCACCGTCGCGCTGTTTCATAGTTTTCTGCTGCTGTTCGGATGGCGATCGCCGACGCCGATCGATGCGCTGATGCTGTTCGGCGGCGGCTTCATCAACGTGTTCGGACAATATCTCTGGACCCAGTCGCTGCGCCTGGCGCCAACGAGCGCCGTGATGCCGTTCTATTATCTGACGCTGGTCTGGGCGATGCTGATCGGATTCGTCGTCTGGGGCGAGGTGCCCTCGGCCGGCCTGCTGGTCGGCTCGGCCATCGTCATTACCTCGGGTTTCTTCCTGTTCTGGCGCGAAGCCCGGCTGGAACGCGCCATGCGCCGCTAGCGGATCAATTTCGCGATCCGATCGATGATCGGCTTCGGCGTGGCGTAGGTCTTCTTGATCAGCGCCTCGAGGTGTTCGCCGTTCTCGGGCTCGAGGCTGAGCTTGCGCTGGCCGGCCTCGGCGATGAAGGCGGGGTCTTTCATCGTCGCGTCGAACGCGTCGCGCAGTATTTTGAGCCGCTCCGGCGCCATGTTGGGCGGGGCGATGAAGGGGCGTCCGATGCCCTGGCCGGCGTAGAGGAACTCGATCGCCTGCTTGTCCTGCGGCGTCTGTGCGAGGTCGACCACGAACGGCACGTCCTTCAATTCGGGATTGGGTTCGGCGCCGCTCTGGAACAGCACCGCGACGGTGCCGTCCGCAATCCAGTCGGGCCGGCGCACCTTGACGCTGTCGAGGCTTTCGCAAAAGCCCTGCACTTCGCCGCGCTCCATGGCGAGAAACACGTCCGCCGAGGAGAGGTAGCCGCCGACGAGCTTGAATTTCAGGCCCAGGATGTTGTTGAGCGCGAGCGGATACGAGTGCGTGCCGGTGCCGGGTCCGCTGTCGCCCACGATAAGCTGCTTGACGGCGAGGTCCTGCACGGTCTTCACCGCGGCGGTGTGATAGGCGATGCACACATTGGTCTCGACGGCGGGCGTGCCAAGCCATGAGAATTTCGTGGCGTCGAACTGGGCGCCCGGCTCGCCGGTGAGCGGCCCGAGCGCGGCGTCGCGCGCGATCACGGCCATCGCGGTGCCGTCCTTCGGCGCGACGGTGTAGATGAAATTCGCGGCGCGGTAGCTGCCGGCGCCGGGCAGGTTCTGCGGCACCACCGTCGGATTGCCGGGCAGGTGCTTGCCGATATGGGCGGCCAGGAGCCGGGCCCACAGGTCATAGCCGCCGCCCGCACCGAAGCCGATGTACATGGTCACCGTTTTGCCGGCGAAGATTTTGTCCGCCGGCTGCGCCTGCGCGCCGCCGCCGACCAGACCGCTCGCGAGCGCGGCGCAGAGTAACGCCGCCGCAACCAGAGCGCCTGTGGCGCGCCTGACGCGCCCGCTCATGGCGTCCTCCACGCAGTGTCGGACACACCTGCGTCATCGCGGTGCGAACCGCAATAGCTTTGACGCGACGCTTCAGCGACAACGTGTCTGCCCGTCGCGGCCCGGCACGCCTTCCGCACCGCGCGCCAAGGCTGTAGCTTGCGCCGCAGGCCGCCGGGAGCAAATCCATGACCATCGGGCGTCGAGAGTTTCTTTATCTGGCAGGAGCGATCGGGGCTTCGCCGCTCGGCGCGCGCATCGCGCGGGCGCAAGCCTATCCGGCGCGTCCGGTACATGTGATCGTCGGCCAAGCCGCGGGGAGCTCGTCGGACATCACGGCGCGTCTGATCGCGCAGGGCGCCGCGGAACACCTCGGCCAGCAGTTGATCGTCGAAGTTCGGCCCGGCGCCACCGGCAATCTCGCGACCGAGGCGGTGTCGCGTGCGGCACCCGACGGCTACACGCTGTTGCTGACCAATTCGCAGAACACGATCAATGCCGCGCTCTACCCCAATCTGCCGTTTGATTTCGTCCGCGACATCGCGCCGATCGTTCTCATCGACCGCGTGCCGCTGGTCATGGAAGTGAACCCGTCGTTTCCCGCCAAGACCGTGCCGGAATTCATCGCCTACGCCAAGGCCAACCCCGGCAAGATCAACATGGCGTCGGCCGGCGTCGGCGGCCCGCAGCACGTCGCCGGCGAGCTGTTCAAGTTCATGGCCGGCGTCGATCTGGTCCACGTGCCCTATCACGGCTCGACGCCGGCGCTGACCGATCTGTTAGGCGGCCAGGTCCAGGTCATGTTCGATGTCACGCCGTCGTCGTTGCCGCACATCAAGGCGGGCCGGCTGCGTCCCCTGGCGACAACCATGAAGGAACGGCTGGAGGTGCTGCCCGACGTTCCGGCCATGACCGACTATTTGCCGGACTACGAGGCGTTCGGCTGGGTCGGCTTCGGCGCGCCCAAGGGCACCCCGGCCGCGATCATCGAAAAGCTCAACAAGGCGTTCAACGCGGCGCTGGCCGATCCGAAGATCAAGGAGCGCCTCGTCGGTCTCGGCGCGCTGGTGATGGAGCCGAATTCGCCCGCGGAATTCGCGAAGTTCATCGCCGACGACACCGCAAAGTGGGTCAAGGTAGTAAAGTTCGCCAACCTCAAGCCGGAGTGACCGGAACATTTCCACCTGCGTGCAAAGCCGAAGGGGAGCACGATGAAACGCCGAGCATTGCTGCGCCTCGCCGCCGGCCGCCATGGCGCTGCCGGTGCTCTCCCGCGCGGCGGGCGCGCAAGCCTATCCGTCGCGGCCGGTGCACCTCATCATCGGCTATCCGCCCGGCGGGTCGGCCGACATGACCGCGCGGCTCACCGGGCAATGGCTGTCGCAGCGGCTCGGCCAGCAATTCGTCGTCGAAAGCCGTCCGGGCGGCGGCACCAATATCGCCACAGAGGCGGTGCTGCGCGCGCCGCCCGACGGCCATACGCTCCTCCTCGCCGCGCCGGCGAATGCGACCAATGTCGCGCTGTTCGCCAAGCTGCCGTTCGACTTCATGCGCGACAGCGAGCCGGTCGCGGGCCTCATCCGCTTTCCCGATGTCGTCAACGTCAATCTCTCGGTTCCGGTCCACACCATTCCGGAGCTGATCGCCTACGCCAAGGCCAATCCCGGCGCGCTCAATTTCGCCTCGTCCGGCGTCGGCTCGACGCTTCATGTCGCCGGCGAATTGTTCAAGATGATGGCCGGCGTCGATATCGTCCACGTGCCGTACCGCGGCGGCGCGCCGGCGATCGTCGACCTGATGAGCGGACGCGTGCAGCTGATGTTCGACAATCTGCCGACCTCGATCGAGCACATCAAGGCCGGCAAGCTGCGGCCGCTGGCGGTGACCACGGTGCAGCGCGCGGCCGTGCTGCCGGACTTGCCGACCGTGGCCGATTTCGTGCCGGGCTACGAGGCGAGCGCCTGGTACGGCATCGCCGCACCGAAGGGAACGCCCGCCGCGATCGTCGACAAGCTCAACAAGGAGATCAACGCAATCCTCGCCGATCCGACGGCGCAGGCGCGCTTCGCCGAGGTCGGCGCCTCGCTGATGCCGGGCTCGGCCGCCGATTTCGGCAAGCTCATCGCCGAGGAGACGGAGAAGTGGGGCAAGGTGATCAGGTTCGCCGGCATCAAGGCGGAATGAGGCGCCCGTCGGGATGAAACGTTAATGCCGGCACGCCGCGCCGGCGTCGTTTCACTTTGATACAGGCGCCCCGGCACGGTCCTTGCCACTTGGCCTTACCGGGCTTGGCGCAAGCCCGGCCTGGCACGGAGGCCCCTGTGGCGGATGCACCAATGACCCGCGGCCGGGTCGAGCTCCTCGATCTTTTGCGCGCGCTCGCCGTCCTCGCCGTTTTGATGTTTCACTACTGCTTCCGCGGCGCGGTGGCCGATCAGAGCTTCACCACGCTGTCGCTCCCTGCGCTCGCGCCATACGCCAAATACGGCTCGCTCGGCGTCCAGCTGTTCTTCGTCATCAGCGGCTTCGTCATCGCCTATTCGGCGGAGCAGCGCAGCGCAGGCGAATTCGCCATCGCGCGCATCGCGCGCATCTATCCGGGCTTCCTGGTCTGCATGACCTTGACGTTTATCGTGACGCTCGCGTTCGGCGCGCCGCGCTTCCAGGCGACGTTCGGCCAATGGCTGGCGAACTATGCCATCGCCGCGCCGGCCGTGGCGCGGCCGTTCATGGACGGAGCCTACTGGTCGCTCGTCTATGAGATGACCTTCTACGCCTGGATTGCCGCACTCATCATGTTCGGCTGGCTCCGCCGTTACGTCGATGTCGTCATCATCGTCTGGATGGCGATCGCCGTGCTCAATCACGAACTGCGCTCGTCGGCGCTGCAACGCGTCTTTCTGACCGACCAGAGCGGCTTCTTCGCGGCGGGCCTCGCCATCTACGAGATATATTGTGGCCGGCGCGATGTGGCGATCAAGCTTCTGCTGGCGCTCGCGACCGTCATTGCGATCGGCCAGTCGCTGGACCTCATGCAATGGGGCCGCGTCCATTTTCAGGTCGCCTACAGCGATTGGATCGCCGCCGGCATATCGGTTGCGGCGATCGCGGCGGTGGGCCTCGCGGTTTGCGTGCGGCGTGTGCCGTTGCCGCCGAAGTTAATCCTGGCGATCGGCGGCGTCACCTACCCGCTTTATCTGCTGCACCAGCAGATCGGCTACATCGTCTTCAATCGCCTCAACGGCATGGCGTCGCCGTGGCTCATCATCACGATGACGGCGGTCGCGATGGCGGCATTGGCATGGGCGATGTGGCGCTATGTCGAGCGGCCGGGTCAGCGCCTGTTCAAGCGCCTGCTGTCGCGGATCGCGGCGCAGGCGAACGAGGTCATCGCCTTCTACCGTTTCAAGCAGTGGCGAAGCCCGTAGCGGCGCGTCAGGGGCCTTCGTCAGGCGGTCTTCGTCAGGCGATTTTGGGCTCGGCGTCGAGCCGCACGATCCAGCCTTCGAGGCCGGGCTTGGCCGCCGGATAGCGCGCCAGCACCATCGGATCGTGCCCGGGCACGACATGGTTCGGTGACGTCGCGAGCTTCTTCAGCGTGACGTAGCCCTCGACGACCTCCTCGATGTTGTAGGTGAGCGGAAACACCCGGCCGCTGTCGATATGGGCGTAAAGATGCGCGGCGTCGGCGGCGAGCACGACATGGCCGCGCCGGGTCTTGACCCGCACCGACTGCAGGCCCTTCGAGTGGCCGCCGATGTGGTGGACGCTCACGCCCGGCACGATCTCGTCCTCGCCGTCATGGAAGGCGGCGCGGCCGTCAAACACCTTGCGCACCATGGCGATGACGTCTTCCACCTCGAACGGCGAACGCAGCGCCTGATGGCACATGCAGCGTCCGGTGGCGTAGGCCATCTCGCGGTCCTGCAAATGGTAGCGCGCCTGCGGAAACAAGTCGTAGTTGCCGCAATGGTCGTAGTGCAGGTGACTGACGATGACGGTCTTGACGGTCTCACGCGCGATGCCCAGCGCCGCGAGCCCGTCATGCACCGGCTTGATCGTCTCGCGCTGGCGGCGGCGGCCCATCGCCTCGTCGAAGCCGGTATCGACGATGATGGTGCCGGACGGGCCGGTGATCGCCCAGACGAAGAAATCGAGCGGCTGCAGCACGTCGTGCGGATCGCCGCCGATGAAGTTCGCCGGCGAGCGGCGCGAGTGGTGGCCGTAGCGGATCGCAAAAACCTCGTGAATGTCCTCGCTCATGGCGACACTCCGTCTTGTCCTGTCATCGCGTTGTGACTGTTCCGAGAGCGGCCTTCGCCCAATCCGTTCGAAGCCGGCATTTACGGTTGCATAACCATGAGGGCACCTGGTTGCGGGCCCAGTCGGCAATTTCCGGTTGCTTAAGGCCACCTTTACGCCAATCGTGGCACGACAGGCAAACCGCGGGCGATTGAATCTTGTTCAAACGCAATACCCGAAAGTTGCTTGCCGCCGCCCTCGGCATCGTGATCGCGGCGCTGCCGGGCTATTGGTTCACGTCCTGGCTGGAAGGGCAGGGCGAGGCCGAAGTCTCGGTCGCCGCCAACTGGTCGATCGGCTTCATCGACCTGACCCTCGACAAGGTCGTGGCGAGCCTCGACGATCTCGCCAAGCGCAGCGTCGATTCATGCACGCCTGCCAACGTCGAGACGTTGCGCCAATCGGTATTCGAGTTGGGCCCGATCAAGGAATTGGCCTTGATCGGCGCGGGCGGCCAGACCCTGTGCACCGATCTAGGCTCCGCCTTCACGCCGCGCGACGTTCTGGCGACGGCCGCCACGTCCAATAGCGACATCATGCTGGACGTGGTGCGTCTGGCGGGACGGGAAGACCACCTGCTGCGGGTTCGCCGCGTGGCGGCGCAGCACAAGGCGGCGCTGAGCGCCTTGCTGCCGGTCGATCTCCTGCTGCCGCGGATCGCGCCGGGCGGGGGTCCGCTGCCGGGTTACGCCCGCATCACGCTTGCCGACGGCACGCTGATCGGCACCGCGGGGGACGAAACCTCGACCGTGCAGCAGAAAGAATACATTTCCAGCCGCGCCCGCTCCGAGCGCTATGGCACGGTTGCGGCCCTGACCATGCAGCGGCGCGGAAACATCGCGCGCTACGACGACCTGCGCCGGATCGGCATCGTCGTCTCCGGCATGTTCGCACTCGCGATCCTGTTGTGTGCGATGTTCATCCCGTGGCGCCGGCGCCGTAATCCGATCGCTGCAATCGAAGCGGCGCTGGTGGTGGACGAATTCATCCCCTATTACCAGCCGATCATCGACATCAGAAACGGCAAGCTGCTCGGCGCTGAGGTGCTGGTGCGCTGGCGCAAATCCGACGGTACGATCGTTACTCCCGGCGCCTTCATCCCGCTGGTCGAGTCGAGCGGCGTCATCCTCGACCTCACCCGATCGCTGATGCGTCAAGTCTGCCGCGAAGTCGGCACCGCGGTCGGCGCGCGACCGCACATGTACGTGACTTTCAACATCGCGCCGCGGCATTTCACCGACTCGGTCGTGCTCAACGACGTCGGCTCGATTTTCGAAGGCTCGCCGCTGCGCCTGTCGCAGATCGTGCTGGAAATAACCGAGCGGTTCGAGATCGAAAATCTCAACGCCACGCGCCGCGTCATTGCCGCGTTGCAGGGCCTCGGCTGCCGCGTCGCGCTCGACGATGTCGGCACCGGGCACAGCGGGCTGTCCTATATCCTCAAGCTCGGCGTCGATATCATCAAGATCGACCGCTTGTTCGTCGAGGCCATCAAGACCGAGCATCAGGCGCAGGCGATCGTCGAGACGCTGGTCACCCTGTCGCGCAATTTGCGCATGCAGATCGTCGCCGAAGGCGTCGAGCGCATCGATCAGGTCGAGTGTCTGCGCGAACACGGCATCACCGCCGCGCAGGGCTTTCTGTTCGCGCCGCCGTTGCCCGGCACGGCATTCATCAAGCTGCTCGAAGCGATCGCCCCGCTGGCGGTGGATGATGCGCCCAACGACGCGCCGCGGGCCGCCGCCAAGGCCGGCGCGGCCCCGGTGCGGCTCGCCGCGGCGTAGAGCTCAGCACGCTGCTCGCGGATGACGAGAGGCGCGTGTTAGCCGGCGGCGGTGGCGCGTGATTGATAGAAACCGAGCACGTGGCGCGCGGTGCCGGCCTGCAGCCGTTCGAAGCCCGCTTTGGCCTGCGCCAGATCCTGCTCCGAGACGCCGTGCCCGGCGGATTTGAGCAGCAGGATCGCCTTGGTGGTGTCCCAGGAAAAGCCGGCGATCTTGGCGAGGATGACCAGGATGTCGGAGCCCGTTGCCGTGAGCGCGCGTTCGACGATATCGTTGTCGACCCCGCACAGGAGCTTGAGCGCGACCGCCGTCTCGGCCAGCCGGCGCTCGGTGGCGAAGCGATGCACCGCGGCTTCGCCGAGCTTGCCGGCGCGATGCAGCGCCTCGACCGCCGCCTGCGCTGCCGCGTACTTTGCCGAGATGCCCCGCGCGCCGCTGCGCAAGCCCCCGGAAATTTCCTCGACCACGCCCTCGACGGCGGAACTGTCGCCGGCGTTCTCCGCTATCAGCTTGGCGCGAACCGCGGCCGAGGCCTGTTCGACCAGGCGCAGGAAATGCTGCCGCGGCAGGTCGCCGCGCGCGCCGAGCAGCAGGCCGAGTTCGTCGTCGCCGAGCGAGCGCTTGAGCAGCGTGCGGAAGCCCGCGTAGGAGATGCGGGCGGAAGGGTTTTTGGAGACCGCGCAGGCGACCTCCTGATCGCCGTGCGCGACCAGCACGTCGGTCACGGCCTCGCTGAGGTTCTTGCGGTCCGATATCGCCACGAGGTGCTGCTGGCTCTTGCTGCTGGCGTTCGCGATCAAGTCGGAATCGTCGAGGCATCTCGACCCGCGCAGGACCGGACGCGCCACCTCGATATTGTCGTCGAACGCCAGCATGCGAACCACGCCGGCCGGGGCGTTGCGCTCGGTGGCGAGCCGCGCTGCGAGCCTGGCGCGGGCCACCGGCTCGATCGCGGCGGCGAGCTTGGCGATGACCCCTTCGAACAGGCCGATCTGATCCGCCGAGTAGTGGACGGCGCCGACGAAGAACAGATCGGTGATGCGCGCCAGCATCGCGCTGCGCTGCGCCTCGGAGCCGCACGCCAGGGCACGTTCGAGATCGTCGATCAGCGAAGGTGTCGTCGTCATCCCAATCCACATCGTTTATTTGGATAACCACAATCATGCCGCAGAACGATGAAGAAACGCTTGCGCGGCCGAACGCAACGCGCGGCGCCTTGGTTAACAGACGTTTTCAACCTCGAGTCAGACCTCGTTAAAAGTTATACGATAGATTGCAGGCGTCGAACCTCGCCGCAGTTGCCGCCATGCCTGCTCGCAAAGTCCGTCGCTTCAACCGTAAAGCCTTCGATCGCATGGCAGCGCTCGACATGGGCGACGGCTCCGCTTCGATGGCCTGCGAGATATTGGACATATCCGACGGCGGCGCGCGGCTGCGTCCATTGATGTGCGCGCCGAACATGCTGCCCGACCGGTTCGTTCTGCTGCTTTCGACATGCGGCAAAGTGCGGCGTAACTGCCGCGTGGCGTGGCGGTCAAAGGCCGAGCTGGGCGTGCAATTCCCGAGGTAGCGGGAGACTCGTGCGCGAAGAAGATTTCGCGCGGCAGGCGCAATTCCAGGATCAGTCGGAGTTGGTACCCTGGATCGTCCAGTCGGTGCCGATCATGCCGAGGCTCATGGTCGCTGTCGCTGTGGCGCCGTTCATCAGCCAGATCGACGCCTCGCCGGTCGACGCGTTGCGCCACAGGATGTCGTTCTTGCCGTCGCCGTCGAAGTCGCCGGTCTCTGCCACCGCCCAGTCGGTCGAATAGTTGCCCACCGTTTGGTTCTGCGGCGTCGCGGTTCCGTTCATGAACCAGATCGCGAGGTTGCCGGCGCTGTCGCGCCACAGGATGTCGGTGTTGCTGTCGCCGTTGAAGTCGCCGGTCCCGGCGACCGACCAGGCGAGCGGCACCGTGCCGAACTTCATGCTCGACGTGAGTTGCGCGCCGTTCATGAACCACACCGCGATGTCGCCCGTCGCCGTGTTGCGCCACAGCACGTCGGCCTTGCCGTCATTGTTGAAATCGCCGGTGCCGACCACCGACCAGTCGGTGGCGACGGTGCCGAGCCCCACGCTCTGCGTGACGGTCGAGCCGTTCATCAGCCAGATCGCCACGTTGCCGCTGCTGTCGCGCCAGAAGATGTCGCCCTTGCCGTCACCGTCGAAATCGCCCGTGCCGACGGCGGTCCAAATGAGCGGCACATTGGCGACGCTCGCGGTCGCCGGCATCTGGCTGCCGTTAAGGAGCCACATGGCGTAGTTGCCGTTGCCGTCGCTCCACAGCAGATCGGACTTGCCGTCGCCGTCGAAATCGCGCTGCCCGACGACCGTCCAGCCCGACACCGTGCCCAGCGAGCCGCTCTGCTGGACCGCGGTAAAGTTCATGAGCCACAGCGCCACCGCGCCGCCGTTCTGCTGCCAGGCGATGTCGCTCTTGCCGTCGCCGTTGAAGTCGTGCGCGGTGACCTTTTTCGCGCCGTAGGTGAATCGGTCGGCGCCGGTCGTAGGGCTGGTGCCCGCGCCGGTCGTGACCGTCACGTCGACCGTGCCGGTGCCGGCCGGGGAGGTCGCCGTGATCGAGGTCACGCTGTTGACGGTGAACGAGGCCGCACTGTTGGCGCCGAAGTTGACCGCGCTCACGCCGGTGAAGTTGGTGCCCGAGATGGCGACCGCCGTGCCGCCGGCCTTCGGTCCGTTGCTGGGCGAAATCATGGTCACCGACAGTCCGGAGATATAGGTGAACCGGTCGGCCGGGCTGGCGGCGCTGCTGGCGCTCGGCGTCGTCACCGTGACATCGACGGTGCCGGCGCTGCCGGCCGGCGACACCGCGGTGATCGAGGTCGCGCCGGCGACGTTGAACGAGGCCGCAGGCGTGCCGCCGAAGGCGACCGCGGTCGCGCCGGTGAAATTGGTTCCGGTGATGGTGATGCTGGTGCCGCCTGCCGTGGTGCCGCCCGACGGCGCGATCGCGGTTACCGTCGGCGCCGCCGCATAGGTGAAGCGGTCGCCCGTATTGACGACGCTGGTGCCGCCGGGCGTCGTCACCGTCACATCCACCGTGCCGGCGCTGCCGGACGGCGAAGTTGCGCTGATCGAAGTCGCGCCGTTGACCGTGAACGATGTCGCCGCGGCGCCGCCGAAGCTGACCGCGGTCGCACCGGTCAAAGCGCTGCCGGTGATGGTCACGTTGGTGCCGCCCGCAAGCGCGCCGCTCGACGGCGAAAGCGACGTCACGGCCGGCACGGCGTCGTAAGTGAACTTGTCGGCCGCACCGGTCGCGCTGTTGCCGCCGAGCGCCGTGACCACCACGTCGACGGCGCCTGCTGTGTTCGTCGCCGGCGATGTCGCCGAGATCGAGGTCGCGCTGCTGACGCTGTAGGCCGCCTGGATGCCGCCGAAGGTCACCGCGGTCACGGTGTTGAAGGTGGTGCCAGTGATGGTCACGCCGGTGCCGCCCGCGACAGGTCCGCTCGCCGGTGAGACCCCGGTCACGGTCGGCGCCGCAACGTAGGTGAACGACCCGGCATCGGTGCCGTTCCCCGCGCCGGTCATCACCACAACGTTGACCGAGCCCGCGGCATGCGCGGGCGCCGTCGCAGTGATCTGGGTCAGGCTGTTGACCGTGAAAGTTGCCGCGGTCCCGCCGAAGGTCACCCCCGTGGTCACGCCGGTGAAATTCGTGCCGGTGATGGTCACACTGGTGCCGCCGCTGGCCGGGCCCATGTTCGGGCTGACGACGGTGACGGTCGGCGGCGGTCCGCAGCCGACGACCACGGAGTCGTTGTTCTCCGGGTCGATGGCGATGCCATTGGTGAGATCCGAGGCCTGCACCGTGTACTGGAATGTCGTGGTGCCGCTCGCTGGAACCGTCGTGGTTGCGAGCGGGCCGAACGTGCCGCTGGCGAATGTCGGCCCATGATAGAGTCCGTCGGTGCGGCTGACGCCGTCGGCGGAGGTGATGTTCACGGTGAGGAGGTCGCCGACCGACCAGCCGAGCAGGATCGAGGAACTCGAAGGGCCGAGCGCCGTGTTCGTCAGTTCGAAGGCGCCCGAATTGACGGCATCGCAGGAGGCCGAGGCCTGCGCCTGCGCCACCATGGCGGCGGACAGCGCGCCGAGAATGCCGATGCGGCAAATCAGCCGCGAAAGGGCGCGCCAGATGTTCCGATGGCCGGACTTCAGCATCTACGCCGCGCCCCACTCTACCGAAGAATGCGTCACGAAGTGACCGCAGCAGCACGGCGCACGCCGTCGATGATCCGCGCACGCCATGCCTTGCCGAGATCGGTCTCGGGAATCCATCGGCTTCCTAAGAACCACGAATCGTTCAAGTTCGAGCTGGTCCAGCGGACGCCGACGATATCATCGCCGATCGCCACGTTGCCGTGCCACGGGGCGAGGCCAATCTCGCGCGCAATCGGCGCGCCGAACTCGCAGCTGATGAAGCTTTGCCAGGGTGCCTTGAGCACGTAGTGACAGAAAAACTCGTCGGGCGCCAAGCCGCGCGTCATCATCGGCACGGCGGTGATGAGTGGGCTCGCTCGCTGCGAACCCGGCAGGAAGGCCGGCTGGTCCGGACTCGACGCGTGGCGCTTGAACGGAAACAGCAACAGGCTGCCGGCGGGATAGCTGCCGAGCTCGCCGTCAACCGGCTGCATCGCCATCACGGCGCTCAGTCCGAGCGTGTCTCTGTTGCGCAGGAACGAGCGAAGGTTGAGCGCGCTGGCAAGACGGATTTGTGACGAGACCGGTGTGTCGATCGCATCGAGCGGCCGGGCGGCAAGCGCGGCGCTGCCGCCATGGACGACGCACACGCCGCCCGCGGAAATTGCAAAAAACGCTCGTCTGCTCGGTGTTTCCATGTCGCCCACCGCCGGCGGCGATCCTATCTGCCAAAACGGGGTGCGTCAAAGATAAATCCCGCGGGGGTTTTTTGACTGCGTCACTCATGCCTAAAGTGATGACGCCCCTACGGGTATTGAAAGGCGATCAGATAACCCACAGCCCCTACCACCTGCGGACGTGCTTGCTGGACGATGGAACCGGCCGCGGCAGGTTGCGGACTTGTGCCAATGCTTGTATCGTCTGGGCAGCGTCTCGCAGCCGCTGCGTTGACGTTGAGGGGCACCATGGGTCAGCCGTTTGTCGGGGAAATCCGCTGCTTCGGCTTCAACTTCCAGCCGGCTGGGTGGGCTTGGTGTAACGGCCAGCTATTGCCCATTTCCCAATCCGAGACGTTGTACAATTTGATCGGCACCACGTATGGCGGCGATGGCGTGACCACGTTCCAGCTGCCCAACCTGCAAAGCCGCGTGCCGATCCACCAGGGCAACCTCGGAGGCACCAATTACCTAGTCGGTGCGACCGGCGGCGTCGAGACGGTCACGCTCACTATCGCCGAGCTTGCCGCGCACAACCATGTCGTTGTCGGAACCTCGTTGGCTGCGACTCTCAAACGGCCGGCGAACACGTTCTACGCGGCGAGCAGTTCGGGGAATGAATTCTACGCCGCGGGCACCAACACGCTGACGGCTCTCACTGCCTCGACCGTCAGCGGCCAGGGCGGCAGCCAGCCGCACGACAACATTCAGCCCTACGTCACGCTCAACTGGTGCATCTCCTTGTTTGGGATCTACCCATCGGAGTCGTAGGCAACGGCGGCGAGACGACGCGGAGAAGTGGAGAGACGTTGCGATGTCGAACTTGTTTCTCGGCCAGATCGTGATGTTTGCCGGCAACTTCGCGCCCAAAAACACCGCCTTCTGCGATGGCCAATTGTTGCCAATCAGCTTAAACACCGCGCTGTTCTCGCTGCTGGGGACATATTACGGCGGGGACGGAAGGGCCACCTTCGCGCTGCCCAACTTGCAGGGCAGCGTGCCTGTCGGTCAGGGCCAGGGACCGGGTTTGTCACTTTATGACATCGGAGAATCCGGCGGATCTCAGAGTATCACACTTTTGACGACTGAGATGCCCGCTCACACCCACACGTTCAGCGCAACCACCGCCAACGCCACCGGCACGTCGCCCTCCGGCCTGGTGCCGGCGGTGCCGACGGTCGCGAACGCATCGGCCTATGCGGTGAGCCAGTCTTCGCCGTACCCGGCATTGGTGCCTGCGGCGATGAACCCGGAAAGCTGCAGCGTCGGGGGCGGCAGCCAGCCGCATAACAATATGATGCCGACGCTTTTCATCACCTTCCTCATCGTCTTGGTGGGCGTGTATCCAGCGCGGAATTGAAGAAGGTCAAAAATGCCTGTTCCCTATCTCGGAGAAATCCGCTGCTTCAGCTTCTTTTTAGTGCCCAAGGGCTGGGCGCTCTGCAACGGTGCGCTGCTGCTGATCAATGAGAACCAGGCGCTGTTCGCGATCCTCGGCACGGCCTACGGCGGCGACGGCCGAGTCACCTTTGGACTGCCCAACCTGCAAGGCCGGGTGCCGGCGCACGTTGGCAACGGGTTTATCGCCGGTAATCCCACGGGCGAGAGCAACCATACTCTCATCACCTCCGAAATGCCCGCTCATATTCACCCCATCGTGAGCGACATCATCGAGCCAGGCGGCGCGCCCGAGCAAGCGGCTACGCCGTCGACCACCGCCTTTATCGGAACCTCCAATCCCGACGGCATCTACAACACTTCGGTGGGAGACCAGGCCGTCGCGCTTGCGAACAACGTCCTCAGCAGCGTCGGCGGCTCGCAGCCGCATCCGAACCAGCAGCCCTTTCTGGTGCTCAGCTTTTGCATCGCGCTCAGCGGTATGTTCCCATCGCGAAACTGACGGCGCGATTCCCGAGCGGGGCGATGTCTTGCATTCGAGCGCGGGACCGTGATCCAAACATTGCCGTATGACAGCCGCTGAAGCTCATAACGCGGTGGCGTTCGCGTTGCCGGCGGCGCTGGCCGCCCGAGGCTTCGCGCTGCGGCCAGAGACCGACGCCGACACTGCCTTTCTGCGCCACCTCTACGCCTCGACGCGCGCGGCGGAGCTGGCGGTGACGGACTGGAGCGATGCTCAGAAGCTCGCTTTCACGGACAGCCAGTTCGGCTTCCAGCGCCATCATTACCGGACCTACTATCCGGCGACGGAATGGGGGGTGCTGGAAGAGAACGACGTGCCGATGGGCCGGCTCTATCTTGACCGTCGCGTCACGACCCTTCTGGTCATCGACATCGCCCTGCTGCCGCAATGGCGCGGGCGCGGCCTCGGCACGGCGTTGTTGGAATGGGTTTGCGCGCAGGCGCGCGCCGCCGGCAAGTCGGTCACCGTCGCGGTCGAGAAGTACAACCGCGCGCAGACGCTGTACCGGCGGCTTGGCTTCCGCGAAATGTCCGACGAGGGTATGTACTGGGACATGGAATGGCGCGCCGCACCCGATGAGCGCGGCGGCGTTAGTTAAATTCAGCGTCAGTTGAATATCGCCTGATACGTCACCTTTTCCCGGGTGCCGGCGATCGGCACCAGGAAAATGAGTTGCAGCCCCAGAGCAGCATGGCGCAGCGCATAGGTCCGCTGCGGCATCACGGTGCCGCCCTGGCTGGTGAACAGCAGCGAAAACGGCGCCCGTGCCGCGTTGGCGTAGTTCTGCAGCGGCGCGACTTCGGCCAGCGTCAGTTCGACCGCCTGGACATTCGGTTCCTCGATGACGAAGGCCTGGCCGACCTTATCGCTGAACATGTCGATGGTGAGGAGCGCGAGCGCCATGCGGTCACGCGGCCTGGCATGCGGCCGACTCAAGGAGGCCCTTGAGCCAGTCGTTGACGGTGGCATCGACAACCATGTGCACCCGATCGGTAGCGCCTTTGTTGTGCACGCGATGCGGATTGGACAGCCGCAGATACCAGGCGCTGCCGGCCTCCAGCACGATGCGCGAGCCGTTGAGGTAGAACTCGACCTGCGGATTGGTGACGATGGGGATGTGGATGCGCGCGGTGCCTTCCTCGACGCTCAGTTCAAGATCGGTGTGCTCCTTGATGACGGAGCCGGGCGTGAGCCGCATCAGGCGCACGCTGCGCAGCGGGCAGGCGAACGCGCCGAGCACTTCACGAAAGTACGGACAGTCTTGCAGCAGCGGCGTGTCCTCGAACGCAGTGGCGGTCGGGTCGGAATAGATCATCATCACCGGATGGCTGGCGCCGGCCTTACCGCGCAACGGAATGACGCTCCAGTCGCCCTCGTAGTTCTGCTGCACGAAGTGCGCGATCCAGTCGGAGCCGGCAAGGCTTTGCAGATCGCGCGCCAAGAGGCCGGGATCGAAGCTCAACGGCAACCGCACGCGGTCGGGGATTTGCTGTTGCATCGGCGCAGGATAGCAAGAACCGTGATTTCGACTCAAGACGCGTGGCGCGCCCCGCGAGGCGCCGCAAGGTCATGAACCGGCGCGCAACGCTTCGAGCCGGCGGTAGATTTCCCCCAGCTGCGTCTCGGCGGCGGCGCGCGCCGCCGCGGTCGCTTCGCGCTGCTTGGCGTCGGAATCCGGGGTGAACGCGAAATTCGGCGTCTTGGCGTCGTAACGCGCCGCCGCGGCCATTGCCTCGCGATCCTGCTCGCTGCAGGCGACGCCGAAATGCGGCATGATGCGCGTCCACAGCGCCTGTGGCAGCTCGCGGTAATTGACCAGCAGGCACTTGCCGCGCGCATGGTGTTCTAAAACCGGCGCGCAGATCGCGGCGAGCACGCGTGCCCGATAGTCGTCCGGGCCGCCTCTGTCGGCGGCGGATTGCATGGCGAACAGATCCGGGTCGAGCGCGCCCGGTATCATCTGCGACCCGGGTATCCGCGCATGCGAGACCAAAACCTCGACGGGGTCGCGGTAGAGGAAGAGCCACGGCACGTCCGGGAATGCGCGGGCAAACAGCGGCAGCTGTATCGCGTGCCAGCAATCCAGCTTGATGAAATAGCCGTGCTCGCCGGCGCGCGGCGCGCCGAGTGCACCGATCATCCAGGCGAGCCACCCGGCCTGGGCATCCTCGCTCAGATCGGGCCGCCGCCGCCGGGCGCGCACGACGGCGTCGATCGGGTCGGCCTCCGAGACGACGATGTTGTGCGGCAGCGCCGCGAGTATCTGCGCGACCAGCGTCGAGCCGCACCGTGACATATGGAATATGAATCCGTTTGGCCGCAGCGGCGGATGCCGGCGCAGCCATTCGGCAAGCCGCTCGATCGGCGTCGCATAGCGGATGAGCCGATTGAACGGCTTGAACATGGCCCGCTGGACGCTGGTTTCGAAGAAAGGGTCGGTGAGCCGCTCTCCGCCGAAGAAAGTCCATTGCACGTAAAGCCGGCCGTCACGCCAGAAGGTGCCGAACGGCAGCCAGCCCGCCGGTGGCAGGTCGGTCTCATGATCGCCACTGTCGAGCAGGCCGTGCAATCCCGGCAACGCGCCGCGCATCGCCGACCTGACATCGTCGGCGCCAAGCGCAATGCCGTTCTCGCTCGCGGTCGTGCACACCAACGCGACGAACGCCTCGGCGTCGTCGGGCTGCCGCAACTTGTCCTGGAGCGAGAGGTCGGCCCGCACGTGGTCGCAGAACCGGTCGATCGGCCGCGCCGGCGCGGATGCGGCGTCCGACATTGCGCTAATAGATCACGACGCTCCTGATGCTCTTTCCTTCGCGCATCAGGTCGAATGCCGTGTTGATGCCCTCGAGCGGCATCGTGTGGGTGATCATCGGGTCGATCTCGATCTTGCCCTCCATGTACCAATCGACGATTCTCGGCACGTCCGAGCGCCCGCGCGCGCCGCCGAAGGCGGTGCCGCGCCACACCCGGCCGGTGACGAGCTGGAACGGCCGCGTCGCGATCTCCTGGCCGGAGCCCGCAACCCCGACGATGATGCTCTGGCCCCAGCCGCGATGGCAGCTCTCCAGCGCCGTGCGCATGAGATTGACGTTGCCGACGCATTCGAACGTGTAATCGGCGCCGCCGATCTGGTCGGCGCCGCTTTTGGTCGTGTTGACGAGATGGGCGACGAGATCGCCGCCGACCTCCTTCGGATTGACGAAATGCGTCATGCCGAAGCGCTCGCCCCAGGCCTTCTTTGCCGGATTGAGGTCGACGCCGATGATCATGTCGGCGCCGACGAGGCGCAGGCCCTGGATGACGTTGAGCCCGATGCCGCCGAGGCCGAATACGATGCACTTCGCTCCGGGCTCGACCTTGGCGGTGTTGATCACCGCGCCGAGCCCGGTGGTGACGCCACAGCCGATGTAGCAGACCTTCTCGAACGGTGCGTCGTCGCGGATTTTCGCCACCGCGATCTCCGGCAGCACGGTGAAATTGGCGAAGGTCGAGCAGCCCATATAGTGGTGCAGCGTGCGGCCCTCGACGGAAAACCGCGAGGTGCCGTCCGGCATGACGCCCTGGCCCTGCGTGGTGCGGATCGCGGTGCACAGGTTGGTCTTGCGCGACAGGCACGACGGGCAGGTGCGGCATTCGGGGATATAGAGCGGGATGACGCGGTCGCCCTTCTTGACCGAGGTGACGCCCGGTCCGGTCTCGACCACGATGCCGGCGCCCTCGTGACCGAGGATCGCGGGAAACAGTCCCTCGGGATCCGCCCCCGACAACGTGAACTCGTCGGTGTGGCAGATGCCGGTGGCCTTGATCTCGACCAGAACCTCGCCGGCTTGCGGGCCGTCGAGCTTTACCGTCGTCACTTCGAGCGGTTTGCCGGGGCCGATCGCCACGGCGGCGCGAACATCCATGAGAGTCCCCGTATAGTCTAAGCGCTGCGCGTTCGTGCACGACGATACCGGAGGTGCAAATGGCAAACCAGCCGCCCATCCAGCCACCCACTCCGGCGCTCGACTTCATTTTCGCGGCGCAGGTGACGGTCGATCCGGCGCTCGACCTCGGCGACGTCGGCAAGGGCGGCCGGCGCATCGTCCCGATCACGGGCGGCGAGTTTGCCGGGCCGCAGCTGCGCGGCGCCGTGCTGCCGGGCGGCGCCGATTGGCAGGTGCTGCGCAGCGACGGCGTCGCCGAACTCGAGGCGCGCTACGTGCTGCGCACCGATGACGGCGCCCTGATTTATGTCCGCAACCACGCGCTGCGCCACGGTCCCGCCGATGTGATGGCGGCGCTCCCCGCGGGACGCCCGGTTGCGCCGGGGGCCTATTACTTCCGCGGCGCCGCGTTCTTCGAAACCGGCGCCGAACGCTATGCCTGGATCACGAGGCATATCATCGTCTGCACGGCAGAGCGCGAGCCCTCGGGCGTGAATTTGTGGTTCTACAAGGTGACGTGAAGACTGCTATCGACGCCGCGTCCGGCCGATTGCTACACATTCCCATTCATCGAACGGGGGCTTCGGGGATGAGGACGACGATCAACTGCGACATGGGCGAGGGCTTTGGCCTCTATCGCCTCGGCAACGATGCCGCGCTGATGCCGCTCATCGATCTCGCCAACGTGGCCTGCGGCTTCCACGCCTCCGATCCGACCATCATGCACGCCACCGTGCGGCTCGCGAAGCAGCACGGCGTCAAGGTCGGCGCGCATCCATCGCTCCCCGACATGCAGGGTTTTGGCCGCAGAGCCATGGTCGTCACGGCCGCGGAAGTCGAGGACCTGGTCACCTATCAGGTCGGCGCGCTGAACGCTTTTCTGCAGGCCGAGGGCGTTGCGCTCAACCACGTCAAGCCGCACGGCGCGCTCTACGGCATGGCGGCGCGCGACCAGGATATCGCCGCCGCGATCGCTGATGCGGTGCGGCCGTTCGGCGTCCCCATTCTCGGCATGGCCTTCACCGCGCACGAGACGGTCTACAAGGACAAGGGCGTCGAGATGATCCCTGTGTTTTATGCCGATCTCGAATACGACGGCGACGGCAACCTGATCCTCAGCCGGGTTCACGATGCGGTCGATCCCGCAAAGGCGGCGGTGAGAGTGTTGCGCGCGATCCGCGAGCACGTCGTCACCACGACCGCCGGGCGTGACATCCCGGTGCGGGCCACGACGGTGTGCGTGCATTCCGACACGCCCGCCTCGGTCATCATCGCGGCCGAGCTTGCCCGTGCGCTGCGGCAATAGCGCCCCGGCGGCCTAGCTTTTCTCCGCGGCAATGACGATCTGCGTCTGCGTCACCAGGGCGCAGAGCTTGCCGTCGTTACGCGTGATGCGGGTCTGCCACACCATCGTGGTGCGGCCGCGATGCAGCGGCGTGCACTCGGCGCGCGCGGTGTCGCCGACCGGGATGCCGACGAAGAAATTGGTCTTGCTCTCGATGGTCGCGGTGCGCGCGCCTTCCGGCAGGTTCGCCATGGTCGCGGTGCCGCCGAGATTGTCGGCGAGCGCCATGGCGGCGCCGCCGTGCAGCACGCCGAACCGGTTCTCGAGCTCGGCGCGAACGACGAGCTCGGCCTCGACCCGGTCGGGCGAAACGTGCGTGATCTTCATGCCCATGAAATCGGCGAAGGGCGGCTGAAATTGAGCGTCGCTCAGCATGGTTGGCTCACCGGTCTGTAGGGCCGACGCGCGAAGCGAAACCCGGCCGACAAAGCAAGAGCGCGGCCGAAGCCGCGCCCTCGCACTTCAACGCAAATCCGATGGAGCGGCTACCGCGGCTGCGGCACGACGCGGATGTAGGGTTTCGGCGTCTTCCAGCCCTGCGGGTAGAGCTTCTTGGCTTCCTCGTCGGTGATGGCGCCGCCGAGGATCACGTCCTCGCCCGGCTTCCAGTTCGCCGGCGTCGACACGCGGTGCTTGGCGGTGAGCTGCTGCGAGTCGATGACGCGCAGCACCTCGTCGAAATTGCGGCCTGTGCTCATCGGATAGACCAGGATGAGCTTGATCTTCTTGTCGGGTCCGATGATGAAGACGTTGCGTACCGTCTGGTTGTCGTTCGGCGTGCGGCCTTCCGAGGTGCCGGCGGTGCTCGCCGGCAGCATGCCGTAGGCCTTGGAAATCTTGAGATCGGTATCGCCGATCATCGGGTAGTTCGGCGCGAATCCGACCACGTCCTTGATGTCGCCGGACCACTTCTTGTGGTCTTCGACCGGGTCGACCGAAAGGCCGATGATCTTGACGCCGCGCTTGTCGAATTCCGGCTTGAGGCGCGCCATGGTGCCGAGCTCGGTGGTGCACACCGGCGTGAAGTCCTTGGGGTGCGAGAACAGCACCACCCAGTTGTTGCCGATCCAATCGTGGAAGTGGATTTTGCCTTCGGTCGTATCGGCTTCGAAATCCGGTGCGATATCGTTGATCTGGAGAGCCATGAAATCCTCCGTCGCGTGGGCCGATCCATTTTCTGGAATGTATGGGTTGGTAGCTATGTACCCTCCGATGGCAGGCAATACCAGCCCGTCACTTCAGCATTATTCGGTCCGTGGCCGGCGAAGGACCGCAAGGAATCGGCCGTCGGGGTAACGGAATAGGGAAGATTTTTTCGACGCATTTCGGCAGGAGGCCACCGCATCGCCACAGTCGCTGCCCGAACGACCTCGATCACCAACGGTTGAGCGCCTTCGGGGCCGTGCCGCCAGTCCGCCGTAGTGCGGCCCCTGAGCAGCCACCCTGACCGCCCAACCTTTTTCGAACCGCAACACTGATTCGGACGACTAAGGGTCAGGAAGATTTTTTTGCGGGAACCGGGCGCGGGCTTCGCCGTTGGCGAACTGTGCGGAAGAGGCGTTGATGCGGTCGACTACGGAGCAGGATTTGCTCGAGCTTTGCGCGCTCGCCGAGGCGATCGCGCGCTCGCCGATCTTTCTGCCCGCTCGGACCGCCGCCAGCCGGCTGCCGGCCGGTTTCGAGGCCGTCGATGTCGCCGTCCTGGACTGGATCGCGGCCGAAGGGCGTGCCGCCCGCAACGGCCTGCGGATGCATTAACGGCCTGTCCGCCTGAGGTTGCCGGCGTTTCCTAGTGCGCCGCGCTAGGCAGCACGGTGGCCGATAAGCCGACGGTGCGGCCCGGAAATCCCGCGGCGTCGAAATAGCGCGTATTCCCGACTATCTGCATGTTGAGCACCGTGGCAAGGCCGTTGGGTGCCGGGTCGGACACCACGACGCGGCTCGTTACCTCCGGCGCGGCGCCGTTGGGCAGCGCCTCGGCGATGACGCGGCCGACCAGGCTCCCTTTGTCGGCGACGTCGAGATGCAGGAGCTGGGCGATGGTGCGGCCGATGTCGGCGTTGCTGGTCGGCGCGGGATCGATGAAACCCGATTTGAAGTCCGGTCCCTGCATGGCCTGAAAATTCCAGGTATCGGCGCGGCTGAACGAGCCGTGCATGCCCTGGCCCTGCTGCAGCACGGTATCGGCGACTTCGACCGTGCAGCGCACCGGCTCCCCGCACACCGTATCGAAGGAACGGAAGCTGATGGCGATCGCCGGATGCGGCGTGATGGCGGCGCCTTCGAGCGCGATGTCGTCGAGGGTCAACGTGCCGGGGAATTTGCCAAGCTTCGAATCGACGAAAATGCCGCTGACGTAATCCTGCGTCAGCAGGGCATCGACGATCTGCCCGGCCACGGCCTTGTCGCCATCCGGAATGTAGATGAGGTCCGAGCCGCCGTTCGCTGCCACCACCACCTTCGGCTTGTTGCGGTCGCCGCCGATAAGCCCATTGCCGAACTTCGGATAACGGCCGTTGGCGACCGGCTTGTAGTCGTCGTCGGGATCGATCAGCGGCAAGTTCAGCGCATGAGCGAGATCCAGCGCGACAAAGCCGAGCGGCAGGTGAGCCTCAAGAGTGTCGGGGAAGGCGGTCTTCACCGTCGAGCTGGTCTGGCTTTCCTTGGAAATCGTTGAAAAGCCGTGGTCGGCCGTCACGATGACGTCGGTTGTATCGAGCAGGCCGAGTTCGTTCAGCGCCGAGCGGATTCGCGCGAGATCATCGTCTGCATTGCGGATGCCGGCGAGCGAGGTCGGACCATTGATGCCGGGAACCAGCGTGTTCAAGCTGTCGCCCTGATAGTGCTGGCTGCCGTCGGGATCGCGCGACCAGAACACCAGCACGAACGGCTTGTTGCGCTCCCGGAACAGCGGCAGGATCACTCGCGTTGCCGCCGCCGCAAGATAATCCTGCTGCACCACGTTGGCGCTCGAAGTGCCGGGAGTCGTGACATTGCCGGGCATGCCGTTGGCGCCGCGCGGCGGACTGGCAAGCGGCAGTCCGGCCGTCTTGAGCCGGTCGGTCACTTCGGCCGACAGCGGGATGCCCCTGGGGCTGCCGGTCGCATCGTCGAAAATGATCGTTTGCGTGCCGCTGCGCTCGGTCGGATCGAAGATCAACGTCGGACCGATCTTGCCGACCGCGGCGGTGCTAAAACCCTTGTCGCGGGCGAGCTTCAGGATCGTCGCCTCATCGAGGTAATTGCCGGAAAAATGCTCGTCGAGGTCGCCGAGAACCGCGTCGTTCTCCAAGAAGACGGTCACGCTCCTGTTGGCGCTCGGAACCTCGAAGCCGGTGTAGATCGTGTTCGAGAAATCTCCGGTGTCGCCGAGCGTGTGACCGGTCGCCATGGCGGACGCATTCGCGGTGGTGAAGGTCGGGAACAGGGAGTGGCCGTTGCGCAGGCTCACCCCTTCGCGGGCAATCGCCGCCATGGTGGGGGCGGTGCTCTCATCCACCATGCGAAAGCGCAGGCCGTCGGCGACGAACAGCACCACATTGTGCGGCCGCGCGGCCGGGGCCTGGGCCAGCGCCGCGGCGGCCGGGATGACGATGGTCGCGATCGTCGTGGCGACGGAAAGCAGCGCACGCATGGCTGGGGCTCCGGTGTGTTTGGGGACGAGGGCGGTTTTGACGATAACACATGAAGATCATGTGACGGCTGCGCAGACCGCGGCAAGGTGCTGGCGCGGCTATAAATGCGGCGCCGGCGAGCCCCAGCTGTCATCACCTTTTCCATCCGCGCACCGGCCCGTAAGATGGCCCTGTCGGCACCGCGCCGCACGGGGGAAATTGCATGATCCGGATCGCCAGCATCGTGGTCGCACTCATGGCATTGGGACTCATGGCACTGGGCGTGGCGTGCGCTCGCGCGGAGGACTATCCGGTGCGGCCCATCCGCATCCTGGTGCCCTATGCGCCGGGCGGCATTTCCGACATCGCGGCGCGCATCGTCGGCGCGAAACTGACCGAAGCCTGGGGCCAGCAGGTTTTGGTGGAAAACCGGCCGGGCGGCAACGGCTTCATTGCAGTGACGGCGGCGGCGCGCTCGGCGCCGGACGGCTACACGCTGGTCATGGCGACCGCCGGTGACGTCGCGATCAATCCCGCTTTGTTCAAGGACATGCCCTACGATGTCGACCGCGACCTGGCGCCGATCGCGGCAATCAGCGACGCGCCCATGGTGCTGGCGACCCACGGGGCGAGCCCGTACCGGACCGTCGCCGACGTCCTTGCCGCCGCCAAGGCGCAGCCCGGCGTGCTCAATGTCGCCACGCCCGGCTACGGCAGCATCAACCAGCTGGTGCTCGAATCGATTGCGCTCAATACCGGCACTAGGTTCGTGCATGTACCCTACAAGGGCGGCGCGCCTGCCGCGCAGGCGCTCGTCGCCGGCGATATCCCGCTCGGCATCCTGGCGAGTTCGTCGGTCGCCCCGCACGTGCCGAGCGGCAACATCCGCGTGCTGGCGGTGACCACGGCGAAGCGCTCGCCGCTCGATCCGCAATGGCCGACGCTGCAGGAGGAGGGCGTCAACAACATCAATGCCTCGAACTGGACCGCGCTGCTTGCGCCCAAGGCGACGCCGCAGCCGGTCATCGACAAGCTCAACGCCGAACTGGTGCGCATCCTCAATATGCCCGATGTGAAGGAGCGCTTCGCCGGCGGCGGTGTCGTGACCATCCCGTCGAGCCCGGCCGAGCTCGAGGCCCGCATCAGGCGGGAGCTTGCCGACTATCGCGTCATTATCCAGAGGGCCAACGTCCACGTCGATTGAATTGAACGGGCCGGCGCGGGCTGAGCGACGCGAAATCGGTCGATTTTTGGCCTCGGATTTGCAAAGCTGGAAAAGTGTTGGATTTCGCCGCGTTCTCAACCCCGACAGACCAACCGAATGTTCAAGCGAATCCTGATTGCCAACCGCGGCGAGATCGCCTGTCGGATCATCAAGACCGCCCGGCGGATGGGGATTTCCACCGTTGCGGTCTATTCCGAGGCCGACCGTGACGCGCTCCATGTCGAGATGGCGGACGCGGCCGTCCCGATCGGCCCGGCGCCGGCCGCGCGCAGCTACCTGCTCATCGAGAACATCGTCGCGGCCTGTGAGGCGAGCGGCGCCGAGGCCGTGCACCCCGGCTATGGCTTTCTCTCCGAACGTGCGGCGTTCGCCCGCGCGCTCGGCGAGGCCGGCATCGTCTTCATCGGGCCGAACCCGCAGGCGATCGCCGCCATGGGCGACAAGATCGAGAGCAAGCGGGCGGCCGCCGCCGCCAAGGTGGCGACGGTGCCCGGCCATCTCGGCGTCATCGAGGATGTCAGGCAGGCGGAAAAGATCGCCCAGGACATCGGCTACCCGGTCATGATCAAGGCGTCGGCCGGCGGCGGCGGCAAAGGAATGCGCGTCGCGCACAGCCGCGCCGAGCTGGCCGAGGGCTTTGCGCGGGCCCGCTCCGAGGCGAAGTCGAGCTTTGGCGACGACCGCGTCTTTGTCGAGAAATTCATCACCGACCCGCGCCACGTCGAAATCCAGGTTTTGGGCGACAAGCACGGCAACATCATTCATCTCGGCGAGCGCGAGTGCTCGATCCAACGTCGCAACCAGAAGGTCATCGAGGAATCGCCGAGCCCGCTCCTCGACGCCAAGACGCGTGGCCGGATGGGCGAGCAGGCGGTCGCGCTCGCCAGGGCGGTCGGCTACGACAGCGCCGGCACCGTCGAGTTCGTCGCCGGGCAGGACAAGAGCTTCTACTTTCTGGAGATGAACACGCGGCTGCAGGTCGAGCATCCGGTGACCGAGCTTGTGACCGGCATCGATCTCGTCGAGCAGATGATCCGCGTCGCCGCCGGCGAGCCGCTTGCGCTCAAGCAGAGCGACATAATGCTGTCCGGCTGGGCGGTGGAGAGCCGCATCTACGCCGAAGATCCCTACCGCAACTTCGCGCCCTCGATCGGGCGGCTGGTGCGCTACCGGCCGCCGGCCGAAGGCGTGCATGACGGCGTGACGGTGCGCAACGACACCGGGGTCACCGAGGGCGGCGAAATCTCGCTCTACTACGACCCGATGATCGCCAAGCTCGTCACCCATGCCGGCACGCGCGGCGAGGCGATCGACGCGCAGGCCGATGCGCTCGATGCCTTCACCATCGAGGGCATCCGCCACAACATTCCATTTCTCTCCGCCATCATGCAGCATCCGCGCTGGCGCGCCGGCGAGCTTTCGACCGGCTTCATCGCCGAGGAATTTCCGCGCGGTTTTGAGCGCATGCCGCCGCGCGGCGCCACGGCGCGCACCATCGCCGCCGTCGGCGCCGCCATCGACCACGTGCTCGGCGAGCGCAAGCGCCGTATCTCCGGCCAGCTCAACCGCTCGCTGCGGCGCGAGGGGCGTCGCGCCATATGGCTCGGCGACGACGAAATCGGCGTCGATGTCGAGCGGCAAGGGCAGGCCATCGCCGTGCGTTTCGATGACGGCGCGGTCGCCGTCCTGGCGTCGAACTGGATTCCCGGCATGCCGGTGTGGGCCGGCACGCGCGATGGCGCCCCGATCGCGGTGCACGTGCGCATGGTGCCCAACGGTTTTGAGCTTGCCTGGCGCGGCGCCGAGGCAAAGGTCTTCGTCTATACCGAGCCCGAGGCGCGTTACGCGCGGCTGATGCCGGCGAAGACGCTGTCCGACACCGGCAAGGCGGTGCGCTGCCCGATGCCGGGCCTGATCGTTTCGGTGGCGGTCACCGAAGGCCAGGAGGTCAAGTCCGGCGAGACGCTCGCCGTGGTCGAGGCGATGAAGATGGAAAACGTGCTGCGCGCCGAACGCGACGGCACCATCAAGAAGATCCGGGTCAAGCCGGGCGACAGCGTCGCCGTCGACGCGGTGATCATGGAATTCGCGTGACGTGTGAGGTGCCCGTCCCGGGCCGGCGCACGTCGCGGTGACGGAGCGGCCAACCCGCATGCAGGCGCTGCGCTTCCTGTTCTCGCCGTCCGGACGGTTGCCGCCGCGGGCTTTCGTCGTCGGCGCGATCGGCATCTATCTCGCCGGCGCGGCGTCGCACCTGCTCACCATGCCGGAGGTGATCGCGCGGGCCGGCCTGTGGCCGTTCGCGGCGGTGCAGGCGATCCTGACCTGGGTCTGGTATGCGCTGCATGGCAAGCGGCTGCGCGACGCCGGGCGCGGGCCCGGTCTCGCCGCGGCCGTGAGCGTTCTTTATGCGCTTGCGGTCGCGTTGCTCCTGATCGTGGCGGCCGCCTTCTTCAATGCGTCGGCCGGCGCGGTGCCGGATGCGAACGCGAAGGGCGCACTGGGCCTCGTCCTGCTTGTTTCAATCGCCGCGATATTGCTCGGCGCGCCCAGCCACGATCTGGCCTGGGTCATGGTGACGATCCTGGTCGCGATGGCATTGGTGCCGATCATCCTGGCGCTCGTCGTCACGCTGTGGGCGGCGACGCGACCGAGCGCCAGGGGGCCAAGCGCCGAGGAGCCAAGCGCCGGGGAGCCCGCGGCCTGATGCTGCACTTCGCCTACGGCTCGAACATGCACCGCGAGCTCATGCGCCGGCATGCTCCGGCCGCCGCGCCGGTCGGCGTCGCGGCGCTGGCAGACCACCGCTTCATCATCACCGCGGACGGCTATGCCTCGGTCGAGCCGAGGCGCGGCCAAGCGGTCCATGGCGTGCTGTGGCGCCTCACGGCGCGCGATCGCGTGACGCTCGATGCTTGGGAGAGCATCGCCGCCGGCCTCTATTCCGCCGAAACCTTGTCGGTGCGCCAGGCCGGCCGCCGCGTGCCGGCCCTCGTCTATGTAGCGCGGCCGGGCCGCATCGGCCGGCCGAAGGCGGGCTATATGGAGCTTGTGATCGCGGGGGCGCGGCAATGGAATTTTCCGCAGAGCTACGTCGCCTCATTGCAGCACTGGTTACCGGCGCGGCCCGCCGCGGCCGGCTCGCGCGAGCCTGAGGAATTCGGATGGACGTGATCCGCCGCGTCGTCGTCCACGGCCGCGTGCAGGGCGTCGGCTATCGCGCCTGGACCGAATACACCGCGCTGGAGCGGGGCGTGCAGGGCTGGGTGCGCAACCGCCGTGACGGCTCGGTCGAAGCTCTCTTGGTCGGCCCGCCCGACGTCATTGCGGCGATGGTCGCGGCGTGCCGCGAAGGCCCGCCCGGCTCGCGCGTCCAAAACATCGCTCAGCGCGAGGGCACGCGCGAGGAGCTGGCGCTGCGCTGCCGCGGCGAGCTGTTCTCCGTGCTCCCAACCGCTTGAGCATCGCTCGAGGCGCCGAACAGCGGCGCGAACGCGGCGCGCAACGCCATGTCGACTTCCGGCATGGTGGCGGTCAGGCCGAGATCGGCCAGCGAGGTCACGCCATAGCGCGGCTCCGCAACCCCGCACGGCACGATGCCGGAAAAATGCGACAGGTCGGGCTCCACGTTGAGGGCAAAGCCGTGCAGCGTCACCCAGCGCTGCACGCGAATGCCGATGGCGGCGATCTTGTCCTCGAAACCCGCGCCCTTGTCGGGCCGCGTCACCCACACGCCGATGCGGTCGTCGCGGCGCTCGCCCCGTACATTGAAGGCGGCGAGCGCCCGGATCAGCCATTCCTCGACGGTGGCGACGAAGCGGCGCACGTCGGGCCCGCGGCGCTTGAGATCGAGCATGAGGTAGCCGACCCGCTGGCCGGGGCCGTGATAGGTGAACTGGCCGCCGCGGCCGACGGAATGGACCGGAAAGCGCGCCTCGATCAGCTCCTGCGGCCGCGCCGAGGTGCCCGCGGTGTAGAGGGCGTCGTGCTCAAGAAGCCAGACGAGCTCGCGCGCCTCGCCGCGCGCAATCGCCGCCGCGCGCGCGGTCATGGCCGCCAGCGCCTCCTCATAGTCGACCCGGCCGTCGCTCACGCGCCACTCGACCGGCGCCGCGCCGGGGCCGGGGAGAAGCCCGATCGTCAAATCGCCACGCGTATTAACCACCCTGTAACCATACCGTGGTGAAACAATAGCGCAGCGCGCCTGCGCCGACAAAGTTCATAAAAGGGGGCTCCATGGCGACACTCGACGCCGTCTCGGTCGATATTACGGTCGTTCTCGGCACGACCTCGATGCCGATCCATCAGGTGCTGCGGCTCGGCCGCGGCGCGGTCATCGAGCTCGACTCCTCGGAGGAGGACGAGGTGCGCATCCTCGCCAACAACCACTCGGTGGCCAAGGGCACCGTCATCGTCAGCGGCAACCGGATCGCCGTGGAGGTCAAGGAACTGCTGCCGCGCGCGCCCGACGCCGCCTGACGTTCCCGGGCATCCGCCTGACACCGCCCGACGCCGCCTGAAGGGCGGCGCACCTTGTCCGGAACCGGCCAAACTGTTACATCCGCACCCGCGCGCCGATCCGGCGCGTGCTTGCCCCACATGCGGCCGTGGCGGAATTGGTAGACGCACTAGCTTGAGGTGCTAGCGGGGCAACCCGTGGAGGTTCGAGTCCTCTCGGCCGCACCAGCTAACCATCTGTTCTGCCTCGACCTTTGAAATGCGATTCTGACGCGATTCTGACACCCGGTTCTTACGCCGTTCCGTCGCCCTCCGCCGCGCGCTTGAGGGCCCGCACGTCGGCGACCTGGCCGATCTTTTTGGTGCGGCCGCGGCGCAGGTAACGCAGCGTCGTGCTTTCCTTGTTGTGGGTCAGCGCGCTCTGGATGGCCTCGAGCGCGGCGCCGGCTTCGTCGGCCTCGGTGGCGCCTCCCGCGCGCGCGTCCATGTTCCAGATCTCGTCCGGAACGCCGGCGGCGCGCGCGATCTGCCGGAACCAGCGCCCATACATGTCGCGGCGCACCGGCAGGCCCTTCGCTCCCATGATGATGGGGCCGGTGCGCTCCTCGAGCGGCACGCCTTCGAGGAGCGGCAGCAGCAGCGTGTACTTGGTCAGGTCGAAATCCGCCGCTGAACGATATTTGGATTTCGAGGTCTTCATGCGCCAGCGCCAGCCGGCGATGTGCTCCCAGGTGAAAAACCCGGCCCAGGTTTCGTCGCCGAGATCGAGCCGCGCGATGCCGGCCGGCAGCTTGCGGTTGGCGTTCGCTGGCGCCCATTCGCCGATGATGTCCATCTGGCGAAGGAGAAGCTCGAACTGCGCGATCGTGCCGATCGCGACGTTGAGCGCGCGTCCGGGCGGCATGACGCCGTCGCGCTCGAACGCCATCGCCGTCTTGATGAAGGCCGCGGCGTGCTGGTAGGTCAGCTCTTGCTCGCGGGCGCCGCCTTTCTCGAACTTGATGCGCTCGAGCTCGGCGGCCAGCACCTTGCAATCGGCGTTGCGCAGCGCGGCGTTGAAGTAGACCAGGGTGCGGAACATGGCGACGCCGTCATGGGCGCGGTCGATGCGCTCGCGCCCGAACGCCTGGCGGCCGTTGTCGTCCATGAGCGGCGCGCCGTCGCGATCGATGAGCGCCGCCGGCTTGCGCCATTCCTCGTACCAGCGCTGCACGTCGAGCACGGTGACGTTGCGCAGCAGCCGCGCGCCGACCGTGGCCTCGATCAGCCGCAGATCCTTGAGATAGGTGCGCCGCGTATTGTGCTTGACCCGGTGGAACGGCGACAGCGGATGTTCCTGGTAGATGCGACAGGCGGAGCGAACGGTGCCGTCGTAACGGGTGCGCGCGCCCGCTTCCGCTGAGCCCGCGCTCTTGCGCTCGGCGATCCAGGCGTGCAGGCGGGCGGTGTGCTCGTGGCAGAGCCGGGCGATCTCTTCGTCGTCAGCGTCCGCCGGCAACGGGATGCAGGCGTCGGGGAAGTCCATCGTGTCCCGCACCACGTTCTTCGCGTACCAGTACGGCAGCCGCCGGCCGAGCTCCGGCCGGTAACGGCCGCCTTTGAGGCCTGGCGCTTTTCCGCGCGGTGGCATCGAAGTTTTCCGAGCCGTCTTGGGCGTTGCTGGCGACGATGGCATTGCCGCTCACTCCCTGATCGTTGTCAAACCAGGCGCACAGCGCCGGCCAATATCGGCCGCGCCACAAGGGGTGTAGCCTGGGGAAAAGTGGATCGTCCCCCTCGCAGACCTTGAGCGCCGCGCGAAACCGGTCGCGGCCGAGGTGCGGAGCGATTCGCCGGTGCAGCTCATCGTCGGTGAGGAACAGCCCCGCGGCGCTGGCGGGCGCCTCGTCGTCGGGCGGGAGGTTAGAGCGCTGCGGCATCAGGTTTACTCATAGGCACTCGCCGATGATCTCGCGCTTGAGCGCGCCGATCTTCTCGCCATCGCCGACGACTTCGCCGATCAGGGCGACGATCCACCAGCGCGACCCTTCCCATTTCGGCGGCAGGAAGGTGGCGTGCAGCGTTCCGCCGTGGCAGAGGTGCAGCGGCCCATCGGCGACGTGGACAACGCCTGGCGCGGCGGCGTCGATCTTGCCGCCGCCGTTCGCTGGCATGCCGCTGTCGTTCGATCGCCAGAACGCGATCGTTGCTCCTTCGCGGCGCAGCACAGCGAGCCGCGAGCGATGATGCTCTGGCCACTTCGATGCGAAAGCATCGACAGTGGACAGCCAATATTCCTTGGAGCCGGAGCCGTCGCCGTCGCCGTAGCCGGAGCCGGAGCCGGAGCCGTCGCCGTAGCCGTAGCCGGAGCCGTCGCCGTCGCCGTAGCCGTAGCCGGAGCCGTAGCCGTAGCCGGAGCCGGAGCCGTCGCCGTCGCCGTAGCCGGAGCCGGAGCCGTCGCCGTCGCCGTAGCCGTAGCCGGAGCCGGAGCCGTCGCCGTAGCCG
>Ga0182024_10002329_pt1 | contig 47370 bp, 41 predicted proteins | sample P32metaG_FD_120480 | JGI IMG/M metagenome (GOLD analysis project Ga0182024, IMG submission 120480) | Permafrost microbial communities from Stordalen Mire, Sweden - P3-2 metaG (Illumina Assembly) | ecosystem: Environmental > Terrestrial > Soil > Wetlands > Permafrost | place: Sweden: Stordalen... | reverse complement strand
TAGCCCAAAGAAAGCGACAACCATCAGCTCCGCGCCGCCGGATGGCGCAAATTCTTCATTGATCGCTGCCCCGCCCTGTTTCTCGCCTCGCATCGCGGTAGGCAAACCTCAAGAATTGGTTCCGGTCGGATGGTCGCCCAACCGTACATGACCCCCATTTTCGGGTTCTGTCCGGATTGTCGGTCACACGCCAACAATCCGAGAAAGCGAACCGCGTGATTGCGCTGATGATTGGGGAGCAGTTGCCGCGACTTTGCTAAGATCATTTTCCGTTCGGCCGTTTTCCAAGATGAAGGGTGAGCGCGGCGCTGTAGGACATCTCATCGATTCCTGGATTGCTGGGCACAATGAATGCATCTGAAAAATGAAAGTGTTCAATGCCTGCACGCATGTCCCATCGGCTGTTCAGCCGAAATTGAACGCCGACGCTTTGCTGAAGACTGAAGTTCCAGTAGGCGGCGTCCTGCGATATCGCTTTTCGATTGAAAGCGATCACACCTCCCTTAACAAGGTAGTAGGGTTTCCATGCTTTGCCGTCTCTCCAAAGCATGCGCAGGCCGGCAGGTGATATGCCAAGGCCGTAGATCGTTTCGAACGTCGAACTCAGCCTATTTCCCCAAACATCGGTGACGCTCGGTTGCTTGAAGATGGCCACGGGCAGAATTTCAGCCACGTAATCCATGCGCGCCCCGAGGAACTTTCCCCACGAGTGCCTGTCATACTCCACTCCGCCCACATGGATATAGCTCCACCAACTGTTGGCAAAGATGTGGATGTGGCCGAAGGAATTGAGGTCCTCAAACTGCAGGTCACTCTCGACCGGGCTTCGCTCTTGTTTGTGTACCTGCGTGAAGGAAGAGGAACCGAGGCGTGGAATCCAGACCAGGCCAGTAGAAAAGCTGGCAAAATTCTTAGGCAAGCCAGGTACGCGGTAGGGAGTCGTATTAGTAACGGCTTGAATGAGCGCGAGGTTCTCGTAGCGATAGTCTCCCTGGACGCGGATGGCGAAGTGTTTGTTGATCGGTGTGTCGAGGCCGCCGCCGAGCAGGGTGGTGAATGAGGCCGACTCGCCCGGGACCGCATTTGGGCCCCAGTAGCGGTTTATGCCGACATTGCCGAAGAGCGCTTCCACTAAAAGCCCTTCCCGGTGGTATGTGCGCTCGTATTGCCCCCCTCCCATGATGGAGATGGCCTTTTGCTGGGCGCCGAGATTGGTTCCCGTGTACTGGGAGACGTCGATTTTGACTCGCAGGTTGTGCCAGGCAGGTAAAGCCACGCCCGCGTCCCAGCCGCTGAGCGGGTTCTGCGAGCCGGTTAAGCCGTTAAAGGAGTTGGACAGGCGGGTGTAGCCGCCATAGATCTGGAACGGAGGGGCGGACTGAGCGGCAAGAACAGGAGCGCAGGAAATCAGAGCAACGGAAAGCAGAACATAAGAGCGCATTCACAGCCTCAGGACAACGGTTGATGAGGAATCGATCTCTTACAGTGCGAGCTGATTGTTCTGTCCAAGGCCTGAAAAGCGAACTGATGATCAATCAAGTAGTTGTTTATGCTCAGATTCTCGGAGGACACTGGAAGAAACAATGAGCCAGGGAGGCGCCAGTGCGAACAACCCCTGGTTCTGATTTCTGATTGTACGTGTTTCTTAATCTTATCTCCGCATAGCCGGTGACTCGCCCGGAGCCGGCCGAAACCGTTCGGCGGATGAGCTTTGCTGAGTACGTTCGCAACTTCTTTCGGTACGACTGATCCAGACACGCCGCAGCACTTGACGCCCTCAAGAATGGTCGGGAATAATATTGCCACGGCGTCCGACCGGTCGCCGAGCTTTGGAACATCCGCCCCAGCCGGAGTTCCGTTGGCGAAGGGGATTTGCCCTCACGGTCGTTGATTATCACAGGCCATCTCTGCACCGCGTCGCTGGGGGACGAGGGTGTCATCGAGGAGGCTTGTTATGACCAAAGACGGCAGCTTCAAGAAGGTCGTCCGCCGCCACGCCGAGCAAACGGGTCAGCGCTACACCCAAGCGCTCACCGATCTTGAAGGGCTCCAAGCCCGGATGTTTCACCAGCCTGTCGCTGAGAGTCTGATCACCCATCTCCGGGATCGCTACGGCATCGACGCAATCTCCGTGACGAAGACCGGTCACCATCACGACCACGTTTTTCGCATTGACCGCCGCGGCGGCGGCCCGTGGATTGCGCGCGCGTTCTCACCGGGCCGCCCTCGGGCCGGCGCCGAAGGCGATGCCGCAATCCTGCGGTTCCTTGAACGGCACGACTACCCGGCCGAGCGGCTCGCAACCGACGACGCGGTGTCGGCGTTCGACGACTCGACCGTCCTCGTCACTCGATTTGTCCCCGGCGGCCCGCTCCCAATGGCCGTCGGACACGAGGGCAGCGAGAAGTTCGCCATCATGGGCGACCTGCTCGGACGGCTGCACACCCTGCCGCTCGACGAGTCGGTCAGCCGCCCCGGTGGGGCGAGCGGGGATGATCCCAGCCACGAGGGCAGTCCGCGTCAGGACCTCATGGCAGCCCTCGCGTTCCTCGACGCGGTCGACACGAAGGTAGCTCCAGCCGAGCGCGAACGATTCGAGCGGCTCCGCGACCGGGTACGCTCAGCCGACTACGGTCAGGGTCTACCCGAGGTATTGCTGCACGGCAACCTCCTCCACGCCCCGGATCACGTGATCCTGGGCGAGCAAGGGCCGGTGGCAATCAACTGGAAGGCAGCCGGTCGCGGCCCGCGCCTGGCGGACTTTGCCTGGCTTATGTGGGGCACCTGGGGCAAAGCGGACTGGATCAATCTTGCTGTAGGCGCGTACCGCAAGCACGTCGAGTTGACCGACGACGAGCTCGAGCGGCTTGAGGCGGTGATGTACATACGGCCCCTGTACCTGGGTTGCTTCAGCTACCGGCGTGACTTGGTCAACGGCCGCCCGCCCAGCCAGGAAGTGTGGGGCTTCGTTAACCCCAAGCACATCGCCGCAATTGCAGACGCAACCCGAGCCGCATACCGCCGATAGCAACCTCACCTACGCGCGACCAATTCGACCACACCGACTGACGCGAAGGGGGAGTATCAACTTGGTCCAGACTTGAGACTCTAATGGCGATGCGTATGTTCGTGGATGTGTCTGCTCAAGTATTCCGGGCGTGTCGTCGCCTATCCGGACATTACCCCATTTTGGGGACTGTCCGGATTGCCGGTCATCCGCCCGCCGCCAGGCCAACGCATCGGTAATACCTTTCCATTTCAAATCGGCCTATTGATCAGCGCACTGGCGGTTTATCAAAAGTAGGCGGCTTAAGCTTCGGCTGCCGGGTGAACCCCTCGGATCAATGCAAGTTGCGGAGAAAATCCTTCCGCAAACCGATTGTTTGATATGGGTCCCTGGATCCAACCTTTTGGAGAGCAGCTTGGAACGCGCCTTGGCGCAGAATGGAAGAACCTGAAGGGAAATAAGAACGTTGGTGCCATTGCAATGGCGGTATCGCTGCGCTGGTTTTAGGGAAGACTCCGTTTGGAGTTAGCATGGACAGTGCGACGGGTCAAGCAACAGAGCGTTTTGAGGGATAGCACGGTCAAGGTGAGCACTTTGGGCATGAACAAATTACAGCCAGATGCGCGCGCTGCGTTGGACGGAATTGTACAGGACGGGATGCTGCTTGCGATTGGCGGGTTCGGACTGTGCGGCGTTCCCGAAGCTCTGATTCTTGCCTTGCGTAACACTGGCGCGCGCAATTTAACCATTGCAAGCAACAACGCGGGCGTAGATGGCTGGGGGCTGGGGTTATTGCTTGAGAGCCATCAAGTGAAGAAGATGATCTCAAGTTATGTGGGTGAAAACATCGAGTTCGAACGCCAATTCCTGGCAGGAGAGCTAGAAGTCGAGTTCTGCCCGCAGGGCACGCTCGCGGAACGCATGAGAGCGGGAGGCGCAGGCATTCCTGGCTTCTACACACGGACAGGGATTGGCACCCTGGTTGCCGAGGGAAAAGAACATAAGGAATTCGACGGAATTACGTACATTCTTGAAAGAGGGATCCGCGCCGATGTGGCTCTGGTAAAGGCCTGGAAAGCTGACTGGCAAGGGAACCTCATCTATCGCCTCACGGCCCGAAACTTCAATCCCCAAGCAGCCACGTGCGGCAAGCTTACCGTGGCTGAAGCAGAGATTATTGTCGAGCCGGGCGAACTCGACCCAGACGAAATTCATACGCCCGGGATTTATGTTCACCGTCTCGTGCACAATCCCAATCCGGAAAAGCGCATTGAGAAAATGACGACTCGCGAGGGATAAGCCAGTGGCATGGACTCGTCAACAGATGGCCGTGCGCGCTGCGGAGGAGCTCAAAGACGGCTTTTATGTAAACCTCGGGATTGGAATTCCCACTCTGGTTGCAAACTATATTCCCCCAGGAATAACCGTGAACTTGCAGTCAGAAAACGGACTGCTGGGAATGGGTCCGTTTCCCCGCGCATCGGAGGTTGACGCCGATCTGATCAACGCGGGAAAGGAAACCGTGACCTTTGTTCCAGGTGCGGCGACGTTCTCAAGCGCCGACTCGTTTGCCATGATTCGCGGCGGGCACATCGACTTGGCAATTCTGGGCGCAATGCAAGTGTCAGAGCGCGGCGACCTTGCGAATTGGATGATTCCAGGCAAGCGCGTAAAAGGGATGGGCGGCGCAATGGACCTTGTCTCCGGCGTGCGGCGCGTGGTTGCGCTCATGGAGCATAATTCTCCGGATGGCGGTGCCAAGCTGCTGCGCAATTGCAGACTGCCTTTGACCGGAATCAGCGTTATCCATCGCGTTATCACCGATCTTTGCGTGCTCGATGTCACGCCTTTGGGTTTTGAAGTCATCGAACTGGCTGCCGGTGTTACTCGTAAGGAGATTGAAGAGCGAACAGAGGCGTCCGTGCGATTCATTGGCGCGTCGGCTTAGCTCGTGATCCCTTCCCCCACACCGGCTTGCGCTTTTCCAGGAATGCGGTAATCCCTTCTCGAAAATCCGCCGTCTCCCGCGAATGCGCGTTGGCTTCGAGCGCTTCAACAATCGCCGCGTTCAGCCACGTACTATTCTGCGCCGCCATGAGCAGCTTGGTCGCTTTCAACGATTCGGGGCTATTTGCGATCAGTACGTCTGCCAGCGCCTGCACGCGCTGCGTGAGCTCTTCTGGCGCCATGATCTCGCTGACCAGGCCGATCCGATGCGCCTCTTCGGCATCGAAAAGCCGGCCGGTCAGGAGCAGATCGCGCCTCCGTTTTTCCCCAATCTGCAGGGCGAGAAAAGCGGACACCAAGGCCGGTACAAACCCGATCCGTACCTCAGTGAAACCGAATTTCGCAGCAGGCGTTGCCAGCGTAAAGTCGCAGAGGAAGGCCAAGCCGGCTCCGCCGGCGATGGCCGCGCCGTGCACCGCGGCAATCGTCGGGACGGGCAGTTCGTATAAGGAAATAAAGAGCCGGGTAATCCGTTCAGCATCCATTCGGTGATCGGCCGCACTTTTTTCTTGCGTGGAACGCAGCGCCGATAGGTCCAGACCAGAGCAGAACGCCTCTCCGGCCCCGGTTAACACCAGCACACGGCAACCGCTCGAGGTAACCTCGTCCAGCGCGCAGGTCAGCTCCGTCTGCATCTCGGGCGTCATCGCGTTGTGCCGCTCGGGGCGATTGAGCGTAATCGTCTTGATCGATGCGCTCTCCTCAACCAGAATCGTTTTGTAGCTCAATCGTTCCTCCCTCACCACGGCCGGTCCTCTTATTCTTCACCCAAGTTTCGTCTGCTATCCCACTGGAGACCCACAGGCCGCAGCGATCTCCACGCTGGCGCGGATCAAGCTGTTGAGTGGGCCCAGCTTCGGCAGCATCGCGCCGCGCTCCGATAACACCTCGATTAATGTTTCCGTGGGCAAATTCCCCACCAGAGAATCCTGAGCGAAAGGACATCCGCCGAGCCCGCCGATGGCCGCGTCAAACCGCCGGCAACCTGCATCGTAGGCAGCGCGAATGCGGGCAGCCGCTTCGTCTCGACGCACATGAAGATGGACGCCCACCTCGATCTCTCCATGCGCCTCAAGCACCGCTGCCACAGTATCCGCGATTTGTTCCGCCGACGCGAGCCCTACAGTATCCGCAAGCGATATCTGCCTCACGCCTGCGTCGCCCAGCAAGGTGCAGGCGTCCACGACCATTTTGACGCTCCATGCGTCGCCATAAGGACTTCCGAAGGCCATCGAGATGTAAGCCACTACATCTAGGCCAGCGTCGCCGGCCCGCGCGATGACCGCTCGTAGGGCAGCCAGCGATTCCTCCGGCGTCTGATGCTGATTGCGGCGAAGAAATTCAGGGGAGATCGAGTATGGAAAACCCGCCGTGTCCACCGCGCCCGAGCGGACGGCCCTTTCCGCTCCCTTTTCGTTCGCAACGATCCCAATAATCTCAACGCCCTCAGGGGGATTCAGGATTTCGAGCACGCGTTCGGAATCCGCCATCTGCGGAACGGCCGCTGCCGAGACAAAGCTCACCGCGTCAATATGCGTGAAGCCCGCCTCAATCAGGTCGTGCAGATATCCAGCTTTTTTCTCGCGCGGGATATGTCCCGGCAGACCCTGCCAGGCATCGCGCGGACACTCGACGATTTTGACCGCTTCACTCATTTCCCATTTAGTTCTGGTGGCCGATTCTCTCTCGGCGCCCGCTTTCGGATCAAGCTCTCATCCTCGCGACGGGTAGACCTTGAGGATTTCTCTGGCAATCACCATACGCTGAATTTCGCTGGTGCCTTCGCCGATGGTACACAGCTTCACGTCGCGGTAGAACTTCTCCACCGGATAGTCTTTGATGAAGCCGTAGCCACCGAACAGTTGTACAGCCTCGTTGCAAATGCGCACTGCCACTTCACTTGCGAACAACTTGGCCATTGACGACTCACGCGTGACCTTGCGACCGGCGTCTTTGAGCACCGCGGCCCGCTGTGTGAGCAGCCGCGCCGCATCCAGCTCCGTTGCCATATCCGCGAGTTTCCACTGAATGCCTTGGAATTCGGCGATCGCTTTTCCGAACTGGCGGCGCTCTTTCACGTACTTCAGCGCAGCATCCAGCGCTCCGCGCGCGATGCCCAACGACAGCGCGGCAATTGAGATTCTACCGCCGTCAAGCACGCGCATGGCATCGATGAATCCCTCGCCTTCCGTACCGAGCAGGTTCTCCTCCGGAATCTCGCAATCCTCGAAGATCAGCTCGCTGGTATCGCTGGCCCGTAGTCCTAGCTTGTTTTCCTTCTTGCCGGGCCGGAATCCTTTCGTACCTTTTTCCACCACAAAGGCCGACAGCCCATGTGTGCCTTTGTTTTTGTCAGTCACTGCGATCACGACCGCGAGATCGGCATAGCGACCGTTGGTGATGAATGTTTTATTGCCATTCAACACGTATCGGTCGCCGCGCTTTGCCGCCGTGGTGCGCGCGTTGCTGGCATCGGAGCCGGAGCCAGGTTCGGTGATTGCCCACGATGCCAACCACTCGCCGCTTGCCAGCCGCGGAACATATTTCCTCTTCTGCGCCTCGTTACCGGTCAGAAAGATATGATTGGTCCCCAGCGAATTGTGTGCGGCGACGGTGAGGCCCAATGACCCATCAACGGCCGAGAGTTCTTCGATGGCGAGCACGTAGTCTACGTAGACCAGCCCTGCGCCCCCGAAGTCTGCGGGAATGATCACGCCAAGCAGCCCCATGGCGCCGAGCTTCTTCACCACATCCGCAGGAAACTCACCGGTCTCGTCCCATGCCGCCACGTGGGGCGCGATCTCCCGCGCGGCAAACTCGCGTATCTCGCGGCGCAGATGTTCCTGCTGTTCGGTAAGGACGAAAGGATACAAAGTTTCGACTGGCTCCAACTCAAGTTGCATGGTCAGGCTCCTTCGCTGGGATTTCGAGTGCCCAGTTCTCTTGCCTCAAGGTATGATGCCTCCGCCTACGGCGTGGACCGCACAGCGCCTTACGAAAACCGTGCTCAAGTTTGCAGGACTCCAGGATTGAAACGGGGAATATCGGGATTCAGCGCGCAAGCCTCCAGCGCCTGGATCAGGACGTTTCTGGTTTGGGCCGGATCGATCAGCGCGTCGATCCAAAGCCGCGCTGCGCCATAGCGCGGATCGGCCTGCGCATCGTATGTGGCGCGAATCTCGTCGTAGAGCGCGGTCTTTTCCACCTCCGATAGCGCCTCGCCGCCGCGCTCCAATTGCCGGGCCCGCACCTCGGCCAGAGTCGCCGCCGCCGAGGCTCCGCTCATCACCGCATAACGCGCCGTGGGCCACGCAAACAGGAAACGCGGATCGTAAGCCTTGCCGCACATTGCATAATGTCCGGCGCCAAAGCTCCCGCCCAGAATCACGGTAATCTTCGGCACCACGCTTGTGCTCACCGCCGAAACCATCTTCGCCCCGGCACGAATGATTCCCGACCACTCAGCCTCCTTGCCGACCATGAATCCGTTCACGTCGTGAAGAAAGACCAGCGGCACCAGGTTCTGATTGCAATCCATGATGAAGCGCGCGGCCTTTTGGGCGCCCTCGGTGTAGATGACACCGCCGACCTCCATCTGAGTCATCCCCGCCGCAGGCCCCATGGCCACCGTCTGATTCTGGTTGATCTTCTGGTTGGCCACAATTCCCACCGCCCGCCCGCCGATCCACCCGTACCCGCAAAGCACCGTGCGGCCAAACTCCGCCTTGTACTCGTCGAACTCGCTGCGGTCCACAATGCGCGCAATCACCTCGCGCATGTCGTATACATTGCTTGACCCCAGTTCCGGGTTCAGCAATCCATACACATCCTCAGCGGCAAACTTTGGAGCATCCTGCACCGCATCGAACTCTCGGCGCCGAAAGACCTCTGCGTCCGGAGCCGCTGCCTTGCGTTCGCCCATCTTCGCCACCAGCGACCGCAGCCGCGCCAGGCAAAGATGATCGTTTGGCTCTTTGAAGTCGACCGTCCCCGAAATCGCCGAATGCATCGCCGCGCCGCCTAGTTGCTCCGGATCCGTCTTCTGTCCGATCGCCGCTTGCACCAGGGACGGCCCAGCAAGAAACAACCCCGACCCCTCGGTCATCAGCACTGTATCCGTCATCACGGGCAGATACGCGCCGCCCGCGACGCACATGCCCATGATGGCAGTAATCTGCGGGATTCCCAGCGAACTCATCACCGCGTTGTTGCGGAAGATGCGTCCGAAATCGTCAGTGTCCGGGAATACATCTTCTTGCAACGGCAGAAACACGCCCGACGAATCCACCAGATAGATCGTCGGGATGCGATTTTCCATTGCGATCGTCTGTGCGCGCAGCACCTTCTTCGCCGTCATCGGGAAAAACGCGCCGGCCTTCACAGTTGCGTCGTTGGCCACAATCATGCAAAGCCGTCCCGCCACATGCCCCAGTCCCGTCACCACCCCCGCGCACGGCGCGCCGCCGTACTCCGCATACATGCCGTGCGCCGCCCACAGCCCCAGCTCCAGGAACTCTCCGCCCTCGTCCAGGAGCAGCGCCAGCCGCTCGCGCACCGTTAGCCTGCTCTTGGCGCGCTGCGCCTCGGCGGCCTTCGTGCCGCCGCCCTGCTTCATCGTCTCTTCCTGGGCCCGCATCTCGCCCAGCAGAGCCGTCACAGCCGCGCGGTTCGCCTTCATGCGCGCATGTTCGGGATCGAGTGCCGATCCTAGCCGGTTATCCAGGGTCACATTCTCTGCCATTCGTCTGCTCGCTGCGGCCCATTCCTACGCGCCTGATCAGTTCACGCACCGCACAGCGCAATACTAATACCAAAGCGTCTTTACTCGCCTATCGCTCACTGCGCGGCACCCACTCCCATGGCCGCGCACTCGCCGAATCCAATCCGCGGCAGCCCCTTTCTGACAATAGCTGCACATCGTCACGCAGTCTCCGTGCTCCAGAAAGGTGCGGAGCTCTCCGCTCGGCGGGTAGATCGGCTCAGGATACAAATGCCGAATAGGTGGATTGGGAGACTTCCTTGCGGCGAATGTTTACAGGTTTATTCGATCCGACACGCTCGGTGCGCTCGTTAATTTCGGTTGCGAGCGGAAGTTGACTCAGGTTCGGATGAACTGTACAGTTAGATCCGTCGAAATGGAGAGTTTATGTCGACCGGAACAACGAGCAAGAATGGCGCGATCATTATCTCGGCACTGAATCTGCGCACCAACCTTGGCAAGATCCTCCGCCGCATGGACACCGAGGGGGGCTCGCTTGTCATCGAGAAGCGCGGCACTCCTACCGCCGTTCTTGTCACTATCCGCGATTATGTCAAACTTGCTGCGCCGGAGCCCGAGATTCTCAAAGCCATCGGCGATGAGGCCAAGCACAATAAAACCAACAGCCTCACTTCGCGCCAGATCGATCAGGTCATCAAGGCAGCAAGATCGGAAAAGAAGAGGCGCTAATGCTCGCATTGCGCCTTGTCATCGATACGAACGTGTTGATTTCAGCAGCCTTGAAACCCGACGGCCTCCAGCGAACTACATTCCTGCTAGCAATCACAAAGCCGGGCCGTTTATACGTCTCGACGCCGATTCTCGAAGAATACGCGGACTTGCTGTCCCGTCCTGAACTGTCCATTCGGAGGGGATTGCGGTTACAGCTACTTCAGCTCCTCAAGAACCATGGCCACCTGGTCGTTCCTGCGCGCAAGATGGAGGTGACGAGCGATCCGGATGACAACATCTTTATCGAGTGTGCCGACGTGGCTCGCGCCGACTTTCTGATCACCGGTAATCGTAAGCACTTTCCGGCCTTCTGGAAGAATACAAAGATCGTCACTCCCCGTGAATTTGTCAGTCTGGTTTCGCCGCATCTCATTCACTGATCCAGTCCCCAGAACACGCGCCTCACAGCCAAACATCTCAAATGGCTAAGTGAGTCCACGCGGAACGTCGCGCTTCCGAAAATTTGAACTGCCGAATCCACATAGACGCTTGGCTTATTCGGGTTTTGCTGATCGACACCCTCACTGAGGACATTGATTTGGTGATCGGGCTTAGGCCGGTTTGTGCAGACATTCCATCACAGTTTCTGCACAGATTCCATGGAGATGCCAGAGCTGCGGCGCGCTGTCGAATCTCGAGATTCACCATCCGGAACTGCGGAGCCAGTCCGAGGATGATTCAGAGCGCAATCTCGTTACGCTATGCACTGCATGCCACTCGATCGTGCATCGGGGATCCGTGTGCATTCGGTGACGCCAGTGACGTCGGAATGCGCGTGTCGCGCGTACTTGTTGAGGACATCCTGGGCAATCTTAACCGTTTTGTTTGTGCGCACCCTAGAACCTATAAGGGGTTCTTCAGTCCCTATATGCATTACAGATCCCGCCGGAGGCATCACTTGACAGCTTCCACAGATTCCCGATTCGCGCCGCACCGCCTGCTATCTGATGTTCATTCACGAACACTTGCCGCCACAGATCCGGCGGGAGTTGAAACAGGTGGGTTGGACCAAGGCGGCGGCGTTGACCAAGGTCGCGCGTTCAGACGGCAAGGATTTCGATTGTGCAGCATGGATGCACAAAGCCCGATCCTTACCCCGCGATCAGTTCAAACGCGAGGTAGACCGACACCTCACCGGCAAGGACACCGAACCGACCGAGATCATCTACTTCAAGTTCTTCCGGAGCCAGATCCCGGTGATCGAGCAAGCAATTGAGACGGCAGCCCTAATGCTGGGTACGGACAAATCGCGCGGCTATTGTCTGGAAATGATCTGCGCGGATTTTCTGGCGGGAGCCAACTTGGACAGCGGCCAACCGGACGTGCTCTTGTCCTCGATGGCACGGTATTTCAAATTCCTGCCCGGCGAGCAGCGGCAGGCGTTTGTCGAACAGATCACTGAGAAAGCATCATGAACCGAATTCCGGCAAAGAGTTCTCGCCTACGTCTCGCTCCCGAATTGTACGAGAACCTGCGTGACCAAGTTTTACGCCGGGACGGATGGAGGTGCCAGAGCTGCGGCGCGCCGTCGAACCTCGCGGTTCACCATAAGAAATTGCGTAGCCAGTCCGGGGATGATTCAGAGCAAAATCTCATTACGCTTTGCACTGCATGCCACTCAATCGTGCATCGGGGAACTGATTGAAGACTGCTTTCTGATGGCACCCGGTACCACTCGCATATTCAATCGCGTTCACTCTGCCGCCTTAAGGACAAGTCTTTCCGGCGTTTCCGATGTTCAGCCATGACGCGAGGCCAAATGAATATTGCTTCCTTGACGTGTTTGTCGTTTGCCTTCTTTCGGGCCCGGCTGAGATAGGTCATGACTCGCCCCGGGATATGCGTTAACGCCATGCACCAAGCATGGTCAAAATCAACACTTACCCCTTGCTTCTTCATTTCAACTTTCCATTTTCTGGGTACATTTGCCCAGAGGGGCCCGGCTTTATTTAGTCTGTTTAGCCTATAGAGACCTCGGTTCTTGCCGTCCAGATGAGAGCAGATCTTTCGATCAGTCGAATCTGGATGCTTCGCTAAATAGCGAATGATATATTCAAGGGCTTTATGTTCTCCAAGCGATCGGCCGAGCTTGAACATCCTATGCCCTTTCACGATCCCTCGGTAGGAGGCAAGCACAGAGAAGTTCAAAACCAATCGCTTTAGGCAATTCGCGAGCTCTAATCCGTCACTGCCCAACCGTTCTTTGAACGCCTGAAACAAACGTCCCCTATCCCTGGCAATTTCCCGGCGCAGCTTCTCTTCCTTGTCCACCCGAAAGAGACTGGCTCGCTCCAATTGGAATTGATGCGCGACTTCGCGGCGAATCTGCCGACGAATCTGCCCGCTCATTGGTCCTCCCTTGACCTTACATCCGAAATCAACATCGGACACAACTAGATAATTGTCAATAATTTACATGGTTCACCTTACATATTTGTGTTTGCGATGCAAACTATCGCACGCGCAGCTAGAGTCGAAAGATATGAAAGAGAACCTAACAGTGGCAGAAGTAGCTCGAGCCCTTAACGTGAGCCACGACACGGTGCGCCGGAAGTTCATCAACGAACTGGGTGTCATCAATGTTGGGCCCGAGAGAACGACAAAACGTCCGTACCGTGTTCTGCGGATTCCTCGCGATGTCTTGAAGCGCGTCATAGCCGCGCGCGAAATCATGCAAGCAGAAGTGCCGAGAGCCAAATCGGCGTAGATCGTCGGAAGGGCTACGTATTGAATAAAGCGCGTCGGAAATCAGATTTCGCAGCATTAACCATTAACAAGAGGGTTCAACGCAATTATCCTGCGGCTCCGCATCTCAGACGTCTCAAGGGAAGCCGACCGCGCAAACCTTCGAACTATTAACTCTATCCATAAGGAGACTTAAATGAGAAAGACGAGAAATACGGGAAGGGATTCGTTACGGCGCCTCCCCTGGTTCAAGCTGACAAACGCTGGAGTCAATTTTGAAAACGCCTACTTTCGGCTTGCAGATCTCGATCGTAAGAAGGTCCTGGATATCCTCTTGGAGCACGCCTTCCTGCCGAAGGGCACCGATGCATACCGTTGGTGGCAGAAGTGGAACATCGCCGCAATGCAGGCCACTATGGGGCAGCTTTTGCATATTTCGGCGGAGATAGCTACCCTCTGGCACAAGTGGGCGAGCGAGATCAACGAGACACGTGCTTCTCGGGTCGCATGCCGCGAAGCGATCCTCGGCTTGGTCAGCAATCTGGCTCGGCGGGAGAGTCTTCATGTAATGGTGATTGTCATCCCGGCGCAGTGTGACACTTCGGCCCGCTCAGGATCAGTCCAATCGAAGCAAACAAGGCCTCAGACGGCGCCGAACGCCCACGCGGAAAGTGAGGCGAAGATTACTGACTGAGCTATCTGTCGCCCTCACTTAACTGCTTGCGCGCGCAAGCCCCGCCTGGGAAGGTCCGTGCCGCTTTCCGAAAGCTTCGCAGGCGGCTGGACTGGACCAGGAGCATCGTCGCCGGCGGCTGCGGCCCCCAGGCCAGGAACACCGGTCCGCGGTCGCGATGTCACAGGATTCTGGCCACTTGGGCGGACCCAGGAGCGTAAGTTTTTAGAAGAATTGAAACTTTCATACCCCTTTTTTAGAGGGTGTGCCGAGCCCGCCGGAAGGTCGGCGATCGCCCGGATACACCGAGGAAGGATAAGCAACATGGAAGAAAATCCCGCGACTACAATCGCCAGCGGTTCGGGCCGGACCCAAACCCGCGCCACTGGAACTGTCAACACGCCCCCGGGTCCCACGGAGAGCAGCGCACCGGCGCCGGCGAACCCACTTACGGCCGCGGGCGGTGAAGAACCGTCAGCGGACCCCGGGGCAGAGGCGCCACAAAGAACGTCGAATATACCGGCCCCGGTGGCCGTCTCCACCAATTCTGTGACCAGCCCTTTTAATATTTGCGAAGCGAAGCCAGTGGCGAACATCACGGGCATCCGAGAGATCGCTCGTGCGGATGAGACGACGATCAAATCTTGGAAGCCCCCATTTGAGGTGGAGGAAGGCTCTGTAGATAGCATGGTGGAGATTATCCAGCGTTCCACGCGCGTGCGCGCTCCGGCGAGTGCAACACCGGCCCCCACCGGCGTGGCAGTGTACGGAACGACCGACGAGCTTTTCCGTCGTCTGCAAAAAGCGATTGCCGCGCAAACTTCCCAATCCGAGCAGGCCAGCGCCCTCCCGACCTACTGGACCATCGCCAGTTGGTTCCCCGACGGCCTTTCTCTCGCTCCTGGTCTCGCGATTATTGGACCCGCCTATGAGGGAGATCTAGTGCTGCGTACGCTGAGGAACTTTTGCCGGAATCCGCTGATGATGACCGGGATCACTGCCACCGACCTAAAGGCGATCGACTGGAAAATCCCACCAACAATTTTTGGCTACGAGCCAAACTTGACCAAACAAATGGCTGCACTCCTGGGCTCCGCCGTAACGCGCGGCAACTTAGTCGGCGGCGCCGGCAAATACCAAGACTTCTACGGCTTCAGGGGGCTCTACATTGGGGAGGAATTACCTGCTGACCGGATACCGCGGTGCAGTCTTCAAATCAACGTGCTCCCCGCCGCCGCAGCTTGCGCAACACAGAACGCGTCGCGGCTGGCTGAACTGGAAGTTCAGGAGCTCCAGAATTTGCTCCTAAGTTATAGGCTCAAAAGCCTGGTGCGCGTCTACAATTCAGAATTCGATGCTTCCACATTGACATCAGACACGCGCGCAATCGCGAACGCGCTAGGCGCCTGCATCGTCGACTCGCCAGAGCTTCAATCGCAACTTATCTCGTTGCTCACGCCGGTCGAGAACCAGCGACAAACAGATCGCACGACCGGCATCGGAGCCGTCACCTTGGAAGCGACCCTGGCACTCAGCCGTAACGGGCGGGAGCGCGCTTATGCCCATGAAATCGCGGCCGAGGCCAACCGCCTACTGGAAGCTCGCGGTGAGAGGGCGCGGCTTCGCCCCGAGAACGCAAGCCACCAGCTGAAGAGGATGGGTCTGCGCACTTGCCGGATATCACAAACCGGCAACGGCTTGATCTTCGACAAGGCCACCGTCGCTCAACTCGAGCAGCTCGCCGCGATGTACGCCGTGGAGGATACGCCGGCGGAAACAGAGAGGCTCCATAGCGAGCGAACTACGGAAAATAAGCAGGTTGAGGAGGTTATGGAGGTTTCTTGAACCTTGGATCCGCGCGCTGGGCTGAAGTCTATATAACGAATTTAGAATGAATGACTTTCATTTTGTGCGGTTCGGATTCTTGGATTATGGGTGCAAGTTTCAAGAACTGCGTAAACCCACATTCCACCGTGCGGCCCGAGTGCTTCTTACTCACGGCCAACCAAGCAACAGGAGAAGCAACAAGTTTTTTCGGTCGCACAGCAGTGTCCCCACGAAGCCGCCGCAATCGAGGAATTGGAAAATAGATCAAATCGCCGTCTGCAATTGGCTTAACTTCGCGGCGTGCTTCTGGCTCGGAGCTTAGCCTCCGATTGAACCCCGCGGGCCAATTCGTTTAGCTCGTCAAGCTTCCGTCTACACATCTCCGACGCGGACCCTCGCCATCCGCGTGCCGAAGCATTTTTGATTGCTTTGTTGCCCGGGAGAGATATACTCGTGCTGTTCTCGCCGGCGAAAATGTCTGCGGAACAGATTCGATTAGATTCGCCTCCCCTAGGAAGACCGATTTCCATTGAAACCCTTGCGGCTCGGTTTACGTCGATAAAACGCAGGGGAACAAACCTCGACGCATACTTTTTCTTGCGGCGCGGGATGAACAGCTTCCTGAAAATGGCAGTGTGCCATCCGGCGCGAAGGACCGCGATTTCTCGCTCTGCGAGGTCCTTTTCGGTTGAGGTTGCCACGCTCGGCCTCGAGTCCACCGAGGGTACAGAGGAACGAGGGAAGCACCCCCGGTTTGCTGTTCGCAATGGGAGTTCGTATGAAAGCGTATCTCGCCGGATTCTCTGCCTTGGCCTGCATGCTCGCAGGGTCGCTGGCTGTTGCTCAAACGCAGCGAGCATTGCTGATCGGCATCAATACATATCAGCCCGCGGGAACCACGGCCGATCATCCTGCCGGTTGCATCTACGGCCGTTGCGAACTGGGAACCTTTGAGAATCTTGACGGCTCAGTCAACGACGCGCAGGCGATGGCCGATCTGCTCACCAGTCCTAAATTTGGATTTCCGGCGACGAACGTTACGTTGCTCACCAATCCCGCGCCGCCTCATGCCAGCCCGGGAGTTGTTCTTCTTCCCGCCGATCAGACAACGCACGATGGCATTCTTGCTGCCATGCAGAAGTATCTCGTGGATGTTCCGCAAAAAGGCGACACCGTGGTCTTTTACGACGCGAGCCACGGCTCGTTGCGCGTCAATAGTAAGGGGAACAAGATCACCGTGTTGGTCAACGGTCAGTATGTCCATGCTGACAGCACAATGGTTCCCTCTGACGCATACAAAGGCGGGTACGACGTTCGCGACCGCGAGATGACGCGCATCTTCAACGCTGCCCTCGACAAGGGTGTTCACCTTACCGTCATCTTCGATAGTTGCCACTCCGGCGGCATTAGCCGGGGCATCGGCCCGGTTTACCGCGAACGCGCTCTCGCGTTTGATCCCCGCGACATCAGCGAAGCGCCCGACACGTTGCCCAATGGCCAGCCGCGCCCCGGTCCAACCCAGCGCACCGACAATGCCGCGCTGGTTTTTTCCGCGGCACAACAGGATCAGACGGCCAAGGAAATGCCGTCTGGTACTGAGCCGCACGGCGCCTTCACGGCCGCGCTGCTCCAGGCGTTGCAGGCTTTGCCCGCCGACACGCCGTCCTCTATCGTTTATGAGCGCGTGAAGGCCGTCCTCGAGGGCGGCAACGTGCCCGACCAGGAACCTGAGCTCGATGCAATGGCCGAACGACGCAATCAACCGCTCTTCGGTGGCGCCGCTTCAAAGTCCGACAAAGTGCGCGCCGCCGCTCTCGGCACCAACGATGACGGCTCCGTCTCGCTCGACATTGGCCGCGCCTCGGGACTGGGAATCGGCAGCGAATTCACCGCCACCACGCCCAACAGCGCGGGACAAACGGTTCAGATTCGCATCACCAGCATGGATGGCCTGGCTCGTTCTTCGGCAGAAATCGTAAGCCCTGCGGGCGCGAAGGTTGCTCCAGGCGATCTCTTCGAATTGAGCAAATGGATTCCTGCTGATAATCCGCCGCTGCTGGTCTGGCTGTGGCCTTCGAATCTTGCTCAGAATCAAATTGACGCCGCTGCCGCGCAGGTACAGGCCTCGGGAGCCACTTTAGTATCCGACCCAGCCGAGCAGCAGTGGTCTCAGGTGCTCAGTTGGGACGGCACGAATTGGACTCTGCAGCAGGCCGGCGCGGCCACTACGGTTAATCTCGGCGCGCCGCTTACTGCGGATGCCATCAAGAAGAATCTTCCCGCCGGCGCTAAACTCTGGGTGAATCTTCCGCCGTCAAAGGAGTTGGCCGCCGCGCTTAAGCTGGGCGCCAGCGATAGCGCCGGTCAGACCAACGCCGTACAGGCCGCAAGCAGTCTGTCTGTCGCGCATTACGCGCTCACCGGCGTCCTTTCTACCGATGGGCCCGCCTACGCCTGGTATCACAAGAGTGAACTTGCCGCTGGACCGCCGTCATCCAACGCACCACCGCACAGTCCCGGCTGCTCCGCCACCTCGCAATATCCGGTCCGCACGGATTGGGTGCCGTTAGGCGGGGCTCTCTCCATCGATGCTGCCGGCGCCAAGCTCAATCACTATTCATCGCTGCTCGCAAAAGTGCACGGTTGGCTTGAATTGGCCAACAGTCCTGCTGACGCCTCTACCGATGAGTTCTACACGCTGACCCTCTTGCCCTCGAACGCCACTTCGCCACTACCGGCCAATCAGACCACGCACCAGGGCGATCAGCTAAAGATGGCCCTCGCCTCGGAGGACCGCATCATCGATCATCGCTGGGTTTATGTGCTCGACATCGATTGTCACGGTCAGGGCACAGTTCTCTATCCGCGCGATTACGCCGAGAATCAGTTTCCCAACGACGCCGAAAACGGCCGGCAGTTTGTTTTGCCCGGCGCGCCAGTCCTGCGCATCGGGCCGCCTTACGGCGTCGACACGCTCATCATGCTTAGCACCGAGCAGCCGCTCGCCGACCCTTATGTGCTCAACTTTGAAGGCGTAGCGACACGCGGTTCGCGAGGCGTATCGTCGCCATTGGAAAAACTCCTGAATCAAACCAGCGGAGGAACCCGCGGATTTTCTGGCGAGGTCCCCACAAATTGGGGCATTGGGCTGACGACCGTCCATAGTGCTCCCACGGCTGCGACCAAGTAGGTTTTGTGGGTCATCACTCGGCTTTGTGAATCGGATCCATCAATTGAGCAGCCGGCGGCTCGATGCGTTACTCCGGCAAGGCATGCAAGACCTGGAGGATCACCAATGACAGTTTCCCGACGCCTTTTTATGGCTGACGCCTCAGCGCTCGCTATGATTGCTGCCCTAGCCCCGCAGTTCGCCGAAGCACAATCAGCGGCTGCGGCAGCTGTGCCAGCCGAGGACTTGCCGCACGACTCCTACAACTTCTGGAACGGGTTCTTTGACTCAGTGAACCCAAATAGCCAGAGCTTCGGAAATAAAAGCGCAACGCGCGGGCCCTCGGATCAGCTTCCCGATCCCGAGGCACAAACCCAGTATCTGCACTACGACACAGACAACAAGCGCCTTCGCTACGCGTCGGACATTAGGAGAGAAGAGCTGCTCGACCACGATGGCGATGTTGCCGTCAGTATCGCCCTCGCTCAGTTCCGCCCCGGATCAGGCGAAAACAATATAAAGGCCTCGCAACTGCGCGTCGACACAACGCAGGTTCATCCCTTTGTGAATATCCTTACTCCGCTTGCCTGGTCGGCCATCGCATCGGTTTCGCCCAACAATGCGGGGAAGATCTCTCTTGATGCGCTCGGCTTCCGCTCGCCCCAGGCCATGGCAGGCACCAGCAAGATTTTGCTCACGGAGGGAACTGGCAAGCTCGCTGTCAATATCTCCAGGGCCGGCGCGCAATCCATGTTTCTTAAGGTTCTCAGCGTCATGATTCAGGGCGCAAAAATCGCGGCCCCGATCGTCAGCCTTCCCGCCATCAGCGTGCCCGCGCTCAGCACATTCACTGAGGTGCTGAGCTACTGGGAAGACCGCACCCGCTTCGTCATGTCCGGCAACCTGACTCACGCCGTGGCTACGCAACAGGCGATCGACGATCCCGATCGCGATCCAACCTACATCGGTCTCAAATCCGGCGACTATCTGATGGTTCCGCAACGGCACGTTGATGAGCTGGCCAAAGCCCTGCCCAATCTCGACATGGTTCAGGGTTACCTCGTCGCCAAAGACGCAGACCCGAATCTGCCGCTGCCGCAGCGCGCAGAGAATTCGGTTCCGGGGGTTACGTACGCCTCGATGCACATTAGTGTGCAGGCATCGGAGACAAACTTGAGCAAGCCCAGCCCATGGAGTTCCACAGGATCGTCATCGTCCTGCTCGTCCTCGAGTTCCAAGAAGAGCAGCTCCAGTTCCGGAAGCAAGAGTAAGTAGTTTGATGACTAAATCGCTGGGTAAACGGTATGCTATGTGCTGCCGGTAGACGTCCAAAATCTGGCAATACAACGCCGCTGGACGCGGCCACGGCATCAACAAGCGGTAAGTTAACAAACGGTAAATCGACGGGGGAAAAGATGAGCCGTTCGGCAAAAATCGTTCTGCTATTTTCAATGAGCTGCGGTCTGATTGCAGCGGTGCCTGCCTGCGCGCAAGGTTTTGGCGCCAACAAGGAGAAAGTCACACTCCAGCGCAAGCTTCCCGCGCTGATTCATCTGCCGGGAGAGACCATCAAAGTCACCGTCACTTCGGCCGACGAAGACGGCGCCCTTCCCTATGACTTCCAGGCGCTGCTTGAAACCGAGCTGCTGAAAGACGATCCGAATCTCCGCGACGACGACAATCCGTCGACTCAAATCATCTGCCAGATCACCGAATACTCGCACCCTGAGCCTATCTACACCAACAAATTGGGAACGGGGCAAGCAGTTGGCGCGTCCAACTCCCCGCTCTCGCAGCTCTCGAAAACCGCCTCGAAAATCGGCGCTACCGAGCGCATCACAGGAAAAATCGACATCTCTTTTCAAGCCAAAGACGCGACCGGTCGTGTTCTGATCTCCGACAATATCGATTCGACTTACGATCGAGAGTTCGACAGCGCGGGAAACTCCACCGCTCATGGCGTGTTCGGCCAGGTGGGCGGGACTTTCTCGCACGTAAAAGGTGGAGCGAAGAGTGAAGACGGCCCTCCTACGCCGGCGGAGCTGCGCTCGCGCCTGATCATCGATGCGGTACAGCAGGTTGCCGAGCATGTGGTCGACACGGATGAAAACGTCGACGTCCTTTTGGCGCGCAAGGATGGCCCGCTCGAAGAAGGTGACAAGGATGCTCTGACCGGGCTGTGGGAGCGCGCTCTTGAGACCTACGAAACAGCGCCGCCATTCCCTAAGCCGGAGGACGATGCCTACAGGCTCTATGACATTGGCGTAGCCTACGAAGCGCTCGCATATCAGGCTGAGGATCAGAAGGCGGCCATGAAGTATCTCGACCAGGCCGCTATCAATTACGGCAAGGCCATCGATGCCAAGCCCGACGAGAAATATTTCGTAGAGCCGCAGAAGCGGATCGAAACCGCCATTGCGCATTACAAAGAACTGGATCTGGAAAAACAACGGGCCGCTGCGAAAACCGAAGACGCCGGGAATTCCAAAACTCAGGGCCTGACCAATGCTCAGGTCATCACCATGCTCAAGTCCGGCATTGACGAATCCGCGGTCCTTCAAGCCATTCGCGGCGCTTCTGCGGTCAATTTCGATCTCACTCCTGCCGGCCAGAAAGCTCTCACTGCGGGCGGCGTAAGCCCGCGCATTCTGGCTGAGATGAAGACGCAAGCGGCAAAGAAGCCGGCCGCTGCAGTGCACAAAGGTCTCAACAATACTCAGATCATCACCATGGTGAAATCAGGTATGGAAGAGGCGACCATCATCCAGGCCATTAACGGCGCGAGCGCAATCGACTTCGATCTTAGCCCCGCCGGTCAGCAAGCTCTCGTCAGCAGCGGTGTCAGCGCTCATGTCCTCGACGCAATGAAGGCGCGATCCGCGAAGAAGCCGGCGGCGGGCCCCGGGCACGTGGCACAAAGATGATTTCCTGCCGGCGCTCCATTCTTGCTTGTCTGCCGTTGCTGATTGCAACGTTGATCGCAGCGCCCAACACGCGCGCCCAGGGAGTTCGCTGCGGCGCCGGTCAAGACCTCATCGTGCAGGCGCTGGAGCAAGTCACTCCGCAAAGCGACAACAAGGCATTTGGAGACGCGCTTGAATTGCTCAAGTCTGCGCTCGGCGAATGTCCAGAACTGGGAGACGCCTGGTACTACCGCAGTCTCGTTGAAAAGCGTCTGGGCCATCAGGCTCTTGCCGATTACGCCATGGGCAAGGCGCGCTTCAATGGCTCTGACGCGCTCGATCAGGGCCTGAATCCGCTCGTCCTTGCGACGCCCGCCTCACGCGGCATCGAGGCCGAGGGCGTCGAAACTCCGGTTCCGGCTGCTCCGCCAGTAAAGCCCGGCCCGGTGCAGCAGAAGTGGGCCCTCGTCGTCGGCATCGGCCATTTTACCGACACGAAGATTCCGCAGCTCAACTACACCGGTGCGGACGCGACCGCCTTTGCCACTGCGCTTAAAGATCCAACGATCGGTGGCTTTCCTGCCGACAATGTTCACGTCCTCACCGACGAGCAGGCCACCACCAAAAACATCAAAGAAGAATTGAACTGGATCGCGCGCCACGCAGAACCGAACGATCTCGTCGTGATTTATGTGGCCACGCACGGAACGCCCCGCACCACCGACACCGCCGGCGGCGCAAACTACCTCATCACCTATGACACCGAGGTTTACAACGGCGGCACTCTCGACGAAGACGCGCTCTACGCTACGGCATACCCCATGGTGGAGCTCGCCGATGCCGTCTCCTCGCGCATGAAGGCGCTTCGCACCGCGGTCTTTCTCGACACCTGTTACAGCGGCGGTGCGGCCGGCTCGCAACCTTCCGCTGCGCTGGCAAACACCGCGCCCTCGGGCAGCATGCTCTCGCACATGTCGGACGGAACAGGACGCATCGTGATGGCTGCCAGTGAAGTCAACGAGGAGTCGCTCGAAAGCAGCCAGCTCAAACACGGCTACTTTACGTATTTCCTGCTTCAGGCCCTCAAAAGCGGCAAAGGCCAAACGCCCCTGAGCCAGGTGTATTCTTCGGTCGCGCAGCAGGTTTCGCAAAGCGTCTCGTCACAGGGCATGCACCAACATCCTGTGATGAATCGCAGTTCCGCGGACGCGGACTTCGCCCTCCGCACTCCCTCCGCCGCGACCGCGAGCGCCCGGCCCTGACGAGTTTCCGCTGGCTGCGGAAAGACCACGCAGCGAACGACTCGACTCCAATCCTTCACGCCAACAGTTGCTTCGCCACCTTAACATACACTTCCACCGCCTCCAGCAATTCCTTCTTCGCCAGCTTCTCGAAAGGCGTATGCGCCACATGAATGCTGCCGGGCCCGAGCAGCAGCGGCTCGCCCCAGGCGCTCAACTGTGGAATGTCCGTCGTAAACTTCGCGACCATCGTCGGCAAACCCTCTGGCGCGCGGAGCCGAACAAACGGAATCTCCAGCGTGAAATCTACTTCGGCCAGTCCCTTCGCCGCCTCGATCATCGCGGCCTTTACCGGCGCCGAGTCGCCAACCAGCCGCACCAGCACCTGGGCCTCAGCCTTGTCCGCGATCACATTCGGCGCATGCCCGCCGTGAATCTGCCCGATATTCAGCGTGCTTGGGCCAATGTCATCTGTCACCGGCAGCTCCAACTTCAGCAGTTTCGCCAACACCTGTACCAGCTTATGCACCGCGCTCTCGCCCAGTTCCGGATACGCCGAATGCGCCATCTTGCCTGTCGCGCGAAATACGACGCGCAGCGCTCCTTTTGAAGCCAGGGCCACGCGATTGTCGGTTGGCTCACCGTTAATCAGAAAGCGGCTTCCCTTCGGCTTCAGATTCGCCGCCTTCGCCCCGGCCGAATCGCGCTCTTCGCCGGATACAAACAGCAATCCAATGCGAAAGCCCGCTGTGCGGAGCACTTCCGCTGCGGCAACCTGCGCGGCAATAATTCCTTTCGCGTCCGACACTCCGCGTCCGTGCATGAATTCGGCGTCCTCGCTGAATGGGATGTACGGTGGCACTGTGTCCATGTGCGTGGAAAAAACCAGATCCGGAGTCTCGCCCGCCCGGCCCGCGTATACATTCCAGCGCGGCCCCGCGGTTGGGCTCTCCACCGGCTGCGCGACCGGAGTCTTCTCCACTTCCCACCCGCGCTCGGAAAGAAAACCTGCAAGAAAATCGCCTACCGCGCCCTCGTGGTAGGTCGTTGATTCGATCTCACATAACTGGCGCGTCAGCCCAATCGGGTCAAAAGGAAGTGATTGCGAACGATCGTTCATGATGCTGCCAGAATACCGTAGAGCCCGGCGCCATCTCCCGCCGCCATCCTAGACACCGGCCCTGGGCGGGAACAGTGGCCACATTGTCCTCAGCCTATCGACGGTCGCTCAGCGCGCTCCCCGACTGAGCGTAGAATTACTTATGAAGTGATTTCCGCCGCCCCGCTCGCACAGGCTGAACCATACTTTATATACACCGCTTTCCTCGCGAAGGAGCCGCCTTAATGACCCAGGTCAGTGACGCCAGCCTTGAGGCAATGCACACGGCGGCAACGGAGATTTTTACAAGCGCGCTCAAGGCTTGCGACATTCCTTCCGCATTCGACCGCCGCCTGCGCTTCGAGGGCCACAAGCTTCACCGCCTTATGCCCGATGGAAGTGGACCCGCCGACATCGATCTCTCCGCATACAAGCGAATCTTCGTTGTTGCCATCGGCAAAGCAGCCGGTCCCATGCTTCAGGTCCTCCTCGAGCGCATGAATCGGCGCAAAGGATTGCGCGGAATCTGTTGTACCAACCAGCCTCCCACGGCCCGCAATTGGCGCTTCCGCTACTTTGAAGGCGGTCATCCGCTACCCAATGAAGACTCCTTCTCCGCCGCCCGCGCCGTGCTAGCCCTTCTGCGCAAAGCGAGGAAGGACACGCTTGTTTTTTTCCTCATCTCCGGCGGCGGCTCCGCTATCTTCGATCTTCCTCTGGACCCGCAGATCACCCTGGAAGAAACCGTCGCATTTCACCAATTGCTTCTTGCTTCAGGCGCGCCGATCATCGAAATCAACACACTCCGCAAGCATTTTTCCGCCGTCAAGGGCGGACGTCTCTCGATGGCCGCGCCTGAGGCACTTAAAGTAAGCCTGCTGCTTCCCGACGTGCCGCTGCGCTCGCTCGACGCGCTTTCTTCCGGTCCCACCACGCCGGACCACTCTACCGTGGCCGACGTCCGCGAGCTACTCGCAAAATACGATCTTGCCGCGAAGCTGCCGAACTCCATCCGTACTTTTTTTGAGCGCGAAGATCTGCCCGAGTCACCCGGCGACAAGAGCCGGCGTCAATCGTTTCTACCCAAGCTCCCGTGGACTGACGCCGCGCGGCCTCGACGCATCACCTCTGCTGTGAGCTTGAGCGGCGAAGATCCAGCCTTTCGCGATTCTGTCTTCGAAATCCTGCTCTCCAGCCATGATCTGGTTGAAAACGCTCGCGCCCTCGCGCGAAAAGCCGGGTACCACGTCGTCGTCGACAACAGTTGCGACGATTGGGACTACGCCGATGCGGCGCGCTATCTCCTGGAGCGCTTTCACACTTTCCGCGCCCAGCACAACCGCTTCTGCCTGATCTCTGTCGGCGAAGTTACGGTCACGCTTACGCGACCGCCAGGCGCCGGTGGCCGCAACCAGCAGTTTGCACTAGCCTGCGCTCTTGAGCTGGCCAAACATCCCGCGGAGCGTCTAGCCGTTCTCAGCGCCGGTTCCGATGGCATCGACGGCAACACGCGATCCGCCGGTGCTATCGCCGATCCCACCACAGTCGCCCGTGCCCGCGCCTTCGGCTTCAATCCCGAGCAGGCTCTCGCTGAATTCAATGCCTGTCCACTGTTCACATCGATAGGCGATTCCGTAGCCACCGGCCCCACCGGCCAAAACTTGCGCGATCTGCGTCTCCTTATCTCCGAAGGCTCTTAACACAGCTCCAAATTCCTGCACAAAAATCCTGGTGGAAAATCGAATTATTTTCCCTATGTGCGTTTCGTTCCGCTGCATTAGGATTGGTTCGTGCCTCGAAAACCAAAGCGCAAGACCCCGGGCAAACTTCCAGACATTCGCACCGTTGCCGCCGCGGCCAAAGTCTCGATCGCCACCGTCTCCAGGACGATGAACGGCTCTCCGCTGGTTAGCGAACGCCTCAGCAAACGTGTCTGGCAGGCAATCAAGCAGCTCAACTATCTGCCCAATACTCACGCCCGCACTCTTGTCTCCGGCCGCAGCCGCATTCTGGGCATCATCGTCGAAAATATTTCCAATCCATTCTTTCCGGAACTAATTCAGAGCTTCGAAGAAATCGCCGTTGCACGCGGATACGAGATCCTCGTCAGCTCCACAAACAGCGACCCTGCCGTGCTCGCCGCTTGCGCTCGGCGCATGCTCGAGCGCAAGGTTGATGGCGTCGCCGTCATGACTTTCGGCGAGGAAGAGCCGGTGCTCGATCAGCTCACGCACCGTGGCGTGCCCATCGTGCTCGCCGAGTTCAAGGTCGACGATCCCAAAGCCAGCACCATTCTCCTTGACTACACCACAGGAATGAATCAGGCCATTCGCCACCTTGCTTCGCTCGGCCATCGCGCCATTGCTTTTTTGTCCGGCCCGCACACCCTTCACTCCGCCATCACGCGCGAAAACGATTTCCGCGCCGCCATGCAGGCTGCCGGTTTGCAGCTTCAAAAAAAGTGGGTCATCGAGTGCGATCACTCCCTCAAAGGCGGCGTCGCCGGCTTTGAGCAGTTGAGCAAGCTCGCTGCTCGCCCCACGGCCATCGTCTGCTCCAATGACATGACTGCCATCGGCGTTCTGCGCGCGGCCTACACTCAAGGCCTCCGCGTGCCGCAGGATCTCTCTGTCATCGGCCTCGACGACATCGCATTCGCTGAATACACACTGCCCCCGCTCACTACCATCCGCCTCTCGCGTACCGACCTGGCCCGCGCTGCCTTCAATGCGCTGCACGCCCAGATCGACGGCGCTGACGACCCCGGTTTGCAGCGCGAGTTCCTGGTATCGACAAGTCTTGTCGTCCGCAATTCCACCGCTGCCCCTCCCTCGTCTGAGTCCTAAAACCAAATTGGTACTCTCCCAAATCCTCATTTTCGCAGTCCAATGATTGCATTTGGATGACACGGCGGTTGCAATTCCGCGCCTCTCGCCGCGATATGCTGTCCAAAGACAATGAATGACTCGGCGCCCGGAGGCCATGCAATGACGACCGCCTATCTCAACCGCATCGCCACCGCGGTCCCGCCTTACGACATGCACCGCGCCTTCATTCCCTTTGCTGAGAGCCTGCTGCCCGAAGGCACGCCACGCAATCTCTATCGCCGCATGGTGCGGCTCGCCGCCATCGACCATCGCTACTCATTCATCAAGCCCATCGTCACTGATGACGGCAAGGTGCAGGACGCCGATGCAATGTTTGTGCGTGGTCATTTCCCCTCTACGGCGCGGCGCATGGAAGCCTTTCGGCAATTCGCCCCGCAACTCGCGCGTTGCGCCCTGTTGAAACTTGCGCTTACCGATGCAGAACGCCGGGGCATCACCCACGTGATCGTCACCTGCTGCACCGGACTCTACGCACCCGGCCTCGACTACGAAATTATCGAGCTTGCCCAACTCGATCCTTCCGTCGAGCGGACCTTTATCGGCTTTATGGGATGCTACGCAGCCATCAACGCGCTCAAGGCCGCGCGTCACATCGTCCGTTCGGAACCCGGATCCAAAGTCTTGCTCCTGAGCCTCGAGCTTTGCTCCCTGCACATGCAGGAGACCGAGGACTTGGAGCAGTTGCTCGCCTTCACGGTCTTTGCCGATGGCTGCGCCGCCTATCTCGTTTCCGCGGAGCCATTCGGCTTCGCGATCGACAGCTTTCTCGCCGTCAATCTCGCAGGCACGAGTGAACTCATCACCTGGCGCATCGGCGAGCAAGGTTTCGACATGCATCTTTCCGGACAGGTCCCCGGCCAGTTGCGCAATGGACTCGCCGAAGCCGGCACTAGGATTACGCAGGGCCGCGAACTCTCCGCGATCGACCTCTGGGCCGTTCATCCCGGTGGCCGCACAATCCTTGACGCGACGGAGCAAGGGCTTGCTCTCCCCGCCGATGCTCTCGCCGACTCGCGCAAAATTCTCCTCGACTACGGCAACATGTCCTCGGCGTCAGTCATGTTCGTCTTGCAGCGGTTGATGGAGCGTGCCAGCCCGGGTCAGCTCGGGTGCGCCATGTCTTTCGGGCCGGGAGTCACTGCCGAAACCATGATGTTCCATGCAGTCTGACGCAATCGATTTCGGCCATCGTGCCCAACTCACCGAACTCATGGACGAGCCTTGTTCTCGCGACGAGCTCCGCGCCTGTCTCCGCGATCTTGCCCGGCTCAATCGCTGGTTCCTCGGCTACCGACCGATTTTGGATTGGCTCGGGAAGGTCGTGCCGCTTTGTCCCAACCGGCCGCTTCAAATCCTCGATGTCGCCTGCGGATACGGTGACACGCTCCGCCGAATCGAGCTCTGGGCTCAGACGCGCGGCATTGCCGTCGAACTCATTGGCATCGATCTCAATGCTGACGCCATCGCCATCGCTGCCGAGGCGACTCCATCAACGAGCGCCATTCGTTGGGTCGCAAGCGACGTCTTTGCCTTCCAGCCCGACAAACCTGTCCAGCTCATCGTCAGTTCCCTCTTCACGCACCATCTCGTCGAACCTGACGTCGTTCGCTTTGTGCAATGGATGGAATCGACTGCACAATTCGGCTGGTTCATCAACGATCTCTCACGCGCCGCGATTCCCTACCATCTTCTGCGGATATTCTCTAAAATTGCCGGCCTTCACCGTTTCGTCCAGCACGATGGCCCAGTCTCCATCGCGCGATCCTTTGTTCCCGAGGACTGGCGTCGAATATCCGCCGCGGCCGGTCTCGACCAGGATGACGTTTTCATCCAGCCCGTTTGGCCGGCACGCCTCTGCGTCAGCCGGAGGAAAGCGCCATAAGCATCGCGAGTGACAACGCCTGCACCCGCCGTGTCGACAACCTTGTCATTGGCGGCGGCCCCGCACGGAATTCGCTTAGCGTACTCTTCCGCCTCTGACGGCCATTCCGCCACGCGCCGCGTAACCTCCGCCCGTATATCCCCGTCCGATGTATCCATATCCGTAGGGTCGCGCGGCCGGAGCATAGGCCCGCTGAGCATAACTATAACCGCGAACTGCCGGGCCGCCAGCGTATGGCCTGTATCCGTATCCATATCCGTACACGCCTACTCGCGGCCCGATCGAAACTCCAACGTAAGGCATCACGCTAGGATAGGGCGCCGCGTATGCCACCGGCGGCGCGTAGTAGGGCGCAGGTGCAGAGTAAACTGGCGGCGCATAAGCTATTGCCGGAGCCGCGGGCTGCTCTTCCGGAGCCGTCTGCTCGGGCGCATAGGACTGCTGCGGTCCTTCATCCGGCGCCTGCGTCGGCGGCGCAGGCTGAGGCGCGTAAGACTGCGGCCCGCGCTGGTATAGCCCATACGGATCGCGCTGTGGCTCTGGTACCACCGGTACCTCAATGTCGTCCATGACGCGCAGCGTTAGCGTCGTCTCCGCTTTCAAGGTCGGCCTCGGGCCACGTCGCGGCAAATTGATCAGATCGATCGGCCACAGTACCGGAATCATCCACAAGACCGTGTCGCGCACCGCGTGCCCCCTACCGAGAATGTGTCCCTGCGCGTCGATCTTGTAACCGGGCACGTCCGCTATCTTCGCGCTGATTGGAAGGACCTGATCGCCCACGTACAGCCGGTCGAAGTCCAGCTCCATCCAGCCCTTGCCCACAAAGTGGCCCGGATCTTTGTAATCGGCAAACTGGCCACCCAGGTAACTCCCGTAAGGCAGCATGAAGTCGCCGCGCCGGAATTGCACCTTGCATAGCACCGGATCGCCAACCGCAGTGGTCTTCGATGAGATCCTCCCGTCGCCGGTCGTGCACGACACAAGCGCGCCTGCCGGGATCAGCTTTGCTCCGGCGTCCGCAAATAGCGATGGCGTCAGTAGAAGTGAGAACACAACGAACATTACGCGTTTCATACACTGCCCTCCAAGGCAAAGAATCCCTGTGCCCCTCGCGAGACAATCGCTCGCAAGCGGTAAGTGACGGAAAATCCCCAATTACACTCACGAACCCTCGCAGGATTCAAAAGTTTCGCAGGTTTTTAAAAATGTTTGTGGAGGGTGGAACCGATTGGAAATCTGAATCGTCTAACTCGGCTCACAATCAGAGGCAAGTTGCCTGGCGATTGGTGCACCTTTATCTTCGGCGCAATTCCTGGAGAGCCAAGATAGATCCTTACGCTCCCGTTTCGTAATTCAAATTCGGCCCCAGCCAGCGTTCCACCTCGGCCACGGTCATCCCCTTGCGGCGTGCGTAGTCCTCCACCTGGTCGCGATCGATCTTTCCCAAACTGAAATAACGGCTCGCCGGATGCGCCAGGTAGAAGCCGCTCACGCTCGACCCGGGCCACATCGCAAACGATTCGGTCAGCTCGATGCCTGCATTTTTTCTCACGTCGAGCAGACCCCACAGCGTGCCCTTCTCGGTGTGATCGGGGCACGCCGGATACCCCGGCGCAGGCCGGATCCCGCGATATTTTTCGTGAATCATTTCGTCGTTGCTCAGCTTTTCGCTGCGGCCATAGCCCCATTCGTCGCGCACGCGCTTATGCAGGCACTCTGCAAACGCCTCTGCGAGCCGGTCGGCAATCGCTTCCGCCATGATCGCGTTGTAGTCGTCGTGCGCCGCCCTGAATTGGTCGCACAGTTCCTTCAATCCAAATCCGCTCGTCACCGCGAACGCACCAATCGTATCCGCCAGCCACGTCTCCTTCGGGGCAACAAAGTCCGCCAGGCATCGGCACGGCTCATTTCCCTCGCGATCCGATTGCTGCCGCAGAAAATGGAGCCGTGTCAGCACATTCTCTCGGCTCTCACCTGCATACAACTCCACGTCGTCGCCGGTCGAATTCGCTCGAAAAAATCCATACACAGCGCGCGCCCTCAGGAGCTTCTCCGCAACAATCCGATCGAGCAGCGCATTGCCTTCTGCAAAGATCTGCCGCGCCTGCTCACCTTGTCTCTCATCTTCAAGAATCCGTGGATAAACGCCTTTTAGCTCCCAGGTATGAAAGAACGGGCTCCAATCAATGAACTCTCTGAGCGTCGCGAGCGGAAAATCGTCCAGCAGCCGCACTCCCAAAAACTCAGGCTTGGCCAGATCCTCCTCCCGCCATTCAATCGGAGTCCTTCTGGCCCGCGCGGCGTCAAGCGCAACAACGGCCCGCCGCGGCGCTGCGTGCGTCTTGCGCAGCGCGTCGTATTCCGCCCTGTGCTTCGCCACGAACTCTGGCTTTCCCTCTTCGCTCAGTAGGCTCGTCGTAACCGGCACGGCACGGCTCGCATCGAGCACGTGCACCACCGGCTCGCTGTAATGCGGAGCAATTTTTACGGCCGTGTGCGCGCGGCTCGTCGTGGCGCCGCCAATCAGCAACGGCAGCTTCATCCCTTGCCGCTCCATCTCCTTGGCCACATGCACCATCTCGTCGAGCGACGGCGTAATTAGGCCGCTCAGCCCGACGATGTCGGCCCTCACTTCTTTCGCGCGCTCGAGAATCTTCTCCGCCGGAACCATCACGCCCATGTCGATCACTTCGTAGTTGTTGCAGGCCAGCACCACGCCCACAATATTTTTCCCGATGTCGTGAACGTCCCCCTTCACCGTCGCAAGCACGATCTTTCCCTGTACTTTGACGGTCAAGCCCGCCGCGGCCATCTCCGCCTTTTCCGCCTCCATGTACGGCGTCAGGTACGCAACCGCCTTCTTCATCACCCGCGCCGATTTCACCACCTGCGGAAGAAACATTTTCCCTGCGCCGAACAAATCTCCCACCACACCCATGCCGTCCATCAGCGGGCCTTCAATCACCGCCAGCGGCCGTCCGAGCTTCACGCGCGCCTCTTCCGCATCCGCCTCGATGAATGCGTCGATCCCCTTCACCAGGGAATGGCTCAGCCGCTCCTCTACCGTCCCGTTGCGCCATTCTTCAACTTTCTTTTCGCTCCCCGCGTCGCCGGCCTCGCTCGCTGCTTTCAATTTTTCGCCGAACTCCACCAGCCGTTCCGTCGCATCCGGCCGCCGGTTCAGCAGCACATCCTCCACCAGTTCCTTCAGCTCCGGCTCGATCTCCTCATAAACCTCCAGCATGCCGGCGTTCACAATGCCCATGTCCATGCCCGCGCCGATCGCATGGTACAGGAAGGCTGAATGCATAGCCTCGCGCACCTTGTTGTTGCCGCGAAAACTGAACGAGACATTTGACACGCCGCCGCTCACCTTGGCATGCGGCAGATTCTGCTTGATCCACCGCGTCGCGTTGATGAAATCCATCGCGTAGTTGTTGTGTTCCTCCATCCCCGTCGCCACGGTAAGGATGTTCGGATCGAAGATGATGTCTTCGGGCGGAAAGCACAGTTCGCGCGTCAGGATTCTATAGGCACGCTCGCAAATCCGCGTCTTGTCTTCAAATCCCGCGGCCTGCCCTTGCTCGTCAAAGGCCATCACCACTGCCGCCGCGCCGTATTTTCTGATCGCCGCCGCGCGTTCGCGAAATTTCTCTTCGCCCTCCTTCAGCGAGATCGAATTCACGATGCCCATGCCCTGCAGGCATTTCAATCCCGCCTCAATCACCTCCCATTTTGAGGAGTCGACCATGAACGGAACCTTCGCAACTTCCGGCTCGCTCCCCAGCAACTGCAGGTAGCGCGTCATCGCGGTCACGCCGTCGATCATGCCCTCGTCCATGCAGATGTCGAGCACGTTCGCGCCGTTCTCCACCTGCTGCCGCGCAACGCTCACGGCCTCTTCGTACTTGCCCTCTTTGATTAATTTGGCGAACTTCGGCGACCCGGCCACATTGGTCCGCTCGCCAATCAGAATGAAGACCCCTTGTTGTTGCGTGAACGGCTGCGAACCGGATAATCGCAGTGGCTTGGTTTCAACAGGCAATTTCAAACTCGCGCTCATGCCGCGCTCTCAACGCCGCACGTTTCCGCAGGCGCCGCTGCCGGCAGTTTGCGCGGCGCAATCCCCTCAAGCGCCCTCGCAATCGCGGCAATGTGCTCTGGTGTGTTGCCACAGCAGCCGCCGGCGAGATTAACCAGGCCCTCGTGCGCAAATCCGCTGAGGTACCGCGCCATATCCTCAGGCCCGAGGTCGAATCCCGTCGCCGACAGCGGATTCGGCAGTCCCGCATTCGGATAGCACGACACCGCTACATCAACTTTCTCCGCAAGCTCGCGCAAAAATGGCGCCATCAAGTCCGGCCCCAGAGAGCAATTCAGTCCTACGCTAAACGGCTTCGCGTGTCGCACCGCCGTCCAGAATGCCTCAATCGTCTGCGCCGAGATCATCGTCTCGCCGCCGCGACCCACTGCCGCCGAAATCATCACCGGCAGTTCCCTGTCGCTCGCTGCGAGGCCATCCTCGTCGAACACTTCGCGGATCGCCACGAGCGCCGCCTTCGCATTCAGGGAGTCAAAAATCGTCTCTACCAGCAGCAAATCCGACCCGCCCGCGATCAGCGCCCGCGCCTGCTGCTTGTACACCGTCTTCACCTGGTCGAACGTGACCACGCGAAAACCCGGATCGTCTGCGTCCGGAGAATTCGACAGCGACACCGTCAACGGTCCCATTGCTCCTGCCACAAATCGCTGCCGCCCCGTATCGTTGCCAACACGATCCGCCCACTCCCGCCCATGCTGCGCTGACTTCTCGTTGATCTCCCACGCCAGATCGCCGAGAAATTTGTCGTCGATGATTCTTTGATAAAACTCCGGATCTTTTCGTCCTCCGCGCTCTCGCGGGTCGTCGACAAAAAATTCGCTCTGCGCAATCGTCGTCGCGCCAAACGTATTCGTCTCGATAATGTCTGCCCCTGCTTCCAGAAATCTCCGGTGAATATCTCCAATCAGTTGCGGCCGCGTCAGCGTAAACAGGTCCCCATTGTTCAACAGGTCTTTCTTTGCGTCCCTGAACCGATCCCCGCGAATATCCGCTTCCTTCATTCCATAGTTGCGAATCGTCGTCCCCGTCGCTCCATCGATGATGGCGATCCGGCTCTCGATCACGTTTTGCAGCGGATGTTTTTGCGCTTCAGTCATGTTTTCCAACGATTATCATCTCTTCATCAAGAATATCGGACCTTGTGCCTCGCACGAACCGATTCCGCGCCAGACGTGTCTCCGAAGTCACTGAGATGTCGCAGGCCCTCCCTGAATGGGACCGCGATTGAAAAGGAGGAACTTTGTTCGCGTCTCGCAATTAAACTGGAGAAGATGATTACCACTCTCTTTGGCAGCCAAGAACCTCAGAAGCCTGACGATTCCGGCGACGAACCTAAACTCGGTTTTCTCGACCGCATGCGCCAAGCCGTCTCGCGCACCCGCGAATCCTTTTCCGCCAAAATCTCCGACCTCGCCGCCCTCACTCGCACTGTCGACGAATCCGCCCTCGACAATCTTGAATCGATTCTCCTTTCGAGCGATCTCGGCGTGCCGACCACTACCGCGATCCTTGACGCACTCCGCGATCGCGCCCGTCATCAAGCTATTGAAGGCGGCGCCGAACTGCCTGCGCTCTTGAAAGAGCAATTGATCGCCATCCTCCGCGCCCCGCAGCGCGAGATCCCCGCACCTGCTACGCCGCCAAAAGTCACATTCCTCGTCGGCGTCAACGGTACCGGAAAAACCACTTCGAGCGGCAAGCTCGCCGCATGGTCCCGCGCTCAAGGCCGTTCCGTTCTCTTGTGCGCGGCCGACACCTTCCGTGCGGCCGCCATCGAGCAACTTGAAGTCTGGGCGCAGCGCTCTGGCGTCGAGATGATCAAGACCCGGCCTGGCGGTGACCCGGCTGCTGTTCTCTTTGATGCCGTCTCCGCCGCCAAGTCGCGCTCCATTGACGAGCTCTACGTCGACACTGCGGGTCGTTTGCACACTAAAACCGGCCTGATGGATGAGCTCGACAAGATGCGCCGCACTGCTGCGCGTTTGGTTCCCGGCGCGCCACATGAAGTGCTTCTTGTTATGGATGCGACGACGGGGCAGAACGGACTTCAGCAGGCGCGCCAGTTCACGCAGTCCGCCGGCGTAACCGGCATCGTCCTCACTAAGCTCGACGGCACCGCCAAGGGCGGCATCGCCGTCGCCATCGCCCGCGAGTTGTCGCTTCCTGTCCGCTTCGTCGGCGTCGGCGAAAAGATGACCGATCTGCTGGAGTTCTCGCCGACAGAATTTGTTGATTCACTTTTGGAATAAGATGAACGCCTTGAAACAATTGTCAGACCAACTGCACGAATCCGATCTTCACTGGATGCGCCGCGCCCTCGAGCTCGCGCGCCGCGGTATCGGCGTCACCTCGCCCAATCCCGCCGTCGGCTGCGTCATTCTCGACCGCGCCGGCCAGGTGGTTGGCGAGGGCTGGCACGAGTACGATCTGCTCGACCACGCTGAAATCGTCGCCCTTCGCGAGGCCACCACACACGCAGGCGACCGCGTCCAAGGTGGCGCAGCCTACGTCACGCTTGAGCCTTGCAACATCACCGGCCGCACGCCGCCGTGCACCAACGCGCTGATCAAATCGGGAGTAGCCCGCGTCGTCGCCGCCACCATCGATCCCAACCCTGCCGTCGCAGGCAACGGCTTTAAAGCCCTGCGCGCTGCGGGCATCGAAGTCTCCGTCGGCCTCTGCCAGGCCGAAGCACGCCGCCTCAACGAGGGCTTCGCGCACTGGATTCAGCATCGCCGCCCGTTCGTGCTGATGAAAGTCGCCATGACCCTCGACGCGCGCATCGCTCCGCCGCCCGCACAGATGATTCCTCACGCGCCCTACTGGATCACCAGCGAAGTCGCCCGCGCGGCTGTCCAGCATTTGCGCTGGGCCGCGGATGCCACCATGGTCGGCGTCGATACCGTTCTCGCCGACGATCCCTGGATGACGGACCGCAGCGGCCTTCGCCGCCGCCGCCCGCTCCTGCGCATCGTCCTCGACTCCGCCCTGCGCATGCCGCTCGACTGCAAGCTCGTTTCGACGGCACAAAACGACGTCGTCATCTTCACCGTCTCTCACGACGAAGCTCGCGTCAGGGAATTCGAGAGCCGCGGCGTCCGCGTCGAGGTCCTGCCTGCCGACGCCGGTCGCGTTCCGCTCGAAAAAGTGCTCGACAAACTCGGCGAAGAGGGCGTCCTCACCCTCCTCGCCGAAACCGGAACGCGTCTCAATACCGCGTTCCTCGCCGCCGGCCTCGTTGACCGGCTCCATCTCTTCATCTCGCCGCAAATCATGGGCTCAGACGCTGTGCCCGCGTTTAAAGGCCTGCCGAGTTTCGTTCACATGGCTGAAGTCGAAGTCGAGCGCTACGGCGACGACCTCGGCGTCAGCTCGCTGCTCCGCGATCCCTGGCCAGCCGCGCAAGCTTCGTGAATCCAACCGCATCGCTGCGCGGCCTATAATTTGAATAGGCTCGGCTCTGCACATGGAGCCCTGAATCGCAGCCGCGGTACTGCTGCAAGCAAAGTCCGAAGCACAATCCGTGGCAAGATCTCGTACGAGAATCGATCGACAAACCCCATGCACTCCACTCCCCTCATCACCGCAGTTGTCTCGCTCATCGGTCTTGCCGGCGTACTCGCCTGGCGCGTTCGCGAGGGCCGCACCGCTGTCACGATGAGGAAAATCGTAATTCCGCCGCTGGGCATGGCCACCGGATTCTGCATGTTCATCGTGCCCGCTTTTCGTGTCCCGCTCCTCTGGGGCTTGGGTGCCTTTCTCATCGGAGCCGTCGTCTTGGCCTATCCGCTTCTGCTCACGTCCGACCTCCATCATCAGAACGGCGTCATCATGATGAAACGATCGAGAGCGTTTTTTGCTGTGATCATCGTGCTCGCAGTTGTGCGCTATCTTGCGCGTGGATTCTTTGACCGCTTTCTCACGCTCGAACAGACCGGCGCCCTCTTTTATCTACTTGCTTTCGGCATGATTCTCCGCTGGCGCGTCAAACTCTTCTTCGCGTATCGCACTCTCACCGCCAGCCCCGCTCTCGGCTCAGGACCCGCTCCCGAAGAAGCCCCCGCGCGCGATTAAGGCCGTTCGCCGACGGTACCGCGCAAACTTCGTAGCTACCGTCCTTTGGAGTCGATTTTGGGGGAGAAAAGGGCCGTTTTGCGCACAAATTCGACGAAAAATCACAAGAAATCGAGACGATTTTAGGCCATTTTTGTTGATTCTAAAGATAGTTACATTCAAAACAGTGCGTCCGAAAGTGCAAAAATCACTCCTTTCATAATGCCTCGCCTCATGGGAACCGTCATGCGAGGCGATTCGAGCGGAGGTTGCGTGGCCCCGGACCGACAGCACGACAGAATGGGCCTGGGCGAAGAGGGGATTCGTTTGCGTGTCGATTCGCTCGTGCATTGGGAGTGCGTCCTGGGGAGGTGCTCACGGTTTGAGTATGCGCCGGAAGATGGAAATAATCGGCAAACTTCAAAGGGATCCGAGATCTCGGGCCAGCGACCAGAAAAAGAACAAGTTACGGCGAAGTGATCTCATTTATTTTGAGTGCGGGGGCTTGACAACGAAAGACGATTCGCAAAACGATGCGCGCCGGCGACAGCCCCTTTGTCTTTTCTGATCGCTGAGGCCTGAAACCTGGCCCCTGTCTCTATGAGACAATCATCGGCAACGCGTCCCGGTCTCATTCTCAGTCGAGGAAATACTTCGATGTCCCACGCAGCGGCTTCGCCATCGCTCACATTCGACATTGAGTACAAAGGCTCGACCGCGATCGTGCACTGCCACGGCCGCCTTTATGCCGGGGTCTGCAACCACCTTTACACAAAAGTCCATCCCCTTATTCCCGATCACAAGCGCATCATTCTCGATCTCACCGACCTCACCTCGGTTGACAGCATGGGCCTCGGCACTCTCGTCCGCCTCTACGCCTCCGCAAAATCCGGAGGCTCCTGCATCGAGCTCATCAATCTCGGCAAGCAGGTCCGCGAACTCCTCGGCATCACCCATCTTCTTTCGCTCTTCGGCGATATGTGCGAAAAAGGTGTCGGGCCGAAGTTCTGACGCACCTTCCCAACTCCGCTAACCCCGCCGGCGCCGCTAACTCCGCTTAAAATAAATTCATGTTTACCGGCATCATTGAGCAGACCGGAACCCTCGTAAGCCTCACCGATCGCGGCGGAGTTCGCCGCATTACGGTTGAAGCGCCCGGCATCGCCTCTCGCCTCCGCGAGGGCGACTCGCTCGGAGTCTCCGGCGTCTGTCTCACGGCTCTCGATCTCGACCCGACTTACTTCCACGCCGACCTCGCACAGGAAACGCTCGATCGCACTTCGCTCGGGTCACTTGCTCCCGGCGCGTGCGTGAATCTTGAGCTACCCACCGCCGCGGGCAGTCCCCTCGGCGGCCACATCGTCCAGGGCCATGTTGATGGCACAGGTGTCCTCGCCGCTCTCGACCACGTGATTCCAGAGTCAAGCCCGAAATTTCATCGCGAAACCACCGACTGGACCCTCAAAGTCCGCGTCCCCGAAAATCTTCGCCAGTGGATGGTCCCTAAAGGCTCCGTCGCGATCGAAGGCATCAGCCTCACCATCGCCGCCGTTGAAGGCAATGAGATCAGTGTCGCTATCCTGCCCCTCACCTACTGGCGCACCAATCTCCACACGCTCGCAATCGGCGCGCCGGTGAACATTGAGGCGGATGTGCTGGTCAAGCTCGCTGGCATGCAGATACAGTCCGCGAAAAAACCGGAATTCGCGCTGACGGAGGCCTGGCTGGTCGCGAACGGCTATTGATCAAGCTTGCGTGGCAGAATCTCCGGCGGCGCCACTTCGATCCACCGGGCCCTGTTCGAATCATTGTTGGTCTCCGGCCGGCATTCGGCCCACAGCGCGTAAATTTCCTTCTTCGCCACGCCCCACGTCTCTACCAGAACCGCGCCGCCTCCGTCTGCCGCGGTGTAGCGCTCGCGGCACCACAAAATGAACGGCACGTACCGCCCGCCCTTGCGCATGGTGAACCAATCGATTGTTTCGTGCGGCGATTCGCCGTAGACATTCTCCGGAGTCCACCAGAATCGGACCGGGCCCTTCGCCGAAAATCGCTCCTCGATGCAGGTGCCTCCGGATTCGCGCATGGCGCGCACGAACTCCGCCCAAGCAATAAACCGCCCTTGAGTTTTCATCAGCGACTTGAGCGCATCTTCGCGGCGCTGTTGCCGCAATCGCAACAGAAAACTGTAGGGCACCGCGAAACATGCGCCCGCGAATACAAAAGGAACCAGCAGCATGCCAAGGGCCGCTGAAAAGTAGGAAGTCCCGTGTTTCCGCGCCCGCAGGTTTTCCATCTCTGGCATTTGCATTGTCGCCGCCAGTCACGGTTTGGTGGGGAGCTTCGGCGGCGCCACCACATAATCGTCGCCCACGCGCGCCAGAATCTGCTCCCGCCGGTCCGTCAACAGTTTCAGCCGCTTCGTCACCTCGATGAATTCCTTTTTCTGGTCCGCTGTCAGCCCCGCACTTCCCTGCCCCGGCGGCGCGGCAGTTGCGCCCGGCTCAACTTCTGCATTCGGTCCGCCCACGGGCGCGGCTGCGTTCGTCGTGTTTTGTCCCGCAGCCTTATTCAGCGCATCCAATCGCATCTGCAGCGCCGGAATTTCCCTGTCGATCAGCGCCGGCTTGATCACTGGCTTTTTTTCGCGTCCCGCGGCCAGCTCATTGCGGTTATTGTCTTCCCACACCGGCAGAACACCCACATGCCCCAGTTCCACGCGCACCCCTGCCGGCCCGTAGTCCCGTTTTACCGCTGAAAACAGCCCGATCATCTCATCCCTCGGCTCGCCGTTTGAGTCCGGATTCAGCCCCTCCACATAACTCCGCGACTGGTTCGACAGAAAATTCCCCATCGAATAAAAAATCACCGTATCGCGCCCATCCTTCGTCACGTAAGTCTCGATCGGCTGCAGCACATGCGGATGCCCGCCCACAATCACCGTCGCTCCCGCCTCCAGCATCTTGTGCGCCAGGTCTACGTCTTCCGGCCTCGGCGCCGCCGCGTACTCAATCCCCCAATGAACGCTCACCACCAGCAGATCGCACTGTGCCCGCGCCGCTTTCACCGCTGCCAGTACTGTTGCCTCATCCGCTCCCGGCGCGCCGTTCGATTCGCTCGGATACGGATAAAAATTCACATGCGGCTGATCATCTTTATCTGGATTCCGGTTCCCGTTCAGCCATCGCGTCATCCCCAGCCAGCCGACTTTGATCCCGTTCGCTTCAGTGAACGCCGGCTGCCACGCGGTAGCCGAGTTATCCGATGTCCCCGCGAACTCGAGGCCTATCTCACCCAAGTGTTCGCGACTCTCAGTGAACCCAGCCCATCCCTGGTCCATCACATGATTGTTTGCGAACGACACAATCTTGATCCCACTCGCCTTCAGCGCTTGAGGCAGCTCCACCGGCGCGTCAAATAGAAACGCCTTCGTCCCATGCGAATGTTCCGGCGCTACCGGCGTCTCCAGATTCACAAATCCAAAGTCTGCCCCTTCAAACACGTCCCCCACATCGCCGAACAGCGCCGCCCACCCACGCTCGCCGTCGCCCGCGACTGCGGCCGCAGCCCTCACTGCCTCATGCGGAATCACATCCCCCGCTACGGCAAAATTGACCTGCGCCAAATCGTGCGGATACGGTGTGGCCACCGCGGCTGCGCTGTGGCTGGATCGGAGAACGGTAAGTAGAGCGGCGCCGGCGGCAAGACCGAAGCAGAGGATGGCAAGGGTCCGCCAGCGATTGCGCAGGACGCTGCCAAGTTGTCCCGCTAGGTTCTTCATCAGATGCCCTTCCCTCGCCAATCCATCGCCTGCCGTTGCCTCCCGCTCGTGCGCTCCCCGACCCTCACGGTCTCACCCTCCGGAACCGCGATTGGTCCCAGCATACAGGCACCGTTCCGCTCCGGGCCTCAAAACCGGCGCCCCGTACTCTCCATTTACATCCGCGAACGTCCGGCGCCTTACGCTCGTCTATCAGTTGGTACTGTTACCCTTGATCTGGAGCGATTCTTCGAGAATTTCCGGCTGCGCCAGGGTGTGCAACCGGAGAGCGCGACCATGGCAGAGTTCGTAATCAAGCTGGCCGATGAGCGTGGCCACGTGCAGGAGCAGGTCCAGACCGCGGCCACCGCCGACGAGCTGCGCGCCCGCTTTTCCCATGCCGGCTATCATGTCTTTTCAGTCCGCGCGCGCGGCAGCATCGGCATTAGCCGCCGCAAAATCAAGCTCGAGCCGTTCCTCATCTTCAATCAGCAATTCCTTACGCTCATACGCGCCGGACTGCCCATCCTCGGCTCCATTCAGATGCTCGGCAAGATTCAGAAACAGGCCGGCTTCTCGAGCCAGTTGGACGACGTCGCCAGCCGCGTCAAGCGCGGCGAGTCGCTCTCGGCGGCTTTCGAAGCCCAGAGCGGCATTCCCATCATGTACACGACTACCCTTCTCGCCGGCGAACGCTCCGGCAACCTGACCGAGGTGCTCGATCGCTACGTCAGCTTCCAGAAAGTGGCTCTCGCGCTGCGCAAGAAACTCGTCGGCGCCCTCATCTATCCCAGCGTGCTGCTCGTTCTCGTTTTTGGCCTGCTCATCTTTATGTTCACCGTTGTCATTCCGCAGTTCGCCAAGCTCTATGACCAGCTCGGCAGCAAACTCCCGACGCTCACCGTCGACCTGCTGCACTTTGGCCAATGGATGCAGCACAACTTTATCTGGCTCGCGCTGGGCGCGGTCATCGCCGCCGTCGCCTTTTATCGCTTCGCCATCACCGATGGCGGGCGCGACTTTGTCGATGGCGTTCGCATCAAGATGCCGATCTTCGGCAAGATTTGGCTCAAGTATCAGGTCGCTCTTTTCGCGCGCACGCTCTCCACGCTGCTCACCGGCGGCCTGCCGCTCGTGCCGTCGCTTCAAACCGCATCGCGCTCCATCTCCTCGCGGCGTGTCTCCAAGGCTGTCGAGTCGTCCATCACAACTGTAAGTGAAGGTAAAAGTCTCGCCGATTCTCTCATCAAAACAAAGGTTTTCCCCGATCTGGCCGCGGAGATGATCGCCGTCGGCGAGCAGACCGGCGCGCTGCCTCAAATGCTCAACTCTGTCTCTGAATTCTTTGAGGATGATGTGGCTTCGGCACTCGCCGCCGCGCTCGCGCTCATCGAGCCTGCCATTCTCATTGTCATGGGTGTTGTCGTCGTCTTCATTCTCATCTCGCTCTACCTGCCCATCTTCTCGCTCGGGCAGTCCACAGGGATGTAACTGCTCGAATTGCTGGAGGGTTGTCACCATGGCCGATACCAACGTTGTCACGCTTCCCGTACCCGTAACTCCCGATCTGCGCGCCGACGAGCGTGTAAACGCCGAAGCTCTCGCCCGCCGCTATCACGCCGAGTTCGTCGACCTCAAGAACTTCAAGATTCAGCACGAGCTCCTGCGCACCGTTCCCGTCGAGCTCATGTTCCGGTATAACTTTGTCCCCATCGAGCAGACCCCCGACACGCTCGTCATCGCTGTCAGTGACCCTTCGCGCCTCATGGTGCTTGACGAGATCGCCGGCCTTCTCGGCTCGCGGATTACAGCCCGCGTGGCCACGCTTTCGCAGATTACTGACCTCCTCAAGAAGACCGAGCAGTCGCAGCGCGTTCTCGACGAAGCTAGCGAGGGGCTCACCTTCGACGTGCTCACCGGCGACGAAAACTCCGACGAAAACATCTCCATTGAAAAGCTCACCAGCGATACGGAAGACATCAGCCCCATCATCCGCCTCGTTGACACCACCATCTTCACCGCGCTCGAGCGCCGCGCCTCCGACATTCACATTGAGAGCTACGATGACTCCGTTCACGTCAAGTACCGCATTGACGGCGTGCTTCAGGAAGCCATGGCGCCGATCGCCCGTGAGCACCACGGCACCATCCTCGGCCGCATCAAGATCATGAGCGAGCTCGACATCGCAGAGAAGCGCGTCCCTCAGGACGGACGCTTCCGCGTGCGCTACAAAAACCGGCTCATTGACTTCCGCGTCTCCATCATGCCGACGATCTACGGCGAAAACGCTGTCCTCCGCGTTCTCGACAAAGAGTCGATGAGCGAGAAGTTCAAGAACCTCACGCTCGACGTCGTCGGCTTCGCCGAAGAAGACCTTCGCCGCTTCCGCCGCTACATCCGCGAGCCTTACGGCATGGTGCTGGTCACCGGGCCCACCGGCTCCGGCAAAACCACTACCCTTTACGCCGCGCTCAACGAGATCAAGAGCGATGAAGACAAAATCATCACTATTGAAGACCCGGTCGAGTATCAGATTCGCGGCATCACGCAGATTCCCGTCAACGAAAAGAAGGGCCTCACATTCGCCCGCGGCCTGCGTTCCATCCTGCGCCACGATCCCGACAAAATCCTTGTCGGCGAGATTCGCGACCAGGAAACCGCGCAGATCGCGATCAACTCCGCGCTCACCGGTCACCTCGTCTTCACCACTGTCCACGCCAATAACGTGGTCGACGTCCTCGGCCGCTTTCTCAATATGGGCGTCGAAGCCTACAACTTCGTTTCGGCGCTCAACTGCATTCTCGCGCAGCGACTCGTGCGCACCATATGCGAGCATTGTGCCCACTCCGTTCACTATGATGACGAGATGTTCATCTCGAGCGGCATGGATCCCGCTGAGTGGCGCGACTTTGACTTCCGCGAAGGCACCGGCTGCATGGAATGCGGTGGCACCGGATACCGCGGCCGCACCGCCATTCACGAGCTGCTCGACCTTACGGATACCATCCGCGAAATCATCCTCGCCAAAAAGCCCACCTCGGAGATTCGCAAGCAAGCGCAAAAAGAAGGCATGAGCTTTCTTCGCGAGTCCGCCCTTGAGCGCGTGCGCCGCGGCGTCACTACACTCAAAGAGATCAACAAGGTTACATTTATTGAGGCTTCACGCTAGTGCCACAGATGTTCAGTAAAATTCGCGGCTCCGCTCAGCTCACGGCGCACTCCGCGGGCCGTCCGCCGGTTGCTGTCGAAATCTCGCCTGAAGGCGTCCTCGCCGCTGCGCGTCCCACAGCGCGCGCCCGCCGCGGCGCGTCAGAGTCGGCACAAAGCAATATTTACGCCTTCGTCCCGCTTTCGCCCGGCGCGCTCATTCCCGGAATTGAAGAGCCCAACCTGCGCGCCCCTGAGGCCGTCACAGCCGTCATTCGCTCAGCCATCGACGAAATTTCACCGCGTTCCCGCGCTGTCACCCTCGTCCTGCCCGACACCGTTGTTCGCGTCTTCGTTCTGGATTTCGATTCCCTCCCCGCTAAGGCCGCTGACGCCCTCCCCGTTGTGCGCTTCCGTCTGCGCAAAATGGTGCCCTTCGAGGTGGAGCACGCCGGCGTGAGCTATCAAGTTTTGTCGCAGACCGAATCCGAATGTAAAGTCCTTGCCGCCGTTGTTCCGGGCCCCATTCTCGCCGAATACGAATCCGCCATTCGTGCCGCAGGCTACGAGCCCGGCGCTGTACTTTCGTCTACGCTCGCCGCGCTTGAAGCCCTCGATTCCCTGGGAGCCATCATGGGCGCGAATCTCAGCGCGCGCGCCATCACCACTTCCATCGCCACCGGCCACGAGCTGCTCCTCTACCGCACCCTAGACCTTCCCGAAGATCCTCGGCAGCGCCTGGCTGAGATTCAGCGCAGCATCGCAGTCGCCTCAGCCTACTTTGAAGACAAGCTCGGTTCGCAACCCCGCGCCCTTTATTACGCGGGAGTTCAGGATCCCGCCGAATTCGCAGCCTCCATCGGCGACCCTGATCTCGAATCCACTCTCTCCGTCGTCGAATGGGCCTCAAGACCAGACGAAGGCGTCATGACTGCGCTACCTCAAACGAGTTTTGCCGGCGTCGCAGGCGCGCTGGCGAGAGCGAGTTGACGCTTGAGGATCACGCTCAATCTCGCTACCCGCCCCTACGCCAACATCGGTCCGGCGATCAAGCGTCTGCGTATTGCCATGGCTGCGCTGGCCGTGCTCTGCCTCCTCTTCTTTTTGGGACTTCATCTCTTTGACCGCCAGGCCGACGCGGCCCGCGATCTCGAGCACTCGCTCGATGGCCGGCTTGCCCATGTCGAAGCTGAGCGCGCCGGGGCTTCCGCCATGATGCGCCGCCCCGAGAATGCCCGTGTGCTTACTCAGGCCGAATATCTCAACCAGCTCTTCGACCAAAAGGCTTTCTCCTGGACCCTCGCCATGGAGGCCATGGAGACCGTTCTTCCCGCCGGCGTGCAGGTCACCTCTATCGAGCCGATCCGCGCACCAGACGGGCACATCACTGTGCATGTGCGCGTCGTAGGTCCCCGCGATCACGCAGACGATCTCGTCGCCAACCTCGAGCGCTCGCGCCGTTTCCTTTTGCCACGCATCGTTGGAGAAAACGCCGAATCCAGCAACAATCCGCAGCAGCGTCAGGAGCCTATCAGTCTCTCCAACCGTTTTGACTTCGATCTGCTGGCCGAGTACAACCCGCCGACACCGGAAGAACAGCGAATCGCGGCGCGACGCGTTGAGACCAGGAACGCAAATCGGGCCTTGTCCATTCCGCTCGGCGTCGAACACCCAAAACATTTGCGCTCTGCACCCGGTGTCCCACAGGGCAGCGGCCGCCCACCCTACACAGGGCCCACACACGGAGGTCCGCGATGAGCGCCAACGGAACCTCTTCGACCTTCCGCGAGCGTCTGGCTTCTCCGCTCACCTGGCATTTCGTGGGCTTCGGCGTTCTTCTTGTCCTCGCCATCGTCCTGGCCGTCCGTCTCGGCTTCGATTGGGCTGCAATGGACAGCCATTCCACCGAAGTCCTCGCGGACAAGCAGATTCAATTGAAGGCTCTCGAAATCCAAACCGCTCCTCTTCGCGGCCTCGACCAACGCGTAGATAAAACTCGCGAGCAGATTGACGTCTTTTACAAAAAGCGCATTCCTTTCGACTACTCAGCCATCTCCAGCCGGATCGGCGAATTGGCGGTTAAGTCTGGCGTTCGCCTCACGCGCGTAGCGTATGTGCAGGAGAAACCCGGCGTTGCCCTGACTGAGATTTCCATGGATGCGGGCATCAGCGGCGACTATCCCTCGATTATGCGTTTCGTCAACTCGCTTGAGCGCGATCAAATCTTCTTCATCATTCGCGCCATGTCGCTGACCGGCCAGCAGGGCGGCCTGGTCAACCTTCGCCTTCGCGTTTCCACCTGGTTGCGTCCTGCTGATGCCGCCGCCAGCGGTTTACCCCTCGCTCCAGCTCAAGACGACGAATCGCCGGTCGCATCCGGTCCCGGCAAGGAGGGCGAATAATCATGGCTCTCGCTCTCGGCACCGAAAACAAGCGTCAGGTCATCATCGCCAGCGTGCTCGGGGTCATCCTCGTGATTTGCGGCTTCGTGGTCTTTCACATGTTCTTTGGATCGTCTTCGCCGTCAGATTCTGGTCCGGTGCCGGCCGCGCCCGCACTGCAAAATCCACCGGCACCAGCCGGCGGCCAGCCAGGCACATCGTCTGGCGCGCCGTCATCCGGATCGCACGGCGCTGGCAACGAAGCGCAGCGGCTATCGAACGCGGGCATCGATCCCGCTTTGCATTTCGATAAGCTGGCCCAGAGCGAAGATGTCGAATACTCCGGCTCGGGCCGCAACATATTCTCCGCCGATTCCATCCCTGTCTCGATCCCCAAGCCGATCGCACCAATTCGTCCTAACGGCGCGCTTCCGGTCGCGCAAAACACGCCGCCAGCGCCGCCCAAGCCTCCGGCCATCGATCTCCGCTACTTCGGCTACTCTCAGGACGAGCACAAAGTGCTTAAGGCTTTTTTCATGCACGGTGACGACATCTTCATGGCTAAAACCGGCGACATCGTCGACCATCGCTTTAAAATCGGCACCATCCGTCCGCTCAACGTCGAGGTCACTGACCTCGCCTACAACAACACGCAAGTCGTCGAAATTTCGCAGCAGTGAATCGCCGCATGACTCCTTTTTCTCCAATTCGCCGCGCCAACCAGTTCGCGCTTCTTGCCGCGCCCTCACCGCAGCCTTGCGAATTGGAACGGCCGCATGAGCCTGCTGCGGAGAACGTCTCCCGGCGGCGCAAGGCCATCCCCGCCTCTGAGCAAGGCTACGTCATGCTCATCGCCATCTTCTTCATCGCGCTTCTGGTGATCTCGCTCGCCGTCGCCGCTCCCAAAATGGCCCGCTCCATCCAGCGAGACCGCGATCTCGAGACCTTTCATCGCGGCATGCAATATCGTCGCGCCGTTCAGCTCTACTACCGCAAATTCCACGCTTATCCGCCCAATGTTGAAGCCCTGGTCAACACCAACGACATCCGCT
>Ga0182024_10002328_pt1 | contig 47391 bp, 40 predicted proteins | sample P32metaG_FD_120480 | JGI IMG/M metagenome (GOLD analysis project Ga0182024, IMG submission 120480) | Permafrost microbial communities from Stordalen Mire, Sweden - P3-2 metaG (Illumina Assembly) | ecosystem: Environmental > Terrestrial > Soil > Wetlands > Permafrost | place: Sweden: Stordalen... | reverse complement strand
TGGCCGAGGTCGGCCGGCTGGGCGGACAGGGAGGGCTGATCGCGCTTGACCGCAGCGGGCAGGCGACGCTGCCGTTCAGCACCGAGGCGATGCCGCGGGGGATCTGGCGCGCCGACGGGCCCCTGCAGGTGCGCCTGACCTGAGGCGCGTCTCGCGGGCGCGGCTAACCGAGTTGGCCGGTCAGGAAGACCGTTTCCAGCCAGGGTGGCTCGGGGGCGGGCGGGGCGCCGGGATCGGCGAACGGGTCGCTGAGATCGCCCGTAGCGCTCGGCCAGCTGCGCCGTGCTCAGTTCGGCGATCGCCCATCCCCGATCGACCAGGCGCCGGCTCAGGTGCGTGGCCTCGCCGCCCGCGATCAGCCCGGTCATGTCGATCCCCGAGCGGCGGCTCAGCTCCTTGAGGCTGAGATCCACCCCGGCGGCCGCAAACAGCTGGCGGGTTGGTCATGCCGCACACCGTATGGGGTTCACCTGAGCGGCTCGTCGTTTTGTACGGTGTGGCCGGTGAGGGCGGTGCTCCGACAAGCGGCTCTGACGCTGGCCTGCGCGCTGGGGCTGGCCCTGGCGGTGGCACCGGCCCTGGTCCTGGCGTCGGCGGCCGGCGCGGCGACGCTGAAGCCGGGCGCCGGACGCTTCCACATTCGCGCTCGCGCGCGCGAGCTGGTCGTGGTCTCGAGCTCCTCCTACGATCCGCCTGACTACCTGGCCACGCTGCGGGCCTACACCCGCCCCAGCGCCTCGGCGCCGTGGCGGCTGCGCTTCGGCCCCTGGGCGGCCGAGACCGGCTGGGGCGGTCTGCGCAACCATCGTCGCGAGGGCGACGGCTCCACGCCGACCGGTGTCCACGGCCTTGAGCTGACGATGTACGGCAACCGGCCCGATCCCGGTGGCCTCCACTACGCCTACCACCACCTGGTCTGCGGTGACTGGTGGGATGAGGATCCCTATTCGTCGCAGTACAACCGGTTCGTCCACGTGTCCTGCGGGACGACGCCGTCGTTTGCCCCGGGCTCCGAGGCGCTGTGGACCGAGAAGCAGGCCTACCGGTACTTCGCGGTGCTCCGCTTCAACGTCGACCCGATCCGCGGTGGCGCTGACGCGCCGGGCTCGGGGATCTTCCTGCACAGCTGGGTGGGCGGGCCCACGGCCGGCTGCGTCGCGCTGCCCGAGGCGCGCCTGCTGGAGGTGTTGCGCTGGCTGCGGCCGGGACTGCACCCGGTGGTGGCGATCGGGACCCACCGGCAGGTCTTCTAGCCGTCGGCGTCGGACTCGGGATCAGCAGGCGGCGGATGCGCGGTCAGGAGCCGGCGTACCTCCTGCCCCAGCCGGGCTCCGCCCACCGCGTCGGCGAGCGCTGTGAGCGCATCGGCTCGCACCCGCGCCCCGTCGACGTGGGCTTGGCGGTGGCCGGGGCGGTGCTCCTGGGGGCGGCGGCCGGCTGATGGTGGGTCGGCGGTGGCCGCCACCATCTAGGCGGGGCTGAAGGTGGCGGCCAGGATCTGGATCACCCCGTCGAGCCGGGTGGTTCGGGCCAGTCGGCGCTGCTGGCCGGCACCGGTGTCCTGCGCGATCTCCGGAATTAGGGCCAGTGCGTCCTCGGCCCCCAGCTCCTGGGCGTGCGGAGTGGCCGCGTCCAGCAGATCGGCCAGCTGCTGCCGGGCCGGGACGAGCGATTCCGTCACCGGATCGATCAGCCGCGCGTGCATGCCGTCCCGGGCGGCCAGGAAGCGGTTCTCGTTGAGGATCTCCGGAGCGTGGATCAGGGCGGCGTCGTGATAGCCCTCCTCGAGCTCGAGATGGGCAATCGACTGAACCAGCGCGGCCAGCGCCACCGAGCGCTCGGCGGTCGACTGAGAATCCATCACCCTGACCTCCACGGTCCCGAACAGCGGCCGCAGCCGCACGTCCCACCACAGGAACGAAGGCTCAGGGAAGGCTCCGCAGCGCACCAGCTGGTCGACGACATCGACGTACTCCAGGTAGGAGCTGAACGACGTCGGGATCCCCACCCGGGGAAAGGCCTGGAAGATCGATGTGCGCACGGAGGCCATGCCGCTGTCGCGGCCCTGCCAGAACGGTGAGTTGGCCGAGAGGCCCAGGAGCAGCGGGAGATGGGCCCGCAGCCGGTTGAGCAGCGCCACGGCCGTCGCCCCGTCCGGGACGCCGACGTGCACGTGCAGCGCAAATGTGGGCTCGCGGCGGGTCAGGCTCCGCATCGAGTCCAGGATCAGCTGATAGCGGCTGCCTCCGGAAACCCGCACGTCCTCCCAGGTGACGGTGGGATGGGTTCCCGAGGCCGCCACGTGCAGCCCGACGCGGTTCATCTCGTGCTGGAGCGACCGGCGCAGCTCCCGCAGCTCCCGCTCGACGCCGGAGATGTCCAGATGCGGGTGGGTGCCGATCTCGAGGACGGCGTCGTGGGTCTCGGCGCTGATGTGCGCGGCCAGCTCGACCGGCAGCGCGGCCAGCAGAGCCTCGGTATCCCGGGCCAGCCCCCAGGTGGCCGGATCGAGGACCATCGTCTCCTCCTCCACGCCCAGGCTGTAGGGCGTAGACGGATTCCAGCGCGCCCATTTGGGTAGTTGCTCGTCGACCGCGTCCGGCCAGGCGAGGGGATTGGTGACGGGTTGGCGCATGCCTCTCAGTTCGCGCGCGCTGACATCTCAGTCGAGCATCCTGTCGAGGCGTGGGCGGGCGGTCATCGGCCTCAGGACGCGAGATCGCGGCCCGAACCTGTCCCCGTGGCCAATGCCCGAGAGACCATCTGCGGCAAACCTTAGAGTTGCGGCCATGTCAGCGCACCCATCTCCAGCGAGGCGCGGATCCCTTCACCATACCGCCGGCTCACCGCCGCCGCTAATCGGTGTAACGACCTCTGAGATCCGGGCCGCCGATCAGGTGGCGCTGACTCCCGAGGGGGAGCCGCCGCAGGCCGAGATGGTGCTTGGCCTCAAGTACCTCCGCGCCGTGGAGGCGGCCGGCGGGCTTCCCGTGGTCATCCCGCCGCTTCGCCATGAGGTGATCGACCCGCTGCTGGACCAGGTGAGCGGGCTGTGTCTGTCGGGCGGTCCGGACCTGCACCCCGTGGCCTACCACCAGCGGGAGCACGCGTCCCTGGGTCCGACCTGGCCCGAGCTGGATGAGTTCGAGCTCGAACTGGTGAAGGCGGCCGACGATCGGGAACTGCCGATCCTGGCCATTTGCCGTGGGCTCCAGGTGCTGAACGTGTCCCGTGGGGGCACGCTCTACCAGCACCTGCCGGACCTGCCCTCGCAGATCACCCACCGCCAGCCGGCGCCCGGGCCTCAGCCGACCCACTGGATCCGCCTCACCGGCCCCAGCCGCCTGGCCGGGATCCTCCATCGCCAACGGACCAAGGTGAACTCCTTCCACCACCAGGCGGTCGACCGGCTGGGGACCAGCCTGGCCGCCACCAGCCACGCTCCGGACGGCACGATCGAGAGCCTGGAGACGACCGACGGCCGGTTCGTGCTCGGCGTTCAGTGGCACGCCGAATGCCTGATCAAGCAGCCGGCTCAGCTGGCCATTTTCCGGGCCTTCATCGAGGCGGCGGGGGAGTTCGCCGACGCGCGCGGGCTGGCCCGGGCGGCCTGAGCCTGAGCCGCGCCGTGCCGCGCCGCGCATCGAACGGGCGCGGGCGATCGGGGCAGTGAGGGGCCCGGCGGCCAGGCGGCCGGACGAAGCCCGGGGCGCGCCAACGGCGCGCCCCGGCCAGATCGCGCTACCGCGTGACGGTCAGCTCCTCCAGCATCGGAGTGGTCGGCGGCGGGTTTGGGTTCTGCGTGGTCGGCGCGATCGGCGGCTGGCTTCCCTGGGTCAGCACCAGCCGGACCCAGCGGGCCTGGACCGGGCCGAAGCGCAGGTGGTCGGTCCCGCGCTTGGTGACGCCGCTGACGCGAGCCACCGTCCTCCACGTCTTGCCGTTGCGCGACACCTGCACCGAGTAGTCCGAAGCGCGCACCGTCTTCACCGGACCGGGCGCCGGGGGTACGTTCGGCGCGGTGACCAGGGGCCACAGGTGACCCCAGACGACGGTGGCTCGCCCAACCTTCCGGGCCTTGGCACCGGCCACGCGCACCGTGTCGACCGCGGGCAGCGCCACGGGCTGCCAGTCGGTGGCCGGGCTCCCGTCGACCGCGGCCAGCGGCGGAGCGCCTACCTCGGAGCTGCTGGCCCGTGAGGTCTGGCAACGCACCAGATCCGTGGTCGCCTTCAGGTCCGGGCGCGCGGTCGACAGCTTGAGCGGATGGCCCTTGCGCAATGTCCGCGTCCCCGCCGGCGTATGGACGCGCATCGAGGAGCCTGAATTCAGGGTCACGGTGGTGATCCGCCGGCCCACCGACACGGTGAACACGCGTCCGCGCCACTGCAGGTCGTGCAGCACGACCCCGGCCAGCTGCTTGGTCAGGCTGGGGGCGAGGCTGACGTCGCTCGAGCCCCAGCGCAGGCCGGAGTAGCCATACAGGAACTCCTGCAGGAACCCCCCGATTCCCGTCATGAACGTGAACGCGCCTCCGTAGCGGGTCTCGGAGAACTGATCGAACACATCGCGAATGAACGGCTCGTAACTGCGCTCGGTGTAGACGTAGCTCGCGCAGCCCGGGCTGCCCAGCGCCGAGGTGTCGATCGAGCTGACCGCGTCGTCCATCGAAGGTCCGCCCGGATCAGAACGAGGAACGTAGAAGTTCAGATCGTTCTGGGCCACCGAGGAGCGCATCGGGTACAGCCACGGGTACTGCAGCATGGTCACATCGGCCTGCTTGACCAGCTGCGACTTGTAGCCGGCGAACTCCTTGTAGATCCGCACGCCGCTCACGCGACTCGTGGAGATGGCGAGCTTGCGCGCGATCGTCGTCCAGCTCGCCGGAGCTGACTTGCCGAGCACGTGCGCCGCCCGCACCGCATTCTGCAAAGCGGTCTTGGCGCCGACCAGCGTGTACACCTCGTCGTTGACGTCGGGGTTCTCCTCGTCGGGTCCGGTGACGTGGTCGATGTGGTAGCGGCCGCGCGAACCGCGCGTGGCCTTGGAGGCCCAGAACTTGGCTGCGCCGGAGATCACCGGCCATCCCCGGCTGCGCAGCCAGCTCGTGTTGCCGGTGGCCAGGTAGTACTGCCACTGGGCCAGCGCGATGTCGGCCGTGATGTGCATCTCGTACAGGCCCTCGCTGTTGACCGACTCGGGCGGCGGGATCTGCTCGGTGCCGTCCAGGGCGCTCTCCCAAGGGAACCGCGCCCCCTGATAGCCGGTGGCCGTGGCGTGCTGCTCGGCCGCGCCCAGCCGCTGCAACCGGTAGGCGTTCATGCCCGCGGCCAGATCCGGATGCTGGGCCAGCAGCGAGGGGTACATCCATGTCTCGGCGTCCCAGAAGATGTGGCCGTCGTAGCCGTTTGAGGACAGGCCGGCCGGGGAGATGCTCCAGTCGACGCCGTCACGCGTGTTCGACCACAGGTAGAACTCGCTGGCGTTCACGTCGGTGGCCAGCGTGCGGTTCCCCAGTACGTCGACGCGGCCCGCCCACAGCTTGCTCCAGGCCGAGTCGTTGGCGCTCTGCGCCGAGGCCAGGCCCGAGGCGGAGGCCGACGCGGCCTCGCCCTGGGCGGCCGACACCGGATTGCTCGAGTCCTGCGAGTCGTCGACGCCGACGAACTTGGTGAACGTGTAGGTCTGTCCCGCGGTGACGGGGAAGCTCAGCTGCTGGCCGATGCTCTGGCTCTGAATCGAGTCAACCTCCGTGGGCGTGGCCGTCACGGCCGGGCTCGAGGTCAGCCGGCTGGAGATGGCGGCGTCGATGTCGGTCGTCTGCGTGGCCACCTCCACGTAGATCTGGTCGAGGGCTGGATTGAAGCCCTTGGAGACCTCGTCGGTCAGCGTGGCCGGCGTGCCGTCGATCTCGTCGGTCACCGTGGCCGTGCCGCTCCAGTGCGGCGTCAGCGACAGCGAGACCAGTCCGTAGTGCTCGTCGGCCCGGTCGGTGAACACCTGATAGGAGAACGACGCCGTGTGACCGTCACCCGCCTGCCAGACGCCCGAGGTGGTGACGATCCCGGTGTGCAAGTCGATCGACTGGCGCCACCCGGTGACCGAGCCACCCGGGTAGGTGTCGGTTCCGTCGCCGAACAGCAGCGTCGACCAGGTGGGGATGTTGGCTCGCTGCTGCACAGCATCCGACGGGGTGGCCGGGTGCGTCGGCTTGGCGTAGAAGCCGGCCAGCTCGGACTGGGCCGGGACGTTGCCACCCGCATATCCCTCTCCGGCAACCGGCACGCGCACGCCGAGCAGGCCGTTGCCGGTGAACGTGGGGGCGTAGTTCGAGCTCGTGCTGCTCGTGGCCGTGAGCACGTAGCTCCCGGCGGCGGACGCCGAACTGGTGGCGCAACCCAGGACCAGGGCCAACGCCGCGCACACCGAGCCAAACCACCGCATCTCGCACCTCCCGCTGACGTCCTTACGGTCCTACGGCTCCCGTACCCCCGAGGCTGGCCGAGTAAACCTGGAGCCAGCGCGTGATGACCGCGGCTGAACCACAAGTCAGCCGCGGGCGGATTCCCGCCCCGCGCCCTCCGCGCTCACGCGCCCCCGCGCCCTCCGCGCCCCCCGCACCCACACCCGCCCACAGAACTCAGAGCCGGTGGGTCTCCAGCCCGTGCAGGGTCAGATCGCAGTGCGGTTCGGTGCGCCGGCAGCGGCGCAGCTCGCGCAACGCCTCCTCACGCACCCACGGGGGAATCAGGTGGGGACGCCAGTACTGGGCGTTCCACTGGTATTTGAAGGCGGCCAATCCCACGGGACTGCCGATCGGGTTGATGTTCAGCCGCTTCATCATGATGTTCGTGTAGGGCATGAACGCGATGATCAGGAACACCGAGGCGGCCAGCGCCACGCGCCGGAGCCGGACGTTGGAGGCCAGCGCAGCCAGCGGCAGCAGCCAGATCACGTACCAGGGCATCAGCCAGCCGAGGCTGGCCAGCAGGGCCAGCGTGGCCCAGCCGGCGCCTGACAGCCAGTCGCGGCTGCGCAGCAGCTGGTAGACGACCACCAGGACGATCAGCACGTTCATGTCGCGGACCAGCGACGGGGTGCCGCCGCCCAGGCCGATCGCCCAGCCGAGCAGGTTGGGCACGCTGAGGGCGCTGAGCATCCTGCTCTGCCCGGAGAAATTGGGCACCACCGGGCCGAATAGGGCCAGGCTGAGTACGACCAGCGGCACGGCCCCGAGCACGATTCCGGCGAGCAGCCGCCGGGCCGCCTGGCGCCGCCACGCGGCCACCAGCAGGAACGGCAGCAGCAGGAGCATCGTCAGCTTGACCGCCACGGCGATGGCCAATGCCGCGCCGGCCCACCGATAGCGCCCGGACAGGAGCAGCGCGATCGCGCCCATCGCCGGCACCAGCATGAAGAAGTCGTTGTGGAACTCGCCCACCGCGTAGATCAGGTAGATCGGGCTGGCCGCCACGATCAGCACGGGCATCCGGGGGTCGCGGTCCAGCAGGCGGGCGCACCTGGCGATCAGCCACAGGAAGACCAGGCTCATCAGCACGGTCAGCACCTTGAGGGTCCAGTAGGCGGCCGGCAGCGGCAGCAGCGCCACGGGGTAGGTGATCGCGGTGAACAGCGTCCCGTACGGGCTGCGCCAGTTGTGCCAGGTGGACAGCCGGTAGGTGGGGTCGTTCACCTCGGCATTGATCACGTGCGTGTAGGGGTTGAGGTGATGCACCACCCCCAGCCGGGCGTAAGCCAGGTAGTTGTACAGATCGGTCAGCTGCAGAGGCGGGCCGAGCAGGAGCACAACCGCGACCGCCACCACGAACACCGCGATCGCCCGGCCCGACAGCGTCCGCCCGGTCCACAGCACCAGGAAGTAGGCGACCGTCATGATCGCCATCAGCACGCTGAACGCCTCGCTCAGCGAGGTGTGGCGCATGTGCAGGTGCCCGAACAGGCCGTCCAACGGCCCGCCCAGCCAGCCCGGGAAGGAGTGCCACTTGTTGCTGCCGAACATCAGCGGCGAGCGGCCGGCCGAGGCGTAGATGACCACCAGGAGGCAGGCGGCGAACAGGATCGCCAGCCCCAACCAAGCGACAGCCTGGCGCCAGGTAAATCCGACGCGGCTCGCCTGGTTCCCCACGGGTCCAGAATATGGCCTTCAATCGGTTAGTCCGGGAGCCCGCTTCGTTGCGATCCGGTTAGTGAGTCAGGGATCAGACAACCCGCGAGGCGACGGCTCACCCCGAGCCGGCCACGAGGCTCTGGAACCTCGGGTCGGCCTTGATCGGATCGAAGTCGGAGTCCGCCGCGGCCATCGCGCGAAAGTCGTCGTGCATCTGAATCGCCTGGGCCAGGTGGCCCAGCGAGTCCTCGTGGCGCCCGGCCAGGCTCTCGGCGCAGGCCAGGTTGTAATAGACGGTCGCGGTCGGCTGCATTTCTTCTCGTTGCAGCTGCTCGGCGACCCAATCGGCTGCCTGGGCGTACTCGCCGGCTCCGAAGAAGCCCATCATCGGCGACCAGATCTCCCAGCCCTCCACCTCGTAGGGCTTGCCTGGCGCGCCGCCGCCCATGGCCACCAGCGTCGTGCCGGCCTCCTCGGCGAAGGCGGTGCGCTTGACCTCCGGTCCGGCATACACGAACGTGCCGGCAGGGGCGTCCACCTGCTCTCCATCCAGTTCAAACCGAGCCCGGCCCTGGAGGACCAGGTAGAGCTCCTCCTTGTCCATGTCCGTCTCGTCGTGCTCGTTGATCAGCCGGTCCCCGACCTCGTTCGCCGTCCACGTATTGACCCCGAACGTGGTGATCCCGAAGTGGTGGCGGATCGGCCGCAGTGGACTGCGGCCGTCGTCGATCACGTCGATCTCGGTGAAGTGGGCCACCTTGTACGTGCTCATATCCCTCCCTTGGCAGTGCCTAGTGCAACGTTCTCGCTGCACTCGTCGGCGATACAGCTTGCCAGGCTCTGGGGCCTGGAGCCCGGACACGAGCCGCTGGGCTTTTGAGGTCCAGGACTACTACTAAACCCGGCCGGCTTACGTCGATCTGCGGCGGCCGCAAGGCGGCGCTTAGGTGACGTCGAAAACTACTTGCTGGGATGTCCGACTACGCCCGCTATCGCTCCACGCGTGTTCCCCGCCCCCAGGTTACCGGGCGCCGGCGTCTGCTGGCCCTGGCCGGCCTGGGCGCACTCGTCCTGATCGGGCTGTCCGCCTTCGGCTCATCCGCATCGGGCGGCCAGCCCGTCGACCCGTCGCGCTTCAGTCCGGGCGCCTGCGTCGCCTACGCCCCGACCACCGGCGACCGCCACCGCACCGTGTTCCTCGACGCCGGTCACGGCGGTCCCGACCCTGGCTCGATCGGGGAGACCCAGAACGGTCAGCGGGTGGAGGAGGCGCAGCTCACCCTGGCCGTGGAGCTCGACGCCACGGCGCTGCTGCGCCGCCACGGTTTCCGGGTCGTCGTCTCCCGGGCCAAGGACACCGCGGTCACGCGTCTGACCGCCGCCGACATGTCCGGTGGCCTGCTCACCGCGGCGGGCGTGCACGCCGACGTGGGCGCCCGCGACGTGTGTGCCAACGACGCGCACGCAAACGCGCTGGTGGGCATCTACTTCGACGCGGGCAGCGCCGGCAACGCCGGCTCGGTCACCGGGTATGACGCCGTGCGCCCGTTCGCGGCCGAGAACCTCAGGCTGGCCGAGCTCGTCCAGAGCGACGTGCTGGCGGCCCTGAACGCGCACGGCTGGCAGATCCCCGACGAGGGGGTCCAGACCGACACCGGGCTCGGCTCCACGACCACCTCGGCCGGCACCGCTTACGGCCATCTGCTGCTCCTGGGACCGGCCAAGCCGGGCTGGTTCAGCACTCCCAGCCGGATGCCGGGAGCACTGATCGAGCCGCTCTACATCACCGACCCGTTCGAGGCGACGATCGCGGCCAGCCGGACCGGCCAGGAGGTGATCGCCGCCGGGCTGGCGCGGGCACTCGAAAGCTATTTCGCCCGCACCTGAGCGCCTACACGGACGTCGCAGATTTGGTTGTTGGTGCTGGAAATTCTTCCAGCACTTGGTGCACACCGATGTCGGCTTCCAGCGCTTGTTCTGCGTCCTCGAGCGCCCAGGTGATCCGCTCCACGAGCTGGCGGATGTAGGCCTCATCGCGGTAATGTCCGGGGACCACTCGCTCGATCAGGCTAGTGCGTTCGGAGATCTCCTGCGGCCAGTCAGCTTGGACGATGATCGTCGGCACGGCAAACCTCCCGGTTCTGGTGGATGCATGGATGCTTGGACCAGTCGGGAGGCCGCTCGCGCGGAGGAGATGGTCACGCGAGCGACCTCCCGGACCTGTTTATTCAGACAGCCACGGTCGTGGGCGCAAGCCGCCCGCTTGGCCTCTGACCGTGGCATGACCCCAGGGCCCTACCGGACGGCGACCCGAACGCGACATCGCGCCGGTGGGCGCTCGTCGCGACGGCGGGCTGGACCAGCCTCGGAGGTCTCCGAGGTCGGCCTCATCCCGATCTCACCGCGCCAGTGGGCCATGCGCGGAAGATACGACCGCCTCGATCTAAAGTCAAGTGATTCAGTTAACTTTGTTCGTGTCCGATGATTTGCGGGCGCCCCGCCGGTCGGTACTCAATCAGCGATCCTCCAGGAGGCAGCACCGATGAGCAAGCTCAGACTGACCATCACGATGTCGCTCGACGGCTACGTGGCCGGCCCGCAGCAGAGCCTCGAGAATCCGATCGGGGTCGGCGGCATGGAGCTGCACCAGTGGATGTTCCCGTTGCGGGAGTTCCGTGAGAGGCACAGCGGCGAGCGCGACGGGGAGTCGAATCAGAGCTCAGCGGTGATCCGGGAGCGGTGGGAGAACGTTGGCGCCACGATCATGGGACGCCACATGTTCGGGGGCGGATCCGGGCCGTGGGGCGATCAGCCCTGGGAGGGCTGGTGGGGAGAGGATCCGCCCTACCACCACCCCGTGTTCGTGCTCACCCACCATCCGCGCGAGCCGGTGGAAAAGGCGGGCGGAACGACGTTTCACTTCATCACCGACGGCATCGAGGCGGCGCTTGCGCAGGCTCGCCAAGCCGCCCAGGGCGCCGATGTGTGGCTGGCCGGAGGAGCCTCGGTGGCCAACCAGTACCTGGCCGCCGGCCTGGTCGACGAGCTCGACGTGTCGATCGCGCCGGTGCTCCTGGGGACCGGCGAGCGGCTGTTTGAGGGAGTGGGAGCGGGAGCCCCGCGGCTTGAGCAGGTCCGGGCCGTCGACGCTCCGGGCGTGACCCACGTGAAGTATCGAGTGCGCAGGGCGGGCGCTGGGTCCTGAGGCGTGGTGGCGCTCAGCTTCGATGACGGACCCGACCCGGTGTGGACCCCGGCGGTGTTGGAGGCGCTGGCCCACGCCCGAGCACGGGCCACGTTCTTCGTCGTGGCCGAGCAGCTCCTCGAGCCGGGCGGCCTGGACCTGCTCAGCGCGATCCTGGCCGGCGGGCATCGGATCGAGGCCCACTGCGCTCGCCACGTGGCCCACGACGAACAGGACCGGGCGGCGATTCAGGCTGACGTGGAGAAGCTGCTCGGCGCGCTGGACGACAATCTCGGGCTCCGGCCGCAGTTGTGGCGGCCGCCGTACGGGCGACTCAACGACCCGCACTCGATGGAGGTGGCCGAGCAGGTCGGTCTGGAGCTCGTGCTGTGGACCTGCGACCCGCGTGATTACCGCAACACCCCGTGGGAGGCGATGCTGCAGGAGGTGAAGTCGACACTGGACGAGGATTCGGTGATCCTGCTGCACGACTCGCGCCGCTACGCCCATGACACGGACAGCGCGGCCAACACGGTGGCGTTGATCGAGCCACTGGTCGAGCTGGTGCGCTCGCGGGGCTACGACGTGGGTCCGCTCCCGGTTCCGCGCTCGCGGCGGCTGGGACCCGTCTGCCGTCACGGCTGATTTGCGCCAAGCGCGTGCTGTCGCGCCGTATGCTCTGACCGTATGGATCTGGGAAACCCCGTCTCCTACAAGGTCGTCTCGGTGGGCACGCCCATCTACAGCTCCGATGGCGAGCAGATCGGGAAGGTCTCCCATGTCCTGGCTGACGAGGACGAGGACGTGTTCGACGGCATCGTCATCGGCGAGCACCGATTCGGCGCCGAGCACCGCTTCGCCGACGCCGACGACATCGACCGCATCTACGAACGCGGCGTCGTCCTCAAGCTCGACGGGTCGGCCTGCGAGCAGCTGCCCAAGCCCTCGGCCAACCCGGCCGTGATGCGTGACGATCCGGCCGAGTCGAACTCGGAGTTCCGCCACGACAAGCTGAAGCGCGCCTGGGACCGGATCTCAGGCAAGTACTGAGAGTTACGGGCGTGTTACCGCGCGTGCGCTACCACCTGCAGACATGCGGGGCCGTAACGAGCACCTCCGCGAAACGAGCTCTCTGAAGGCCGTCCGTCGGCTGGCCGGGCTCGTGATCGTCTCACTCGGGGTTGCCCTGGTCGCGGCGTCCTGCGGCTCCTCGAGCCCGTCGCGAAAACAGGTCGCGGCGAACGATTTCCTCAAGTTCTCCGAGTGCATGCGGGCCAACGGCGTGCCGAACTTCCCCGACCCCAGTTCCGGGGGCGGCATCAATCTCAACCCCGGCTCGGGGCTCAATCTGTTCTCGCCGTCCTTCAAAGCCGCGCAGGCCCACTGCCGCAAGCTGCTGCCCGGCGGTGGACCGCCCACCCATGCCAGCGCGAGTCGGGAGAGGGAGGCACTACAGGTCGCCGAATGCATGCGCAGGCACGGTGTGACGGGCTTCCCCGATCCGACGCTGACCGCGCCGTCCAGCCCCGCCGGCTACAGCATCATCGACGACCAGGGCGGGGTGGTTACCGCGATACCGGACTCCATCGACGTCCAGTCGCCGGCGTTCAAGCAGGCAGCCAGCGCCTGCAGCTTTCATTGACGCGGCATAGGCTTCAGGCGCCTTGGTCCGCGGCGCCCCGTCCGATAGCTCCCGAGACAGCCAGACTCGATGCCGGGCCGGGATCCGGCGGGGGGTGCCGTTCGGCATTGCCGTGTTCGCCATCGCCATCTCCTTCGGCGTACTGGCCAGACCGGTCATGGGCTTGGTGGCGCCGATCGTCATGTCCGTGGTGGTGTTCTCGGGTGCGGCGCAGTTCGGTGCACTGGCGGTACTGAGCGCCGGGGGCAGTACCGCAGCGGCGATCGCCGCGGGGCTGTTGCTGAACGCGCGCTACCTGGCCATGGGGCTGGCGCTGGCCCCGTCGCTGCGCGGCCGGACTCTGTCGCGGGCGGCGTTTGCCATGACCACGGTGGATGCGTCCTGGGCGGCGGCCAGCACCGGCGATGGGACGTTCGACCCGTGGTTCATGGTCGGCGCCAGCATTCCCCAGTACGTCGGCTGGATCTTCGGCACGGTCATCGGCGTGTTCATCGGAGGCTCGCTCGGCAACCCCGATGCCTACGGGCTGGAAGCGCTGTTCCCCGCGTTCTTCATCTCGCTGCTGTTCGAGGAGGTGCACGACCGGCGGCGCGCCGCGGCGGCCCTGGGTGGAGCGGCGATCGCGCTGGTGCTCACCCCGCTGGTACCCGCCGGCCTGCCCATCCTGGCCGCGGTCGCGGCCGCGATTGTGGTGGCGAGGGTGCGACCGTGACCGGGGTCTGGATCGCCGTTGCGGCGCTGGCGCTCGGTACCGCAGCCCTCAAGCTCGCAGGTCCTCTGCTGCTCGGCGGTCGGCTCCTACCGTTTCGAGTGATGAGCGTGGTCGGGTTGCTCGCCTCCTCGCTGCTGGCTGCGCTCGTGATCGTTGAGACGTTCGGTCAGGGACGATCGCTGACGCTTGACGCCCGGGCCTTCGGTGCCGTGTTTGCCGTCGTTGCCCTGGCACGGAAGGCGCCGCTGACGGTCGTCGTCCTCGGTGCGGCGGCCGTGGCGGCGCTTGCCCACGCGATCTCCTAGCGTGGTGATGCCCGGTACCCTCCGGCCACTGCACCCGATGCGCCAACCACAGCCCCTAACAGCACCCCAGCCCTCGACCTCTCCCAACGGGGAGCGGCCGACTAACCGGGTGCTGGTTCTGTTCGGCGCCAGCGGCGATCTGGCGGCCCGGCGCCTGTACCCCGGGTTCTACCGCCTGTACTGCGAGGGGATGATGCCTGAGGAGTTCAGGATCATCGGCTCGGGCAGGCATTCACCCGGGAGCGACGATGACTTCCGCGAGCAGCTGCGTGAGGCGCTCCACGAGCAGGGCCGGTGCGTGATCGATGAGCGCTGGGAGGAGTTCGCCGAGCGACTGAGCTTCGTCGTCTCGAGCGCCGAGGGCGGACGCGAGCTCGCCAGTGCCGTTGAGGCGGCCGAGCGAGAGGTGGATGCGGGCGGCGAGCGACTCGTGTATCTGTCGGTGCCTCCCGGCGCGATGAAGGACATGGTCCGGATGCTCGGCCAGACCGGCCTCGCGGACGGGTGCTCGCTGGTAGTGGAGAAACCCTTTGGTTATGACCTGCGGAGCGCGCAGGAGCTCAACACGGTCCTTCACGAGGTGGTCGACGAGTCGGCGATCTACCGCATCGATCATTTCCTGGGCAAGGAGGCGGCCCAGAACATCCTCGCGCTGCGGTTCGCCAATGGGCTGCTGGAGCCGATCTGGACGCGGGATCACATCTCCTACGTGCAGATCGATGTGCCCGAGGCGATCGACATCGCGGGTCGAGCCAACTTCTATGAGCAGACGGGTGCCTTCCGGGACATGGTCGTCACGCACCTGCTGCAGATTCTCGGGATCGTGGCGCTCGAGCCTCCGGCCCGCATAACCGCAGAGGCGCTGCACATCGAGCGGACCAAGCTGTTCGATGCTCTCCGGCCACTGGACCCCGAGCGTGTGGTGTTCGGGCAGTACGACGGCTACCGGGACGAGCCAGGGGTGGACGGGGACTCGCAGACCGAGACGTTTGCTGCCCTGGAGGTGCGGATCGACAGCTGGCGTTGGAGCGGCGTGCCCTTCTACCTGCGCACCGGCAAGGCGCTGGCTGAGGGCCGCCGCACCGTGACGATCGGGTTCACCGAGGCGCCGCTGCGGATGTTCCCGAACAACACGCAACCGTATTCCTGCCGCCCCAGCGAGCTGGTGTTTGAGCTGTCCGATGATCCGAAGGTGTGGTTCGAGCTCCAGGCGAAGATCCCCGGACCGAGCCTGTCGCTGGGCACCGCCGCGCTCAGCCTGGACATGGCCGAGGCATTCCGGGGCTCCAGCGGTCTGGAGGCCTACGAGCGGCTGCTCTACGACGTGATGATGGGTGACCACCTGCTGTTCACCCGGAGCGAGCAGATCGAGCGGCTGTGGGAGGTATGCGCACCCGTGCTCGAGGATCCCCCGACACCGCTGTCCTACGCCAAGGGGACGTGGGGACCGGAGGCGGCGATTGAGCTGCCGGCGGCGCCGGGGTGGCGCTTGCCCGACGGATCCGCTCAGCTGGCCGACTGACCGTCTGTGAGTTTCACCAGACGCCGGCACGCGCTCGGGATCTCTGCCGCGTCGGCGACGTACTGCGAGGGGTTGAAGCAGATCGACGTGTAGCCGCTGGCCAGCTGCGCAGGGATCGACGACGCGGCCTCCACCAGGTCAGCCGGCGAGCGCGAGTCGGTGAACCGCGGCCGGATGCCCCCGACGACCTCCAGTTCGTCGAAGCCGCGACCTGCGTGCGTCATCGCGGTCCGCAGCGGCTCGAGCTCCTCCGCCGTCGGCTGTCCGAACGGGTGAAAGCCGCTCCCGTAGCGGACCAGGCGCCGGATCACGAAGTCGCTCAGGCGCTGCCCACCGAACCACAGGGGCGGACCGTTCCGACGAAACGGCTTGGGCTCCAGGTAGATGTCTCGGAAGCGGTAGTGCTCGCCTTCGTAGGTCGCCGGACTCTCGCGCCAGAGGAGTTCCCAGGCGGCCAGATGCTCGTCCAGCAGCGCCCCGCGGAGGTGGAACGGAACGCCGAGCGCGTCGTATTCCTCCGCGTGCCAGCTGACCGTCGGCTGCACGACGAGGCGTCCTTCGCTGAGCAGGTCGAGCGTCGCGAGTTGATGGGCCAGCAGCAGGGGGTGACGGAGCGGTGCGATGATCGCGGCGCCGATCACGCGCAGGCGAGTCGTCGCGGCGGCGATCGCGCTCATCAGGACCAGCGAGTCGGGCCAGGGCGTGCCCGGATCCTGGTTACCCGGTGCGGCATAGTCCTTGGGGTTGAGCGGCCGACCGGCGCTTCCGGCGCTGGGTCCGAGGACGATGTGCTCGCTCAGCATCACGCCGTCGATCCCGCAGTCCTCAGCCTCCTGGGCCAGGCGCACGAGCGCTCGGAGATCCCGCGGCGAGACGACCGTCCAATTCTCGCTCAGCACCATGATCAGGCGAACGCTCATCTCGGGAGCACGCTATCCGGCGTCGCTTGAGCCGCGGTTCGAACCAGTGCCGGCCGGCGCGGGCTCAAGCCCGCGGTGCGGAGCGGGCCAGCGCCAACTTGATGGCCAGGTCGGTCCCGGCATGAGCCAGACCCGCCGGGACGTACTTCGCCACCCAGGCGACCGCGCGAGCCCTCCGGGAGGGAATGATCAGAAACCGCTCTTTCTGGAGCGCCGCGAAGATCTCGGCGCAGGCATCATCGACGTTCATCGTCCCGGCCATTTGTTTCAAGGCCCGGCTCACGGGGTGCATGGTCTTGCGCTCCTCGTAGACCAGGTTGGTCTCCACCTCGGGCGGGCAGATCACCGAGACCCCGATGCCGCGGGGCTTGTATTCGAGCCGCAGCACCTCGGCCAGGCCGATCACCCCGTACTTCGAGGCTCCGTAGGCGGCGTAGCTGTAGTTCGGGACCAGGCCGGCCAGCGAGGAGACGAGCGCCAGCCGGCTGCCGCGATCCATGCGGGGTAACACGGCCGCGGAGAAGTTCCGGCTGCCGATCAGATTGATCTCGATCACGCGCGTGAACTCCTCGGCGCTCAGTGACTCAAATGGCTTGGCCAGCTGGATTCCGGCGCAGTTGATGGCCAGGTCAGGTGCCCCGAGCTGCCCGGCAGCCCGTTCGATTGCTTCCTCCAGCTCATCGGGCCGGCGGACATCGACGGGCGCGCTCTGCAGGCGCTGACCGCGCCCGCTCGCCGCCTCTTGCAGCCTGGCCAGCCCTTCGGGGTCGGCGTCGAACGCTGCCACCGAGGCACCGCTCTGAAGCGCCAGCTCGGCCAGCCGCCTCCCGATGCCGCTGGCGGCGCCGGTCACGAATACACGTTCGAACTGTCTCATCCCATTTCCTGACTTGGCTGATCTGAAGGCGGCCAACGGCCCCAGGCAGATTAATCGTTTGCGTTGCTCCTCATCGCTCAGCCGACCCGCCTCGTATTGACGGTCGCCTTGGCACCGGCGTGCCATTACAGATAGCGTTTCCGCCGCATGGGCGACGAGGGCAGGAAGGACGACAAGGGTCCGGCGAAGGCGGACTATGAGCCGCCAGCCGGTGCGGAGACGACCGCTACCTGGACGGCAGGCGGTGTGTCGATCGACTACACCGCCAGCGGAAAGTGGACCGTTCTGCGCAAGAAGGAGAAGCCGGCGGCGGAGATCTTCTTCGCCTCGTATGTCGCGCAGGGCGATGGCGACCGACCGGTGACCTTCGTCTTCAACGGAGGCCCTGGCGCGTCATCGGCCTACCTGCACATGGGCGCAGTGGGGCCATCGCGGGTCGCCTTCTCAGCCGACGGGTCGGTGCCCCAGATGCCACCCCGCCTCGTCCCCAACGAGGAATCGTGGCTGGTCTTCACCGACCTCGTGTTCGTCGATCCGGTGGGCACCGGCTTCAGCCGCGTGATCGAGGAGGACGGCGAGGAGAAGAAGAAGCAGGGCAAGGACGACGACCGCGGCGAGTACTTCGGCTACAAGCGCGATCTCGAGTCGCTGTGCGAGTTCATGGGCCGCTGGCTGTCGGGCTGCGGGCGCTGGAGATCGCCCGTGTTCATCGCGGGCGAGAGCTATGGCGGCTACCGCGTCGGACGCCTCGCGCGCATCCTGCAGGAAAAGACGGGCATCGGATTGAGCGGCGCGGTCCTCATCTCCCCGGCCCTCGAGTTCGGATCGCTGGCCCCGACCGACTACGACGTGCTCGGGTGGATCGATCTTCTGCCGACGATGTCGATCGCCGCCCTCCACCACGGACGCTCGCGCGCGTTCGCGGCCGGCACGCCGCTCGAGGAGGTCCTAAAAGAGGCCGAGCGGTTTGCCACGGGCGACTACGCCGCGTTCCTCACGCGTGGCGCGTCGATGCCGGTGACCGACCGCGAGCGGATCCTGGGGCGGCTGGCGGATCTGGTCGGGCTGCCCACGGAGATGGTCACGCGCGCCGAGGGTCGGGTCACGATCGAGGTGTTTGCCCGTGAGCTGCTCCGCGACGAACGCAAGGTGCTTGGCATCTACGACGCGACGATCACCACCACGGATCCGTTCCCTGACCGAGAGGCGTTCGCCGGCCCTGATCCGACGCTGGCCGGCATCGGCCCCGCCTACACGGCGGCGATCAACCACCAGCTCCGATCGGAGATCGGCGTGCAGACCGATCGCGAATACATCGTCCTCAGTCACGAGGTGAACAAGGCCTGGCGCAACGACGCGCCCGAGCACTTCTTCCTGCCGCCCGTCGGAGCCACCGATGACTTCCGCTACGGCATGTCGCTCAACCCGCACATGAAGGCCTTCATCACCCACGGCCGCTACGACCTGGTGACGCCGTACTACGCCAGCGACCGGCTGCGGAACCTGATGCGGCTCGACCCGGAGATGGCCAGCCGGCTGACCGTGCGCCACTTCGGCGGCGGCCATATGTTCTACGCGTGGGAGCAGAGCCGGCGAGATTTCACGGCTGCGATCAGCGCCTTTGTCGCCGACGCGATTCCGTCAGCCTGACGTCGCTCGCGCCGGGTGTGAGCGACGATCAGAGCGCTTCGAGGACCACAATGTGGTCCTCGGCTTGGAGCACCGGAGCGTCGCCGACGCCCAGATCAACGTGCTGATCGCGCGTGATGCCCAGTACGAGCTTGCCCCCGGTGGCCCGGACGCGGGACAGCGGCATCGACACCAGGGCCACATCGACAGGCGTCTCCTTCAGCCGGTATCGCGTCGAGTCGACCAGCGACAGCAGGAGCCCGCCGGCTTGCGGCGTCTCCAGGCTCTTGGCGACCGTGTGTCCGACGAGCTCATCGCTGGCCAGCGTCTCGCTGACGCCCAGCTCGTGGAGCGCCCGGGCCACGGCCGGAGATTGGGTAAGGGCGAACGCCGCGATCAGGAATAGCGACATCGGCCGCTGAATCTAACGTCGCCTCCGGCGGCGGACGGCCGGCGCTGGCAGCGCTCAGACCTGATCGCCACCCAGCCAAGGAGTCCGTGGCTGAGGTACGAAGCTGCCTAACTCCTCAATCAGGTGCTCGGGGCGATCGCCGACGATCAGCGCATTGCGGCTCGCAGCCATGAGGAACTTCTCCTCGACGGCCGTGTCGAGAAACGCCACGAGCTGATCGAAATAGCCCTCGACGTTCAGGAGCGCGCAAGGCTTGTCGTGCACTCCCAGCTGCGTCCAGGTGAGCACCCCCACGAGCTCCTCGACGGTGCCGATGCCTCCCGGCAGGGCGATGAAGGCGTCGGCGAGTTCGGCCATCAGCGCCTTGCGCTCGTGCATCGAACCAACGACCCGGAGATCGGTGACTCGCTGATGTCCGATTTCGCGTGCGAACAGGGGCTCGGGGATCACGCCGATGATCTCTCCGCCCCGGCTGAGAACCGCGTCCGCCAGCACGCCCATCAATCCCACCTGCCCACCGCCGTAGACCACGCCCAGACCGACGTCGACCAGCGCGTTGGCCAGCTCGGCGGCAGCTTGGGCGTAGCTGTCCCTGGCCCCGGCGCTCGAGCCCGCGTACACGCACACCCGCCGCAGGCGCATCAGCTCCTCGGCTCTCCACCGCCCGGACTGAGGCGGCTCAGCGCTCCGATGGGCGGATCACCCGCGCGATCACCGTCCGGGGGGCGCGCCGGGCGGCGGCGGCGAGTGGGGCCGCATCCTCCTCCAGCAACTCCTCGCCGGCCTGAATGATCACGACGAGCGGAGCCGTCCCGGATCCGGCCCGGACAAGCACGCGGCGGAGCTCCTCCGCATGCCGCCCCAGCTCCCCGGGAGCGGGCACCGTCAGGACCGCTTCGCCGGCCATCGCCTCAAGGACGCCCTGCCCATCGGTCGGACCCGTCTGCACCAGGACGTCGTCTTCGTTCGGTGACGGCGGGCGATGCTCGGAGAGCTGCCGTTCGATCGCGCTGCCGCGGGGAACCTGGATGATCAGTGTGGGGTCGTCGGGCATGGATTCACAGTATCGCCCGAGGTCACACCTTTCCGGTCAAGCAGGCATGGTGGTCGGCTCCGGGCTCGAAGCGCGAGCGCCGACCGGTAACGTGCACACCATGGCGGATAGCCCCGCGCAAGAAGAGTCTCCATCTCAGCTGATCGACGCAAGAATCGAAGAACTGGGCGACTGGCGCGGAACCACGCTTGCCAAGCTTCGCGGGCTCATTCAAAAGGCCGACCCCGAGGTCGTGGAGGAATGGAAGTGGAGAAAGGCCACTAATCCCGGGGTTCCGGTGTGGTCTCACAACGGAATGATCTGCACCGGAGAGACGTACAAGAGCGCCGTCAAACTCACATTCTTCAGGGGTGCCTCGCTCGAGGACCCGTCGGGTCTGTTCAACTCGAGCCTGGAAGGCAACACGCGGCGCGCAATCGACTTCCATGAGGGCGATGGAATCGATGAGAAGGCGTTTGTCGCCCTCATTCAAGCTGCCGCTCGCCTGAACCAGTTCTCCTCCCGTTAATCGATCAGCTGACCGGGGCGCCCAGAGCTGGGCTGCCCGCCGAATCAAGCAGGATCGAAGAAGCGCCGGATGGGACGGCGTCCCTAGGCTTAAACGAATACCCGCACCGTCCCCACGGATTTCTCGACGAAAGGGACAGCATGAAAGTGATGACATGTCAGCAACTTGGTGGGCCATGCGAGTTCGAGCTCCGCGGGTCCACCGCTGACGAGGTGATCAAGGCGCAAGACCGGCATCTGAAGGAAATGGTCGCCGGGGGGGATGCCAAGCATGAGAGTGCGTTGAACGACATGAAGAGTCGGTGGAAGAGGCCAATCTCCGGAATGGGGTGGTACCGGCAGGTCAAGCGTGACTTTGCTGCGCTTTCGGAAACTGATTAACGGGACGCTGAACTCGCCTACAACCCACCGCATTGACCCCGTCGCCGGAGTTTGCCGGCAACGGCCCCGCCAGCTCCGCCAGAGCGCGCCGGGACGATACGCTCTGGGAAGCGTGCCCTCTTAGCTCAGCTGGTAGAGCACTTCCATGGTAAGGACGCGCTCGCGAGTTTTGACCACGGCGTAGATTCGCCCGCAGGGCCGTCGGAATGCCTGCAAACGTTGGTCATTTCGAGGGTCGGCAGGTTGGCCACAAGAACCCGAGACAGGCCGCGGATGGACATCTGGGCCGTCTTTTTGCAGCACCAGTGCAGCATGGTTTTTGATCCGGTCGACCCTGCGTCTGGTAAGGGGGGTCCACGCTCTCGGAGGCCGCGGTGAGCGAGCGCTCGGCATGGCTCGAGCACTGGTGCCCGACCTGCCATGCGGCACCTGGCGCTCGCTGCCGGCGGTCGCGCTGGACCAGCGGTCGTGGTAACGCTGCCGCCCAGCTCCACGTTGCTCGCGGCTGGCTTGAGCGTTCGTGCCCGACGTGCAAAGCGCCCCCCGGCGAGCACTGCTCGACCCCGACCGGTAGGCCAGCCTCGCGGGTGCACACCGCGCGGCTGCACCCGGCACGCTGGGAGCTCGTGTCCCGCGTGGCAGTGTGGGACGAGCTCGAGCGCCGCGGAGTAACGGCCGCGACGGTGCCATTCCAAGGTCACGCCGGGCGGGGTGCCGAGATCGACGTGATCCGGCTGCACCGCGTGAGCGACGAAGAGTCGCGCGAGCTCCGATTGTGGCCGGACGGTGACGAGCTCGCCAACGCCCTGGCCGCGCCGGTGTGGGGCCGCTTCGGAACGTTCGCCGGGCATCCGGTCGTCCGCGCCGAGGTGATCTGGACGGTCGACCGTCGCAGCGTGGTGATCGTCGGTCGCCGCGGCGACCAAAGGTTCGAGGAGTCGGCCCAGTGAGCGACCAATGCGAACGCCCGACGCCACCGACCACGGGTCGGCCGCGAGCCGCCGGGGCTTCTCGACGCACTCTCTCGTGGCGGCCGCCGCGGCGCGGCGCCACCGGCCGTTCCACCTAGGTCACCCACGTCCAATCAGAGGAGGCTTGCATGAGCATCGCCACGTCGGTCCATAACGATGTATGTAAAGACGGCCAGGTAGACAGACGTGTAGACGTACAGACAGAAGGTCGTGAAGCGGCCGGTGAAGACAACACGTACGGCGCTCGCGCTGCGTTCGTGGTCGTACTGGCCAACCATAAGGGCGGAGTCACCAAGACGACCTCGACGGCGAACCTCGGCGCGATGTTCGCCGAGGCCGGCCGGCGGGTACTGCTGGTCGACTGCGATCCGCAGGCAAATCTGAGCGAGGCATTCGGATGGGGAGAGGACCGGCCGGGCGAGCGGCTCGAGGACCTGCTCGCCCACCCTGACGCCATCAAGCGGTACGTCCCGCCAGTTGCGGTCCACGGCGACGTGGCGCCGCGCCCGGCTTGGCGTGAGCAGCTTCGGATCATCCCCGCGACCGACGCGCTGGCAGACATCGCTGCGGACCTGCCTGCAATCGTTGGCGCTGGCTACGAGAACCGCCTCCGGGACGTCCTCGACCCGCTCCGCGACCAGTTCGACGTCATCCTCCTGGACACGCCGCCCGGACGCGGGAACCTGTCGGGAATGGCGGTACTCGCCGCCGATGGACTGCTCATACCCTCGCTCGCCGCCGATCTCGACGTGCGCGGGGCGGGCAAGATCTACGACCTGGTTGAGGAGGAGATCCCCGATCTGCGGATCCTCGGAGTGCTGATCGCAGCGAGCGATCGACGCTGGCAGATCACTCGTGACGCAGCCGCGCGCATGGCAGCAGACCACATGTGCGTGCTGCCCGTAAGCGTGCCTCGCGCGGTGCGCGTCGCCTCCGCGCCCCGGTTCCGGGCGCCGACGGCTGTGCTCGAGCCCGACTCGATGGTCACGCATGCCTACCGGCAGCTGGCGCAGCTGCTGCTCGCCGAGGTCGAGCGATGAGCCGGGCCAACACGCAGATGCCCTCTGCGCGACGCCGACCGATCCCAGGCATGACTAGCCCACCCTCGGCAGCACCGACACGGGTGCCCGAGACGCCACCAGAGCATCCCGGCGAGGCGGGCCTTGGCCCTGACGAGCTGGCGCCGTCGGCGCGGTCCGAGGAGCCCTCCGGTGGCTCATCGGCGCCCGCCGAGGCTTCTGCGGCAAAGGCGCCCGAGGTGACTGCGCCTCCGCCTCGTCGACGCCCGGCCGCGCCCTCATCGACGAGCACGGCCGTGGTGGAGCGTCGTCGTCCGTCGAGGGACTACGCGAGTACCCGGCTGGTCAATTTTCGGATTCCGGTCGATCTGCACGACCGCTACAAGCGGCTCGTCCGCGAGGTCGAGCAGAAGCACTTGCGGCTGCGGCATCCCAGCCTGACCGAGTTGATGATCGGGTTGCTCGAAGAAGGCCCCGACACGGCTGATGAGGTCGCGGCGGTGATCCGTCGCAAGCGCGCCTCAGAGCACGGATCGGAAGAGGACGCATGACTGGAACGACTATCCGCGGGGCTTCGGTGGCAGGGCGTGTGGATGGGCTCAGCGGTCGCTCCAGCTACAGAGCGAACTACAGAGCGAACTACAGAGTTCGGTTCTGTAGCCAGAACGGGCCCCGCCCCCGCCAGCACTGGGTTTTCACGCACTCATCGAGCCCGACTACCCGCCCCCCACGTACAGAGTTTGGTGGGGTGGGTGCGGGTAGTCGGGCTCGAGATCTGCGTGGTGGAGGTGCTGACGGGGGCGGGGCCACACAGGCGAAGCAACACCTGGGAGAAGTCAACAGGAGAGAAGGCAAAAGGAAGACAGAAAAACGTCAACTTCATGCACAAGCCGATCGAGCGACCAAGACTGGGGAGGATCGGCGAGGCGGCGGAGATCGGGTGCTGAGCAGGTTGGCTTTCGGGTACGAGGGGGTCGTGTTGTGAGTCGGGCGGTTGGTCCGGGCCGTGGGTCGCTGGCCGGGCTGGCATGGCTTGCCGGGGTCGGGCCGGCGCCGGTCGAGGCGTGGGGTATCGCGATGGGGTGGGCTTCGTCGACGACGTTTTCGCACGCAGCCAGGCTGATCGATGCGGGGCTGGCGGAGAGCTGCCGCTTGCGTCACGGCGAGGGGTCTCTGATCTACGCGACACGGAGCGGGGTCGAGGACTCGGGCGCGTTCGCGCCGGCGCTTCCGCGGGTGCCGGCGCCTAATACGTGGGCGCATCTGGAGGCATGTGCGTGGACCGCGGCGTGGCTGACCGCGCGCGGCCGGCACGTGATCGGCTCGCGGTCGTTGCTGCTTGACGACGGGTGGAAGGGCCAGCTTGAGTGGCTCGAGCGCGACGGGCTTCGCCGCCGCGCGCACCGTCCTGACCTCCTGACCGGGCAACGCGCCGACGGGCGGCTGCTGCCAGTCGAGGTCGAGCTGAGCAACAAATCGCCGAAGCGGCTGCGTGCGGTCCTCGGTCTTCACGCCGCATGGATCGCGGGCGGGAAGACCTCAGCCACGATCTACGTGTGCGGTCCGAGTCAGCTCGCCGAACGGGTCCGACGAGAGGCGGCGGAGTTCGGGTTGTCCGGCGAGCGCAAGACGCTGCGTGTCGAGCTGCTCGCCACGGTCATCGCCGCGGCTCGCGCCACCCGACTCGGTGCGGAGCCCCGCCAGGGGATCCTGGTGTGCGGGGGCGTGGCGTGATGTTGCGTCCGCAGGTCGTCGTGCTCGACCTCGCGCTCAGCCTGCTGCTGGGCTGCAGCGGCGTCGGCGCGGCGTGGCTGTTGCGGCGACGAAGCAGCCTGTCGATCCGGAACCTGTACCCGCTCGCGGTGCTGGCGATAGCGGCGCTCGCCACAGCGGTCGCGAGCGGTTGGTGGGCGGCCGTGATCGTGCTCGTGCCGGTCAGCGCGCCCGTGCTCGCGGGCGCAGGGATTGGGTGGCGGTGGAGGAGCGCGGACCTGGGTGCCGGTGAGGAGCTTCGCAACCACGAGCTGTCGCGCCGCTGGATCTGGCAGCCAGCGCCAACCCGCCCTGCCGGCGAGCGGGTCTACCTACGCGGCCAAGGGGAGCTCGTCCACCACCGTCCTTGGCCGACGCGCGTTCAGTACGTCTCGATGACCGCCGAGGGCGAGCTGGGGCCACGCTTGCCGCTCGGCGACGGACAGCACATCGTGCTGTTCGGCGCCACCGGCGCAGGCAAGACCACGACCGCCCGTCGGCTGATCGCCGGGCGCACGCTCGCTCAGCACGCTGCGCTGCTCGTGCTCGACCAAAAGGGCGATGAGGAGGACGTCGCCCAGATGCAATTGCTCGCGGCAAGGGCGGGCGTGCCGTTCCTGCTGTTCGACTCTCAGGACGCGCGAACCGACCGCTGGCAGCCGCTGTGGGGCACCCCGGACGGTGTGGTCGCCCGCTGCGTGGAGCCGGTGCGCCAATCAGAGCCCTACTACTACGACGCGCTGCGCCGGCACCTGGACATCGTCTGCAAGATTCTTCACGGCGCCGGACGGTGGCCGCCGTCCGTCCCGTTCCTGATCGACTGCTGCCAACCGCTCCGCTACCCGGCGCTCCTCGAGCTCGCCAAGCAGCTCCCGGACGAGTACGCCGCGCTGGTGCGACGCGCGACCGAGCACGGCCGGTATGTCCAGGGCGCCCAGGGGATCAAGGATCTCTCGGGCGGCGCGAACCGGCTCGAGGTCGCGCTAGCCCTGGCTGGCCGCCAGCTCGTGACCCCCCGCGTGGCCGCCGGCGGCGAGACGGTCGCCGTGCGGCTGATCGAGGCGCTGCGGCAACGGGCCGTCGTGATGTGGCGCACCCACGCCGACACGATGCCCGACGAGGCCGCCGCGCTCTCGGTCCTCGCGCTCGCGGACCTACACGACGCCGCCGAACACGCAGACGCGCCATGGACGCTACTGCTCGACGAGTTCGGCGCCGTCATCAAGATGGCCGCCGCCCGCGGCATCGCGATCCTGCAACGGGGCCGCTCCCACCACGGCCAGGTCGTGGTGATCACCCAATCTTCCGCTGACGTCGAAGCGCTGACCGGCCAGCCCGGCCTGCTCGCCAGCCTGACCGACAACTTCGCCGGCATCGTCGCGCACCGCCAAACCAGTCCCGAGTCGCGCGACTGGCTGGCAAAGCTGATGGGCACCCGCGCGCTCTGGCAGACGACCAACCAGTCCAGCGGGCACGGCAGTCAACACACGGGGCGCGGCAGCGCCCGCCGGGTCCGCGAGTTCCGCATCGGCTCGGACATATTCAGCGCTCTGACCCGCGGCGAGGCGGTGATCTACACCCCGCTCGCGGGCAACCCGCAACGCGCGCACATCACCCCGATCCACCTTCCCGACGGGCAGCCGGAACGGATCGACCAGAACGGATCCAGGCACGCGTGTGAGATCGTGGTCCACCCCGAGGACAGCCTGCACGACTCGGCGCCGCCCACCGACGGGGCAACTGCCGCGGCGCCCCGCGACGAGGAGGACGACCCCGACAACATCTGACCGGCACGCAGCGAGCGCCGATCCGATCCGGCCGACACGAGAGCTACCGTCAAAGACACCGTGCCCATCACCGATGAGAACCAAGCAGGGCAGAGCGCCGAGCGCGAATACGCGCACCGCCGGCAGGCCAGACAGGCGCGGATCAAAGCCCGTTACGGCACGGTCGGATCGATCGTGGCAGCGCTCGCGGGCGAGCCGCGCAACGTGCAGGCGTGGAGACAGGGAGCCGAAAGAGAAGCAGCGACCGCGAGGGCGCTCGCGATCCGGCTCGCCCGCAGCGACGTGATCGTGCTGCACGACCGTCGGGTCCGCGGGCGCAGCAGGGCGAATATCGACCACATCGCGATCGGCGCCACCGGAGTTACGGTGATCGACACCAAGAGCAGCCGGGGCCGCGTCCAGCTCGCGACCGCCGGCATCATCAAACGCCGCGAGCAACTGCTCGTCAACGGACGCGACCGCACCAGCCAGCTCGACTCGCTACAGCGCCAGATGGAACGCGTCGCCGGCGTCCTGGTGCAGAACGACGCCGGTGATGTGTCGGTGTTCGGAGCGTTGTGCTTCCCGTTCATGCGCCGCGAGTGGCTGCACTACAACCGTGCGCGCGACGGACTGATCACGGTCGACGACCCCGCCCACATCGCCAAGGAGCTGAAGCGCTCAGGCCCGATCAGCGTAGAGGAGATCGACCGGCTTGCCGAGGTGCTGGGTGCCGCGCTACCGCCGGCGAGCTGAACGAAGAGCCCCGGGCGGGTCGAGCCGGATCAGCGGGTACGTGCTTCCGTTCGGCGATGTGTGAGTTAGCAATGCGTCGTCGCGAAGTTGCACTTGGTCGCCCAAGCAGAAGCCGGTGAAGGTCCGAACGAGTGCTGAAAGCACTCGTCGCAGGATGCCTACGTAAGTCGCGGTGCTCCAACTCGGGCAGGTCGGGACAGGGCGTCACCCGTTTCGAGGAACCGCTGGATATGTCAGGCGCCGCAGCCGAGGAGACTCTCTGTCTTATGCTGAGGCGCGGAGTGGGGACTCCATCCATAGAAGGCGGGAGTTTGCGAGATGACTGAGTTGCCTGCCGGTGGGCCTCTGGACCTGCTCCGCCATTTCCACGCCTCGTTGGAGACGCATTTCGGAGCTTTACGCGACGAGCGGGCGCGCCTTGCGCCGGCCCCACCCGTATTCGCGCTAGAGCACGATCTTGCGGAGAACGAACTCGCGCTCCTACAGGCTGCGGTCCGCAGATCAGTGGCCGGCGGGACGCCAATCGCTCACCGACGGTTCTGGCTCCCGTTCGTGGTCTACGCGACCGAGATCGGCTACGGCTATGAAGGCGACGAATACTGGGACACGTTCGCGCACGAGACGCCGCACTGGGACGACTCCAACCGGTACTGGTTCAAGACTTGGTTCGTCAGGTTCGCACAGGAGTTCGGCGGCGCGGAGCCTCAGGGTGCCTGGGCGTCGCACTTCAGGATCATCGCGTGGCCGATCACCCACGCAGTCCTGCCCGCGTACCTGCAGCGACAGTTCGCGCAACTTCTCTTCGACTTTCGAACAGGCCTATCGCTCGACCTTCTGCGTGACCCGCTCGTGCTCGGGAACCAACTAGCGAATCGCGCCAACTGGTACAGCGACCGATTCCGCATCTTCGCGCAGAACACAGCTTTGATGGGGCAGGTCGCCGCAGCGCTGCTATCAGGCGACGATGAGGAATCCCCCTACCTCACCAAGCCGACCCTCGATCGTGTCGTAGAGGGCCTGACACGCGAACGCCAGGCTCGAGAGTGGCTGAGATCCGCCCGGCAACGAGCAGGTCAGATCCGTGCTTCTGGATTCCAGCCAGCGAAGCCGACAACTCGGGCGCACACCGCTGAGCGCCTCCCGCAAGCTACGGACCCGAAATTGTTCCTGCGGCTCGTCGGCGGAACTTGGAGGGCCTACGCAGAGCTGGCCGACATGACCACCCTCAGTGGTCGCCTGCCGCAGCTTTACGAGAACCTCCGCACGCTCCGAGGCAAGGTCTCCGGCGGTAGTCGTCCAGTACCCAAGGGCGGGCTCGTGTACGGCGGACAAGAGATCCGCTTCGAGAGTTGGCCAGACCCGCATGCCCCGTTTGTGCAGCTTGAGGACGCTGATAAGGCGGTCAACGCGCTGCTGGCGGACCAATGCGTGATCACGCCAGGGCCGTGGTGGCTCTTTAGACGCCAAGCGGAAGCGCTTGCGACCGAAGTCAAGGGGCGCTTTGTCCGCCCAGGACAGCACTACATCCTTGTCGGCACGGACGTTCACGCTCCCCAGCTACCTTGGTGCGAACCGGTCGCGCTGGGACTCGACGGCGCGACCGCATACCAACTGCGTGTCCCGGAGCCGATCACCTCGGCGGAGCGGGCCAGCCTGGAGAGTTCCGGGCTCGCGACGGTGTCGTCTGCCTCCATACGCCCGGTGGGCATCGTTGCGAGTTCGTGGGACGGCGAGGGATCAGCCGAGTGGATCGCCGGAGAACCAGCCATCCTCGAGATACGGTGCACGCTGACCCCAGGAAAGTGCCTTCTCACCGTTGATGGGGAGCCCTTCTTCCCCACGTGGCCCGCCGGTGACTCCGCGATCGTGCTGGCTCTGCGGGATCTTGCCGCGGGCACGCACGAGGTGAGGGTCGTGCTCTCTGACAGCGATGGCAAGAGCCTGGCCGAGGGCTCGCTGGCGGTACTCATCCGCGACCGGAGAGCACGCCCGGACGGCGCGGATGTCGGGGAAGGACTTCGCATGCGGGCGTCCCCTGCCAGGCCCACCTTTACCGAACTGTGGGACACGAACCAGCCTGATTCGTGGCGCGAACCGGCATCGATCATGATCCAGGGCCCACCTGGCGGTCAGGCCGAGTTCGTCGTGTCGCTCACGAACGATCGCGGGGGGATCCTTGCGACGGTCCACCGTAAGCTCACGCTGCCGGTCAGCGGCGACGCCTGGGCCGACTTGGCCAAATGGGTCCGAGCCGAAAAGGCGTTCGCAAGCAACTATGACGACGCGGAGGGATGCGTCCTGTCGGTGCGACGGGGAGGTCTCGGCTTCGCGTCGTTGACCTGCGAGCGCGGGTTCCGTCCGCTGCGCTGGCGCTTCTCGACGGACCGCGACCGCAAGAAGCACGCAAGGCTCTCTGACCGCACCGACAGCGGCGACGCCTACGCCGAGCTGTACACCGTCCACGATCCGCTCCTACCTGTCCGGTACGCGCCGACCGACGTGATCGACTTGCCGCCCAGCGGCGGCCTCGTTAGAGGGGTGGCTGCCGGCTTCGAAGCGCTGGTGATCGCGCCCACCGACCCAACCGCTCTGCTGCTCGGGGCCAAGGAACCTCCGACAGTTCCGCACCTGGATCGGAACCTTGCAACCGTGTTCCGGGTGGTGAAAGCATCGTGGATGTGGGCCACTGCGGATCTGCCGGCTGATCCGTTCGCCGCGGACATGCAGCGCAAGGTGCTGAAGGTGCTGGCAGCCGCGAACGTGACGTTGATCTGCCAAGGGGCTTCGGCAGCGGTCGAGCGGCGACTCGCGAACGCGGATGACCCGGGTGACCACCTCGACGACCTCCGGGCTGCGGTCGGAAAGAGTCCCGAGCAACTCCGCCTCGCCGCGTCGATCAGCCGCCACCTGCACGAGTGGAAAACCCCCGGGCAACTCGCTTCCGGCTTTGCGCGATTCATCAGGCCAGCGCTCGAGGCGAGCGGTCTGCCCAGCGAAGAGGCGATCCCTAGTGTTCTCCTCAACTTCGCAACCGTTCCAGGGGCAATCATGAGCCTGCCAACCGACCAGCGCGAGCAATTTCTGAGAGGCGTGATGGACTCGCCGGTCCTCCTGCGGGCGGCGCGATTTGCCGCGATTGGCGGCCGGGCGATCAACGGCGTCGACCCGCCCGAGATGAACATCGCATGACCGTCTCCCAACTGTCCCGGATGGAGGCAGCGGAACTCGGCGCGGAAGCCCTCGGGTTAGACCCTCGTGTCGCCGCGCTCACCGGTACCGAGGGCATCGCAGCATCGATCCTGCGTGCCGCGTCCTTCATGTGCCCGACCAGCCCTCGGCAACTGATCACCGCTGTGCTGGCCGTTCTCGAGCCCGTCGAGAGCGGCTCCGGCATTAGCCGAGACGCGGTCTCCGACATGCTGGATGCGATCCTCGCAACCGGCGACCTGCTCGAGTTGCAGGATGAAGTCGACGATCGATCTGTCCGCCTCTTGTACCTCGGACCACCGTCCTACGTCGAGCGTGCGCCTGGCGTCTACTTGCTGTCCGGGGTGCGGCCACACGCAGCGCCGTTGGTCGACACCGAACTGAGTCGCGCCGTCGAGCGCGTCGGCGCTTGGCGGATTGTGCGCCTCGAGCCGGCCGGAGCGGACGTGCGTCTGGCGTCGGCCGGCCTCGACCGTGTCGAAAGGACACGCTGGGTTGCGAGTCCCTCATCAGAGCGCGCAGATCGACTCCTGAGTCGGCTGGCGATCCGACTCAATGCCGCACGCCCATCGGGCGACGTCGACGGGCTCCAGATCCTCGATCCCGCAGCGAAAGTGACGTACTATCGCGGTCGCTGGCGATCGCCCACAGCCGACGACTCAGGCGACTTCGTTGCCCGCCGACCACAGGAGTACGGCGCCGATCTGTGGTGCGTCGTGCGGATGGAGACCGGAGAACCGACGAAGATGCTCGAGTTTCCGATCGACGACCCGCTGGTGCCGGCACGGGACGAAGCGTGGCGCCTGCAGATGGCAATCGACGCGCACCGCGGTACGCCTCAGGTCTACGCCACACACGCGCTCGGTACGGACGCCGAGGTTGCGATCAGGTTCTTCTCCCCGATCCCGGGTTTTGCCCAGCGATACCTCGAACTGGTGGGGGCACCGCTGCCCGACGAGCCCCGCTGTCTGTTCGCGTTCCGCGTGCCGGTCGGAGCGATGCCTGACCTAGAGCACATTTTGACCGACCTGCTTTGGATGAAGCGCGACCCGAAAGAGAGGCCTGATGGCGTCTGACGACACCACCATCGCTGAGACCGTCGACGAGATCCGGGCAGCGCTCCGCGACTACATCGAGGCCACCTACCACGTTGGTCACCCCGCGGTCATAGAGCGGCGCCGCGCGCTGCTCGATGAGGACGGAGTGATCTTCCGCGCTCCCTTCATCGAGAGCACGCCCCGCTACCAAACGGGCAAGACCTTCGGCGAGCTCAATCTTGACCCTTCGGCGAAGGGCCTGTTGACCAGCCTAACCAGTGGGATCGGCGGGCAGAGCAGATTGCTGTACGACCCTCCGTACACGCACCAGGCCGAAGCACTGGAGCGGACCTCCCGCGAGGGGCTCAGCCTGGCGATCACCACGGGTACGGGCTCCGGCAAGACGGAGGCCTTTCTCCTGCCGATGCTGACAAGGCTCGCGACCGAGGCGGCGCACCGTCCGGACTCGTTCGCTTCACCTGCGGTGCGCGCGCTGGTCCTCTACCCGATGAACGCTCTCGTCAACGACCAACTCGGGCGCTTGAGATTGCTGCTCGGCGATCCACGCGTCACCGCGCAGTTCATCTCCTGGGCCGGACGTCCAGCACGGTTCGCGCGGTACACCAGCCGCACGCTCTACCCAGGCGTACGCAAGGTCAAGAAGGATCAACAGCGGCTCGCGGCAATCGAGCGGTTCTACGTACAACTCCTCGAACAGGCGGCGGACCCGGCCTCACCGTGGCACGACAACTCCGCGTCCCTCATCGAGAAGCTGCAGGAACGCGGGAAGTGGCCGGCCAAACCTGACATCAGAACCTGGTACGGCAAGAAGGGCTCGCACTGGACGACCAAAGACGGCGCGTTCATCCGGGCCGTCATGCAGGCCGACGACCCCGAACTGCTGACGCGCCACGAAGTGCTGGCGGCGCCGCCTGACGTCCTCATCACGAACTACTCGATGCTCGAGTACATGCTGATGCGACCGCTCGAGCGGCCTGTCTTCGACGCAACCCGGCAGTGGCTCGCGGACAATCCGGACGAGAGATTCCTCCTCGTGGTCGACGAGGCCCACCTCTACCGAGGCGCCGCCGGCGCCGAGGTGGCCTTGCTGCTCCGACGACTCCGCTCGCGACTCGGCGTCCAGGCCAGCCGGATCCAGGTGATCTGCACCAGCGCGAGCTTCGCCAGCCCGGCATACGCTCGTGAATTCGCTGCTCAGCTGACCGGGAAAGACCTCAGTGAGTTCCGCACCGTCGAGGGACGGCTCGCACTGCGTCTAGGCGCGGCCGTCGGCACGTCTGGCGACGCCGACGCACTCGCGTCGGTACCGCTGAACCAGTTCTACGACGGCGACACCGACGCGAGGCGCACGGAGGTGCTCGCCGGCTTTCTCCACTCCCGCGATGTGACGCCAACAGGAGACACCGCCGGCGGACTCCTTGTCTCGGCGCTCGCGGACTTCGGCCCGATGAAGCTGCTCGTCAACGAGACGATGCAACGCGCACAGCCGGTCAGCGAACTCGGGGCGACCATCTTCCCGGGCGTCAACACGGCTACGGCGGATCAGGCCGTCACCGCCCTCGTTGCCCTCGGCAGCGCAGCGCGCCGAACAACGGATGAAGCGGGGCTTCTCCCATGTCGGGTGCACGCCTTCTTCCGCGGGCTACCCGGGTTGTGGGCGTGTGTCGACCCGGACTGCCCCGAGGTTGACGACGCGCACCATCCTGGCAAGGGACCGATCGGAAAGCTGTACGCGCAACCGCGCGCGACCTGCGACTGCGGAGCACGCGTCTTCGAGTACTTCACCTGCCGCCACTGCGGATCCTCCTACGCCCGCGCCTACACCGACGACGTTCTCGAACCGTCCTTCCTGTGGCACGAGCAGGGAGGCGCGTTTCTGTCCGCCGCGGGGTCAATTCCGGAGCTCTTCGGGCTTGACCTCCTGCTCGAGGAGCCCACTGCAGGCGAGGTCGAGGTCGCGGATCTCGACCTGGTGACCGGCCGCCTCAACCCACCCAAGCTTGGCGACCGCAGCCGCAGCGTGTTCCTGCCACGCCAGCGCAGCGGCGAGACGGTCACCGGTGACGACGACGAGGAGGACGGCAAGTCCGCCGCCAACGGGGAGTTCAAGCCGTGCGGCGTCTGCGGTCAGCTGGCCGGATTTGGACGCTCGTCCGTCCAGGATCACGTGACGAAGGGTGACCAGCCATTCCAGGCACTCGTGACGCGCCAGATCGAAGTGCAACCGCCCAGCGCCGCCTACTCCGACTTCGCACCGCTGCGCGGACGGAAGGTTCTGACGTTCTCGGATTCGCGGCAGGTCGCGGCGCGCCTCGCGCCCAACATCCAGACCTATTCGATGAGGGACGTCATCCGGCCGCTGATCCTCCGCGGCTGGACCGATCTCGCAAGCGTGTCGGTCATCGCAGCACAACTCAGCCTCGAGCGGCTGTACCTCGCAGCGATGGTCGGCGCCAAACGGCTCTCGGTTCGGCTGCGACCGGAACTGAAGCACGGCGAGTCGCTCCACATCCTCAACGAGGTGGGCAAGCAAATCGACAAGGGCGCACTGGACGGCGACCTCGAAGCGGCTGTCGGTTTGCTGATGCTAACCGGCAACCCGCCTGACGCGCTGCTCCGGGCGATGTACGCGACACTGACCGACAGGTACTACGGGTTCGCGGCGCTCGGGCTCGCCTCCCTCAAAGAGAAGGCAAGCCACACCGCCGACCTCCTGGCGAAGCTCCCCAAAATCGACGGGGTCGCCAGTACCGACGACGAGAAACTCGCGCTCACACGTCTGTGGATCGCACAATGGAGCGTGCCGGCCCGCGGCATCTGGTTCTCCTCGATGACCGACGGCGGGTGGTGGAAGGTCAAGGGCGGTGTGAAGTCGCACGCAGGCAAGTTCAGGCCGATCGAGCGATGGCTCGACAGTTCCGCCGCGAAGAAGGTCTTCAGCAAGGACTGGCTGCCCACGCTGCTCGGGACCTTCGCAGAGCTACAGGGCAACAAGTACCGGCTGCTCGCCGGCAACGTGGCCCTTGAGACCGGCGGCCTGTGGGGATATTGCGAGCGCTGCCGATTCACGCAACGGCCGTTTCCGGGCACGAAGCGGTGTGTCGCCTGCGGGCAGGACCGCGTGCGCGTGCTTGATCCGGACACCGACGAGGTCTTCCAGACCCGGAAGGGCTACTACCGAGCAAGCGCGGTCCGGGCCCTCAAAAGCCCGCCTGAGTCGCCGATGAGCATCATCGCGGCCGAACACACTGCACAACTCAACGCCGCACAATCCGACGAGGTCTTCTCCCGCGCCGAAGAGTACGAATTGCTCTTCCAAGACGTCGATGTCGCTCTGCCACGTGCAGGAATGACCGAACTCGCCGCGATCGACGTGCTCTCCTGCACGACGACAATGGAGGTGGGCATCGACATTGGGGCCCTGTCCGGCGTCGCGCTGCGCAACATGCCCCCGTCGCGAGCCAACTACCAGCAGCGTGCGGGCCGTGCCGGACGCCGCGGGAACGCCATCGCAACCGTCGTCGCGTTCGGCAGCGCAGACACCCACGATGACTACTACTTCCGCGAGCCTGCGCTGATGATCCGCGGCAAGGTTGACGATCCGTCGTTGACGATGGACAACGGTGAGATCGCTCGTCGTCACGTCACCGCCTACCTCCTGCAGCGCTATCACCAAGACCGGCTGCCGGACATCGACCCGGAGGAGCAGCCGCAACTGTTCGAGGTTCTCGGGACCGTGCCCGGGTTTCTCGAGGCATCCTCGCCTCTCAACCGAAGCGACTTCGGCGAATGGCTCCGCGACAACGAGGCGGATCTGCGCGCTGACGTCGATGAGTGGCTGCCCGACGAACTCGCCGCGGGCCGTGAGCAGCTGCTTGATGAACTTGTCGCCGAGACTCTGCGCGCGATCGACGGGGCGTTGGACCTCGAGCCCGACGGAGAACTGCCTCCGCCAGAGGAGGGCGATGCCGAGCCTCGGGACGATGAGGTCGAAGATGAGCCACCTGCCGAGGACGGCGCCGAGTTGCCAACGGTCCAACGGAGCCAGACCAACCTCCTCGACCGCCTGCTTTACAAGGGCGTTCTCCCGCGATACGCCTTCCCGACTGACGTCGTCGGCTTCCACGTCTTCGACCTGGCCAAATCTGAGCCGTTTCGCACCGAGTTCCGCTACGCGCCGAGCCAGGGGTTGCCGATCGCGCTCAGCCAATACGCGCCCGGCAAGATCGTCTGGATCGACAACAAGGAATGGACCTCAGGCGCGATTTACGCCCCGATCCACACCGAGCGATATCAAGCGTGGCGCGATCACTGGCTCTACTTCGAGTGCCAGGTGTGTCACTACGCGATGCATGTTCCGCAGGAGGAGGCTCAGCGCGGCGAGGAACGCGACTGCCCAGCCTGCGGATCCGAGGCGAAGTTTGGAAAAGCGATGAACTGGATGCGTCCACCAGGGTTCGCGCACCGCGCCCTCGACGAGCCGGGCACAAGCCCCGACGACGCGCCGGCCAACAGCTACGCGACCCGAGCAAAGCTCGTCGCTGAAGGTCCCAGCGAGGAGAGCGAGTGGGCACACGTCACAGACCGGCTCGAGCAGACCTACCGGCGCGACATCCTCCTGGTCACCAACACCGGGCCGCGTAGCGAGGGGTACAACTACTGCACCAAGTGCGGACTGATCGAGCCGACCGCCAACGCAACAGGCATCGTTGCCGGCTCTCACAAAAAGCCTTACCCGGACGAGAAGGAGCCAGACTGCTCCGGATCCGCGACAACGCGCGGCCTGGTGCTCGGAACGGACTTCATCTCCGACGTGCTGCTCGTCCGGCTCAAGGTCGACAAGCCGATCACCCTACGGCCTGAACTGCTATCGACCCACGTCGCGCTTCGCAGCATCGCTGAAGCGCTCACGATCACCGCAACCGACCGACTCGGCATCGAAGCGAGCGAACTTCAAGCCGAATATCGGCCGGCCCTGACCTCGGCCGGCAGTGAGGGCCTCGAGTCGGAGATCTACCTCTACGACACCCTGGCCGGGGGCGCGGGCTTCACACGGCGCGTACGCGACCGCGGGCTTGAGATCTTCGAAGCCACGCTGCACCGGCTGGAGAACTGTCCAGCCGGCTGCGACGAGTCCTGCTACCGCTGCCTGCGGGGCTTCCGAAATCGCTTCGAGCATCAAATGCTTGACCGCAAAATCGGTGCCAGCCTGCTCCGGTACATCCTCAACGGCACGATGCCGACACTCGACCAAACGCGGCTAGATCTCGCGGCGCACAAACTGCTGACCGATCTGGCCGGCCGCGACATCGACGGGGTCGAGTTCTTCTACAACGAACCGACGGAAGTCGACGGCATCGGCACGGTTCAGGCACCCATCCTCGCCCGACGCGGGGACCGCGAGTGGATCTTCTACGTCCACAGCCCGCTGACGCGCGACGTACCACCGACTCAAACGCTGGCGGACGCCAAGGAGTACGGCAGCGTGCCGGTCCACCCGATCGACGACATCGTCATATCGCGGAATCTGCCGTTTGCCAGCCAGCAGGTTCTGAAGTGCCTGACGTGAACGAGCCCCGCACCTTCGAAACGGGCGTCGACCATTCCCGCGCCGTCCTGCCCGGCGCACCGCACTCCTGGAGCTACTCCACCCTGAAGGAGGTGGAAGCATGCCCTCGGCGCTATTCCCTTTCACGCGCCTCCTACCCTGAGCTCTGGGACCGGCGCGGCTTCCCGCAAGCACCCGTCCGCGCGGCGCTGTTCGGGGACGTCGTTCACGGTGCGATCGAGCGCATCCTGAGGGCGCTCGTCGCCGCCGACTGCACCTCAGTGAAGTCCGCGGAGTCGGTTGCCGTCCTGAAGGCGCTGGGCGGCTACACGGCGGTCGCGGAACAGGTCCTCGCGGAACGGCTCGTGCAACTCGATGGCAACCCGCGCCTTCCTGCCGAGCGGCGTCGACGCCTGGACCGTGAGCTCCGCGACCGAATGCCCGACGCAAGAGGCGAGATCCAGGAATACCTGAGCCGACTGCCGACCCTGCCTCCGGCCACCCCACCGGCGCCGTCCGGCGACGGCAACACCCGCGACGACGGCGGACAACGAGCCTCCGGTCGGCGCGAGATCACGAACGGGCCGCACCCCGAACTCGATCTGGCCGCGGAGTCCCTGCGGCTCGTCGGGCGCATCGACCTGCTCACTCTGGACGACGACGGAGCCCACATAACCGACTTCAAGACCGGCGCCGAGGATCCCAGCCACCAAGAGCAACTGCTCACCTACGCGTTGCTCTGGGCACAGGACCACGTCGTAAACCCCCACCGCCGGCCGTGCCTTGAACTCCGCGCGGCGTACCCGAATCGTGACTCCGTATTTCCCGCGCCAGTCGATGACGCCCTGGCGGAACTCGAATCGCAGATCGTCGCGCGCATCCACGCGGCCGACGACTCCGTCGAAACAGAGTCTCCCGACGCGAGGCTGAGCGATCGCTGCGGCCTCTGCGGCGTGCGGCCCTTATGCGCCAACTATTGGGCTGACCTCGCAACGGCAGCCGTGCCCTCGACCGACGGAGAGTGGTTCGACCTCCAAGGCACCGTCGTCAACCAAAATGGCGTCAAGAGTTGGATCGTCGAGCTCGAAGGCGGACACGGTTCGATCCTCGTCAGGACGCCGTCGCCATCCGACTCGCTGCCGCTCGGCAAATCCCTGCGCCTACTGGGAGTTCGCCGCGTGATCGACCCCGAGAACCCGGACTCCCTCATCGCCGCGATGGGCACCAGAACAGAGACCTTCGTGCTAGCCGGGACCTGACCTGCTCCTCCGGCCCGAAACCGCAAGGCCCGACCAACCAGCCGGCACGGGCGCGGTCCGGAGCGCATCGGCCCAGAGCGACCAAACACCGCGGCCTAATCGCAGCCGAACTCAGCTCAGACCGTCGCAAAGGTACAGGCCAAGTTCGAGCAACTCGCCCAGGGCCAAGCCGGCCACAGCAGCGTCGGACCGACGACCATTGAACTAAGCGACGGCCGCCACGACCGCGTGGGTGCTGTCCATCCGCTTCACCCTGGCAGGCGCCGCCTCTGACCTGCGCAATCGGGCTATGCCCTACGGCCGTCCCCCGTTGCACCGACCGTCCCGTCACGCGGCGCCTGCGGTCGGCTCGCGCATGGACACCACCCACACTCAGCGAGTCGAACTCCACCTGCACCCCATCGGTCTCCGAGCCGCGAATGCCTTCGTCGCCCAACACCACCGCCACCACGGCCCCACCCGCGGGCACAAGTTCTCCGTGTGCGTCGTCGACGGCGAAGGGCGCATCCGCGGCGTCGCGATCGCCGGTCGACCGGTCGCTCGCCAGTTCGACGACGGCGAGCACCTGGAGGTGACCCGTGTCTGCACCGACGGGACACCCAACGCCTGTTCCATGCTCTACGCCGCCATCCGTCGTGCAGCCAAGGCAATGGGATATCTCCCCGAACGGATCATCACCTACACGCTCGAAGGCGAGAACGGTGCCTCGCTTCGCGCCGCCGGCTGGCGATCCGATGGGCCCACCCACGGCGGAAGCTGGAACAGGCCGTCTCGCGCCCGGACTGACGATCATCCGACCAGCCGGAAGCTCCGTTGGCGCGCCACGTAACTGATCGGCTGAGAATCAGTCGGTACTCGACGTCGCGTCATCCACGATCACGACGCCGGCGGAGGAGCCCTAAGTGCGATCACCCGACGGGGTCAGGCCGGATCGTCCGCCGATTGGCCTTGCAGCACGTCTTCCCAACCTTCGGCGGCTAGCTCCGCAGCGCGTTCCGCGGCGGAGAACTCTTCGGAGTCGCCCATGTGTCCCGTGGGGTATCGGCCATCGTAGGCTCCGTCGATCAGGAATCGCATGCTGTCGACAGCAGCGACCCACTTCTCCACCACTGGGTCGCTACTCGAAAATTGTTGTTCGAGTCGGGAACGGCAGCCAGCGACATTTCGCTCGAACTCGTCGAGGAGCCGACGCCGTTCGTCCCGATTCTCAAATGCAGCCGGATGCTCGTCGGCAACGTTACCGTGAGCTAGATCGCCAAACAGCACTTGACCTTGCTCGAGCACGAGCCGGGCATCGGTGATGAGCTGACTCTCTGGCAACGCTCGCAGCTTAGGGCATTCGGAAAGGGGCGGAAGGGCCTAGCCATCGCGACTCAGGCTGTCGGCCGCCGGTGCCCGTCGAAGCAGTCGAGGTTCATCAATGGGTGACTCTGATCGTGCAGTTCGTGTAGCCGACAGACCGCGTGCGAGCGTCCAGAGCAAAGCTGGAACAACGCGATTCTCGAGCGGGAAGATCACGCAAAGACGATCTCCAGCAGACCCGTTCTCGCCGAGCAGCGCCCCCCGCGTCCCGAGGGTTGCTTCACCCAGGCGATCGAGGACGTTGGCAACGTCGAACCCGAACATCGCATCAAGCTTCGCCGCGTCCAACTGCGCGTAGCGAACGCGCCCGTTCACGCCGGCGCGTGCTATCCGCAGTTCGGCGATCCCCATGCTTCGGAACAACGCGCTCGCTTCGACGGGCAGCGCGAGCGCGCTCGGGACACCGGGAACCTCGCCGAGCACCTCGCGCCTGCCGGTCGGCCAGGTGACGTCGAAGATGTCGATTTCCTCATCGGGTCCTTGCAAGCGGCTCACGTACGCGACGCCCTCACCACCTTCGCGCTTCGCGTGCCGGCCGAATCGCTGGTTGGCCACGCCGACGGCGATGTGGTACGCGCCCATGTCAATCCGCCCGGGCGGTGCGTTCGGCGAGAGAGCGAAGGTGAGCTGGCGCGCCGGGAGTTGCGAACTGATGCGTGCCTCCTCGCGGCTCCAAAATCTGTATGCCGGCTTCCGATCGGCGCGCCCGATCGCCCAGCGCTCGCGGTAGTACTTCCCGATCGCCGCCGCCGGCATGTCGTAGGGCACGAAGTCGTCGCGCTTGCCGCACAGATATTCGCGCCAGCCCTCCGCGCAGGGCGCCAGGAACATCTCGCGGCGAACGTTGTGCTGCAGATGGTCCTCGTCGATGTCCAACGCACTGAGTGCCGTCCGGATGACCCTGAACCGCCAATTCGGGCCGCTCCCGTACTTCGACGATCCAACCTTGGTCGCCGGCGTGGGCAGCACCTCCCCGCGCACGAACGTCAGCAGATCCGCGAACAGATCATCGGAGAACTGGAAGTGACCGAACCCCCTCGTGAACCCGACGGAGTGGAGCATCAGTTGACGGTCGTAGGTGACACGGTTGTAGACCGATGATCGACCGAGAGCCGAGGACGTCGTGATCAGCACCGGCGTCGGGTCCTTCTGCGCCTGCCGGATCTCCGTGGTGGTTCCCGAATACTTGGCCGTCAAGAAACCGCGGACTTCGTTGGACAGGGTCAGCAGCGCGGCGAGTTTCCCGCCTAGCAACTGCCGGTACGGCTCGACCGCGCCGAGGATGAAGGCGTCGTATACGTGGTAGAGCCTGGCCATCCGGTGCTCGGTGTCCCACCCGATCGCCCGATCGCGGGCCTGCTGGCTGATGACAGGGTCGCCCAGCGAAAAGACCGCGATCAGCTTCTCGTTCTGACGGTCTAACACCAGGAACCGCGTCCGGCGTCCATACCCCGCAGACACAGGCACCGACCAGTCGAGCGTGGCGAACCGGAACAGGTCGGCTTCGGCCCGAGTTCGCACGGCAACGACGACGGGATCGATCAGGCCCGGCTCAACGTCTGATCCGTTGGCGAAATGTTCGAGCGCGGCATCCTCGTGGCGGACGATCCAGTCCGACGCGTCCTTCAGCCGGGCTGCTTTCTGCGCCTGATGGGCGACCCGGAGTTGGTCCTTGGCGCGCATCCCGTCCCGCATCTCCGATGCGAGATCGATCCGACCCTTGACCTCGGCAAGCTCACGCAGGATCCGCTCACGCAGATCCTGGGCCTCCCGGCTGTCGAGATGCGGCGATGCCGGGCGGGTCTCCCCGCCCGGCAGGGGCTCTGACATCACGCGGCCTCGACAGCGTCCTCGTCGACAAGATCGGGCTCGTCCTCAACCCATGCCGTCGCGTCGTCGTCCTCGACCTCCTCGCGAGATGCGGCTCCGCTGAAGACCTGAGAGTGCAGGTCGAACCCGTCGGCCAACATCCGCGACCAAGCCCGACGTTCGTTGCGATAGAACACCCGCGCTTGGTCGGTCGAGTCCAACTCGCACGCCCCAAGGACGAACAGCATCAGCTCAAGGGCTGACCGCATCTCCGGGTTGTCGGCCAGGCGGAGATACACCTCGCGGTACCAGGGATGCTCGGTGTTGATCTCAAGCACCGTCTGCGTCCCGTCCATCCGCGGCCCATAGAACGGCATGTCCTCGTTGTGGTCGGCGAAGTCGACGCGATACGGCGTCTTCGCATCGAGCCGTTCCTGCGCCTCCCGCACCTGCTCCTCGGGGACGCCGGTCTCCACGGTGAGCCGCTTCACGCGATCCTGGAAATTTTCCTCGGCCTCCTGCTTGGTCTCCTCGCCCATCTTCCGCGTACGCCGGACGTCCTTGGAGACCACCTTAGCCATCGTCTCCTCCGACGCGCGTGGGCCATCCGCAGCGCTGCCATTGCCCACAGCATTGGCCTTGCGCTGAGCACGCTCCTTGGCCACCTGGTCGACCAGCGTCCGGAACGCGCGGATCACGCCGTTCGCCTCGAGCATCGCGGTCACCCGGTCGGTGAACACGATCGTCTGCTTGTCCGGCGTCACACCGAACAGTTCGTCGAGCTCCGGCGCGAAATCGAGCGCGACCCCGACCTGCCGGGCGTAGACACTCCACTGGATCTCGGGCGGCTGGGCGACCTCGATGAAGCGCCCGTTGCGGGTGACGAACACACCGTTATAGGCCTTGCGGATGGACTGCCGGATCTTCTTCGGTGCGCCCTTCGCGCCGGTGGCGACTGTCGCGTTGTGCGCGTCGACGCCCAGGTACGAGAACCGCACGGTTACCTCGTGCTTGGCGCCGTCAGCATCCTCCGCCTCGAATCGAATCGACTGCTGCGGCTCCGCCTTTGGGAAACCAGGGATGTCGTAGTAGCGGTAGTCAGGCGTGGTGAACAGCACGTCGACAGGCTCCACTGCCTGGTGATCGACGACCAGTCGGCAGACATCAAGCCAACCCGCGTACGTGATGCCGAGGTGCTCGCGGAACCGCGCGGTTGCCTGCTGGCGGTTCTTCCACGCCAGCCGGTCCAGATCGCTCCACACCACCACCGTCCGGACCGCTTCGAGCCCGCCGAGGAACACCCCGTTCTCGGTGCTCGCGTCGGCCACGTACTGCTTGACCCAGTCGGGCACGTCCTGCTCGGCTGGCTCAGGCAGCGACACGACCTGGCCCTCGACCGTAAGGTTACGGAGGTCGACGGTGACCGCGGTGAACGGTGCAGCCGACTCGATCCGCGAGTAGACCGTGAACCGGGTTCCGCGGTTGACGGAGGCGCTCGGCAGGCCGAACCCGAAGCGACCGAAGGTGTTCCGTCGACCCTCGTTGGAGGACCCCCCCCACTTCGTGGCGTGCGGCAGGAACTCGGGATCAATCCCCGAGCCGTCGTCCACGAACGCGATCTCCTTGATCGCAGTGCCCTCGGTGCGGAAGGCGATGTGCACCTGCGTGGCGCCCGACTCGATCGCGTTGTCCACGATGTCACCGGCGGCGTGACCCTCGTCCTTGTAACGCACCGACCGCATCGTCTGGGCCAGCATCTTCTCGTCGACCAAGCCGGTCGCGCCGGCCGTCTTGGCGGTGCGCCGCTGGGCCTCGAGGTGGCGCGACTTCACGTAGGCGCGCTGCTCCATCAGGTGCTTCTGGGCTGAATCCTTGACCTTCATGTACTGCTCCTCTCGATTGCGCGGCGGCTGTTGCACCGCGTCGGATTGTTTGGGGTCGCGGCCGCCCCTCGGGGCGGCCGCGGGTGCTTCAGGCGTTCCAGACCGACTGAAACTCGGAGTGCGCCTGCTTGAGGCGGCGGTGGGCGGTGGCCGTCGAGACGCCCAACGCCGTGGCCGTCTCGGTCAGCGTCATGCCCTCTACATCGCACATCCAGATGATCGTGCGACTGGCGGGGCTCAACGAGCGCAGCACGTGACGAATCTCGACCGACAGAGTCGCCGTACCCGTCGCCGGGGTGTTCCACTCGTAGGTCACGGGGTCCGCGCCGGCGACTGCCGCCGCGGTCGTGCGCGCGTCCGTGTAGTAGCGGGCGTGGCTGGCGTAGGTGAAAGCCAGGGCAGCGACGGGTGCGGTCGTGTCGGCGCTGGCCGCGCTGACGCAGGCCGACAACAGGATCTCGCCGGTGATGTCCTCGACATCGGCCTCGCTCAACTCCGCGGATGCCTTGCCACGGACGACCGACTTCAGCTTGGCGAGGTCGTCGCTAGTGAACTGGAACTGGTGATGCTCATCTGACGTCGAATCCAAAATGGATCTCCCTGTGTTGATCAGGAGAGCCCACGACTCACAGTCGCCAGTTGAGATCTTCGCTCCGGGGGGATATTCGGCGGGGCACTGTAGGCCTAGCCGGACCCTGGCTCTCAGGTGTTCAGTTGTGCCTACGAAGTGTACCGGCGGACGTGGTCGGAATCGACCTTGTCCGTGGCGGCCCCTCCACTAACTACAGGCGTGGTGGGGGGAAAATTTTTCAGGCGTTCAGGAATTTCTTTCCACGAACGTTGCCGGGCCACCGCGGGCAGCTCGCACACCCCCTTGGTCGGCAGACGTAGCCGTTCGGCTACGTGCGCTCGATGCCCGCGGGCGGGAGGATATCCGCACATCCTCAATCTCGGCGATGAACTTCCGGACCTGCGCGGCCGCCTCGTCGAGGTCGGTGATCGGGAACGCGAGCGCGATCGCTTTTAGCAGCGGGATCGTCAGAAACCGCGTGATCTCATTGGCGACAAGCACAACTGCATAGCGACTCAACGCTCGCTGCCGGCGAGCTGACCGCGAACTCTCGCCGGTCCGACCGGGGATCAGTCGGACTGATCGGGTGCCGGCATCGGAAGCTCCCGCAGGCGCGCCGCGATCCGTTCGGTCGACGGCAACGCGTCCTGATAGGGGGCGGGTAGCGGTCCAGTGCGGTACTCGGAGATCTGGATCGGGGCGGAATGGTCGCGCAGCGCGTACTCGACGATCGTCTCGTTCGCGCTCTTGCACAGGATCAGCCCGATCGTCGCGTTGTCCTGCTCGCTCTTGACGAGATCGTCAACGGCGGCCAGGTAGAACCCGAGCTTGCCGATGTACTCCGGTTTGAACGCGCCGACCTTGAGCTCGATCACGACGTAACAGCGCAGGCGCAGCTGGTAGAGCAGCAGGTCGATGTGGAAGTCCTGGCCGGCGACCTCGAGGTGGTGCTGGCGGGCGACGAGCGCGAACCCCTCGCCGAGCTCCAGCAGAAACCGCTCGATCTGCGCGACCAGTCCGCGCTCGACCTCCGCCTCGGCCGCCTGCTCGTCCAGACCGAGCCACTCGAATAGATACGGGCTCTTGGAGAGGTCCTGCGCGAGATCGGAGTCGGGCGGTGGGAGCGTGCGGTCGAAGTTCGTCAGCGCCCGGCCCTGCCGCTCATGGAGGCGACCTTCGATCTGGTAAACCAGTACGTCGCGCGACCAGCCATTCTGAGCGGCCTTGACCCCGTACCAGGTGCGCAGTTCGGGATCGTCGAGCTTGTCCAGCAGCGCGAGGTGGTGATACCAGCTGAGTTGTGCAAGGCCGCCTTGCACAAATGGGCCGTCGGGCCAGGCTGCCGCGAACGCGCGCATGTACTTCAGGCTGCGCGACGAGAAGCCCTTGACGCCCGGGAACTCGATCCGGAGATCGGCGGCGAGCCGATCGATGACCCTTGCACCCCAGCCTTCCTGCTGCTGGCGGCGCAAGATCTCGGCGCCGATCTCCCAGTAGCCGCGCAACAGCTCCTGGTTGGCCGCCGCGACCGCACGCAGCCGCGCGCCACGGACATGCTCCTTGATCGCCGCGAGGAACTCGCCATAACCAGGGAGCTGGGCGGGCGGCTGGGCCATCGTCGCGACCGAGCATAGGTCCCCGACCGGACCGCGGCTGTGACCACCAGATCTCTGATCCGGAGGGAACTCCGCCACCTCAGAAAGTGCCTCGGCGCGCACAAACCCCCGACGCGCCGGCGAGCGCGAGGTCCGGACCCCTCCCAATTATCGCGGCCTGGCGGCCGCGGGAGGTCGGGTATCCGGCCCCCGCACCCGGCGGAGGCCGACCAACCGAAGGAGGGCCTGATGGCCACCACTACCGATCCGGTCGCAGGCGTCCAGATGATCGCGCTCAGTGAGATCCGCCACGACCAGAACGTCCGGCAGGAGGTGCTCGCCGACGAGGTCGACGCGCTCGCACAGTCGATCGCGCTCCTCGGGCAGCTGACCCCGGTCAGCGTTCGACCCGACGAGAGCAACGGGTATGTGCTGATCGCGGGGCACAAGCGCTACGCCGCCCTCGCGCAGCTCGGCCACACGGAGATCCGTGCGGAGATTCGCCCGGATGCTGAGAGCGAGGCGTCGGAGAGGGCGGCCGAGAACATTGTTCGCTCTTCATTGAACCCCTACGAGGAGGCGATCGCCGTCAAGGCGATGCTCGACCGCGGGCTGACCGAGGACGGCGCCGCGCAGGCGCTCGGCTGGCCCAAGCAGCGGGTCACCGCGCGCGTGAGGCTGCTCGAGCTTCCCGAGCAGGCGCAGCAGCTCACCGGGCAAGGCGTGATCCCGTTGTCCGCCGTCGAGCAGCTGCGCAGCATCGGCCAGGTCAGCCCGGAGCTGCTCGAAGCCGTGATCGGCTACCTGGGGGACGGCAACGAGTGGGCGGCCGAGCGCCTGTCCCGCGAGCCGGGGTGGGTGATCGACTCCGCGCTTCGCAGCGGGTCGAGCAAGGTGTTCGCCGCCCATCTGGCTCAGCTCGACAGCTACGAGATCGCCGATCTGCGGCTCGGGAAGAAGACGGAGGCGTTGCTCGACGAAGCCGCCACGCTCCATAGGCAGCTTGACCGCTACGCGTATGGCGCGCCGGCGGTGCGGTTCAGCGAGAGCGACGTCGACCAAGCCCGCGCTGCCGGGGTGCTGGTCGAGTTCGAGAATGCCAGGCCGATCATCGTCGACCGGTCGCTGTACCGAGAGCTGTCCAAGCAGGCGATCAAGCGGACCGTCGAGGACCTGCGAGCCCGGGTGGCCGAGGTCGCGGAGGAACGCAAGGCGGCGAGGGCGTCCGGCCGGCCGGTCGATCCTGAGGCCGAGGCGCGGCGGGAGCGCGGTCGCCAGCTGCGCGCGATCGCTGAGCAGGCGCACGGCGCGAACCTTGATCTCGGCTGGGGGCTGATGAACGGCCTGGCGACGGTCGACCCGGCAGACATGGCCGTGGCGAAGTTCTTCGTATTTGCCGTCTTGGGTGCGGACTACGACCAGAGCCCGTACACGCAGACCGGCGATCGCGTCGCGGAGCTCTCCGCGCGCGGGGTCCGACTCGTGATCGAGGGGTTCCGCACCGACGTAACCAAGACACGCAAGGACGGCAGCCGCGGTGCGCTGCGGATCGACTACGGCGA
>Ga0182024_10002327_pt1 | contig 47396 bp, 42 predicted proteins | sample P32metaG_FD_120480 | JGI IMG/M metagenome (GOLD analysis project Ga0182024, IMG submission 120480) | Permafrost microbial communities from Stordalen Mire, Sweden - P3-2 metaG (Illumina Assembly) | ecosystem: Environmental > Terrestrial > Soil > Wetlands > Permafrost | place: Sweden: Stordalen... | reverse complement strand
GTCGCCAGCGATCGCGGAACCGAAGTGGTGCAGCGCAATTTTCCCGGCGACCGCCAGCGTATTCGCCGCTTCGCCTCCACCATGGCGCTCGATATGTTGCGGAAGAAACTGATGTGAAGGAAGCCTTTAGCTGCGAGCTATGAGCTTCGAGCTTTGAGCACTTGCTTTGCAGCTGGATCGTCGGTTCGTTTGAGTTTAAACAAATTGCGTGAGCCTCGCGCTCGGTAATTTCAAGATTCCAAGCTGGCGGCAAGGAACTGTTTATGCGCCTCTTTGTTGCTGTCGACATTGACGACGCCATTCGCGAACGCATCACCCGCTTCATGGAGGGAGTGGAGGGATTCGCGCCTGATGCACGCTGGGCAAAGCCGGAGTCGCTGCATGTGACGTTGAAGTTTATTGGCGAACAACCTGAAGCCATGGCGGAGCGGATCAAGGAGAATTTGGGCAAGGTGACAGGGGACACTGTCAGTATTCATTTCCGCGGCCACGGATTTTTCCCTTCGGCAACATCAGCGCGCGTGTTCTGGATTGGCATCGATTCGGGGCCAGAATTACCGGCTCTGGCTGGCGCGATTGATAACAAGTTGGCGACGCTTGGAATTCCGAAAGAAGACCGCCCATTCAGCCCTCACCTCACTCTGGCGCGTGGCCGGGTCGGATCCGGTTCACCGCGACGAAGCAAAGCAGATGCTCCGAATCGCGCTTTTCAGCATTTGCAGAAGAAGATGGCTGCCTTGCCGACGCTTGAGTTTGGTACCATGTCGGCCCGCGAGTTCTTTTTGTATCAAAGCCAGCTCTCGCCGAAGGGATCAAGGTACACGAAACTGGCTGGCTTCGGTTTAAAGTAGCGCCGTCTGAGGGATTGCATTCCCGTACTCTTCTCGCTTCCCGCCCGGTCGGGAACGACGATTCACGAAATGCCGAGATTACTTCTCATCGCCGCCACGAGCTACCTTTTAGGCTCGATCCCGTTTGGCTATCTCCTGGTGCGGATTTTTCGGGGTGAGGACGTGCGGCGCATAGGCAGCGGCAATATTGGCGCCACGAATGTCGCTCGCAAATCACCGATGCTGGGCTTGCTGACTCTGTTGCTGGACGCGCTGAAAGGATCGACCGCAGTGGCCGCCGGCGTTCTTCTGAATCCCGCGAGCTCTCCTACAATTTTCGAGCGTTTTTCCCCGGCTGATATTCCGTGGCGTACAATTTTTCCCGCTTCGTCTCCTGAGCTAGTGATAGGTGCTGCCGTAGCTGCGCTTTTTGCCGTCGTTGGCCACATGTTTCCCATCTGGCTGAGCTTTCGCGGCGGCAAAGGAGTAGCCACGGGGCTGGGCGCATTCCTGATCATTGCTCCGAAAGCCGTGCTGCTTTCGGCCGCTATCTTTTTCGTTCTGGTACTCATCTTCCGTTATGTTTCTTTGGGATCGATTGCTGCGGTCGCGGCTTTTCCTAATTTCGCACTGGTGTTGCACGAGTATGGCAATGCCCCCGTGGCTTTGGTATTAATGGCGATGGCCTCGGTGCTGATCGTCATCAAGCATTCCGCAAATATTCGCCGCCTGCTGACGGGCAGCGAAAACCGATTGGGATCGAGGCACGCATGAGCGAGATTGCCATCATCGGCGCGGGGGCGTGGGGAACGGGAATCGCGATCGTGCTCGGGCGCAAAGGGACGCACCGCGTCCGGCTGTGGGCGCACGAGTCCGACGTCTGCGAATCGATTAGTCAGAAGCGGGTCAACGAGAAATTTCTTCCCGGCCGCCCCATTCCTGATTCGGTCTGGGCCAGCAACGATCTGGCGGCGACTTTGCTGGGAGCACAAATCGTAGTCAGCGTAATGCCTTCGCAGCATTGCCGGGCTCTGTTTCAGCGCATGCGCACGCTGATGCGGCCAGAGACATTGATCGTAAGCGCCACCAAAGGATTGGAAGAAGGTTCTTTGCAGCGTATGAGCGAAGTGATCACACAAGTGATGAAAGGTGATGAGGGACTGATTCCAGCCGTAGGGGCGCTCAGCGGACCATCCTTCGCGCAGGAAGTTGCTCGCGGAGATCCTACGGCGATTACGATCGCGTCAGCGGATGTGGCGCTCCTGCGCACGGTACAACAGGAGTTTAGCGATCCAAGCTTTCGTATTTACACCAACAGCGACATGGTCGGCGTAGAACTGGGCGGCGCGCTCAAGAACATTGTTGCCATTGCCGCAGGAATTTGCGACGGCCTCGGCTTCGGCCACAACTCGGTCGCGGCGCTGATTACGCGCGGTCTGGCGGAGATGACTCGGTTGGTCGTGGCCTGCGGGGGTCGCGCCGAAACCATGGCCGGACTGGCCGGCCTCGGCGATCTGGTGTTGACCTGCACCGGCGGCTTGTCGCGAAACCGAAGTGTCGGCGTCGAACTCGGGCGCGGGCGGAAGCTGCCGGACATTATCGCCGGTATGCACGGCATGGTCGCCGAGGGAGTCTTCACTACGACGGCCGCGGTTGGCCTCGCCCACGCCCGTGGCGTCGAAATGCCGATTACGCAACAGATGCACGCGATTCTGCATCAAGGGAAAGCCCCGCGGGAAGCGATACAGGAGTTGATGGCTCGAAGCGGCAAGAGTGAGGGTGGGCCGTAAGCTTCGGGCTTCGGCCTTTGGCTCTTAGCTATTAGCTCTTAGCCTTTAGCACTAGATCCGAGATTCTTGCCATCTTTGGAGCTCCGCAAATTAAGCAGCACAGCCGTGTTACCCTTTACGGTCTTACCGCTCTGTATCAGCAATAACTGGAGCCCTTCATGTGCGTTCCCAAATATCTGCTTGCAGTCGTGTTCTTTGTTCTCCCTCTGACCACCGCGGCGGCGCAAACCAAAACCATCGCCGAGCGCCTTGGTTACGCGCGCGATGCGAAGCTACTCATCATCCACGCCGACGACCTTGCGGTCGCACACTCTGAAGACGCAGCCAGCTTCGCCGCTCTCGACCAGCATGCCGTGACATCCGCCAGCATCATGGTTCCCTGCCCCTGGCTGACTGAGGTTGCCGCTTACGCCAAGAACCATCCTGATGCGGACTTGGGATTGCACCTGACTCTGAGCAGCGAATGGAAAAGCTATCGCTGGGGATCGGTAGCGCCGCGCGACCAGGTTCCGAGTCTGTTTGATTCTCCCGGATATTTGTGGCCCGAGACGGAGCTGGCCGCGAGTAATATTAAACCGGGAGAGGCGGAGCGCGAGATTCGTGCTCAAATCGAACGCGCCATTGCCATGGGAATTCATCCCACTCACCTGGACAGCCACATGGGCGTCCTTTTCGCGCGGCCTGAGCTTTTCGCGGTCTATGCGAAAGTTGCCCGCGAGTACAAACTGCCTTTCCTGGCGGTGCAATCCTCAGATGCGCCCAAAGAGCTAATGTCGCTGCTCACAGACAAAGACATTGTGCTGGATTCGGTGGTGATTGCGAATCCGACCATTGCCCCCGGCGAATGGAAAAAGTTTTATGCAAACGCCATCCAGAATCTGAAACCCGGGGTCACCGAAATCATTGTCCACCTCGGCCATGACGATGCGGAACTTCAGGCGGTCACGGTCGATCATCCTGACTATGGAGCAGCCTGGCGGCAGCGCGATTATAACGTCGTGACCAGCCCCGAATTCAAAAAGGCGCTCGAAGACAATCACGTCATTCTTATTCATTGGAAAGACCTGAAAGGCCTTCTCAATTAGCCTCCTCGTGCGAAAGCGGCGGCTCGCTTTGATTTGCCGACTGCCTCGGCGGTACCACTATCGAAAGGTACTTTGGTAATGCTTCTTACTCTAGCTTTTCGTCGAGCCTAAGACGTTCACCGTTAGAATTTTAGAGACACGTTTGAAAGCTGCCGCCACTTCGTCTTCGGCGTCTGCGATGAGTGAAGGGAGAAACTTGTCCGCCAGCGCTCCGAACCCGGCACGCATCCCGATTCTCTATGTAATCCTCGGTGTGCTTCTGGTCATCAGCATTGTCCCAATGTATTTTTATTCCACACAGGTTGAGGCGATCAATCGCGACCGGCTGAAGACCAACGAGATGCTGCTGCAGAATACGGTAACGCGTTCGCTCGCCGATGATCTCTCGCAGCATGAACGCTCGCTGCACATGATGCTGGCAAATTTGTCGTCCGCCATACAGGTCGCCAGCGGCGGTGACATCGGCGAGACCAATATTCATTCTCCCGAACTGCGAGCCCTGCTGGAAAACTTCGTATCTTCGTCAGACGAGCTTGCCTACGCCACGCTGTTGAACTCCGACGGCAAAGGAATTTCGGCGGGACGAATTGCCCCGGACGCCTTTCTGAATCGCGAGCTGGAGCGGGCTTATTCCGCCGCGCGCGACGGCCGCGCCTATAACGGTCAGGCGCTGGTCGTGGGCGAAGGAAAATCTGCCCGTACCGTATTTCTGGTCAGTTATCCGGTCACCTATGAACAGCGTTTCCTGGGAATGATCGGCTCTGTAGTCGACCTGCAATTCCTGATCCGCCGCCTGCAGGAAGTGAGTGGCGGCGGCCTCACCCCATACGTGGTCGACGCTCAAGGACGATTGGTGGCCGCGGCCAGTCCCGAGTATGCCACGGGGCAGGACATGAAGAATCTGGACATCGTGCGCAACTTTGTGGGCGGTGGCAATAAAGCGCAACTAGCTGAAACTCGCGAATTCACCATGAATAACGGGGCTGAGAAAGTAGATATGCTGGGCACCTACAGCCCGGTCACTTCCCTGGATTGGGCAGTTGTGGTGCAGAAACCTCAGGGCGAAGCCTATCGTGGCATCCTCGAAATGCAGCGTACCGGCCGCCTGCTGGCTCTTCTGGCAGTTCTGTTGAGCATCGGGGTCAGCATCTTCGCCGCCCGCCGCATTACCAATCCCCTGCAGGTGCTCACGCAATCGAGCCGGGCGTTGGCGCGTGGTGATTTTTCTCAGCGTGTTACACTTTTCAGCCGCACGGAAATTGGCGAACTCGCCCACACGTTTAACACCATGTCAGTGGAACTGGAACGTTTTGTCGCCGACCTGAAGCGCGCCGCCGAAGAAAATCGCGAACTGTTCATGGGCTCCATTCAAATGCTGGCCGGTGCGGTTGACGAAAAGGATCCGTACACTCGAGGCCATTCTGACCGCGTCACTCGCTATTCCCTGCTGATAGCCAAGGAAATGAACATGTCTGACGAGTTCCTCGAGGTGCTGCGCATCTCCGCTCAACTTCATGATGTGGGCAAGATCGGCATTGAAGATCACATCCTGAAAAAGCCGGGCGCATTAACCGAAGAAGAGTTCGAAGTCATGAAGACACACACCACCAAAGGCGCAAACATTTTGCGTCCCGTCACGCAGTTGGCTGAGATGCTTCCTGGCATTGAGTTGCACCATGAGGCGCTCGACGGCCGGGGATACCCGTACGGTCTGCAGGGTGATCAGATTCCCTTGCTGGCCCGCATCATTGCCGTGGCCGATACTTTCGACGCGCTCACCACCACGCGTCCTTATCAGCATGCGCACACGCCCGAGCAAACCCTGCAGATCATCAAGAACCTGGCAGGAAAACGCCTCGATCCGAAAGCGGTGGAAGCTCTGCTCGCGGTCTATACCCGGGGTGACATCAAGATCCAGCGATTCACGATCAAGCGTCCGATCGCGCCCCAATCCACGCAGCCGCCCGCCACCCCAGTCACCCCCGGCACAACGACTCCTTCCGAAATCGCAACCCTGGAAAGAACTCGAGTCTGAAAGTTGCCGGCTCTGACTCCGAGCGAGCTTCCTCATTCGGCAGAAGTGCGCCGAGTTTCAAGATGACTCCTTCCAGTCAAGTTCAGTCTGAGATGATTCTCTCGCTCGGCTCTTTATTGCGAACTCACAGCGCGGCCACGCGCCGTTGCACCAGCAGAAAGTAGGCAGCCACCAGAACCAGCACCGCTCCGTTTACGCCTAATACGATTGGAGCCGTAAACATGGGAACCAGCCATCCCGAGACCAGGTTGCCCATGGGCATACCTCCGCGGAAGGCGCAGTTATAGACGCTCATCACCCTTCCCCGCATTTCGTTGGTGGTAATCAACTGCACCAGGGAGGTCACAGTAGCGAACACCGCCATCATGGAGGCGCCTACCCATACCAGCGTGGCATAACTCAAGGGCAACGATTTTGAAAGTGAAAATACTGAAATCCCCGCTCCCAAGCAGATGAGCATGGTTAGGGCGAACCGTCCTTTGTTGCGCATGTTGCCGATGCCAGCCACCGCCAGCGATCCGCAAATCGATCCCACGCCCATGAGCGAAAGCAGGTTGCCATAGGTCTCCGGGCCGCGATGAAAAATGTCTTTAACGAATACTGGAATATAAGTTCGCATGGGCATACTCAACGCCGTCATGCAGAACGCCAGCAAAGTCAGCGCCACCATGGAGCCCTGCTTGCGCACGAACCCAATGCCCTGCTTCAGGCTGCTGAACATAGACTCCGTGGTCGTCGCCGGCAGATAGCGCGCCGCGATCATGGAAAGCGAAACGACGGGAGCGAGAAACGAGATCGCATTCAGCCCAAAGCACCAACCTTCGCCTAACTTTGCTAAAGCCTGTCCCGCGAGCGCAGGCCCGATCGTAACCGCCATGTTGAACTGGATAGAGTTCAGCGCAATCGCATTGGGCATGTCTTCGCGATCGACCAGCGTTGGAATCAGCGCCTGGTAGGCCGGTCCACCGAACGCCTGCGCCAACCCGGACACGAACGAGAGACAGAGAATGTGCCACACATGCACCCAACCCGCCGCCACCAGTATGGTGAGTATTCCGGCGCTCGCCATCTGTACATATTGCGATGCCAGCAGAATCTTTCGGCGTTCGGTGCGGTCGGCTACTACGCCACCGATGAGCGAGAACAGGAAAATAGGAATGCCGCCGAGAAATTGATCCAGTGCCAGTAGAAACGCCGAATGGCTCAGTCGATAAATCAGCCAGCCCTGCGCCACGATCTGCATCCAGGTGCCAATACTCGAAGTACAGGCGCCGAACCACATCAGACGGAAATCTCGGTATTGAAATGCTTTGAAAATTCGGCGAAGCGTCGACGTTGCCATGTGCTCCGTGCGGTCTTGCTGTCCGGCATCTATCTTCGCACGAGGAAGCGTTTGCTGCTTTGTGGGTGAGAGCACCCCTATTGGACGCGCGTTTACCCTGGATGTGATCGGGCGCTTGTATTCGCAGAAGATTTTCACGAAACCTTCATAATGCAGCGATACCCTGCCTTCATCGTCGAAGGATCGTCTTCGCCCCGACCGGATGCCCGTATAATCAACTTTTAGCCTTTTATGATTCAGACCCTATTCGGCAGTCTTACGGAAGAACAAAAGCCCAGCTTCATGGATCGCATGAAGCAGGCGGTCACGCGCACCCGCGAAAACCTCGCCGAGCGCATCGACGAGGTTATTTCCCTCGGCAAAGAGATTGACGCCCGCACTCTCGACGACCTTGAGGCCACGCTCATCGCCGCCGATTTGGGCAGCACTACCACGCAAGAAGTACTAGGCAAGCTGCGCGAGAAGGCAAACTACAAGCAGATCAGGGACGTTGCCGAACTCAAGCGCCTGCTGAAAGAAGAGTTGCTGGCAATTTTGAATACGGCGAATACTCGCCCGGTCAGCAAAGTCGAAGGCTCTCCGGAAGTGATTCTGGTGGTTGGCGTGAACGGCACCGGCAAAACCACCACGATCGGCAAACTGTCGCAGGTTTTCCGCTCCCAGGGAAAAAACGTACTGCTCTGCGCAGCCGACACGTTTCGTGCCGCCGCCATCGACCAACTCGAGATTTGGGGTTCGCGCACCGGAACCGAAGTCATCAAAACCAAGCCCGGCGGCGATCCTTCAGCAGTATTGTTCGATGCCCTGCAAGCGGCCGTAGCGCGCAAAGTCGACTACGTTGTGGTCGATACCGCGGGCCGTCTTCACACCAAGACCAGCTTGATGTCGGAACTCGATAAGATGCGGCGCACCGCCCAGCGCATCATTCCCGGCGCGCCCCATGAAACTTTGCTTGTGATGGACGCGACAACCGGACAAAATGGTTTGCAGCAGGCGCGCATGTTCACCGAATCCGCCGGGGTCACAGGGATCGTTCTTACCAAACTCGACGGCACGGCAAAAGGCGGAGTCGTAGTGGCGATCTCGCGCGAGCTCGGTTTGCCGGTGCGTTATGTTGGCGTCGGTGAGAAGGCCGGCGACTTGCTGCCTTTCGATCCGAAAGAATTTGTGGATTCGCTATTTGAATAGGAGCGGATATGTCGGATGATGGTGAGAAACGCTCGAAATTCAAAGTAGTACTCGACTTCCTGAAGCGTCTGGTGGGCAAGAAACCGGCGCCGCCGGGAGATCCGTATGCGTATGCGATGGCGCCGGTACGTCGCGGTCCCAAAGGCCGGAGCGGAGCCGCCGTCGCTGAGATCGAAGAAGATTCGTATAAAAGTTTCCCTCCGCGCCGTTGAGCGTAGCGTCGTAGAGCGTCCGCCAGCCGAGCACTTTACGCACCGAAAGCATTTATGCGGAAGAGCGGCCCTTCAGGGCCGCGTCAGCTGTTCCCAGGAATTACGGGCTTCAGCCCATGTGATCCCCCGCCGTGTTAGATTCCCTGAATGCCAGCTGACTCCGCCGACGAACAACTTCTCCACCGCGCTCTGGAGCTCGCTCGTGAAGGATTAGGATTAGCCTCGCCTAATCCGTACGTCGGCGCGGTAATTACAGACCGCGAAGGCAACGTTGTTGGAACCGGAACCTACACTTATTCCGGCGTAAAGCACGCCGAGATTCTTGCTCTCGAATCCGCCGGCAACAAAGCAGGCGGCGGAACTCTCTACATTAACCTCGAACCGCATGCGCATCAGGGACGCACGGCTCCGTGCACGGATGCGCTGATCGCCGCAGGCATTCATCGAGTAGTGGCTTCGATGCCCGATCCCAACCCTAAAGTGAGCGGCCAAGGATTCGACCAGCTGCGCTCCGCGGGCATACAGGTTGAAGTCGGTCCTCTAAGAGATGAGGCTCGCCGTTTGAATGAGGCATTCGCGCGTTACATTCGCTACGGCACGCCCTTTGTCACGCTGAAGGCCGCCATGACGCTCGATGGCAAGATCGCGCCGCCACCATCCGACGTGCTCGAGCGGCACGAAGGCATTCCTCCCGGCGGATGGGTCACGAGCGAAACCGCGCGCGCGCACGTGCAAGAGTTGCGGCATCAGAATGACGCGCTAATGGTCGGTGCGGGGACGATTGTTTCCGACAATCCGCTGCTTACCGATCGCAGCGGCCGTCCGCGACGGCGACCGCTACTGCGCGTCATTCTCGACTCGCGCCTGCGCCTTCCGCTGGAATCGCGGCTGGTGCAAGGCGCTGCGGCGGCACAAAAAAATGATGTACTGGTTTTTTGCACTACGGCAGATGAGCAGAAGAAGGCTCAACTCGAAGAACTTGGCATTCGCATTGAGACCGTTGCCGCAGGTGAACCGGACGGACGTCCAGACCTTCCTGGGATTCTGCGGCGACTCGGGCAACTGGAGATTACATCGGTGCTGATCGAAGGCGGCGCTACCGTGAACTGGGCCGCGCTAGCCTCAGGCGTGGTCGACAAAGTCTTTCTCTATTACGCGCCGAAGATCCTTGCGGGCTCCGGTTCGATTCCATTCGCGGCTGGCCCGGGATTTCTACAGATGTGCCATGCGGCGAAGGTCAACAATATTCAACTGCATCGCTTCGGCGAAGATTTTGCGGTGGAAGGCTATCTGCGCGATCCGTATGCAGAATGAATTCCTTTCACTACTGAGGCACAGAGTCACAGAGAAAATCAAGTCATGATTTGTTCTTCTCCGTGTCTCTGTGACTCTGTGGTGAATAGGTTTATGATGTTTTGTTTATCCGAGAGGCGCTTATGTTTACTGGCATCGTAGAAGAAGTGGGACGCATCATTCGTATCGAACAGCGCGGCGAAAACCGTCGTATTACCGTCGCCGCCGAGGGTGTGCCAAAAGAATTGCACACGGGCAACAGCGTATCGGTGAGTGGCGTCTGCCTCACGGCGCTGGACATCAAGCCGGGATCGTTTTGCGCCGACCTCGCTCCCGAAACTTGGATCCGCACATCGTTCTCGCGAATTCACGAAGGCGCGCTGGTAAACCTTGAACTGCCCATGAAGGCCGACGGCCGCTTCGGTGGCCACATCGTGCAGGGACACGTTGATGGAGTCGGCCAGTTGATCGCCTTCGAGCGCATCGCCGATTCGGAGAACTGGTGGCTGCACATTGAACTGCCGGAGGAGGTCGAGAAATACACGGTCTACAAGGGATCGATTTCCATCGAGGGCATCAGCCTGACCGTCGCGCAACTGGAGAATCATCGCTGCACCATCGCCATCATTCCGCACACGGTGGAGATGACGAATCTGCATTCTCTAAAGCCCGGCGACCCCGTCAATTTGGAAGCCGACCTGATCGCCAAATACGTCGAGAAGATGATGAAGGGCGACGCGGGCCGTTCGCTGACCATTGAAGAGTTGGTGGAACAAGGGTTTTAACAGCGGTTGCCCGTAAACATCGGTGCATGCTGACAACGGTCCACTGACAACTGCTTCTACGCTTCGATTTTCAGTTCATCTAGTTCTAGGAATTCCTGAATGATCGGCTCGGAGCTCTTTTCCATCTCCGCATAAGTACCGAAGAAAATTGCTTTGGCTTCGTGCAGAAACATCACGCGGTCGGCTAATTTTTTAGCCAGCCGCATGTCGTGGGTCACCACGATGCTGGTCAGGTTGAGTTGAATTTTCAGCCGCTTGATGAGATCGCCGAGCAGCTGCGCCATCAACGGATCAACCATGGTTGTTGGCTCGTCATAAAGCACGCACTCGGGGCGCGCGGCCAACGCTCGGGCAATGGCGACAGAGCGCTTCATGCCGGTCGAAAGATCGGAAGGAAGCAAGTCGCGCATCTCCTGCACGGCCACCATCTGCAATAGGCCGTCGACGATTTGGTACATCTGCTCTTCATTCAGTTCCCCGGTTTCACGTAGAGGAAACGCCACATTCTCGCCGACCGTGAGCGAGTCGAATAACGCGCCGTTCTGAAACACCATAGTCACTTTTTTGCGAATGGCTTTTAGTTGTTCCTCGGTGTAGTCGGTAATGTCCTCTCCGGCGACAATGACGCGACCCGAGTCGGGCTTGAGAAATCCCATGATGTGATGCAGCGAAACCGATTTCCCCACTCCGCTGCGACCTAGTATGCAAACTGTTTCCGAGGGCAACACATTGAAACTCACACGATCGAGCACGACATTGTCGCCAAAGGCCTTGGAAACCTCTTTGAACTCGATGTACGGCGCAGGTTGAGGATTGTCGGGCATGAGTCAGCTTCTTCGTTTCTGGTTATTAACCTTTGCCTCTTTCGCTTGTGATCCTGAGCGCGTACTTTGCGTGAAGGATCTCTTCAGTTATTTCGGCCGCCACCAGATTCGTTTCGAACAGCTTCCAGTTCTCCCGGCGTATTCAAGTTCCGGAACATACTCGAAGAAAAGCCGGCGGATTCCAATTCTTTTTCAGCGACTATACGCGTATGCGGTGCAGCAAACAGCGCGTCAATCTTATAGTGGCCTGAGCGCAGAGAATTTTCCGCCGCGTCGGCGAACTGCGGGCGGTAGACAGCGCACAACGGCTGCAAGCGCCCGGCGGCCTGCGCAACTGCCACCGTTGCATTGGCAGAATTTCGCGCGCACATGATCAGATACTCTAACAGTGCCGTCGATAGAAATGGCACGTCCACGGCCAGAATCAGATTCAGTTCGGCGCTCGATGCTTTCAATGCAGCGTGGATTCCGCCAAGCGGTCCGCAGTCGCGGAAAACATCTTCGACTACGGGAGCAAACTGCGCGAACTTTCCGCGATCGCCCACGATGCGCACATCGGAAGTCAGGAGTCGAGCAAGGTCCAGAGCTCTCTGCAGCAGCGTGCGACCATCGAGCAAGACGAAAGCCTTGTCCGTGCCCATGCGTGTGCTTTTTCCGCCGCCCAGGATGAAGGCGGCAACATCGGGCGAGGGACCGTCCATGTGGCGATGATACATGGTTGACTGTCTCTACTCAGGCGGGCTAAGTTTGGCTTATGAAGTCGATGAGCAAGGCGGGCCTGATGGTTGGATTGGCCGTCGCGCTGGCGGGATCCACTTCCGTGGCCCAGAATCGGGAATCGTCGTTACGCACTACATCAGGGATAGATCTGCTCGTGGTCGATCCCTCAGGCGCGGCGATTCCGAAAGCGAAGGTCAGCATCAAGGATGGCAGGAACGGGGAGATTGCAGACGGTCTCACAGACAGGTCAGGCAAGTTTATTATTTCGCAATTTCCGTCCGGTGCTTATCAACTCACGATCTCTCTCCATGGATTTCAGCCATACGCGAAGACTTTGGATGTATTAGAGCATACGGTGGCCGATCTTACCGTTACTCTGCCGATTGATCCCGCTACTGTCCTTCATCGTGGCAACTCTGCCTTTAATCTCGTTGTCAACGATGGGAGCGGTGCGGTCATTCCAAAGGCCCGCGTTTCGTTGACTCAAATCGCAACCCGCGTTGAGTTTGAGGGAAGAACGGACGAGTCTGGAGTCTTCCACGGCGCAGATTTAAGTTCTGGTCAGTACACCGTCCGCATTGAGCGTCTTGGATTCCTTACTGTCGAAGTCCCGACACATTTAGATCCTAACGAAACTCGCGAAATGGCAATTACCCTTCGAGTATCGCCAACGCCCCCCGACTTCCCACCTGAATTCCCCGGACCGGAGCCCAAGATTTCTAGGTTGGACTCTGAGCAACTCCCGTACCCGACGGTCCTTCGCCCCATGAATCCACCGCAATCAAAGCCGCAAGGAAATCGCATCAAGCGCTTCTTCTCCACGCTGGGCCGAAAGCTCGCCCGCTGACTTCGGATTAAAACCAACCAAGAAACGATTCACAGGATAAGTCGCTCTGTTTATTGCATTTAGCGCGATCCGCGCGATTGCTTTGCACGAAAGTAACCTACCCAAAGCGTCGCGCTCGCGAGATGATAGGCCAAGCTTGAGTAAGTTAGCCCGGACGTTATAACATGCCGCAAAAATTCATGGATGTACTGATGCTGGGGCGCTGCTCACACGAATTCTCGTGGCCGCGCCGGGGTGGCGACGGCAACTACTACCAGGTTTGCTTGCTGTGCGCCGCGGAATATAAATACGATTGGGCCACCATGCGCCGCACCGAACGGGTGGAGCATGCCAAGCCGGAAACGGGTTTGCGGCGCAGCCACGGGCGCGAAAAGCGGCCTTCGTGGGTACCGCGAGCGCGCCGCCTGAAGCTCGATATACCTCTGCGCTATCGCGTCAACAAGACCAGCATCTGGTACGAAGGCATCATCGAAAATATCAGCCAGAGTGGGGTGCTATTCAACGGGCCGCAACAGCTCCCGGTCAATGCGCTGATTGAGATGGTTTTCGAAATGCCGGAAGAGATTTCCGGACAGAAGAACAGCAACGTCATATGCCAGGGCCGAGTCATGCGGGCTCAGGATAATTCCGAGCCCCCGACTGACAGTGGCGAACTCGCCGCTTCCATCGTGGACTATAAGTTCGTCCACTAAGCACGCCCGCAACGGACTTCTCGCCTTGAAAGTTAGGGCATGCTCTAACCTCGCCGCCCTCGCCGCCCTCACCGCACGCGTGCCGCAAGCTTATTCTGCGCGAAATCTACAGCCTTGAAGAGAGAGATTTCGCAAACCGACGCGTTCTCGCCGTTCTCATTTTGCCGCGGAAGTTCGCTCGATGGCCGCGACCAGGCCCGGTATGGTGAATTCTTTCGCCGCAATGTCAACCGGCAAGTCCAGTTCCCGCAATGTGGCTGACGTGACAGGGCCAATCGACGCCATTCGAATTTCCGCGAGTGATGCTGTGCGCATTTTCGAGATCGATCCTACCAGTTCCACAAAGTTCCGAACACTCGAAGAGCTCGTGAAAGGAATTACGTGCGGACGTTTTTTCGGATTCTTCAGCGTGGCGCGCAGGCGATCCTTTGAGGACAACGGCACGATAGTTTCGTAGGCTTCGACGACATCCACGTGCGCTCCCGCCTCGCGCAACTCGCGCGGAATCACATCCCGGGCAACTTTAGCGCGAACCAGCAGAACGCGTTTTCCCTTAATTTTATGTTTCAGGCTTCGCACCACGGACTCGGCTACATATTCTTTGGGAACTACGTCGACTTTCGCGCCTCGTTGCTCGATTGCTTTCTTTGTCGCGGGACCAATGGCAGCGATGCGCAAGCGCTCAAGACCGCGCATAGTCAGGCGCAGTTTCTCCATTCGTTTCCACATCGCCTCTACCCCATTCACGCTGGTCAAAATCAGCCAGTCATAACTGCCCAGATTTTTTAAAGCCGCGTCCAAAGGCCGGAAGGATCTCGGCTTGCGAATCTCGAGGAAGGGAATCTCAATCACGACCGCGCCGCGCCTGCGCAGTTCTCCAGAGAGCGCGCCAGCCTGGTGGCGAGCCCGTCCCACCAGCACTCGAACTCCTCGTAATGGCTGGCTTGCCTCTACTTTCAATTTGCTCATGGTTCGATTGGGCGAACAAAATGCCGTCTTAACACAAAATCACTCACTTTTCTTCCCCAGTCGTTGCTCGCGCATGAGACGCGAAACACCTGAAGCCGCGGTGTCTTCCGCTTTTTCCAGCGCCGTAATCACATTCGCTTGCTCTTCCCGCGTGCGGTTCTGGCTGAGCTTGAATTTGGCTTCAATCTTTGTCGCCGTAATTTCAAATCCGACGATATGGTTTAGCATGCGACTGCGGTAGGTTTCGCTCAAACTCGTCCATTGCTCGGCGAATTCGGGCTGGAATGCAGCGATGAGTTCGTCCAGCATGGGTTGTAATTCTTCTTCCGTCGCGAACACACGGGCGGTGCCGTAGACATGAACAGCACCGTAATTCCACGTAGGCACCGTTTCGTGCGTGGTGTAGTGAGCCGTGGAAATAAAGGCGTGTGGCCCGTGAAAGATGGCGAGAGGCTGCGATTGTTCAAGGAATTGCCAATGTGGGTTCGCTTTGGCGACATGGCCGCGGAGCACGAGGCGATCGCCGGTTTCATGTATCGATAACGGGAGGTGCGTGGCGAACGGACCCTGGTCCGTAGAAGAGATCAGGATCGCGAAGGGATTCGCTTGCATGAATGCGATCGCATCGGAATGATTGCGTACGCGAAAGTGTTCCGGGATGTACACAGTATTCTCGTTCGCCCCTTTGAGCGGAACTTCTGAATCTGCCGATCGCTCCGGCTTACGCCGTGGACCTGCAATGCTCCACCGCTCGCAGCCTAGTTCACCGGCATACTTTCGCGGCTTGCTGATACGTCGTCTTTCTTGCGAACGTGCAGAACCTTTTCCACGACAGCCACAACTTCGCCGGAATCGTCCTTTACGTCGACGAAGAACACGGGCTCGTATTTCGGCAGCGTCTTCAGCTTCTCACGAATATCGTCCAGCTGCGCATCGGTTAGGCGGAATTGAGCGTGGACCGTTCCCCTCCCCGGCCTACGGTAGCGGATGCTCGCTGCTTTATCCCACACGATGTAGTCGCGGCCAAGGTTCGCCATCAACATGAGCATATAGAAAGCGTCGGTCATGGCAAAGAGCGATCCGCCGAAATGCGTGCCGACGTAGTTAGCGTTCCACCAGCGCAGCTTCATCTCGACGTCGTCGGCCTTCATGTCGGGCGCGATCTGCTTGATGCGAATGCCCATGCCGAGAAATGGCGGCCAAAGGTTGATCCAGCGACGCAGCGCGCCGGACCCTTTCGTGCCGCCCAATATTTTGAGGAGAACGCTGCCGCTCATGGTTGCAGACTATGGCTGCGGGGCACGGCCAGGCCATGGCCGTAGACGGCTTCCAGGATTTCGTCGCCGCCGCGCGCCAGCAAAGCCGAGCCGGCATCGTTGCCGAGTTTGACCGGGTCGTCACCGTCGCGGGAATCGCGGAGAAGTTTGGAGCCGTCTGGGTCGGCCACAATGGATTCAAGATGTAATTTCCCATTCTTTATTTCCGCGAAAGCGCCAATGGGAACCTGGCAGCCTCCGCCGAGTCGGTTAAGCAAAGCACGCTCGCAGGTGGTGGCCGCGCGCGCGACAGGATCGTTCAGGAATTCCAGGTGCTCGCGAGTGGCGTCGTCGCCCTCGCGAATCTCAATGCCGAGTGCGCCCTGGCCCGCGGCGGGACACATAATTTCCGCAGGAATGATTTGTTTCACCAGTTCCGTTTTGCCGAGGCGCTTCAACCCGGCGGAGGCGAGGATGATGGCGTCGTATTCTCCCTGCTCGAGTTTGCGCAGGCGCGTGTCGACGTTGCCGCGCAGCGGGTGAATGTCGAGGTCGGGACGAACAGCCTTGAGTTGCGCCTGACGGCGCAGGCTTGAAGTCCCCACGCGCGCGCCGTGTGGCAATTCTTGAAAGCTGGCATAGTGGCGCGAGCAGAAGGCGTCGCGCGGATCTTGTCTTTCGGTAATGGCGGCGATTTCAAATCCAGGCGGAAGTTCCGTAGGCAGATCCTTCAGCGAATGTACCGCGAGATCAACGCGGTTAGCGGCCAGCGCCTCTTCGATTTCTTTTGTGAACATCCCTTTCGTACCGACCATCGCGAGGGCGACATCGGTAATTTTGTCCCCGGTGGTGTGAATGATTTCAATTTCAACTTCATGGCCGCGTGCGCGTATTAAAGCCGAGATATGATTGGCCTGCCAGAGAGCAAGTTGTGAGCCGCGCGAGCCGATGCGAAGAGTAGCCATTACTGGCGCGTCTCCACTTCGTTTTTCTTTTCGGATGTGCTTGCTTCTTTGTCGTGGAGATTGAACAACCGACGCACTACATCGATCACTGTCGTTGCCTCAGATTCTTTTGCCGCCGTTTTCAGGGTGGTGATCGGAGTGTGCATGACTTTGTTGATGATGCCGCGCGTCAGCGCTTCCACGGCGATTTCCTGCTCGGGCGTCATAGAACCGAGACGGCCGCGGACCCGGTCGATTTCCGCCTGGCGAATGGTTTCCAGATGATCTTGCAGCGAGACGATGGTCGGCACCACGTCGAGTGTGTGCAGCTTAGCCTCGAAGCGCTCCACTTCGCTCGTAATAATGGCCTCGGCGAGTTCGGCTTCTTTCCGCCGGTCCGAGACGTGACTGCTGACGGCCTGTTGCAGGTCATCAATGTCGTAGGTGAAAATACCGTCGAGCTTGGCCATCTCGGGCGAGACGTCGCGCGGCACGGCGATGTCAATAAAAAACATGGGCCGGTTTTTGCGGCGTGCCAGGAACTGCTCGCCGTGTTCGCGGCGGAAAATCGCATGCGGAGCCCCGGTCGAAGTAATGACAATGTCAGCGCGGTCGCAAGTAGCGTACAAGTCATCGAACTTGATGGCTTGTCCGTTGAATTTCTGCGCCAGGCCAATCGCGCGTTCGTAAGTACGGTTCGCCACAAAAATAGAAGTGCAGCCATGCGCCATCAGATGGCGCGCGGCGAGTTCGCTCATCTTTCCGGCGCCGACGATGAACACAGTTTTGCCATCCAGCGTTCCGAAAATCTTTTTCGCAAGTTCCACTGCTACGGACGCGATCGATACGGACGAAGATCCGACTGCCGTCTCGCTGCGCACGCGCTTGGCGACGGCGAAGGCGCGGCTGAAAAGTTGATCGAGTTGCCCGCGGACTGCGCCAATGGCGCGCGCGGTGGCGTAGGCTTCTTTGACCTGGCCGAGAATCTGGGCTTCGCCCACCACCATGGAATCCAGGCTGGAGGCCACGCGAAAGAGATGGCGAACCGCGTCTTTTCCGCGGAATTCATAGAGGTGCGGGTCCAATTCTTCGGGACTAAGTTGAAAGTGGTCGTGCAGGAATCCCCGCAGGTCGGCACTGCCGTTGACGGTGTGAGTTACAAGCTCCACACGATTGCAGGTGGAAATGACCATCCCCTCCTCAATGCCCGGATAGGCAGTGAGGTCGCGGCAAGTATCGGGAAGGCGCGATTCCGGTATCGCCAGCCGCTCCCGCACTTCCAGCGGAGCGCTCTTGTGATTCACGCCAATGAGCTGAAATCTCATTAAGCACCAAACCTGTGAATCGCCGAGAAATAGTTCGCAGCCCACGCGGCCAGCGCAGCTACGAACGCGAAAGTCGCCAGGAACGCCGCCCTGCGTCCGCGCCATCCGGAGTTCCACCGGGTGAAGACCATCAGCATGTACACGACCCACATCAGCAACGACAGCAGAATTTTAGGATCGAGAAAGTCGAGATGTCCGTAAGTGGAGATCGCTACCACGGACCCGGTCAACAGGCCGAGCGTCATGAAGGGAAAACCGAGGAGCAACGAGCGATACCCGATCTGGTCAATCACTTCGAGCGCGGGAAGGAATGAGATCAGGCTCGACGGTTTCTTGGCCTTAAGCCGGCGCTCCTGCAACAAATACAGAAGGCTGGCGCCAAAGCTGACCAGCAACGCGGCATATCCGATGAAGATCAGAAATATATGTGCGGCGAGCCATCCCTTGTGCGATACGAACTGCGTCAACAGAACTGGCTGCTCGTCGATGGCCGCAACAAACGTCAGAAAAAATACTACGGGAAATACGACCACGCCGGGGGAGGTGGTCTGGTAAATGGCATAAACGATCATGAAGAACGTCATGGAAAAAAATGCTAGCAGCGATTCCCCGTTGTGTACCGACGCCCAGACGACATGTCCCGAAAGGAAAACTTCCGTCAGCGAAACGAAGTGGAAGACCATGCCCAGGCTGGCCGCGTGCAAGGCAACTCGGCTGAACAGGTCGCTGGTGCGCGTCAGAGCCACGAAGGCGTAGACCAGTCCAACAAAATAGCAAGCGAGAGCGAACCTCAGCCAAAGCAGAGACATAGGCCTTAAAGTTTCCGGAATCCCTTGAGTCTACCCCAAATCAAGGGATTGGAGATGCTTCCTCTACTACCAGTTTCTATTTTCAAACGCCGAAGAGGATAAGACAAACAAAGCGGGTCACTTGAGGGTGTGATCAGGATCACAGAATTCGACGCACCCCGATCGTTGACGAAGTTAATACTTTTCTTTCTAGGGCTTGGTCGCCATTGGCGCCGTATGGGGATCGGCCATCCCGGGAGGCACGGCACCCGCGCTGTGGCCAGGCCCCATCGATCCCATATTGCCCGGAGCCATGCAGGTGACGCGTCCGCTAGAGGCGACGCGCAATTGAGCCGGACAGTCTCCGCTGGTCAGCTGTGCAGACGCGCCGCTCCCTTGCGACTGCACGCTGAACAGCCAGCCCTCAGCATTGCCCGCAACTCCGACTGCCATGCCCGGCATGTCGTAGGCAATATAGAAGGGATGCTTGCTCTGGCTGGCTTGCAGAGCGCAATCGCTGGCCGTTTTTGATTGGTCAGCCGTCGCCTGCACATTCAGGCGTCCACAATCGGTCGCACCCGCTCCTGAATACTCCTGCAGCTTCTGCTGCACGGCATCGATGGGCTTCGACGACGACGCAGCGGGCTTTGCCATCTTGTTGCAGGCGGTCAGGCAACAAAGCCCAACGATCACGGCAAGAGCGGAATTGTTCATGAAGTCGCATTGTAAATCGAAGAACCGGCGGGTGGAAATATTCAAACGACGCTAGCTTTCAGGGTTTAAAGTCCGCCTCGTTTATGTCCCGCGTTAATCGTTATCAATGAGCTGCGACGCAGTGTTTGAAATCCTCGCCAAATGCAAGAAGTCGTGGTAATTTCATCGCGCGCAATTTCCAGTTGGCGGGAGGGATCGGTATGCGGTTCACGACGATTATTTTGGTATTGGCCTGCATTTTGTCGCCCATGGGAGCGCAAGAAAAAACGGACGAAGGTCCGACCAATGAAAAGGCGCAGAAGACCTATAAGGAAGGCCTCGCCTATTTGAATAACGGTGCAACTCAGCTGGCCTTCGACGATTTCGCGAAGGCTGACAAGCAAGACGCAGGACATTGCCTGGCATGCCAGAAACAAATGGTATTGCACGGCATACAACTCCGCGCCTGGAAAGTGGCGGAGACTGCAGCACAGGAGATGATCGCTGAGGCCCAGCGCCCGCATGACGTGGCCGCCGCCCATTATGAACTCGGCGCCGTGCTGACAAATGAGGGAATGGTTCAGAACAAAGACGAGTTATTCACCCGTGCACATGAGGAAATGACCAGGGCTCTGGCGGCCATGCCGCAGTTCTCGCCGGCTATTCTGGGCGACGGAGAGGCCCTCGCGTGCCTCAAGCAGGACGAAAAAGCAATCGCCTGTTTTGAGCAGTTCGCCAAAATGATGCCGCCGGGCAGCCACGAGCAAAAGAGAGCATTGCGTTATGCCAGCCGTCTGGATTTAGTGCGGGCCCGGCTGGCGCCCTCGTTTGTGCTTACCACTGTTGACGGCCAGCGAGTTTCCCTCGACGACTTGCAGGGCAAGGTCGTGCTGCTCGACTTCTGGGCCACCTGGTGCCCCGACTGCCTCATGGCTGTTCCGCATATCCGCGACATCGCGAAGAAATTTCACGGTGAGCCGCTCGTGATCATCAGCATTAGCCTCGATAGCAATCAAGAAGAGTGGAAGAAATTCATCGAAAAACACGAAATGATCTGGCCGCAGTATTTCGATGGCGGTTGGAAGGGGCCGATCACAAAAGCATTCGGAGTACAAGCGATTCCGCATACTTTCACTATTGACGCTGACGGCGTGCTCCAGGATGAGCGCATCGGAGACGCATCCATTGAAGGAAAACTGAAGAAGCTGGTGGCGCAGGCTCGGGACCTACAGACAACGGCGAAAGAAACACCACAAGCTGAAGGTCACTGAGTTCGCTGCTCGCTAGCCCTATTCCACGCCCAGGCTCGCCAGCGCCTCTTCGAGCAAGTTGGCGTCAATGGTCAGCCGCCGGCCATGAGTCTTTACATCTTCCAGTTCATCGAAGGCGCGAAACAGACGGACTTTGACCGCAGCGTATTGTTCGGCGTCATTCAACGGACGCCCGTGAGAGTCGTTCCAGGCCGCACGCGTGCTGTCCGGAAAAAAGATGCTCACCGCGTAGGTCAGCTTGCGGTCGGAAGTGACATCGAAAATATATTCCGTGGCCGGTGACTCGGAATCGCCTGGCAGTGCCGGTCGTTTGCCGACGAAGTAATACTGATACACGTAACCCTGGGCGCCAGTGTAGGTCTTGAGCCGACGAATGGGCGGATTGGGCGACATGCCCACATTATGATCGCAGACCTAACCCCTTGTCTTGGGCTCCGAATAAACATGATCCGAATAAACATGGCTTAATTCATTTTCGAGATACAATCCTCTGGCTCTTTGCCGGCCGTCACAAATTCCGCTCAGTGTTTGGAGGGACCTTGGCAACCACCGTTGTTCAATCCACCTACATACCATCTCCTGCGCCTAGACGCCGCTACGACCGTTTCTTTTTCTCGGGCATGGCTTTCCTGATTCTCCTCGCCGTCTTCGTCGGTTTCGCTCGCACCTATTACCTGGCCGGTATTTTTCAGGCGCCGCTTCCCAACCGATTGGTTCACATTCATGGCGCAGTCTTCACTTGCTGGATCCTTCTGCTCATCACACAAACTCTGCTGGTCTCCGCTGGACGCGTCGATATTCATCGGCGCCTTGGCCTCATCGGCTTCGGCCTTGCCTGCACCATGCCCGTTCTCGCGATTCTCGCAGCCATCGACGCGCTGGTTCGTCACGCGAGCCGTCCTAGCGCGCGCGCTTTTTTTGTCGTTCCCACATTCGACATTTTGGCGTTCGCTCCCCTGATTTTCTTCGCTTGGAGGTACCGTTCAGTTCCAGCCACTCACAAGCGCCTGATCCTCATCGCCACTATCGCGATTCTTGACGCTGCCGTCGCGCGCTGGCCCATCCACACTTCCTGGTGGGGCCTGCACCCTGCGGAGTGGACAACCGCCGCTTTCCTGGTTCCGCTATTCGCTTACGATGTTTTCTCGATTCGCAAAATTCATCGCGCCACGCTGTGGGGCAGCCTCTTCCTTCTATTCCTTCACCAGATCCGTGGCCCGATCGGACAGACTTCCAGCTGGCAGGCCTTTGCGGCTTGGATCCAGCACGCCGCTGGCTGACCGCACCCCACAACTTCCCATTCAATCTCTCGCAATATGTGCCGATAGAGAACCAAGGAGACCTTTGCATTGCGGGGGCATGGAAAATGCCCACCAGGCGCGGCGCCTGCTCGAATTAGGATGCGAGTACGGTCTAGGCCATTACTTCTCACCGCCCCTAGAGGCGAAAGCTGCGGAGAGATTTATTCTCGAAAACGCATCCCCGCTCCCTTGCCGAGGAGCAGCGAAGCTTTAGACCGGTGGAGGCGATATGAAACTAGCGCGCGCCATTGCCGGGCGAGACGACTCGGCCATATTCCGTGGCTCGGCTGAGCCGATCGAACATGCGCCACGCGTCGAGCGAGATTTTGCTGATAGCTTCTTCGCCGTCGCGCTCGTTGCGAAGAAATGACGTCATCACGCAAATCACATAAGGTCGCCCCTCCACGAAAACAATGCCGGAATCGTTGCGTACCGCTTCCAGTTCTCCGGGCTTGTTCGCGACTTTCAAATCAGCCGGCAAGTCACGCGGAATCCAGGAATCTTTGTTCGTGCTCAACATCTGAAAGAATTCGGCAGTCGATTGTTTGTTAAGGACTTTGCCGCGGTAAATGGCATCGAGCAACGTCATCATTTCGCGCGGAGTAGAAATGTTTTCGCGGCCTTCCTTGGCCGCCTGTAGGTCCATCATTTTGCGCCGAAGGCGCGTGTGCGTAAGGCCCAACGAGTCGAGCATGACGTTCACATTCTGCATGCCGACACGATCGATGAGCACATTCGTCGCGGAATTGTCGCTGACCGCGACCATCATCGTCGCCAGATCGCGGAGCGTAAGCCGCGTCACGCCAGGCGTAAGTCCGCCCATGATGTCGCTATCGGGCACGAGATCGGAAGATTGCACCGTATAGGGATCCAAAAGCTTGAGCTTGCCTTCCTGCGCCTGCAAATACAGATTGGCCAGCACCGTGATCTTGATGGAACTGGCTTGGGCGAAAACTTCGTCCTCGTGGAGAAAAAAGTGGTCGCCGCTAGTCAGATCTTCGATTGCGACACCCATCACTCCATCAAGTTTCGCGTCCACTTCCTGAATACTGGCCTCTAGTTTTTGCCAAAGAATTTTTTGCTTACCGGCAGACGGCGCCGCAGTCTGGGCGAGGCATGAGGCAACCAAGACGAAGGAACAGAAAAATAATTTCACGCGATGAATCTCCTAACGGCAGGGATTGTAGCAGTACAGAAAGCGGCGTCGTCCGTTAACCTGCCTGACCAATGAGAAGGCAATAGCCATCGGGATCATCGATGCGAACTTCGCCCTTGGGCATGTAGTCGGGATAACTAATAGGCGAGACCTTTACGCCATTGGCCACCAGATGCTCGCGCAAGGCAACTAGATTAGGCGAGTAGAGATAGAACAATACAGCTTGCTGGCTGGCGATCACCGGTGCGGAGGCGCGCGCGAACATCAAGTCCGCTTGGTCGCATGCCACGTGAACCCATTGCAATTCGCCCGACGGAGTCCGCAGGCTGCCGCGCACTTCCATCCCCAGCAGCTTGTAGAAGTCAACCGAGCGCTTCAGGTCGGCTGCATGTGCCATCGCGATGAGGGCGCCTACTCTCGGCTTGACGCCGCTCTCAGCCATCGATTTTCGCCTCCCGCAATTGCTTCACCGCGCTCTCAGAACTGACTGGCGAATAATAAACCTCCTTGAACGTGTACGATCGGGCCTTTGAGACCACGACAGGAAGGATCTCAATGTGCCAATGGTAGTCGTCGTCAATCGTTTTCCAGTAACCGAGATTCTTCGAAGGATGCAAACTGCTGGGTGAAGTATGCAGCACCAGATGAAATTCCTCCGTAACCGACCGGACTCGCTGCAAGGTTCGGCGTATCAGCGCAGCCAAATTGGTACGCAATCCAGGTTTGTTCAGCCCCGTTCGTTCGAACGAGGCGTCGTGATTCCGCGGCAGAATCCAGGTCTCATAGGGAACGCGCGGAGCGTAGGGACACACTGAGAGATAATCTCCTCGCACCTCCAAGACCCGCACCGCCTGGCGTTCCTCCTGTTGAATGATGTCGCAAAACACGCAGCGCTCCTTGCCGATAAAATATTCGCGGCCGGCGCGCAACTCGTAGAGCACTCGCCGCGGAACGAACATAGTCGCGGTAATCTGCGAAGTAGGATGGTTGAATTCCTGTCCGGCATTCTTTCCATAGTCCTTGAACAGGCTGACGTACTTAATACGAGGATCACGCTTAAGGTCTAGAATGCGCTCGGCCGCAAGCCGCAAAACGTGCGCAATCTCGTCGTCGCTGGCATTCCACAGATGCCGGTCGTGGCGCGGATTTTCAACCAGCACCTCATGGGCGCCGACGGCGTGCATCCGATCATAAATGCCGTCGCCTCGCCGGCCGGCTTCGCCTTCAATGTGATAAAGCGGCGTGGGGTGCACGACCGATCGCGCCGACCAGGGAACGCCCGGAGCGTTGGGCGATTTCGCGATGATCTGTAGTGGCGCGGCCGAGCCTTCGCAAAAACGACAGGCGGATTCGATGCGCGGTCCGGTTTCGCCGGGATCATCGCCGGTAATGACCCAGGAACGGGTGATCGGATCCTTGCGAAGTTCCATGAGGAAGGAGAACACCTGAACACGATAGAGTCAACCGAGTTTTGCTGCCGAAATTTTCCGGCGCGTTATCCGAATTGCAGCAAAGGATCGACAGCCCGCTTTGTTATAATCCGCCCAAGCCCGCCCGATGAACGAGCCGTCCACTCCGCTGATGCGGCAGTATGCCGCCGTCAAGAAAGAACATCCCTCCGCGCTTTTATTTTTTCGGCTGGGCGACTTCTACGAACTCTTTTTCGACGACGCGATCCTGGCGGCGAAAGAATTACAGATCACGCTGACCTCTCGCAACAAAGAAAAAGGCATAGCCGTACCCATGTGCGGCGTTCCCTATCACGCGGCGGAAGGTTATATCGGAAAGCTGATTCGTAAGGGCTTCAAGGTCGCCATCTGCGAGCAGATGGAGGATCCGCGACAGGCGAAGAAATTGGTGCGCCGGGAGGTGACGCGAGTGGTCACTCCTGGAACCGCTGCGGATTCGTCGCTGGGTTCGGAGGAAAATAATTTTCTGGCCGCGCTGGCTCAGGTTGCAGACCGCGTTGGATTCGCGGCTCTGGACTTGTCCACCGGGGAGTTCCGGGCCACGGAATTCTCGGGCGAGGATGCATTGCGGCGGGTGCAGGACGAGCTAGAGCAGTTGCGGCCGAAGGAATTACTGTATGGCTCGGCGGCGCCCTTGTTTGAAAATCAGAATTCCCGCGGGTTGATTGGTAGCATCGGTGAGCCGCGTCCCACCCCAAAGACAGTGCCGGCCGAGGGGTCGTTCTCGCGGGCCGGGGCAGCAGCCTGTACCGAGACCCCACTCGATGATTGGATATTCGCTCCCGATCATGCAATTCCGCTGCTGGAAAATCATTTTGGCGTTTTGTCGCTGGAGGGATTCGGACTGGCTGGCCGCACGGCGGCTGCGGCTGCGGCAGGCGCAATTTTGTATTACGTGCGGTCAACCCAACGTGGATCACTCGATCACGTCGACCGCATCGGATGGTATGAGCGTCAGAATTGCCTGGTGCTCGACGCCGTTACGGTTCGCAATCTCGAGTTGATCGAACCGTTGTTCGCCGGCGGTGATGCAGGTGTCACTTTATTCCGCTCTATCGATTGTGCAGTCACGCCCATGGGCAAGAGGTTGCTGCGCGCCTGGTTGCTGCGGCCTTCGCTCGACTTGAGTGAGATTCACGGTCGACTCGACTCCGTGGAAGCTGGAGTGAAAGAGATTGTGGCGCGCGAGGAACTGCGGCGTGCGCTCGATGGCGTCCTCGACCTGGAAAGACTCCTGAGCCGCGTTACGCTTGAAACCGCAAATCCACGGGACGTTCTCGCTCTGGCCGCGTCGTTAAGAAAGATTCCAGCAATCAAGACCGCGCTCGGCCGGCTCGGCGCAGAACGACTGATCGCGTTACACACGTCCATTGACGAATTACAAGAGATACGCGACCGCATCGAGAAGACAATCGTGCTGGAGCCTCCACTCAGTTTCGCGGACGGCGGCGTGATCGCCGCGGGCGTCGAGCGCGATCTGGACGAACTTCGCGAACTTTCCCGCAACAGCAAGCAGGTATTGGCGCAAATCGAGCAGCGCGAACGCGGTCGCACCGGCATCTCGTCGCTGAAGGTGAAATTCAATTCCATCTTCGGGTATTACATTGAAGTTTCCAAACCGAATCTGCACCTGGTTCCGCAGGATTATGAGCGCAAGCAGACGCTGGTTGGCGCCGAGCGCTTCACCACTCCTGAACTGAAAGAGTACGAAACCAAAATTCTGGATGCTCAGGAAAAGATTGTCGAGATCGAGCGCCGGCTGTTTACAGAGCTGCGCACGGCGATCGCGGCCGAGGCCAGGCGCATCCGGCAGACCGCGCTGGCACTGGCTGAGGTCGACGTGCTCGCATCGCTCGCGCACATCGCCGCATTGCGCAATTACTGCCGCCCAATTTTTGTGCAAGCGACTGACTCGAGTGAAATGGAAATTGTCGAAGGCCGTCATCCCGTAATCGAGCAGCAGGAAATGTCTGGCGGCAACGAACGTTTCGTGCCTAATGACCTTTACTTAAACTCCACTACGCACAACATCATGCTGCTAACGGGGCCAAACATGGGCGGCAAGTCTACTTTTCTGCGGCAGACCGCCTTGATTGTGATTCTGGCGCAAATGGGATCGTTCGTTCCGGCACGATCGGCGCGTCTCAGCGTAGTGGATCGCGTCTTCACTCGAATTGGGGCGAGCGATAATCTGGCGCGCGGCCGCTCGACTTTCATGGTTGAGATGACAGAGACAGCCGCCATCCTGCATACGGCGACGGCTCGCTCGCTCATCTTGCTCGATGAGGTTGGCCGCGGCACGTCTACCTATGACGGACTGGCGATTGCCTGGGCCGCGGTCGAATATTTGCATTCACGCGTGCGGTCGAAAACTTTGTTCGCAACCCATTACTTCGAACTCACGGAGTTGGCCGAACAACTTTCGGGAGTGAAAAATTATCATGTGTCCGTCAAAGAAACCGGCGGTGGAATTGTTTTTCTGCGTAGAGTAGAGCCGGGCGCGGCAGATCGCAGTTACGGGATTGAAGTCGCCAAGTTGGCCGGATTGCCGAACGAAGTCATTGTCCGTGCGCGCGAGGTGCTGGCGCAGCACGAGTTCGCCGAACAGCAGGCGACGGCGCATCTTTCTCCCGAAGCGACTTCGTCGCCGACCCAGCTCACAATCTTCACTCCGCTGTCACAACCCGTGCTGGAGAAATTGCGGAAGATGGATTTGAATCGTCTGACGCCGCTCGAGGCGCTCAATTTATTGGCAGAGTTGAAAGAAGAAATTTGAAAACAGAAGGCGAAGTACACTCCGGAGATCTTTGGCAAGAAGATTATGGCCTCAAGCAAGCGGCGCGGCAAAGACGAGACTGGGCAGTTATTAATCGTTGGCTTTAGCAACACAAAAATGAGCTCACGGCTGGCTTCCCTGCTCGCAACCATACAGCCGGCCGGAGTCATCCTGTTTGCGCGCAATATTAAAAATCCAGAGCAAACGTGGCGACTGCTGCGCGATTGTCAAAAGTGCGTCACCACTCCGCTATTTACCTGCGTTGATCTGGAAGGGGGGACTGTCGACCGTTTTCGCGCTACGCTCGGATCAGCACCCTCCGCGAGGGAAGTTTTCCAAACCGGCGATCGCAAACTTTTTCGCAGGCATGGACAGATCATCGGCGAGAACTGCCGCTCCATGGGATTCAACGTCGATTTCGCTCCCGTGCTCGATCTGGCATTTGAAGCGTCGCATAGCGTAATGGAGTCGCGGGCAGTCTCCGCGAATCCGGGGGAAACGATTGCATATGCGCGTGAATTTCTTGCTGGACTGCGGGCCGCGAATGTAATGGGGTGCGGCAAGCATTTTCCTGGCCTCGGCGAGGGCAAACTCGACAGCCACCGTCAGTTGCCCGTCATCGATAAACCGCTGGAAAAACTTTGGGCTGAAGATCTTCTTCCCTACCGGACCCTGCGGCAACAACTGCCGTTTGTAATGATCTCTCATGCCGCGTATCCGCAGGTCACGCGCGACCAAACTCCAGCATCGCTTTCCAAACCGTGGATCACGGATATTTTGCGCAAGCGCATCGGCTACCGAAATCTCATCGTGTCGGATGATCTGGAGATGGGCGGGGTGCAATCGGCGAAGCCAACTCCCGAAGCAGCCTTGGAGTTTATTCGTGCGGGTGGGGATCTATGCCTGATCTGCCACAAAGAAGATTACATTACGGAAACGTACGAGAAGTTGGTCAAAACAGCCGAGCGGGATCCAAAATTCGCAAGGCGTGTGGCGGAATCGGCGCAGCCCGTGATGGCATTCAAAAAGAAATCGGCAAGAATGTTGCGCCGCGTGAACCCTCCTTCGAGCACAGCCGTTGGCAGGTTGACACTCCGGTTGTGGGAGTTCAGCGAAGAAGTACGTCTGGATGCGTTCAGCCGTCGAGCGGATAAGCGGTCGCGATCATGAGTCACAAATCGATGGTTGTGGCTGGAGTGATGAGCGGAACATCGGCGGATGGAATCAACGTGGCGCTGGTCAGAATTGGTGAGGCGCGCGCTCCGGAACCACGCGCAGAATCGGTTGCAACTCGCGGTTCGCTTCGGCGAGTCGCTGGCGCTCAATCAATCAAGCTGTTGGGGCACGCGGAATATTCCTATCCGGCTCAGATCCGGGCCGCAGTTCTGGCGTCAATGAATGCGGAATGTGCCAGCGTGGCTGATTTGGCTCGGCTGAATTTTCTCCTAGGAAAGTTGTACGCTGAGGCCGTGCTGGCTACCGAGCGGCGATTTCGCATAAAAGCTCAGCTCGTTGGCTGCCACGGGCAAACTTTATATCATCAGGGCGAGCCCAAACCCTTTCTTGGGCGAAAAGTCGTCGCGACCTGGCAGACTGGCGAAGCCGCTGTGATTGCTGCACGCGTGGGCGTGCCGGTAGTATCAGATTTCCGTCCGGCGGATATGGTCGCGGGTGGCAAGGGCGCGCCGCTGGTTCCCTATCTCGACTACTTGTTTTTTCGTGATGCCAAGATCGGCCGCATCGTTCAAAACATCGGAGGGATCGCGAACCTTACCGCGATTCCGCCGGGATCAAGTCCTAGCCGCGTTTTCGCTTTCGACACCGGCCCGGGAAACATGGTCATCGACGCGGTCACCCAGGAACTGTTCGGCAAGACGTTTGATCGGGATGGAAAAATTGCGGCCTTGGGAACGGTACGAAAAAGTGTGGTCGAACAAATATTGCGGCATAACTTTTTCCGTGCAAAGCCTCCGAAGACTGCGGGGCGCGAGGAATTTGGGCGCGAATTCGTGCTGGAATTCTTGCGCCAATGTGCAGCCTTTCCAAAGCAAGATGTCGTAGCCACCGCGACCGCCGTTACCGCGCAATCGATTGCCGATTCGTTGCGGCGCTTCGTGGTCTTCTCGGTCCCGGCTGCGAAACGCTCGTTTCGAGAAATGATTCTCTCCGGCGGAGGCGCGAAGAACGCGACGCTGGTCAGAATGCTCGGAGAAAATCTCACGCCGCTGGGAATTCAATTGAGATTCTCAGACGAGTTCGGTCTGCCTTCCCCAGCGAAAGAGGCGGTGGCATTCGCCGTTCTGGCGTATGAGACCTGGAACCGGCGGCCATCCAATGTGCCATCGGCGACGGGAGCAAAACGGTCTGCCGTGCTGGGAAAGATCTCCTATGCATGAGGACAGCACCTCGGACCTCGGACTTCGGACCACGGACTTTGAAGGCCCAGGTCTGAGGTCTACGGTCCGATGCTCTGTCGTCCGCTGGGCGGGGACGCTGTTGTGCGTTCCGTTACTCATCTCACTTTTTTCCTGCTCCGCCAAATCCGATCGCAACACGCTCGTCATGGTGATCGAGTCAAGTCCAACGAATCTTGATCCACGAGTCGGCATCGATGCGTTTTCGGAGCGAATCGATAACCTCATCTTCGACGACCTGCTGTCTCGCGGCGACGATCTAAATGTTGCTCCCGGACTCGCCGAGCGCTGGGAGATCCCCGATCCGCTCACTTACATCTTTCATCTGCATCGCGGAGTCAAGTTTCACGACGGGCGCCCGCTCACGTCGCGCGATGTGAAGTGGACTTTCGATTCGCTGCTGCAAGGCAAAATTCGCAGCACCAAAACCGCGGTCTACCGTTTCGTCGACCGAATCGATGCACCAGACGACGCCACCGTGATCTTCCGCATGAAAGAGCAGGACGCGACCCTGCTGTGGAATCTTTCCGACGGCGCGATGGGAATCGTCCCCAACGGCAGTGGCGATGAAATGACGCAACATCCGATTGGCTCCGGTCCCTTCCGATTCGTCAGCGCTGAGACCGACCGGGAAGTCATTGTCGAACGCAACGACGATTATTGGGGCGGAGCCGCCAAACTTGCGCGCGTGCGCTTTGCCATCGTGCCCGACGCGACCACGGAAGCGTTGGAACTGCGCAAAGGCAGCGGCGACGTCGCCATCAATTCTCTGACGCCCGATACCGTGTTCACTTTGTCACACGATCCTAATCTTGAAGTCGAGCGCTCTGTCGGAACCAGGCTTGCTTATCTCGGATTCAATCTACGCGATCCTATTCTGAAAGACGCGCGAGTACGTCAAGCCATAGCCTACGCGCTGGATCGGCAGCCAATGATTGAATTTTTGTGGCGTGGAGAAGCCGAGCCGGCTCGTAGTATCCTTCCGCCGCAGAGCTGGGCCTATAACGGCGACGTGCCCGCTTACAATCACAACCTCGACATGGCGAATCAATTGCTCGATGCCGCGGGCTATCCAGCAATCAACGGCGTGCGCTTCCACATCACCATGAAGACGTCAACCGACGAGAACACGCGTCTGATGGTGGCCGTGATGCAGCAACAATTGCGCGAAGCGGGAATCGCATTGGATATCCGCAGCTTCGAGTTCGCCACTTTTTTTTCCGATGTTCAGCACGGCGCCTTCCAGATGTACGGGCTGCGCTGGATCGGTGGCAATGAAGATCCGGACATTTTCGAGTATGCCTTCGACTCGGCAAAATTTCCGCCCAACGGCGCCAACCGCGGCTATTATTCGAACCCAAAGGTGGATGCATTGATCGATAAAGCTCGACGCGAGATTGATCCTTCTCTGCGCAAGCCTCTCTATGCCGAAGTGCAACGCATATTAGCGGCAGACTTGCCCTACATCGATCTTTGGTATCTGGATAATGTTGTCGTGCATACTCGCCGCGTGCGAAATATAAAGCTGAACCCCGCGGGAAACTACGACTTCCTCAGAACCGCGGAGTTAGTTCAGTAACAATCATGCAGCGCCTGAGATGCCATCGTGCGCCGCACGACCGGCAGACGAGCCCGACTCCTCCCGCATAAAGCTTCGCTCAACATCAGCGTGTTACTATCCAATTTCATTCCATCCCATGCGAATTCTCTTCATTGGCGACATCTTCGGGCGGCCAGGACGCAACATTGTCAAAGAACGTCTGCCAGGCATCGTTCGCGATCACGCCGTGAATCTGATCATTGCCAACGGTGAGAATTCTGCGGCCGGCTTTGGCATTACTCCCGCGCTGGCCGAAGACCTCTTCGAACTCAACATCGATGTGATTACCACCGGGAACCACGTATGGGACAAGCGCGAAATCGTCGAGTACTTTCAAATGGTCGAAGGGAACGGGCATGGACCTGCGCGGCGCGTGCTGCGCCCGGCAAATTACCCGTCAGATATGCCCGGCTCCGGCGTCTACCAGGGATTCAAGAGCAAAATTCCATACGCCGTCATCAACCTGCAGGGGCGGGTTTTCATGGCCTCGAACGACGATCCCTTTCGCACGGCTGATCAGCTTCTGCAAAAGATTCAAGCGAAAGTGATTCTGGTGGATATTCATGCCGAAGCGACTTCCGAAAAAATTTCTCTGGGTTGGTATCTCGATGGCCGCGTTACCGCTGTGGTCGGCACGCACACCCATGTGCCCACGGCCGACGAGCGGATTCTTCCCAATGGAACCGCCTACGTCACTGATGTGGGCATGACCGGACCGTATGATGGAGTGATCGGAGTAAAGAAAGAATTGGTGGTGGGAAAGTTTCTCAACGGGATGCCGGTGCGCTTCGAACCGGCCACGGGCGATGTGCGTCTGTGCGCCGTGGTGATCGATTGCGACGAAGATACCGGCAAGGCGCGCACCATCGAGCGCCTCATGCTGTCGTGACAAATCGCCCGTAAGTCTTTACTGGCCTTTAGCCGCGCACCAAGTCATGGAGCTTTCCTTCTCTGCGCGAAAGAACCGCAAGTCGAAGGCCAGTACTCGTTCTCAGAATGTCCCAGATCAGTGGGCACCAGATGGTTAAGTCCGAAGGTACGGGGTCCTATCGGCCCGTGCCCAATATACGCAAACTACATTAAAATCACCCCAGATGCGGACATCATTCATACCGGCGGCGCTTTTAGCCCTAGCGGCTCTCCTGCCTGCGTTCGCGGCCGCCGATGATTCCTCTTCCCCTCCGGTAATTTCTTGTGGGAACGGAATTCCGGGCGGAATTAGCTGCCTGGTTTCGAAGAAAGAGCTGAAGGAAGCCCGCATCGCCTTTCGCGATGGCGTAAATCTTCAGCAAGATCGGCGGCTCGTAGAAGCCTTAGCGCAGTTCGACAAAGCCACGCGGCTCGCGCCACAGAATATGCAGTTTCTGACGGCTCGTGAAGTGGTGAAGGCGCAACTGGTTTTCGCTCATGTGGAGCGCGGCAACGCGCTGCTGTCGGAAAATGCGCGGGCCCAGGCTGCTGCCGAATTTCGCGCCGCGCTCGATCTCGATGACGAAAATCAATACGCGCGCCAGCGATTGGCAGAGGCCACGCGAGAATTAGCTCCGGCATTGCCTGTCTTACCTGTGCGTCTGATTGATTCCGGCGAAGTCCACATTGCGCCCAGGGATGATCGGGCTACATTTCATTACAGCGGCGACGTTCGCGGCCTGTTCGACGAGCTGTCTGCCGCCTATGGTGTGACCGCGAAATTCGATGATTCGGTCCCTGCCCGGCAGGTACGGTTCAATGTCGACGATGTGGATTTCTTCACCGCGCTGAGGTTAGCTTGCGAGGTCAGCAAGACGATGTGGGCGGCACTCGCTGCTCATCAATTGCTGATTGCCGCCAACACTCCCGAGAACCACAAGCAATTCGACCGCATGTCGCTGCGGATCTTCATCCTGCCACCACATTCCACGCCGCAGGAAGCTACTGACTTAATCAATGCCATGAAGAGCATACTCGACCTGCGCTTGATCAGTTCGGGGCAAACAGCGGACACAGTAGAAGTACGCGGACCGGCACCGATTCTAGCGGCCTGCTCCAGGTTGCTGGACCAGCTCAGCAACGAGCCGCCCCAGGTCATGTTCGATGTTCGCGTGCTGCAAATCGACCACCAACTGGCGCGCAACATCGGCGTGCACATTCCCGACACTTTCAACATGTACAACATTCCAGTAGCGGCGCTGGCTGGATTGGCCGGGCTGGGAGGCCAGAATATTCAACAGCTCATCAATCAGCTGATCTCGTCGGGAGGAATCAACGCGGCTGGCAGTTCGGCTCTCTCCGGTCTACTGGCGCAATTGGGCGGACAACAGAATTCCATCTTCAGTCAGCCTCTGGCCACATTCGGAGGCGGACTCACATTCAGCGGAGTGAGTCTCGATCAATTTGCTGCCAATCTTTCCGTCAATGAATCCTGGGTGCGTAGCCTGGAAAACCTGACTATGCGCGCCAACCAGGGAAGCGACGCGACTTTCCATATTGGAGAGCGTTATCCGATTGAGAACGCCAGCTACGCGCCCATTTATAACTCACCGCAAATCTCGGCAGTGCTGGGCAATCAGTCGTATGTTCCGCCGTTCCCTTCCATCAGCTATGAAGACTTAGGGTTGAGCGTGAAGGCAAAGCCGGTTATCCACGGCAACGGCACCGTGAGTGTAACCATTGAGTTGCAAGTGCGTGCGCTTACTGGGCAATCGAACAACGGAATTCCGGTGATCTCGAACAGCGAATATCAGGGCAGCATCAATCTCAAGGATGGTGAGCCGGCCGTAATCGCTGGTCAAATAACGCAGAGCGACACGATCTCGATGTCTGGAATTCCTGGGCTGGGTTACATTCCAATTCTGAATCAAGCGATGGTCAACAACACAAAGCAATCAGAACATGACGAACTCATGATTGTCATTACTCCGCACATTGTTGCAAACATCAACCGGACTGCCCCCGAGATTTGGCTGAGCGAGAACTAAAGCGGCTTCCGGCTTTCGGCCCGCGGCAGTGGGCAATCATCTTTTCCGGAAGCCGAGTACCGGCAGCCGAACGCCATCCTCATTTCGCTTCCTTCGCCGCAAACTCGACCAGGCTCTTGTAAACATCTGACAGCCGCGGATCGAAGCTTCCGACTTTGCGGCCATTGATGAACAAAGTAGGCGTTCCATTCACATCCACGGACTTGCCCAACGCAAGGGAAGCGTCCACCCGAGCCTTAGTCTCGGGTTTGGTGGCGCACGCGGCAATTTCGCTTCCCTTTAGGCCCACTCCATCGGCAATGGCGGTAAGCTTTTCGTCCGCATTCTCGGCGGTAATGTCCGACTGGGTTTCGTAAGTCTTGGAGATAAATTTCCAGAAAGCATCGTTGGAAGCGCGTCCGACGCAATCGGCATAAGCTGCGCCCTTGGCCGCCCAATTGTGCATCTCCAAAGGAAAATTCTGGAATACGAAGCGCGCGTTCGGCTCCGCGGAGACAAGCGTCTCAATTGTGGGTTGTGCCGCTTTGCAAGCGGGACATTGCAGGTCGCCGAATTCGACAATCGTAACCGGTGCATTCTTTGGTCCGCGTTCCGGCCCATTGATTCCCTTGTTCAGCAGTTGCTTCGCCGGATCAAAAGGCCTGGCGCCGAACGGAATAATTTCGCCGACAAGAGCTTGTTTACCGTCGGGAACCACAAAGAAGCGAGACATCTGCTGGCCGTGCGGACTGGCGAGAACCACGGTGACCTCCGCCAGCCCAGCGACGGTGGAAGGCTTGATGCTCGAAATTTTCCAGGTTAAATCCTGTTCGTAGCCAAACTGCTGGTGCAAGAAAGAATCCACGGTAGATTCTGAGGGAAGATTTGAAGATCCCGAAGCGGCGGGCCTTTCCGAAGACTTAGCCGGAGCGGACTTCGGCGGCGACGTCTGCCCTGGAGCCAAACCGCAAGCCAGCAGAAAAATAAATGTCGAGTTCAGCAAACGGAGCATGGGTTCCTTTCGATTTGTGGCGACTTTAAAAATTCAGGAAAGCGAACTATCAGGATACTTCAAGTTAATGATTTCAAGCTTCACACTTGGCGGCGATAGGAAAGCGGCGTCCATAGCCGAAGGCCTTGGGAGAAATTTTGAGGCCGGGTGCAGCCTGCTGACGCTTGTACTCAGCGCGATCGACCATGCGAATGACTCGCCGCACCACTTCAATATTGATTCCTCGAGCGGTCGCGATGCGCTCCGCCGAATGAGAATCCTCCACGTAGTCTTCGAGAACAGCATCCAGAACATCGTAAGGTGGCAGCGAGTCGCTGTCTTTCTGGTCGGGCCGCAATTCCGCCGACGGCGGCTTCTCCAGCGTGGGTTGCGGAATTACCGGCCGCCGCGAATTCACGTATTCGCTGAGACGATAGACCAGCGTCTTGGGTACATCAGAAATCACTGCCAAACCGCCGACCATGTCGCCATAGAGAGTGCAGTAACCAACGCCCAGTTCGCTCTTGTTGCCGGTGGAGAGTACGATCGCTCCGAATTTGTTCGACAATGCCATCAACAACATGCCCCGGGCGCGCGATTGAATGTTCTCCTCGGTCACATCTTCTTTTGTCCCTGCAAAAACATCTTTCAAAATGCAGCGGTAGGCGTCATACGCAGGATTGATGGAAAGCAGTTCGAAACGAATTCCGAGATTTTTGGCCAGGGAGCGGGCATCATCAATCGACCCTTGCGACGAAAACGGCCCCGGCATGCCGACTCCGATCACGTTCTCCGGACCAACCGCATCCGCTGCAATGACGGCCGTGAGCGCCGAATCAATGCCGCCACTCAGCCCGATAATCGCTTTTTGAAATCCGCATTTGCGCATGTAGTCGTGTGTGCCCAGCACCAGAGCGGAATAAACGCTTGCTTCGTCGCCGGGAATTTGTTCGTGCATTTCGCCGGTCAAATCGCTCGAATCGAAATAGATGAGATCTTCTTCAAACGATCGTCCCTGCGCAATGACTTGCCCTTCACGATTTAGTACCAGGCTGGAACCGTCGAAAACCAGACTATCGTTGCCGCCGACCTGATTGACCAGAACCACCGGAACGTTGTGCTGGCGTGCGATGCTGGCCAGCATGTCGCGGCGCATTTCGCGCTTGCCGATCCAAAACGGAGATGCGGAAATGTTCAGCACGAAATTTCCGCCTGCCTGAATCAGCGACTCCACCGGATCGACAGTATAGAGTCGCTTGTGCCAGAACCGTTTGTCGTTCCACGCGTCTTCGCAGATAGTAAGCGCCATGCGATTGCCACAGAACGGAAACAATTCCTGACTCTTGGCGGGAGCGAAGTTGCGCATCTCATCGAACACGTCGTAGGTCGGCAGTAACATCTTCGACTGAATAAAGGCGATCTTGCCGTCCATCAGTAAGGCGGCGGAATTCATCGCCGCCTTGCCCGCGTCCGAGTGGGCAGCCGTAACCAGTCCGCAGATCACTGCAATCCCGCGGGTTTCTATGGCAATCTTTTCGGCTGTCTCGCGATTTCGTGCGACGAAAGAAGATCGTTCCACCAAATCGCGCGGAGGGTAGCCGCACACCGACAACTCGGGAAAAAGAATCAGGCCGGCGCCAGCAGCGAGGGCGCGCCGAGAGTACTCCACAATCTTGGCTGCGTTGCCGGAGAAATCTCCAACCGTAGGATTGATTTGGCCCAGCGCAATCTTCACTCTTTTAGTGTAAAGCCGCGGCTCGCAGGGGCCAAGCCAAGGGTGTGCCGGCGTCGGACTCGGCTGTCGCGCGGTCATCGCCTCCCTCGCATGCGGGCGGGGACGTCTCCACGTCAGCCGCTGAGACAGCGGCGCTGCCGTTTCGCTGCGACACTCCAAAATTAACCATTTGAACTTTCGCGAAAAGGCGTAACATTAACGATTTGGCAGTTACACCCATTCGAGGGAAACACGATGCCCGTGCGCGGCCTTTCTCTACTAAATCGATTTTTCACGCTCACAATGTTTTTCAGCATCGCTCTGTGTCCGTCATCGGCGCAATCAGGTGGCGATGCGCATGCTTGGTCGAATTCCAGCCTCTCGCCCGACGAACGGGCGTCCATGGTGGTGAAAGAAATGACGCTGGACGAGAAGATTTCGTTGCTGCATGGGACGGGCATGGCTGGCCTCAGTGCGATGAGTCCGCTCGCCATCCATTCCAATGGTGGCGCGGGATTTGTTGTTGGCGTTCCACGCCTGGGCATTCCTCCGATCCAAATGTCGGACGCCGCTTACGGTGTGCGCGGCAGTGGCGAAAACGGCCGCTACTCCACGGCTCTACCCGCGGACGTGGCGGCGGCGGCAAGTTGGGATTTGGATGCGGCTCGTGAATACGGTGCATTGATCGGCCGCGAATTGCGCGCTCAGGGCTACAACATGTCGCTCGGCGGTGGCACGAATCTCACTCGCGAACCGCGCAATGGCCGCACCTTCGAATACTTAGGCGAGGATCCTGTGCTGGCCGGAAAGCTGGTTGCCTCGGTAATGAAGGGGCTGCAGGCAGAGCATGTCATCGGCGACATCAAGCACTACGCCCTTAACGATCAGGAGAGTGGCCGCAATGCCGTCAACGTCAACATCGACAAGCGTGCCGCGCGCGAAAGCGATCTGCTCGCGTTTGAGATTGGTTTGCAGGACTCCGACATCGCTGCCGTCATGTGCTCTTACAATCGCGTGAACGGAGACTACGCGTGCGAAAACAAATATCTGCTAACCGATGTTCTGAAAAAAGACTGGAATTTCAAAGGATTTGTACTTTCCGACTGGGGCGGCACGCACAGCGCCGAGAAAGCATCTGCTGCCGGCCTCGATCATGAAGAGCCGGGATGGATCTTTTTCGGAGACCAATTGAAGAGCGCGGTTGAGTCGGGCAAAGTGCCGATCGCAGAGGTGGATGATCATGTTCACCGCATCTTGCGATCCATGTTCGCCACCGGAGTCATCGACGATCCCCCCCAAAAAGGCGTGGTCGACGTAGTCGGCGGCTTTGAGGTCGCGCAGAAAATCGAAGAGCAGAGCGCCGTGCTTCTGAAGAATGATCACGCGCAACTTCCACTCGATGCTTCCGCAATCCACAGTATCGCCGTGATCGGCCCGCATGCTGACGTGGGAATGATTTCCGGCGGCGGTTCGGCGCAGGTCGATCCTTCAGGAGGAAATGCGATCATGCCTCCGGGCAAGGGTCGGACTCACTGGCAGGAGAAAATATGGTTTCCTACCTCGCCGTTGAAAGCGATTCGAGCCAAAGCTCCGACCGCGACTGTGAAATTCGACTCAGGCTCAGACCCGGCTGCCGCCGCGGCTTTGGCAAAGAGTTCGGACGTGGCGCTCATATTCGCTTATCAGTGGGAGAGCGAAGGGATGGACCTGGACAGCCTGTCTCTGCCCGAGCATCAGGATGATTTAATCGCGAAGGTCGCAGCGGCCAATCCGCACACAATAGTCGTGATTGAATCAGGCAGTCCCGTAACCATGCCCTGGGTCGATCAGGTGAGCGGTATCCTGGAAGCTTGGTATGCGGGCAGCCGCGGGGCTGAAGCGGTGGCGAATATCCTTTTCGGAGATGTGAATCCCAGCGCGAAACTGCCCAACACCTTCCCCAAGAGCGAAGCCGACTTGCCGCATCCCACCATCGTCAAACCGCCGAAAGCGACTATGGATGCCGACCATCAAGGCTGGAGGAGAATTGCCGGCGGTTTGCCCGCGTTTCAAGTCACTTATAACGAGGGCGTCAAGGTCGGTTACAAATGGTACGACGCAGAAAATAAACCCGTGCTCTTTCCCTTCGGTTACGGCCTTTCCTACACCACTTATTCGTATTCAAGCCTTAAGGTAACGCCGGGGAAGAGTCCCAGCGTCAGTTTCACCGTCACCAATACGGGCAACCGCGCTGGCGCGGAAATTGCGGAAGTCTATGCTTCCCTGCCGCCCACGGCATCCGAGCCTCCGAAAAGACTTGTCGGCTGGAGTAAAGTAAAACTCAGCGCCGGCGAGAGCCAAGAAGTAACGGTCGACGTCGATCCGAAATATCTTTCAATTTTTAACGTCGAGCAGAATGCGTGGCAGCTCATTCCGGGAGATTACGGCTTCATGGTTGGCGGATCATCTCAGAAGTTGCCCCTGAAAGAAACCGTCAATCTGAAGTAGAGGACTCGCGCTCTGACATTCCGCGGTTAGTCATCGTCGCCTGAGGCGAGCACTGTGTGCTTGGGTTTAGGCATCGGCACCGACCCCATTTGATCGCGCCATAAGACTTCATTCAGGCGCGCCGCTGGTGTCGCATCGGGACGCGAGAAATCCATCTTCGACGAGATTTTGGCTCCCGGTGCATTGGGCTTGTTGATTTCGTAAATGAGCCCATTTTTCAGATTGCGATAGTCGGCCTTATAGGCCGGCTGATCTCCTGCGCCCGAAAATAGTCGCCCCATCACCGGCGCATAGGCGTCGTTCTGATTCATCGGCGGAAGGCCAAGCAGCATTTCCATGGTATGGATCAGATTCACGGTCGTGTAGAAGCGATGTTCCACATTCGGCTGCGCTGCCGATCCGGGCGAATATTTGCTGATGACAAGAGCGATCGAGCGATGCGCGTCCACGTGATCCGCGCCATTCTGAGCGTCGTCTTCCAAAACGAAGATCGCCGTATCATCCCAGTACGCGCTGTGCGAAACCGCGTCCACCACCCGGCCCACCGCCAAGTCATTGTCGGCCACCGAGGCCGCAGGTCGCGGAAAATTAGGCCGCGTGCCGCCAGTGTGATCGTCAGGGAGATATAGCAGCACAAACGCCGGCAATTCCAACTGCGGACCTTCGTGCGCTTCGCGCGCGCGAACGTATGCGCCAAATTCATTTAGGAATTCGTCCGCTCGCAGTTGGTCGGGATACTCAGTATTGAAATCCGGATACAAGGGATCGAAGTGGTCGCGCAATACGGCCTTGGTTGGTTTCACTCCGCTAAACAATGGCACCGCCCACGGGAACGGACTCGGCCCGCCGTGTGGATTGCCGACATTCGACGCCAGAGTTTCTCCTTTCTGCAGCACGGTCTGCGGACAGCGAGCTTCCTGTCCTGACGGTGTTCCCTGCATCGAACTAGCCGCCTTGGGCTTCTCATTGCACCACTTCGCATTCACAAATTCGCCATAATCGCGGAAGCTGACGTGGTTGCGCGCGAGATTATCCCAGAGAAATCCGGTCGAGGGATCGTCAATGTCGGGCTGGTTATTTTCCAGCGGATATTCGTCTCCCACCTGGCCCTGGAAGTCGTAGGTTCGCTCCTTGCCGCGGTAGGCAATCTGCCAGGTTTTTTCGTTGTAGTCTGACGTAATCGCGGCTGTGGACCAGAGATGTCCGTCGCCTGAGACTTCCCCGCTGTCGTAAAAATTGTCGAGCACGCCGAATTGCAATGCGAGCTCGTGCTCGTTTGGCGTTATATCCGCACCATACATCGCGAGCGATGGATCGCCGTTCGCAACCTTCAAGTCGCCGAGAATCTGATCATACGTACGGTTTTCCTTGATGACGTAGATCACATGCTTGATCGGATTCTTTCCCCCAGCGAACACAATCGTCCCTGAGCCGCTGGACGATATATCCCTGGAAAATAAATTGTCCTGTTCAACCATTCGCGTGAGCTCCGGCAGGCGATTTATGGCGTCGGAAATCTTCAGGCGTGCGACCGAACCATGCAGCAGCGTGGGGATGTAAGGATGACCGTGGCTCTTCACTTCATGCGGCGTCTTCCCCAATCCATTGTTCGGACCAGTTCCAACACCCTTTGCCGTCGCAATCAGCAAGTCGTCTCCGTGCACTGCGACCGCGCTGGGATACCAGTCGGTGGGAATCAAACCGATATCTCCTTGTCCGTGAAGGCTTTTGTCCGTGGAAAAACTTGAGACGTCGAATACCGCCGCAGCATTTATGCATGCATAGGCAACAAAAACATTTCTGCCATCTTTCGACTGCGCCAGCGCGGTAGGACAAAGACCAGCGGCGGCATCTTTCTCTCTCGGGGTTCTGGTCAAGAGGCCACGAACTGTTCCGTTTTCCGTATCGACCACGGCTACTGTATCGGCGTTTGAAAGAGCAACATACAAAAGTTTCTCGTCCGCACTCAGCAGCATCGCAGTCGGATGCGAACTCGGAGCCAGCGGATCCTTCGAACCCGGCAGACCGATCGATTTAGCTATCCTCGCCCCAATCAATTCGATCTGAACAATCTGCGAGGTATTCCACAGGCTGCACCAGGCTCGGATAGCGTGGCGCGTAGCCACGCAAGTATAAGGAAATGTCGAAGGCACCAAGTCCTTTGTACTCATGTCGAAGGTTTCGACAATTTTTCCTGTACTCGGATCGAGCACGACTACGTTATCGGAAAGATTATTTGCAACGATGAGCCACTCCGAACCTTTCGGATTGGCTATCACTGCCAAGCCCGCGGGATATGGAACCGCCGTGTTGGCGCTCGTTTGCTGCAAGCCGATCGCAACTCTTTTTCCCGGTTTAAGTGGCTGCGGCGCAATCGGAATGAAGCCTTGCGGCGTCACCTTCCCCGCGGAGAAACCATAAACGGCAATTCCGTTCCCCGTATCGCCAAGTCTCGCTCCGGTAGGGTCGGTCAACGAACCCACGGAGGCGTACAGCCGCTTGCCATCAGAACTGAAAGCCAGCCCGAGAAAATAGCTTTGGTGTGCATCATCGCCCAGCCGCGGGTCAGGATAGTCGGCGATTTGATTGCTCACCAGATCCAGTATCGAAATCGATTGATGTCCTAAAGTCTCCTGTGTGCCATAGCCATCGTTCAGCAAAGCAACGTATCGTCCGTCGGGACTCACGACCATGGTCGCGGGAAAACTATTAGTGCTGCCAATGCGCCCCGGAGATGGCGCGCTCAGCATTTTGCTGGTTGGCAACATGATGGGAGGCTGATCGCCGGAAGGTGTCTGCGCGCATGCAACCACGGCCCCAGCCATTACAAAACTGCAGAAAAAATGAAGCAAAGAACGAATCACGGCACCTCCGCGAATGTCGAACTGGAAATGAACGAGGTCATGAGCGTAATGCAATGCCGCATGGGCGGTCAAAAAAGGCAGGAACACAATGTGGTTTGAATACTAGATGCCGGCTTCACCCTCGGAGGCCACGCCTCACTACAAGCCGGAAAGCCTGGATGCGGGACGTTCCGATTCTGGCTGTTCAGAATCCTCCGGATGCACGTTGTGGCGAACATCAGCGCCCTGCACCCAGAAAATGACGTCCTCCGCAATGTTCGTAGCGTGATCGGCGACTCGCTCGAGATTGCGAGCAACCAGCAGGGCGTCGAGCGCCTGCCGCACGACATCGGGCCGCTCGTTCATTGCCTTGACCAGCTGGATGAAGGCATCGTCGCGCATGCGATCAATCACATTGTCCATTTCAAGCACGGCCTGCGCCAGTTCAACCTTGCCTTCAATAAACGATTCCAAAGCACGGCGCACCATCGCGCTCACGGCGGTGCCCATGCGCGCGATGTCCACGGGCAACTCGGTTGCCGGAAGCTCGACCATGTCCATGACCCGCTCGGCGATGTTCACAGCCTGATCACCGACGCGTTCGAGATCGGAATTAATCTTCGTCACCGCGAGAATAAAGCGGAGATCGACAGCCATGGGCTGCTGCATGGCGAGCAAATCAAACGCAGCCTCGTCGATCTCTCGTTCCGCAGTATTGATCAGGCTCTCACCTTCGAGCACCATCTGGCAGCGGGTGAGGTCGCGTTCCACATAGGCCTGGCGCGCGCGATCGACGGCCTGCTCCGCCAGTCCGCCCATGCGAAGCAACCGTTGCCGCAAATCGTCAAGCCCTTGCTGAAAACGCGTGCGCATCCTCTAACCTTTCTTTATTCCAATCTTTGCTTGTACAAATCAATCGCTTTCTGCAAATCTTCGCTTGTGCAAATCTTCCTATCCAAACCTGCCGGTAATGTAATCCTCGGTCTTCTTGTCGGATGGTTTGGTGAAAATCTTTTCTGTCTTGTCGAACTCAATCAACTTGCCTAACAGGAAGAATCCCGTAAACTCCGCCACACGTGCCGCCTGCTGCATGTTGTGAGTGACAATTACGATGGTATACCGTTCTTTTAGCTGGAAGATCAACTCCTCGATCTTGCCAGTGGAAATCGGGTCCAGCGCCGAACAGGGCTCATCCATCAGCAGCACCTCCGGCTCTACAGCCAGCGCGCGCGCAATGCACAAGCGCTGCTGCTGGCCGCCCGAAAGGCTTGCGCCAGATTTCTTGTGTATATGGTCTTTCACTTCGTCCCACAACGCCGAAACTTCAAGCGAATGCTGCACGATTTGATTCAGCTTGCCTCGGTCGTGGAATCCATTCAGTTTCAATCCAGACGCAACGTTGTCATAAATCGACATCGTCGGGAACGGATTCGCTTTTTGAAACACCATTCCCACCCGGCGGCGGAGCTGAGTCGCCGACGTTCCGTTATAGGCGTCGATTTCACCGATACGGACTCGACCTTCAACACGCGCATCCGGAATCGTCTCGTGCATGCGATTGATGCAGCGGATAAAAGTCGACTTGCCGCATCCCGAGGGACCGATAAGCGCCGTGGCTCGATTGGCCGCCACTTTCAGATTAATGTCGTACAATGCCTGGCCTTTGCCGTACCAGGCATTCAATTTCTCGACTTGGACTCCGACACCCATAGTTTAGGAGACAGATTATGCGGTTCCAAACGTTCCGCGGCGCACCGCGTATCGCACTGCCGCGACCGAGCTGACGATAAGAAGAATCAGCACAAACGATCCTGCCCAGGCTTGGCGATGCCAATCGTCATAGGGCGAATTGGCATACACGTAGATCTGCAGCGGCAGCGCGGCCGTCGGCTGATCGTAGCGAAGATTCCAAAATGTGTTGCCCAGAGCGGTAAAAAGCAAGGGCGCCGTTTCCCCCGCCACTCGGGCAAAGGCCAGCATAACTCCCGTGATCACGCCGGAAGTCGCTGTACGAAGTGTAACCGAAAGAGTGGTTCGCCAGCGTGGTACTCCCAGTCCGTAAGCCGCTTCCCGCAGCGCGCGCGGCACCAGCAGCAGCATCTCTTCAGTGGTGCGGCAGATCGTCGGAACCATCATGATGGCCAGCGCCACGCCACCCGCCAGCGCTGAGAATCCTCGACCGCGAACCAGAATCGCCCAGGCGACAATACCGATCACGATGGAGGGCACGCCATTTAATACATCCGCAGTAAAACGCACTGCGCTTCCAAAGCGATTGCGTCCAAACTCCGCCAGGTAAATTCCTGCACCCACTCCAAACGGTACGCCAATGAGGCTGGCGATGCCGAGAATGAGCACCGACCCGGCAATCGCATTGGCCATGCCGCCACCGGGCTCACCCACCGGCTTGGGAGTCTGAGTCAGAAAGGCCCAGTTGATGGAACCCAAGCCGCGATACACCAGGTAGCCGAAGATGGCAACTAACGGAGCCAGCACCAGCACGACCGTCAAGACCGCAACGCCGGTCATGAAATGATCGGTAAAGCGGCGGCGCCAACTGATCTGCGAAACGGGTGGCTGCGCGGAAGGGTTGCCAGCAAGTTCAGGCATGTCCCCTCGCAGGCTGGCCTCGAGTTACGCTCCACACGAGCAACTGTGCCAGAGCGTTTACCACGATCGTGACCAGGAACAACGCCAGACCAATTTCCACCAGCGCGGAAAGGTAAACGTCTCCCGTAGCCTCGCTGAACTCGTTGGCCAGCACGCTGGCCATGGTATAGCCGGGAGCAAACAACGACTTCGCAATCTCGGGGCGGTTTCCGATGACCATGGTGACTGCCATGGTTTCACCGAGCGCCCGGCCTAATCCAAGAATGATCCCGCCCACAATTCCAGCCCGTGCGTTGCGCAATACGCCCACGCGAATCATCTCCCAACGTGTCGCGCCTAAGGCCAACACTCCCTCGCGCTGATGTTGCGGCACAACCATAAGAACTTCGCGCGTAATAGACGAAATGATCGGGATGATCATGATGGCAAGAATGATCCCTGCTGCCAGCATGCCGATCCCGTACGGCGGACCTTCAAACAGTCCCGTCCACCCCATCGTCTTAGCCAGGAAAGGTTGAACGTACCCGCTCAACAACGGCACCAGCACAAACATCGCCCACAATCCGTAAATCACGCTGGGAATCGCGGCCAGCAACTCCACAAAGAACGATAGCGGGCCCCGCAGCCGCCCCGGGCACATCTCGGTAGTGAATACCGCAACTCCCACTGCCAGCGGAATGGCAATGATGAGCGCCAGAAATGAAGAAACCAGCGTCCCGTAAATGAACGGTAGAGCACCGAACTGTTCGCTGACGGGGTTCCAGTCGCTGCCCGCGAAAAACTTGAAACCAAATGCATGCCACGAAAGACCAGACCCCGATATGAGTTCGTAGACGATCAGAACAAGCACGCCGAGCACGGCAAAGCCGCACACCGTCATCGCCGACTTAAAGAGACGGTCTGGGACCTCGCTGGTCGAGGCCCGCAGCAAGGGCGACGACCGCTCCCCCGATACCGCAGTAACTTTCGTCCCTTCAACAGGTTGCGGTCCGGGCATATTAGGCCGAGGAAGCGCTGGATTGGCCATTCCGCCTAACCGTAGCAGAGGCGTGTTACAAAGGTGTTAAAATTAGGCAGGCTTTTCCGCTGGGGACCATCTGTCAGCCTGATTCAAATTAAGCTGTCTGCAAACTGAATAATGCGGTACTGTATCCTTCCCCCCGCTCCTAGGATTCGTTTTTATGTCGATCGCAGCCGACCGTAGCAAGTTTGCCTTTGAGAAGACCGAGCGCGCTTTGCTGAAGCTTTCTTCCGAGCAGGATGCGGAAAGCGTCCATGGCTTTCGCACCGCCAGCCGCAGGCTGCAAACACTCGTCGAACAGCTTCTTCCCGACCGCGACCGGAACCAGAAAAAACTTCTGAAGATGCTGGACCGGATTCGCCAGCGCGCGGGCAAAGTGCGCGACCTGGATGTTCAACTGGCGGCCTTGCGCAGCCTGAAGGTTCCTCAGCAGCCGCGCCGCAAGACTCAACTCATGCACGGCCTGATTGAACTTCGGGCAAAACATGAAAAGAAGCTGCGCAAATTATTGAGCAAAGATGCGATCCGTGAAATCCGCAAGAGACTCAAACGGGCCGCAAGACAGGTTCGTCCTGAAAACAGTCGCGACGCCCTGAGCGTCGCCCGCTCTATCTTGAGCGAAGTAGTCCGCCCTGCTGGGCCAGTTAGCGAAGATCTGTTACATCGCTACCGCATCGTCGTAAAGCGCGCCCGTTACGCAGCGGAGTTCGCTCCAAAATCCGCTGGAGCCACGCAATTGATTACCGAACTCAAGCGGCTTCAGGATGCCGTGGGCAACTGGCATGACTGGCTTACCCTCACTCAATCCGCTGCCAAGCGGCTGGGCGATGTTAATCAATCGTCGCTGGTGGCCGCTCTTCACAATGTGACGGGCGGCAAATTCCGCCATGCTGTCGCGGCGCTGTCAGCCTCGCCAACCATTCAAAATACGGCGAAACCAGTCTCCGTCGTTCCCGAATCGCCTTCTTCTTCGCCGTCGCGCAAAGTGAACAGCAAGAGTCCAACACAGATGGAACGCATGGAGTCTGCCGCATAGCACGATCGTCTGACTTTTCTGAATCCCGCAGGTAGTGGCTCAGTTTCAATTTATTCTCCTACGAGGCGTCATCCCGAAGCGCGGCGTACTTCAGCCGCGTGAGGGATCTCCCATAGATACGACCAGTGGGAGATCCCTTCGACTTCATGTCAG